>OJEJ01000032.1_pt1 | contig 107899 bp, 114 predicted proteins | sample 1593271 | NCBI WGS metagenome assembly OJEJ01 (sample SAMN05416877, study PRJEB24817) | seawater metagenome | isolation source: Sea water | place: Canada:Atlantic | collected 2013-11
ACGAGATAGCGTAGCGTCTCGTGGGCTCGGAGATGTGTATAAGAGACAGTTCTGGCACTGTATACATACCCCATAGATGTGAGGCGAGGAGAATATCCTGTAAAGTCATCGTTTCTGATTTGTAGAAGGGCTCTAGATGGAGAAGAATCTCTTCATTCAAAATAGAGTTTAGATTCTTGATAAATAGGGCTTTGTTTTTAATAAGATCTTTAAACGAGCCTCTTTTTGCTTCTTTTTTCTGCTGAAAGTAGGCCCTAGACTCATCATTAAATTCAGGTGTCCACATCCAATAAGGCATCGCTAACGAATGTACTTCTATTCCAATTCTTGAAATTAGAAGGTCTAATGATGCTATGTTTGAAACAATATTTTTAGTTCTAAGTTGATTCTCCTTATCTAATCTAAGAATAATCTCTAAGCTTTCATTGCTCTTCTCACCATCAGGATACTCTACAATGGGCAACATCTTTACTCCCATAAGCTCTATAGGTGTATTTTCGTCATTATAGTCTAGAACAGTAGATTCGAAGGGAACCTCCAGAAAGCCAGCAACCATTCTGATTCGAACACAAAATGGGCAATGAACGTATTGATACAGTTTTATATAACTCATTGTATTTATTATATAATCAATTAAAGTTTAATAAAAGTTATTTACTAACCTGTTGAAATTAGGTTATCAAAAGAACAAAAGACGTCAAACTCTACGTACTTTTGCTATAATACAAAGATATATAACTCTTAAAAAGAAGAACAACTATGAAAGCTATTGTAAACGTAACAGAAAAAGCAATTGAACAAATCAAGACGATCTATGCAGCAGAAAATGCTAGACCAGATCAAGGTCTAAGGTTAGCTGTTGTTGGTGGCGGATGCTCTGGTCTTCAATATAAAATCGAGTTCTCAGATAGAAAAGATAAAGACAATGTCATCGACTTACGTGGTGTGAATGTCCTTGTTGATCCAAAGTCGTCAATATACTTGAAGGACGTTGTATTAGACTTTAAAGATGGTCTAAACGGAAAGGGTTTTGTTTTTGAAAATCCAAATGCAACAAACACTTGTGGTTGTGGCGAATCCTTTTCAGTTTAAATGAGTATTTTCTTAGAAAGCTTAAAGTTCGAATCAAACTGTTTTCATATTACAAGTAAGATTATTAAGCTAAACGGTCCAGATGCTGCTCAGTATTTAAACTCTCAAACCACAAATAATATAAGTAAAATTGAAATAGGTAAGTTTCAGATTAACTCTATTTTGGACCTGTCGGGTAAGCTGATTTCTTCTTTTATTGTCTGTAAGGAAAGCGAGAGTGATTTAATTCTTATCCTTGATGAATCAACTTTAGAGTCAACCATTGAAAGGCTTGAAAAGTTTCATATATCTGAAGACTTTGAAATAAGCACAGAAGATAAAAAATATTATATTGAAACAAATGCAAAGAGTACAAGTGGATATAGCGGAAGTTACTTCTTTGAGGGTGATAGAGTTTTTTGTGATGAATCGAATCAGAAAACAGTCTCAGCGGACCAGATAAATATCCTGCGAATTATGACAGGTGTTCCATCTTTTGGATCTGAAGCTAAGCCCGGTGAACTAATCAATAATACGCTTCTTGATAACCTGTCAGTGGATTATACAAAAGGTTGTTATCCCGGTCAGGAAACAGTGGCCAAGATAGATACACGCCGAGGAGCCGCTTACAAACCAGTTCTTTTTATTACAAATGCCACTTATAATATCTCTATTGGAGATACTTTGAAAGTTCGAGGTAAGAAGATTGGAACTATTTTAAATCTAGTAACTCTGAAGGATCAATCATATTTAATGGTAAGCATGGGAAGGGAGTATCGAATTGATAAAAGCCTTGTTGAAGACTGTGCGGTTAATGAAATCTTCCTTTCAGGAACAGTTCATTACTACCCATATATAGCGACAACAAAGAAAGATAAAGCGGTTGAACTTTACGATTACGCAGTCGAACTTTTTCACAATAGTCTTTATGATCAGGCGATATCCTACTTTGAAAAAGCCATGATCTGGAATCCTAATTTTGAAGATGCTTATGAGAGTCTTGGTGTTCTGTATGGGCGTTTAGAGAATTATGATAAAGCTATTGAGTTAATGGAGAAATTAAAAACTATAAATCCAAAGTGTATGATGGCCTTTACAAACCTTTCTCTTTATCACATGAAAATTGGTAATATTGATATTGCAGAAAAGTATAAGGCGGATGCGACTATTCTGAACTTTAATATTTTGGGTGATGAAGCAGAAAGAAAAAATAAAGAACGAGAGATTGAGCAAAGACGACTAGTTGAAAGAGATCGTAGGGAAGGAATGTTCCAACAGGTTCTAGAGATGGATGCCGACGATGCTATGGCAAACAATGGTATGGGTGAAATTATGAACGAAAAAGAACGTTATGATATTGCTGCAGAGTTTTTTAAGAAAGCCATTGAAACAGATAAGAAGTATTCTGTTGCATACCTGGGAGTTGCGAAATCACTTTATAATCAATCCAAGATAGAAGAGTGCAAAACTTTTTTAAAGCTAGGAATTGAAGTTGCTAGTAAGAACGGTGACCTAATGCCTGCCAATGAAATGCAGAGTCTACTTCAAAAGATATCTTAATATAAAAAATAACCTCAAAAAAAAAGCCTCGTGGGTTAGACGAGGCTTTTCAAAATACTAAGAAAAATGGCTGGAATGGAGGGATTCGAACCCACGACCAATAGATTAACAGTCTACTGCGCTACCACTGCGCCACATTCCAGAAATCTTAGTAAGGTAATTTATAAATCTTCATAAAGAATCTGTCTAGAATTTTTTTAAAAAATGGGTCTAAAAGCTTGAAATAAGGCTTTAACCCATAAAATATCTAAGTAAATCGCTCAAGTACCCGATAAGTTCTATGAAATCCAATAATTTATTGGAAATGAGGTAAAGATGCTGGGACCAATTGGTTCAGAAATCATGAGAATATTTAGGCTATTAAGCCCCGATGAGATTGACCGCTATATAGTAGATGATAAGGTTGGCAGGATTGAAGGCAATATGGCCGCAGGTGGAGAAAGTATTGCTTTTGACGATGGACACCCGCAATCAAATCAATATTCGAAAAATAAGGATAAGCTCTCTGAAGAGCATAAGGCAGAGATAATACCTTTTTCTGAGCATCAGGAGAAAAAGGCAGCTCAGCAATACCTGGATGAGAGTGAGAGGCTTTCTGAGGATACTGCTGGTGATAGCGATAGAGATCGTAGTCTGGCGGCCCAGGAAAAGGCTCAACGAGTAGTGGCCTCAGCAAACGACCTATCTTCTATTGGAGTCTTATCAGGCAGTTCTATACGGCAAATTGAGAAAGACCGTTTGGAAAAAGAAAATAAAAAGAAAGATTCAGCAACAGTTTTTCTCATAAAAGAACGACAAAAAATGAGAGAATCTAAGCAGAAGCTGTCTGAGCAAACAGCTTTAAAGTTATACCAGACAAACGCATCTCAAGAATTTCATGAACAGTCGGAAGATGATCTGTTGGACGAAGATAGTCCAAATGATTTAAGAGGAATTCTAATTAATAAGAAACAATATTAAAACGGAATTGCTACTACTTCTAAATTCTCTTTAAGATTCAGACTTGCAATGAGCTTTGTTGGTAAATAGACTTTGTCATTATCAAATTTAGCAATAGTTCGAACTGCTACAAATGGATACTTTTCAGATTTAAAACTAATTAGATACTCTTTTGGGCCAATGTCTTTTTCATCTAGCGAAAGCTTACCAGAGACTTGATTCTTAACCAGTTTAATATCTTTAAGATTTGCTCTGTAGTGTGGACCACCATCAAAAGGGTCGACTTCGTTCGTGTAGTTAAAGCCAATTTTTTCAAGCATATTCTTTACAGGCTCGGTATCTTTTCCAACTTTACCGACTGCATTTCGAGCTTGATAGGGTAGGAGAGTCATATAAATATTTTCTGAAGGGTAAAGGCTTAAAATAAACTCTTTATTATTTCTACTAAGTAAATCAGCCTCGTCATAGTTCATATTAAGGAACTGCCTGCCAATCGCTTCCCATAAAGGAGATTTTCCATCGTTATCAAATGGAGGCATTAATTCAGAATGAATCACGGGCTTAAATCTTTCAGGGTATTGGGCCATATAAAGAAAGCGCACAAAAGAGATTTGTTTACCAAGCTTATTGGGATTGCCTCTATAGTCTGGGTGAAGAACGAGCCCACCAATTTCAGTGGGTCCATTTGTCTCTAGACCTAGTTTAAGCGTTCCGTGAACAAAGCCTGTATTAATTGTTTGAGAATATTTGTGCTCGCTTCCTACAGATAAGTAAAAGTGAGGTTCCTTCTCAGTTCCATGTTGTGCATGAATCATGGACACACCAATTACTGTATTGGTACTAAGGTCTTCAAGTACAAAATAATAATAATTATCTTCAAGGTCCTGACTAGGGTGCTCAAAGCACTCAAGTGATCTTTTAACTTTACTGGTAATGATATCTAGGTTGTGAGGAAGGTTTAAAAAAAGAACTTTTCCACTTAGATCATACAGATCATTTATATCATTAATAGAAACACTTCTTAGAATAAACACTTACACCTCATCGTGAATTATAAAGACAGTTTAATTCTTTCTAAAATATCTAATAATTCGTCATTTGTACATGCCACTGGAATTGATAGCGCATTGGTCTCTTTAGAGGAAAGAATACCATTTTTTGCTAGATCGGCCTGTGAAAGGGTCTCTTTGAAAACTAAATAACGGTATATTCTCGTAATATGCTGTTTATTCTCTAGGAACTTATCAATGATTTTAAAATCAATACTATTCTTTCCTTCGTTTTGCTCACCATCTATAACATATTTTAAGTAATCAGCTAAGGCAGCATAGAAAGTAGTTTCAATGTTAGTTTTACTTTGTGGCGCTATTTCCTGAACCAGAATCAAATTCGAAAAAATATTTCGTGAAGCTAGTATAATATTTTTATGCTGACTTTGAAGGTGTTGAAAGTAGTAAAGGTTTTTTCCATCAACGCCAATAAGATAGTTTTCCTCGATCAGGTAGCTCATATGATCGTTAAGCTGAATATCGATGCTAGCACTTTTCATAATGTCAGTTTCAGAGAAGCTAATAAATTCGTGGGACTGTCTTAGTAGAGTGTATTCTTCCTCATTTAAAAGGTATGCATTTGGCAGTGATAAGTCGTAGCTCTTATTTTGATGCTGAATAGAAACGGGGTGATTGTGTCCAATAAATGGTCTTTCAGAATTTAATCGAAGGTCATAAAAAAAAGTGGACTCTTTAGTTTGGATAAATGGACCGTGTCCATAGGCCGAGGGAAGTAGCAACTTATTTGCTAAATTCACCTTGCTTGTATTTGACCATAGCTTGTCATTTAAACTCTGTGTCATGAATCTCTACCTACTTGCATTTATAAACCTAACAGTTGATAATTACTCTATGTCCGATAATATTAAAGATCAAGAAATGTCAGATTTTAAAGTAAAGATTGAAGCCAAAAATTTTGAGCAAGCCCAAAAATCATTGTCGGACTTAAACCTTTCTACCGAACTCGATCTATATTATCAAAGCTTTATTAAATATAATGAGGGTGATCTAGTTAAGTCTCGACAGCTTTTAGAGCAATCAATGGCTCAGGGGTATTATAATTTCGAATCGATTAAGGCTTTAAAGGTATTAAAGTATGATTTGAATATTAACAGCGTTGAAGCTGAGAATGATTGGACAGATCAATTACATCTAAGCCTTAAAACACTTCCGATAGATGTTATGTTATCTGTAATTTCGATTATGGCCTTGGCGATAGGTTTTTTATCTATCAAAAAGATGTTTAAATCGGTTCTGATCTCGGCTCTGATTTTAGCCGCCTTTAGTTGGTTTACATACGATCTATCTAAGAAGGATATTTATCTCTCGGGTGAAGAGGTGATTGTAAGAAACGGTCCTTCAAAGATTTTTGAGGAAGTTCAAGTACTCTATCCTGGTATGAAATTCATTGTGGAAAAAGAGTTTAAAAATTGGAAATATATTAGTTATCCTAAGTCTCATCGTGGCTGGATTGAAAGAGCAAAGGTTTTAACATTATGAACTCAGATGAAAAAAAAATAGCTGAAAACTATCTCAAAGAGAAAGAGAGTCTTGAACAAGACCGGTTAAATATACCAATGCTAAAGTATTTTTGGCAGGCAAGCCCGCTTGCGACAAATCGTAAAAAAAGTATTCCAAAGTTTTTGAGAAATATAGATGTTTTTAAGCACTTCTCAGATTACGAACTGAAAACATTTAGTAACTTTCTTCACAATAGAACATTCGCAAGTGAAGAGATCGTTATAGAGGAAGGTGATGCTGGCTTTGGTTTTTATTTGATTTTTGCGGGTAATATTGAGGTTTATTCGAAAAGACAAAAGGTCACAGAGGGTGTTACAGAGAACTATCATCAATTAATTACTCGCTTATCCAAATACGAGTATTTTGGTGAGTTAGCCTTGCTCGAAAACCAGAGTGCAAGAAATGCAACTGCTGTGTCAAAAGGCACATCTAGTGTTCTCGCAATATATAAGCCAGACTTAGAAGAATTAATCGATCGTTACCCAGTAGTTGGAGCAAAGCTGTTGCAGGCACTTTCATTAATTGTATCAAGAAGATTTAATCAGGTTACAGAAGAATTAAAAACGCTTAAAGATAAGTGTTCAAGCTTGGAGTCACAAATTGTCGATAAAAATGTTCAAAACTGACAAATATAAAATGGCATTCTTCGTTCTGATATGTTTATTTTTTAGCGTATCGTTTGTTATGTTACCAAGAATCGCGATTCCTTTTGGAGTCGCATATGTTTTGGCGCTTATGTTACGTCCTATTCAAAGGATGCTTTATTCTGTTGAAGTAAAAAAGAAGTTTCTAGCGATTATTATGGTTGTAGGTTCAACATTCTTATTTTCCTATCCCATTGTTCAAGGTGTAAAAACCATTACAGAAGAATCCTATAAAATGGAATATTATTTACCGAAGTTGGAAACTTATCTAAGACAGAAGTATGCTTTGTTAAAGTATGAAGTTAAAGAGCGATTTAACTATGAAATTGAAATGAACCCTGTAGATAAGATTGTTGAGTTTGGTCAGGAAAATACACGGTCAATCTTTGTGTTTCTTCCGAAGATTATTGGATCAATTTTGGAGTGGGGTTTGATAATTCCTCTGTTTTTATTTTTTATTTTAAGGGATGAGAGAAAGGTTCGCTTTCAGCTTATGAAAATCATACCCAATAATATTGTGGAGAGAATGTATTATCTCTATCATAGTTTCAATACGAAATTCGGGGACTATATTTTTGCAAAGTTTATAGAAGCCACTATTGTCGGGACTATTATAACGACCGGCTTATTACTGTTAGGTTACCCATTTGCTTTCTTGTTGGGCCTTCTCGCTGCTCTTACAAATATTTTGCCATATGTTGGACCAATTTTTGGGTTTATTCCGGCGCTTGTGATCGGGCTTGTTGATCAAAATCCAAATACAACTCTTGGTGCAATGACTTTATTGTATTTAATAGCAAATATCATAGACCTTGCCCTTGTTTTTCCATTGCTTGTATCTAAGATTGTTAACTTGCATCCCATTATTGTTGTGGTGAGCGTTATTCTGGGTTCCCAGTTTGGTGGTGTTGTTGGAATGATCGTTTCAATACCTTTGGCGGCATTTGTAAAATTATTAATTCAAGAAGCCTATATTGAGCTATATGGAAGGGCATAAGCTTTGACTGTAAGTTAAAAAATAGGTAAATTTTTAGTATGAAAACAATACTAATCACTCTCGTTTATATTTTAATTTTCTCGTGTGCTTCTGAGAAGCCTAAGGGGAAAACAGAAGCTGAAGTTCTGTTTAAAGAGGCCAAAGCCTTGATGAAGGATGAACGGTACCTACTAGCAACTGAAAAAATAAATAACCTTAAAAATCAATATCCATACAGCTATTACGCTACCCCCGCAGAACTAATGCAAGCAGATATCTTATTTCTACAAGAGAACTATGTAGACTCAGCTGCAGCATATCTGCTCTTTAGAGACCTACACCCTAAACATGAAAGAATAGGTTATGTTGTCTATAAAATTGCAGAGTCTTACTATAAACAGATACCTGAAACGAATGACAGGGACTTAGAGCCAGCTATTGAGGCAATTAAATACTATGATGAGCTAATAACTAAATACCCTAAATCAAAGCATGTTAAGTCGGGGACTAAGAAAATTAAAGAATGCCGATCCCGACTGCAAGAAAAAGAACGGTACGTTGCAGACTTCTACTTTAAAACTGAGGTTTATAGTGCTGCAAGATGGCGCTATTTGGACATGCTTAAGAACTTCACTGACATTAAGTTAAGATCACACTCTATGCAAAGGATCGTTCTATCTACTTATTATTTAAAAGAGTATGAAAAATGTATCAAATACGCAGATGTTTATTCCCAAAACCTTAGAAAGTCAGATAAGAAAGTAGTAACAGAGTATACAAAATATTGTAAAAATAAGATCTAAATATATATAATTTAGGAGTAAGCCTTGGATAATATGCGCGCACAAGAAATTTTACAGCAGGCGATAGCTTTATTTTCAAAAAATTCATTAAAAAAGTCATTTTCATTACTTGAAGAGGTGATAAGTATTGAGCCAAATCTAGCAGAAGCTCATTTTTATATTGGAAATATTTTTCACATACAAGGACAGCTTGGTAAGGCAGTAAAGGCCTTTAATAAGACCATTGAGCTGGACCCCACGCATACTGATGCATCAATAAGCCTATCTGTTATCTTGAACGATATTGGCCGATATGAAGAGGCTCAGAAGGTTTTTGAGAAGGCCAATGCGAAGGTTAAAGTTGAAGGCGTTCAAGACCCTCATATTAATCGTAAATTCTCTTTAAAGCACTTTGAAATAGCTGAGATGTACTTCTCATATAATCGCTATGACGAAGCTTTGTTTGACTATAATAAAGCTGCGGCCCTGGATAGTGAGAACCTAGAAATCAGAATTAAAATTGCAAAGGTTTACTCTAAAAAGGGATATATTTCTAAGTCATTTGATGAGCTAAGAAAGCTTAAAGCAGAGCACCCTGAATATATGCCAGCGCGTGTTGCCTTGGGACTCTTGCATTACGGAAAGGGAAACACTATTGAAGCTCAAGCGGAATGGCAAAATGCTTTAATGAAGGACTCTAGAAACGAAGAAGTTCTTATGTATTTAAACCTTTCTAGCTCGGCAACAGAAACAAATTTGCACGTATAATTTTTAGAAAATTAAGCATAAAAAAAGCCAACTTAATGTTGGCTTTTTTATTATAAAATGAAATTTTAATTAAGCTTCTTTCTGATTACCTTTATTCTCTGTAGTAGGAATAGACTTTACCGAAGTTTCAGTCGCTGTCTCAGTTGTTGGTGTTGCAACATTTGTTCTTTTGCTGTCGTCAGATGAGAAAGCTACAATATAACTCTTAAGTTCTTTGTACATTTCATATTTAACAGTAAGCTTATTGTCTTGTAGAACAATTTGTCTTGCTATTTTCTTCTCGTTATTAATAACAATTGGAGCTTTAAGATTTGCGCTCATTGTTGTTATGTCAGAAGGTATTGTTAAGATACTGTAAATTTTTGCTTCAGTAACAGATTCGATTTGAACACTGTTCATGTCAGCTGGTAATAATTTCGCCACATAATCTGGCTTGAATATTTTAGGTTCAATTATTGGGAATGCAATTGATTCATCCTCAATAGACTGTAACCAAAGAATAAGAGTGCTGTCACCTGGATCAACGACGAAAAACTTTGTTAGTTTTTCAAATCCCAGTAATCCTTCTGAGAAGGAAACAATATCCTCGTTGTTTACTTGTAGTTCTCCGAACCTTGTAGTGTTGACTTTCAAATCATCCTCCGAAAATAAAACCTGGTAGCCTAAATTTCTACCCCGTATGATGGTATCAGTCAATTACATAGATCTGCAAGCGGGAATTTATTTCTTATTAAGAGCTTCGTTTAAAGCTGCTAGATCGGCTGGAGAAGATTGGGACGCTGCAGTGTTTTGGTCCTGGATGGCCTGATAAACTTCTTCTCTGTGTATTTTGGTCTCTTTAGGTGCCTTGATACCCAAACGAACTTGTTTACCTTTAATCTGGACGACTACTATCTTTATATTGTCGTCAATGGCAATGCTTTCTCCAAGCTTCCTTGTTAGAACTAGCATGGGTATGTATCCTCGCGTAAAATCCGTCTTATAACATTGTTGAAAACTAGTCAGTTAACAACGAACAACTCATATATTATCGTGAGTGTGAAAATGCAAGGATAATCGTTAAATTTCCTTACATCTCTGTCATATATATACAATTTATATAAAAATTAACATTTTCTTAAGTAAATAGCTGCTTAGTTGATATATTTCATCAAATTGTTATTCATAAGCTGTGCACTAGATTTATATGTAGCGTTAAGTACATTTTGTTGTCTTGATAAATCAGTGAAAAGCTCAGCAACATCTGCATCTTCTATTTTACTTTTATATTCTTCATTAATGATATCATTCTTCTCAATAGCAGAGACTGAGTAGTCAATCTTGTTCATTGTAGAGCCGAGGCTTGTCCTAGCTTGAACAAGTCTGTCTATATTGTCATCAAGACCTGGAAGAAGGTCTTGGATAATTTCATGATTATCTGTAATCAGTGCATTTTCAAGAGTTTTTAAATTTGTGAAAATACTCGAGCGTGCTTCTTCTGCAAGAGGCTTGGGTGCAGCCGGATCATTTGCAGGAATTCTGTTTATATTAGGCTCGCTATTATTATCAGGAGTTATCTCTTCAAATTGAGGTGCTTCTCTTTTTGTTTTAAATTGTTTCTCTAAATTTTCAAAAGGTGAGTTTTTTAGGGGACTCTCTGACTTCATTGCCGTCCCATTTTTCTCAAAAAAGATACTGTTTCCGTCGAATGTAATGGGTACAAAAATATCCTTTCCAATTTCTACTTTAGTTTGCTTAGAGTCACCTAGATATTTCCCTTCATCACTAAAAGGTTTTGTAAGGGTTTTGTGACCACCAAAAATATATTTATTACCAAGTCTTCTGTTACCAATACTTATGGCCTGATTATGAAGTTGTGCCACTTCTTTTGCAACACTTTGCCTAATGGCTGGATCAAAGATATTTGAAGATTGTGAAATAGTAAGCTCTTTTGCCTTAACCATTATATCAGTAAGCTCTTCAATTGCATTCTCTGTGAAACTTAGTTGAGCCTTTGCAACCGATGCATTTCTTTTGTATTGATTACCATCTATCTTTCTGGATCGAATGGATAAAATCTCCATATTTCCGACGGGATCATCTGAAGGTTTTTGAACACGCTTAAGATTGGAACCTTGTAATTGTAGGTTCTCCAGCTTCTCTTTCGTTTTACCGATTGAGAAGTTAACAGCGTGAATAGTACTTCCTTCCGATACTCTGGACATTTTCTATTACCTTAACATCTGTAGTACTGAGTCAAACATTTCATCAGCAACTCTAATCATTTTAGCCGAAGCCTCATATGATTGTTGATATTTTATCATATTTGTAGCTTCCTCATCGAGTGAAACTCCAGAAATTCTTTCTTTAATACTTTTTGCTTGAGCAAGGATTCCCTTAGATTGCTCTTCATTAACTTTTGATTTACCAGTGGAGATACCAATACTACCAACAGATTGAAGGTAAGTTTCCTCAAATGTGTTACTACCATCACCCAAAATCTTTTCGTGCTGAACTTTTGATATAGCAATTGCAATTCTGTTATCACCAGGAGAGTTTGGACTTAAACCGGTAGCAATATTATTCAAATCACCAGAAATCTCATCACTGAGTTCAATTTTTTCGGCCGCTTGAGTTAAATCTATTGGCTCTTTAAAGAAATTGATACCTGTTATTTTCCCATTTCTAGGGTCATTAATGATATTGCCTTGGGCATCAACAGGAATTTCTTTATTTACATAACCACGTCTGTGAATGGCATTTGTTACATGAACAAGACCATGGGCCATTTCATCGAGCTGAAGTCTTAAGTCTTGAATTTCGTTATTTCGAGTTTGAGTCAAGGCGCCAATAATTCCACCTTTAATACTTTCGGATAACTTTGAACTTGCATTGGCTGCAAATCCAATTTCCACTCGAGCTTCACCTTTATAAGATCCAACTTCATCGGTCGCAGTTTCTCTGACTGCTAACTTATTTACAATACCACCTGCAACAAGAGATCCACCGCCAACAATGTTCACAACATATTGACTGTTACCATCTTCGTAGGCGGTAATGGGCATAAACTCTGCAATCGTTTTAATGGCAGAGTCTCGCTTATCTCTAAGGTCACCAGCTTCACCACCAATATTTTCTAATCTAATTATTTCTACATTCAGCTCTGCTATAGTTTGTGAAAGAGAGTTAATATCATCCACAGAGCCTTTGAGTTGAGAGTCGATTCTGTTTTTAGCTTGTACAATTTCATTACTAATTCTCTTAAAATCTTTTGTAACAATATGAGCATTGTCTCTTACAAGATTTCGAACAACTTCATTTTCAGGCTGATTGGAGAGTTCTCTAAATGAATTGAAGAATCTATTCATAATTTTATTCATACCGTCAGAATTGATTTCGTTAAATATTTGTTCAACATTTGAGAGTTGATCTGTTCTCTGCTCATGATAAGAATGATTTGAAGTCGAATGATTTAGTTTTTGTTCAATAAGCTTGTCATGAACTCGCTTAACACTTTTAACATTAACACCCGTTCCATAAACGTTATTTCCACTTTGAATAGGAGTACTTGTTTCAGCTGTTACAACTTGGCGAGAGAAACCCTCAGTATTGGCATTGGCGATATTGTGCGACGTCGTCGCAAGCGATTTCTTAGATGTTCTAAGGGACGAACGTCCTATACTAAATAAATCTGCTCCCACCTTTTAATCCTTTATGATTAAATTCTGGCCATACCTTTGGCCGAGTAAGTTTTATACTTCTTTTCACCAGAGAAACTTTCTCTTAACTCTTTAAGTGAATAAATGGCTTTGTTTAAGAAAAACTGATTCTTCTTATTTTGAGCTTGTATCTTTTCAATAATATCAAGTAAGACAAGGTTTCTCTTGCCCAGCTCAGTCGCTAGTTCTGTGTGGCCACCATCATTAAGTAGGGCTATTAAGCCACTTAGTTTTTCTGGCTTATCTTTACCCATTAATTGGGTGATTTCTTTTACAAGTTCACTTCTACTTTGATCGAGTGTATTGATCTCACTTAAAAGAGTTCTTTTATCTTGGATGGTTAGCTCTAATTGATCAGTATCACTTGCAAGTAAATGCATATATTCATCACAGGTAAGCTCATAAAGAAATGTATGTTGCTCACAAAAGTCATGCCATAGCTGTTGTAAGTAGCTAAGCTTAAGCTGTAATTTTAACTCAGTTTCTGAATTCATATTAATACTCGCTTGCTAGGAGCTTATCTGCAATTGCATCATAGTCTGGAGCGTAAGTTCCGGCCTGAATTCTTGCTTTAAGATCAGCGATTTTTGCAGAGTTATCCATTTCTGGAGCAGCATCTACTGCCTTCTTTATCCTTGAAAAATCTTTAACTGATTCAGGAATTGTTACCTTTGCATCTCGTTGAGCAATATCATTTAGTTCCTGTGCCCTCTGATAAGAATTTCTCTTCAGAGATTGGGCGCCTTGTGTACTAGAAATTTCTGGACGAGGGTTACCCTGCGTACTAGCAATTTCTGGCCTAGGCGGCTTTGCGTTTGGAAAGAATGGGGCTCTAGTGTCAATGGTACTCATTACTGCTCTCCTTTGTGAGAGTTAATCTGTTGGTAGTTTTGCACAACTTGTTTTGCGGGTGTGCGCTTGTATTGAGGGTAAATCTGATCCAAGACAAGATCCTTTACACCTAGACCTGAATTAGAATTGGCCATCAATTTAGCTCTTTCATCGTTTAACATAGATTTATAAATCTTCTCAGCCTGTGAGTCAGGGTTAGCAGGGTCGATACTTTTCTGCATCTGAGTAAGGAGGTGGTTTGTAAACTGTCGTTCCATACCTTCAGCAACACGCATATAATCTTTTGGCACATTTCTGTACTTATCTGCAGCATGCTGATTAGGGTTTACTTGGCGTGAATGAATGTTTACTTGGTTTTTTACTTGATCCAATTTACCATCCTAGTATTATATATCCCCCTTCCTAGAGGATATCTTCTTATAATATCATACCACTAAAACGCGTTGCGACACCATAAAAAAATTACATTTAGTCTGAAAAATGACATTAAATAAATTCCAGATCGGCAACCATTGCCCCATTTTGCTTCAGTGCCTGAAAAATACTGATTAAATCATCAGGACTGGTGCCTATTGCATTTAAGGCTTTAACTAAATCCTTAAGTGTCGTCTTCTTTTCAACCATAAACATTGATCCTGTTTTACCGGTCTCTCCACCAACTTCAAGGACAAGGTCACCATGACTTATGGCCACTTCACTGAGAGTAATTTCACCCCCCGCGACTATTGTGCCGGTTTTCTCATTAATCACAATCTTTGCTCGATTATCCTGATTAACTCGGTAGTTCTCAAGGATAGCAATAAGATTAACAACCTTACGTTGGTAATGAGGAGGTACAATGAGGTCGATCGTAGTGGAGTCAGAGGCATTAGCGTACTTTCCGCCTAAGTTCTCATTAATAGTTTTTACAATTCTAGCAGCAGTCGTAAAGTCTGGTGTTTTAAGAGACATACGAAGTGAGCTTTTTTCATTAAAAGCAAGTTTGATTTCTTTCTCTATAGTTGCACCGCCAAGTATCTTACCACTTGTTGCAAACTTCTTACCTTGAACGAGACCACCGATACTTAAAGCTCCAGAACCAACGGCATATACGTTACCATCACCACCTTTTAGAGGTGTTACTAAAAGAGTCCCCCCGGCCAGTGAAGAAGAGTCACCAATGGAAGAAATTGTTATATCCATCTTTTGACCAATCCTACCAAAGGGTGGCAATTTCGCTGTAACTATAACTGCTGCAACATTAGCAGAGCTGACTTCTTGAACAGGGTCAAGTCCTAGTGTTTGGAACATTTTTTTCAGTGAATTATTGGTGATCTCTCCACCACCGTCACCAGTACCGTTTAATCCAATAACGAGTCCGTATCCAACTAGGGGATTTTCACGAACTCCCTTTATATCGACTAGATCTTTTAAGCGATTACTCGCATAAGAGACACTTGCCGTTAAAAGTAGAATTAATAAAATAGCATTCTTCATTTAATACCTCAGTACCTTTATTTTCGGTTCTAAAACTTTCTTTGATGGAACCGTATCGTTAGAGCCAATATCTTTTTGTGAAACAAGCGCTTGTATTTCAAAAAAACGCTTGAACTTTTTATACATAATTTCTTTACGTCCACGTATGAGTAAGTAGTCTTGATTGACTTGCTCTACAACACTTGTAGAGATCTTATCATAAACTTTATCTGGATTATCTGATGCAGATTCTGCAGGCTTTTCTGCTTCAGGAGTGGCTTCTTCACCTTCTTTTGCTTTCTTTTTCTTTTTTGGCTTGTCAGGAAAGTTCCGTGCAAGTTCATCTTGAATCTGATTTTTTAATTGAGAATAAACATCAAGGATGACGATATCACCTTTCTTTCTCATATTATTTTTAACAAAAAGAAAGCTTTCACTATTGTCACCTGACCATAGACTGCCATCATCATCATTATCCTTAAGATCATTCGCATTATAGCGTCTAGAACCTTGTGATTGATATTGTCTTTGAGTCGTTGGTGGAAGATTCGCCCTCGTATTAGCAGATGCGGCACCTAAGGTGCGTGGATTTTGAATCGGTCTTCTATCATTTCCATTATATCTCATTCCTTTATTCTGCTTACCACGCTTCTCACTATCTATTTTTTTATGAATAGATTTTACGTAAGAAGAGCAAGAGCTGAAAAATAAGCAAGTAAGTAGTAGTAGTTTCATATATCAACTACCACTGTATTAAAATCCATAACCTTCCCTAGAATTTTCTTCTTAGACTTAGGATTCTCAACTTCTATAAAATCTCCAAAGCGTCCATTCTTTTTAGCTATAGAAATTGTTTTTAAGTTGATGCCTGTGCCTTTATAGAAAACATTAACCTTTTGGCCAATATTGATAAGTTTTTTAGGAGTGAGATCACTATATTTTAAAACATCACCACTATGTAAATTACGATTTAAATTATAAAACTGTATTTGATCAAGGTCCGTGAACACGTTTGAGCGCCCATAATCGGCCACAACCTTTTGATGAAAGTCAGACTTTTGCATGATAGAGGCGCGAACATTGATCATATTCTTAGCTGTGTAAGCAAATCTCTCTCTAAGAATCTTGGCAGATATCCAAAAACTTTTATTGTTAATTTTAATTTTTAAATTGCGCTCACCTGTTTTTGTACAGTTGTTGCAATCAATGGAGAAACTATCTGTACTACTTAAGTTAATACTACTTTTACTGTATAGACTGGATATTTTTTTTATAATAATTTTCTCTCTAGAAAATTTATTTTCGATCACTTCCTTCAGGTCTTTAATGTCTATACTTGTTGGGGAGATCGAAACTTGAAATTTAAATTCATTTTGAAAGTAAGAGCTCAAATACCCAGAGTTAAGCTTTCCTTGAGCATTACTAATTAGCTGAACAAAAGCAGAGTTTATGTTAGATGAACAACTTGATTCCTTAATGATAGTATCGTCTAGGACTTTATTTATTTTTAGGACCTTAGAAAAAGATGTAATTGAGCAAGTACTCTCATTTGCAAGAGCACTAAAAGATATAAAAAATAGAGTTATAGCTAGTTTAATCATCGAATTGAATTTACCGTTTGAAGCATTTGATCTGCTATCCCCATAACTTTTGAGTTCATCTCATAAGCTCTTTGCGCTTTTATTAAATTTGTCATTTCATTCATGACACTAACATTTGAAGATTCTAATGTTCCTTGTGCAATCGCTCCTGCATTCTCTTCACCAGCAACTCTTTGAATTGCTTGACCTGAGGCCGTTGTAACTGCAGCTAAGTTTCCACCTTTATCTGTTAACCCGGCTGGGTTTACAAAAGTGAATATTGGAATTTGACCAAGCTCAACAGGTTCTGTTTGATCAGTTAAGTAAGCCTGTACGTCACCATTGGCTGAAACGTTTAATGACTTAGTGTTAGGCGGAACAGTTATATTGGGTAAAAGAGGAAAACCTGCTCGATTTTTTAAGCTACCTTGAGCATCAACTGTGAAAGATCCATCTCTAGTATAGTTAATACCTTTATCTGTTTGAACTCCAAAGAACCCGTCACCCATTATCATTAAATCATAAGGTCTGTTGGTGATTTGTGGACTACCCATTGTATGCATTCTTCTTGTCGCAGATACTTTCGCTCCTGAGCCGACTTGATGTCCAACCGTATATTCAGTATCTCCAGCAGATCTTCCACCTGCTTCTTCAACTGTTTCATATAAAAGATCTTCGAACTCTGTGCGCTGAGTTTTGTAACCAGTGGTATTGGCATTGGCAATATTGTTAGAAATAGAGTTTACCTGTTGCTCTTGGGCCGCCATGCCCGTTGCAGCTGTATTTAAAGCTCTAATCATTTTGCCCTCCTAGGCTACTAAAAATCTGCGATATCATTTACAATTCTTCCAGCAAGAGTGTCATAGTTATTAATTGCTTTTTGAATGTTTTCGAAATGACGATGGGCCGTAATCAGCTCTGACATTTCTTGTATAGCGTTTACATTAGAACCCTCAATGAATCCCTGATTAACGCGTGTCTTTAAATTTAATCGTGAAATATTATCTGTGGCATTATTGATATATAAAGAGTGCCCTTGTTTTCTAAGGGCCTGGGGATCTTTAAATTCCACAACTGAAAGCCTGCCTATAAGGCCTTCTTTAGAGAAAAGACTTCCATCTTTTGAGATTGAAATCTTAGAACCTGGGGGTAATTTAACAACTCTCTCATTAATAGCATTCTCATCTGCTAGGTTGTCAGTGGCCTGAGCCTTATCTTTTTGCTCAAGTAAAAGCTTAAATCCTTGCGCCGTTACAAGTTCCCCATCTTTAGATAGGTTGAAATTTCCTTTTCTCGTGTACCTTACCCCTGTTGGTGTGCTTACCTCGAAAAACCCTTTCCCAAATAAAGCTAGGTCAAAAGGGTTATTGGTAGGAGTCATGGAGCCCTGCTCAAAGTTAATATAGCTTCCATCAACTTTAACGAAGGCATTTTCCGCACCCTGAGAACGGTAGAAATCATCTGGCTTCCATTCCTTACGAGGAAGGTCAATTACTTCGCCACCTTTATCACTTAGTGCTGTAAGGTGCTCCTTAAAAACAAGTTGGTCTTTTTTAAAGCCAGCGGTATTTGCATTTGCGATATTATTGGCAATCGTTTCAACTTTTCTCTGTTGAGCAATTTGACCGGATAATGGAACCCAAATATTTTTCAAACACTCCTCCTGAGCATGAAAAAGGTAAAATCTTCCTGATTCACCTGTACACTTTTATATTTTAGCAATCTAACCGCCAAAATTACATCACGGGGAAAATTTAGCCGACTAGTTAAGTAGCTAAAATGATTAGATCTAATCTTATGGCCATGATAGAATGTTCACGAATGTATGAAATAATTTAGGCAAAAAGGAAAATTGATCCAATCGTAGCGTAAAAAGTTAGGAGAAAGGTCAATGAATTGACATGGAGATAGTCAGATGGCCAAGGTAAATTTTGAAACATCATTAGAAAAGCTAGAGGGATTAGTATCTGATTTAGAGTCAGGACAATTATCTCTTGATGATAGTATTAAAAAGTTTGAAGAGGGAATTAGCCTTTATAAAGTTTGTAGAAAAAAACTGACTGAGGCGGAAAAGAAAATTACCATCTTGACCGATTCACTTCAGGAAGAAGAATACGAAGAATAATGCGATTTCTTATATTAGCTCTTTTTCTAATTTCTTGTACTAATGCGCGAAATAATACAGACCTAGAAACTATCGTTTTTGATAGTGACTCTGGTAGTGTGAAAATTAAGAAGAATACTACTTCAAGCTTTGGCCCTTCTATAAAGAGTGATCAAGAAACAATTGATAGTGGTGCTGAGCAATCAAAAGTCGTGGCGCTAAACTTTTATCCTTCTTTGTATGAGTCGCTTGCAATCATTCCATACCTTAAAGAGTTGGAAAAACAAAAAACTAAAATATCTGTAATATCATCTTTTGGATTTGGAGCAGTACTTAGTGCTCTCTATGCGAAAGAAAAAAGTGTAAGTTATCTTGAATGGAAAATATTTGATCTCATGAAAAGATTAGATGGAGTAAAAATATACTCTAAGGATTGGCAGAGTAAAATAAATGAGTTTATGGGAAAAGAATTTGGTAAAACTAAGCTTCATCAAATGAAAGTCTTAATGGTCATTCCCGAGATAAAGAACAATAAGGTCTACTTAAATCAAACAGGAAGTATTGTTGAAGCGATTAGACACTCAATTGATTTAAACAGTAATAGTAACTACCTTAGGAATATTAAAAAGTTTGATACTAACCTTACACATAAATCAGTAGATATAGTTGTTAATGCGGTTTTTATAAGTTCAGATTCAAAAATAAAAAATGTTGATAACTACCGTTTCGGTATTCTTACATCGTACCTTGGAACAGTTCTCAAAGAGCTTGATAAAACAAGTATCTTAAAATTATCCTCGGCCGTCATACTAGATGAAGCGAGACCACTGTCTCAGATTAGTGAGCAATATTCAGAACTAATCTCAGAGAATGTTGGAGCGGTTAAGTTAAAGATTGAAAGTTTAAAGGAAGAAAATACTCAGATTTTAAATAATTAGCAGTTAGAGTTATAATTAAGCGACAAGTTACAAAGAGGTATCGTTGAAATTACTGTTTAAAGCAATGTTAGCAGGTCTTGCCATGTCGGCAATCGGAGGGGTTTTCCTCTTGGGTATAGTTATTTATATTTCATATGACCTACCACAGTTGAATTCTTTGAGTGATTATAGTCCACCTATTCCAAGTAAAATATATTCAAAGGATGGATTTCTTCTAATGGAGTTATCGAGGGAAAAGCGTGAGCTGGCGACAATTGAAGAGATACCCCAGAAAGTTATTGATACATTCTTAGCGGCTGAAGATGACAACTTTTATAATCATACGGGAATTGATTATAAAGGAATCATGAGGGCGATGCTAATAAATATTAAGGCCGGACGTATTGTTCAGGGAGCCTCTACAATTACTCAGCAAGTAGCAAAGTCTTTGTTGCTTTCAAATGAACGAACTTTTACACGTAAAATTAAAGATTTAATATTGGCAAAAAAAATAGAGGAGAAATTATCAAAAGAAGAAATTCTGTTTCTCTATTTAAACCAGGTATATCTTGGTGGTGGATATTATGGAGTTAAGTCTGCTTTTCATGGTTATTTCGATAAAGAGCTTTCTGAGGCTACAACTGCAGAGATGGCCCTCGTAGCCGGCTTGCTCGTTGCTCCTGGAAAATACTCGCCGTATGTTAACCCTGATATGGCAAAGAAAAGACAGCGTTATGTCTTAGGAAGATTATATAAGACAGAGAAAATTTCAAAAGAAGAATATGATGCGGCCATTGCTGAACCAATAAAAATCCAAATTAGAAAAGGGACTCCCTTTAAGGCTGGATACTTTACTGACTGGATAAGGCAAAGACTTATTAAGCACTTTGGTAAAGAAGACTTTTTAACTAATGGTTATGAGGTTGTGACAACCCTTGACTGGTCTTTACAAGAAAAGGCTGAGGTCGAAGTTTTAAATGGTGTAAAAGAAATGGATAAGCGCCAAGGTTATAAAGGTGTATTAGGACATTTAGACTCAAAAGAAGAAATTAACGAATACATTTCAAAACAAAGAGATGAAGTCTATATGAAGGCATCTAATTATCTAATATTTAGAGCAGACGGAACAACCGAGAAAGAGTTTCAACCATTAGATGATGAGTACTTACAGCTGGTTGAGCGCGAGACTGAAATTTTCAGTGAAACGAAAGTTCGTGGAAAAGTATTTTTAGAACTTGGAAATGCAGTCGAGTTGAATAAAAAATTCTTAGAATTTGTTGATTTTAGTACCTCTGTTAAAGCCGTTGTGACAAAGGTAAGTAATCTGCAAAGAGCTATTTATGCAAACTATGCAGGCATGAAAATACTTATTCCTTATGAGAACTTTAAGTGGGCACACGAAAGAAAAATCCAAGAGGAAAGACATTATTGGGGTTATTTAACGCGTCCAGAAACAGTATTTAAGCCAGGTGATATTATTTTAGTTAAAATAGATAATAAATCTGTAAGTCCAATGAACTATATATGGAGTGACTTTAAAAAAGCATACGGATCGAATAAAGATCTTATGGCCGAAATAAAGAAACAAAAGTTTCACTTAGGTCACTTGGAGCAAGAACCTGATGCACAAGGGGCATTACTATCCATTTCACCACAAACAGGAGAAATAATTTCAATGGTTGGTGGAAGTGATTTTTCTAAATCACAATTCAATCGAGTCGTTCAATCTAATAGACAGCCAGGCTCTGCATTTAAGCCTTTAATCTTTGCGGCCGGATTGGAGAGTAACTATACGCCGTCTTCCATATTACTTGATTCTCCTGCCGCGCTTGGTGGTGTTGATAGTTCTCTTAGTTGGAAACCTAGGAACTATGATGGAAAATTTAAAGGAACAATGACTTTTAGACGGGCACTTGAAACAAGCCGAAATATTCCAACAATAAAATTGACCCAAGATATTGGTGTTGAAAAAATAGTGAATTTTGTCGATCGGTTGGGTGTGAAAGCAAGCTTACCTCCTGATCTAAGTGTATCGCTAGGTTCTTTTGGTTTAAATCTTCTTGATATTGTTGGAATGTACAGCATATTTCCAAACGGTGGACGTAAAACAAAATTGAAGTCAATTCTTTCAATAAAGGATAGGTACGGACGAGTTCATCATATAACGTCTGATGATGAGGCAACGGAAGAAGATAAAGATAAGTCCACTGATGGTGATAAAGCTCTCGTTCCTTCTGAGGAGCTAGCTACGGCTAAGGCTAAGGTTGAAGAACCTAAGCTTGATGAAACATTGGATGAAGAGGATGAAGTCGTTAATGAGAATCCATACTTAGCTACTTTAGACGAAAATCAAGTTTACGACGCTCGTTTGGCTTATATTATGAGTAACTTACTTAAGGGTGTAATAAAGAGAGGAACAGGTAGAGGTACAAGTGATATATCTTCATATATTGGAGGTAAAACTGGAACGACAAATAACTATGTTGATTCATGGTTTATTGGCTTTTCTCCAAAGGTTGTAACAGGAGTTTGGACTGGTTTTGATAATAATCAAACTCTAGGCTTTGGTGAGACTGGAGCAAAGTCTGCTTTGCCTATTTGGAGATCATATATGAAGCTTGCAATTCGAAAGTTTGGAGATACAGACTTTCCAATTCCTAGCGGGATAGTCAACATTGCAGTTAATCCAGATACCGGAATGCTTTATCAGGATGGGCCAAAAAGGCTTGTGGAGGCTTTTGTTGATGGGACTGGTCCTGGATCAGAAAACTCGGTTACTGGTGATGATTCTGAAGATGCGGCAAGTTCTATCCTTGATGGGGAAGATTATTACAATGCTCAATAAAATCTAAGGCACTGACACTAACTACCGATAGGTAGGTATTGGTGGTGTTCATGGAAGTTACATTAACAAATTCGAATAACAAAAAATTTATCACTAGATTTCTATTGGTGTCTTTTGCATTACATTTGGGGTTTATGTTTACTCAGGTTACAGGTAAGCATGACTTTCTTTTGTCTGATACTGAGCCTGAGACCAAAATTAGGATCAAGTTGCAAAACTTCAATAAAGATATTCAGCAAATCGCGACGACAGAACAAAGTAAGAATAATAAATTGAAAAATCCAAAGTTTCTATCCAATAAAAATAATACATTTGATCGTGAAACTAAAAGTGCTAATAATGGAAGTTTTCAGGCTGCAAGTAAGGGTATTAGAACTGCAAAAAATAATAAAAACTCTGAGATGATTAAGAAGTCATTAGCTAAAAAGTTTGAAAAAATTAAATTTTCAGATCTTGCGATGAAGTCTGAAAAAGTTTCTATTAGAAAAAAAGTTAAGAAGGTTGCCAAGATATCTCAAACTAAACGTGGCTTAAAAAATGGTTATAAGAAAGGTGTCGGCCTTGGAAAAACTAATGATCACTTAGAAGATATTCCGTTGGGTGACTTTACAAGACTGAATACGCAAGAGTATGAGTACTATGGTTTTTATCACCGTATCCGTCAGAAATTAGAGCAGTTTTGGGGTTCAAATATACAAGATCAAGCAGATAAAATTTTTAAAGCTGGTAGAAGCATTGCTTCAGAAGCAAACCTTGTAACCGGACTAACAATTAAAATTAATTCTCAAGGTGAGATTGTAGATATTGCACTAAAATCCACTAGCGGAATTCGAGAGCTTGATGATGCGGCAGTTAAATCTTTTAATCAAGCAGGTCCATTTCCCAATCCACCTACTGGAATGATTAAGGGTGACGGTAAAGCAGTTATTGAGTGGGGATTTGTTGTTAATACTTAGTGTTTCTGAGTACCTTGAAGCATGGCCTTGAGTCTATCTATTCCTTCCATTGTTACATAGTCAGACCAGACAGCATCCAGTTCTCTGATTGCTTCAATAACTTGTAATGCAGCTTGATCTTTTGAGACTTTTTGTGAGTCTGCAAGAAGAGATATACTTTTATTTATTGCTTCAATAGCAGGTGAATTGTTTATTTTATTAAGTCTTTCTTCGTAAGAGCTATTAATCTTTTTCTCTTTACTCTTAATGATGGCAGTATTCAGTAATTGAATAGATTCCATAAAACAGGTATCCCTTGTCTAGCTAATTTAAAAATAAATTATCGTAAATCTTGTGTTCGAAGTTTTGGCAGTATGATGTAGAGACGTTGATTAGTAAAGGGTTTTTTTAGGGTCTAACAAAATTTTCACATGAAAAAAAATTCAAAAAAAAATATTTGGCCACTCTGTGGCCAAATAAAAATTATGAATTTGCTTCGCAATATTCGCTATATGCTTTTGAATCGAGTAATGAGTCTACTTGAGAGGTATCAGTCATTTCAATCTTAACTAGCCAAGCTCCATATGCATCTTCATTTAAGCTTTCTGGTCCGTCTTCAACAGTTGAATTTTTTTCAATGATCTTGCCAGATAGTGGTGTATATAAATCACTAACAGATTTTATTGACTCAACTACGCCAAAACTATTAGTTGCTTCAAGTTCTTCACCGGCATCAGGTAGTTCAACAAAAACAATATCTCCAAGTGATGATTGAGCAAAGTCAGTTATGCCTATAGTCGCAATATTCCCTTCAATTGAAATCCATTCATGATCTTCCGTGTACTTAAGTCCTTCTACTATTTTAGCCATTATTTATGCCCTCCAGCGACAAAAGGTTTTTTATTTAATTCTGCTTTATATTTCTTACCTCTAATATCAATAAAAAATTGATTTTCAGCATCATATAGATCTTTTTTGATCCTCGCAATTGCTATACCTTTTTTAAGTACGACGCTCATGCTGCCAGAAGTAACTTGTCCAAGGATTGTGCCCGCTTCGTTTTCTACTTGGTAACCCTCTCTTGGAATTCCTTTATCTAAGCTAAGTTTAACAAGGCGAAAGTTAGGCTTGTAATCCATTAACGCTTTTTTACCTATGAAGTCAGTCTTGCTCATTTTTACTGTCCATTTAAGTCCAGAGTCTAGAGGGGTTACTTCATCATTTAATTCATTCCCATAAAGTGGATACCCAACTTCAAGTCTTAAAACGTCTCTTGAGCCCAACCCACATGGCTCAGCGCCAATAGACACAAGTTGAGACCATAGATTTTGTATGTACTTGTGAGGGCCAAAGATTTCAAAGCCGTCTTCACCTGTGTAGCCAGTTCTGGCAAAAATGATTTCTTGCATATCAAGCTTTTCAACTTGAAGAGAGTAGTAGTCAATATCCTTAAGTTCACAACCTAGATCGATACTCTTTAAGGCTTTTACAGTGTTTGGACCTTGCACAGCAAGAAGTGAGAATTCGTGTGATCTATTTTTTAAAGTACAGTCAAAGCCTTCGATCTGACTTTCTATCCAATCGAAATCTTTGTCAATATTGGAAGCATTTACACAAATCATAATATAGTTTTCTGAAATTTTATAAACGATAAGGTCATCAATAATTGTTCCGTCTTCGCGGCATAGAGGTGAGTATATTGCTTTGCCTAGCTCTGCGTTGGCGATATCATTTGTAACGAGAAAATCCGTGAATTTTAAAGCTTCATTACCTTCAATAAAAAATTCACCCATATGACTGACGTCAAATACGCCAACATTACTTCTAACTGCTTCAACTTCAGCTTTAAGATTTTTGTATTGGATTGGCATCTCCCAACCTGCAAAATCTACAATCTTTGCACTAAGCTTTACATGTTCATCATATAAAGATGTTCTTTGAGCGCTCATTATACTTTCCTTTGCTTAATTATATTCTTTGTTGTTGTTAAAAGGTTTTGCATGAGTGAGTAGACAGTCATGGGTCCAACGCCACCTGGAACAGGTGTAATTGCTTTAACATGATCATGAACATCCTCAAAACTTATGTCACCAACTAGTTTTCCATTCACTTTGTTCATGCCTACATCTATGAGTACTTGGTCGGGCTGACTTCTCAAGTGTTGCTTAGTTATAAGATTTGGCATTCCGGCAGCAGAAATAATGATATCAGCATTCTTTGTATGTTTAGCGAGATCTTTTGTTTTAGAATGACAAATCGTTACTGTGCCGTTCATCGCCTCTAAAATTAAAGCGAGTGGCTTACCTACGATATAGCTACGACCAATAATGACAATATCTTTGCCTGCTGGATTTATACTATTCTCTCTAAGAAGAGTTATAATTCCTTTTGGGGTACAGGGAAGGATACCAGTAAGATTTCCTTGGTATATATCTGTTACCGTCTTGAGATGAAATCCATCAACGTCCTTTGTCGGATTAATTAACTGAGTAATATTAAGATGTCTCAACTGATTAGGGACGGGAAGTTGAACGAAACAACCAGTTACTTCCGGATTTTCATTCATGCCTTTGATACAGTCTATGAATTCTTTTTCCCCTACATCTTCTTTAAGGCGGGTAAGTTTAAACTTTGCACCAATTTTATGACAAAATTTCTCTTTATGCGCCACATAGGACTCACTTGCAGGGTTATTTCCTACCAAAACGACTTCTAAGTAAGGCGTTAGCCCATCGGAAGCAAGGAAGTTTGACTCCTTGATTAATTCAGGGGAGTATTTTGCTATAATATCGGCAGCTTTTAGTAATATAGGCATGTCCAAAAATTATCTTAAAATAAACCCTTTTCATAGTAAATTATCTGTAGATTCGGACGATAAGCATATATGGCTAAAGTAGAATGTACGATATGTAAGCACTATGGCGATGAGTCGGAAGACCTTCAGCTAGAACGCGCCACGATTTTTGATAATGCTGGAACTCCAGTACCTCTCTTATTGTGTCGACAACATTCGGTAGAGCTATTTAAAATGGGCCAGAAAAAATTTCTTGTTAACCACTACAAAATCTTAGTTGAAATCATTTCGTCTGATGAGACGAAGTTCCTGGATCTCCTTGAGAGGACCGTTCGAGAAAACCTAGACGAAATCTACTAAATTCCCTAGCCTTTGCTAGACCTTATCTACATAAAATTATACTATCTATTTATCAACACGCACTGGAGATAATTTTGATAGTTCTTGGTATCGATCCTGGCTCAATTACAACTGGCTGGGCACTTTTGAAGTCTGAGGGAAACAAAGTTCATTACGTCGCGTCAGGAGTACTTCAGTTTAGTGCAAAGACACCTTTTTTAGATCGCTTAAAAGAAATTAAACAAAAATCAGAGGATTTAATCCTTGAGACAAACCCTGATGAAATATCTTTAGAATCACTTATATATGTTAAGAGTCCAACCGCCCTGATAAAGTTGGCACAGGCACGTGGAGTCATTATCTCAGCGATGGTGGATAGATTCACTGGGAAACTTTTTGAGTATTCCCCTAACCTGATAAAGTCTACAGCTGTTGGGCACGGACATGCTGACAAGGAGAGTGTGCGTAAATTCATTGATATGATGCTCGGAAAAAGAGAGTATGCCACACACGATGAAAGCGATGCTATTGCGATTGCTTTATGTCATATTATGAATAGAGGGAATGTAAAACTTAAGAAAACAAAATCAGCTAAAAAAACGAAGTCATCATCCAATAGTCTGGCTGCAGCTTTGGAGCATAGGGTAGGAAAGTCATGATTGGTTATATTCAAGGAAAAGTTCTAGATACAGATGGTAAAAAAGCAATTGTGTTAACTGAAGGTGGAGTTGGGCATGAGATTAATTATGGTTATTTTCTTGAGACTAATACGACAGTAGGACTTTTTATTCATCATCACATTTCTGAGAATGACCAAAGTCTTTGGGGTTTTAATTCTTTAGAAGATAAAAAAATGTTCGAATTTTTAAAAACCGTAAATAAAGTAGGCTCGTCAAAGGCTTACCCGCTAATAACTATGGTGGGAACTGAGGGTGTGATTCAAGCAATTATGTTTGATCAGCCAAATGTATTAAGTCAGGCTCAAGGTATTGGAAAGAAAATGGCGGAACAAATAATACTATCTCTAAAGGATAAGATTGATAAGTTTCAAGCAAGTAATATGGCGACGGAGACGGATAATTCAAAGTTAAATATTGATACTGTTGAAACACCTCAGATGGGGGCGAAGTCAGTTGATAAGAATATTATGAATGATGTCCTAATGGCACTAGACTCTCTTGGCTACAATGATAAAGAAATAACTCATTTAGTTCGAAAGCAAATGCAGCAAGGGCTAGTATCTAGCGAAGAGATAATTAAAGGTGTACTGAGAGAATTATAAAATGACAGACGAAAGAATGGTATCAGGTGATACAAACAACCGAGATGTTGAGCATGAATCACGTCTTAGACCAAAAGATTTTTCAGAGTATGTTGGTCAAAAAAGAGTTGTTGAGAATATTGACCTCATGGTTAAATCTGCGAATAAGAGAAATGCGGCCATGGACCATGTCTTACTATCTGGGCCCCCGGGTCTTGGTAAAACATCTCTGGCGATGATCGTGGCAAAGTCTCTTGGAAGTGAACTGCATGTTATATCTGGCCCTGCAATTGAGAAAAAGGGTGACCTCGCGGCAGTCCTAACGAATATTCAACCAAAAGATGTTCTTTTTATTGATGAAATTCACCGGATGCATGTCTCAATTGAAGAAATACTCTATTCAGCAATGGAAGATTTTAGATTGGATATTTTAATTGGTCAGGGTGCCAGTGCGAGAACAATGCAGATTGACCTTGTACCATTTACACTTATTGGTGCAACAACAAGGGCGGGACTTCTATCAAACCCTCTTCGTGATAGATTTATGGCGCATCTACACTTTGACTTCTATTCTCCTGAAGAACTGTCTCAGATCCTGGAAAATAACGCAAAAAAAATGAACCTAAAGCTAAACAAAGAGTCTAACTTAGAAATTGCCCGTAGAAGCAGGGGAACACCTCGAATTGCGAATAGAATTCTAAGAAGAGTTAGAGATTTTGCGCTTGTAAAAGACCATAAAGAAGTTCAATTATCAGATGTTCATAGTGCTCTAGATTTACTTGATATTGATTCACTAGGTTTAGATACTATGGATCGAAAAATTCTTAAAGTTATCAGCGAATACTACTCTAATGGACCAGTAGGAATCGACGCCTTATCTGCTACCCTAGGTGAAGATAAGCAGACCATTGAGGAAGTATACGAGCCATTTTTACTTAAAGAAGGCTTACTTCTAAGAACTCCCAGAGGCAGGGTGCTTTCTGAGAAGGCAATTTCACACATGGTTTAGCTTGAAATCTTTACTCAGGCGCTATTTAAAATTATTAAGTTCTGTTAATCTCCATTATTGACAATTTATTGAAGTAAATTAATTTTATTTGGTAATATTTTGCCTTTATTAAAGATCTAAGTTACTGTAAGTACAATAGATAAATAATAAATATGTATTAATTTGATTTTCCATTATACTTATTTATACGTAGTGCAATATAAGCTAAATAGAATAAGTTTATTATTTGAGATGAAAATATGATTTATCAAAGAACCATTGCTAAAGAAGTATCCGTAACCGGAATAGGTATTCACTCTGGTAAAAAAGTTACTTTAAAGATGTATCCCGCTGAAGCAGATACAGGTATTTTATTTCGCAGATCAGATATACCAAGCTCCAAAACAGTTAAAGCCTGTGCACGTGGTGTAGGTCCGACTCAAAACAATACGACTTTAGGTGATGGACCGGATGCTATACATACAGTTGAGCACCTTCTTTCTGCGCTATATGGTCTTGGTATTGATAATGTTTACTGTGAAATGGATGGCCCAGAAGTTCCAATTATGGACGGATCAAGCGGATCGTTTATCTTTGTCCTTAAAGAAACTGGCATTGAGAATCTAAGCAAATCAAAAAAATTCATGGTCATTTTAGAGCCCGTAAGAGTTGAAAATAAAGGAACTTGGGCCATGATTGAGCCCGCTAAAAACCTTATTATTGATTCGACAATAGTCTTTGCTCACCCAACTATAAACACACAAAAAGAAGTGTTTGAATTTAGTTGTGAGAATTATGTAAACACTATTTCTCGCGCGCGAACATTCGGAATGTTGAGAGATGTAGATATGCTTAAGCGCATGGGCCTTGCTAAGGGAGGATCTCTTGATAACGCTATCGTACTCGATGATTACAAAGTTATTAACCCTGAAGGACTTAGATTTCATGAAGAATTCGTGAAGCATAAAATCTTAGATACAATAGGTGATATCAGCCTATTAGGTTACCAACTTGCTGGAAAAATAACTACTTATAAGTCTGGCCATTACTTACACAATATTTTGTGCCGTAAAATCCTAGATACACCAAGTGCATATGAGATTGTATCGGCAAGCTCACTTAACGCTGAGGTTAGGGAAGCTCATAAACTTCCGCAATTTATATCTGTTACGAATTAAGCCCCTTTTCATTTCATTTTAAACGCGGTACATAACCTTTAATTTATAAGGGGTTATAGTTAATGAAATCAATTTTATTCATATTGATACTATCGGTATCAACGATATCTTTTGCTAATACAATTACATGGAAAAAAATTGAGATTGAGCAAACGTATATTTTAAATCAAACAATTGTTGTAAACACAGAGGCAGCACAATCTAAGATTGCTGAAGGTACTAAGATAAGTTTGATTGAAGTAAAAACTCTTCCGATGTTAAAAGTAAAATCTCACAAGTATCAACTGGGACAATGTACAAATTCAAACCTCAGTACAGACTTAGAACTGGTCAGTATTATACAACCAAATGGTAATTCACACTCCGTTGGAATTAACTTTGCTAAAGGTTGTGTTTTAGATGTCTATATTGATTTAGATGAACTCGAAGCAATAAGTTTTTTAAAATAAAGGAAAGTTAATGAAACTCTCAAAGTCATTTTGGCAAACTTACAAAGAAGTTCCGAGTGATGCAGAAGTACCTTCTCATCAATTATTACTCCGCGCCGGCTTTATAAATAAAACAACTGGAGGTATTTATACCTACCTACCTATGGCAGTAAGAGTCTTAGAAAAAATCAAAAATATTATAAGAGAAGAGCATGAAAAAATTGGTGCTCAAGAAGTGTTAATGAGCTTCGTTACACCAGGTGACCTTTGGAAAAAATCAGGACGTTGGGAAACAATGGGCCCTGAAATGGTTAGAATTAACGATAGAAAAAACAATGACTTCTGTCTTAGTGCCACAAATGAAGAGACAATTACAGACGTTATTGGATCGGCCATAACATCTTATAAGCAACTCCCAGCAAACCTCTTTCAGATTAATACAAAATTTAGAGATGAAATAAGACCACGTTTTGGGCTACTTCGTTGTCGTGAATTCATTATGAAAGACGCCTACACTTTTCATTTAGATAAGAAGTGTATGGACGATATGTATCAAAACTACTTTAAGACATATTCAAATATCTTTAAGCGTATGGGACTTGAGTTTATAAGTGTTGAAGCTGACGGCGGTGCCATGGCAGATGCCGGCTCTCAAACACACGAATTTCAAGTTATTGCAGATAACGGTGAAGATGATATTGCGGAAGTAAAATCCCTTGATTATGCAGCTAATATTGAGACAGCTGAAACCTATAGAGGGGATTTAGAATTTTCAGTAAGCACCGAGCTTAAAGAAATCGAGACAACTAATCTCGCAACATGTGAAGACGTGGCAAATTTTTTAAACATTCCAGTTTACCAAACGTTGAAAACTCTCGTTTATACAGCAACTTATGCCAAAAAAGACGGTTCAACTAAAGAAGCAAATTATATCCTCATGATTTTAGGGGATGATCAACTTAACGAAGTTAAGCTTAATAATTATTTCAGCGGGGCAGTAGATATACAACCAACTATCGAAGAGGTTTTAAAAGAGCTTAGCCTTCCAAAAGGTTATATGAGCCCTATCGACAGAGAAATCTCAGTTATAGTTGATAGTGCTATCGATCTTGATGCTGGTTATGTCGTTGGAGCAAATAAAGAACACTTTCACATTAGTGGATTTACAATTTCTCGCGATGTAAAAAACTTCAAACAAGTAAACCTACGCTTAACACAAGCAAGTGACTTTGGACCAGATAAGAAAACACCAATTGTCATTCGTAGAGGTATCGAAGTTGGGCATATTTTTCAACTTGGAAGTAAATATACGAAATCAATGGATGCTTCAGTATTAGATCAGAATGGTAAAAAAGTTAATCCATTAATGGGCTGTTATGGAATTGGTGTTTCGAGAACGATGGCGGCAGCGATTGAGCAGTTTCATGATGAAGATGGAATGGTTTGGCCTCCACAGCTTGCACCGTTTGAAGTATATTTTGCAGTTCTTGGCAAAAAAGATGAAACAAAAAAACTAGCTAACGATATATATGCTGACTTAAAAGAGGCAGGCATAGATATATTATTAGACGACAGGGGAGCATCTGCAGGAGCAATGTTTAAGGATTCAGACCTTTTAGGGTTACCTTTAAGAGTTCTTTTAGGTGAACGGGATTACGATCAAACTGAAGAATTGGAGATCAAAGAGAGAAAGTCTGGTTCTATTCATAAAGTAAAGCGTGACGAATTACCCTTAAAAATTCATGAGCTTCTGTTGCAACTTGGGAGCGATATTTAATGGAAGAATTTGATTTAGTAATAGGAATTCACAGTATTATTGCCGCTTTAAAGAATCAGGACAGGACAATATATAAATTAGTTGCCACAGAAGATGCCATCTCAGAACTAAAGAAGCAGATTAAGTTAGATGGAATAAAAATAGAACTTTGCGCTACTCATAAAGTTCAAGAAGAGGCAAAAAGATACTTTCGGGAACTCGATTTAGATTATCATAGAGTTCCTTCAGGGGTTTTCTTGCTCGCTTCTAAGATGGCCATTCACGATATTACTTATCTATATAAAATGATTGATAGTAAGGATAACCTTAAAATATTATGCTTAGACCAAGTCTCAGACGTCCATAATGCTGGGGCAATTATCCGAACGGCATCATTTTATGGGGTAGACGCTGTGGTTGTACCAGATAGAAAGTCTTTTGGACTCACTCCATCATTTTTTAGAATAGCCTCGGGATCTGCTGAATCAGTTCCAATGATCGGGGTAAATAAACTCACTAAAACAGTGACTCGGATGAAGGAGATGGGTGTTCTTTGCCTCGGCCTTAGCGAGCATGCTACGGGAGAGTTAGAAGATTCATTGAAGCAGGTATCAGATAAGGGCATGGCGATTATCCTTGGGCGTGAAGACGTCGGTATCAGCAACGCAGTCCTTAGATTAATAGATCATCGTATCTCACTTAAAAGTTCAGGGGATATCAAATCTCTAAATGTTTCCATTGCTGCGGCGGTTTGCATGGAGAAATGTTTTACATAATCTTCAAAAAGCTTAAAAAATACTTGCATTTATAATTGATCAGGTTTATAAAATTAGACCTTATCATTATGATAAATTATTAGTTTTGGGCAGCTCTAGCTCAGTTGGTAGAGCATCGGTTTTGTAAACCGACGGTCGCAGGTTCAAATCCTGTGAGCTGCTCCATAAATTTTAAAGATTCGGCAAGGTATGCAAGTGGTTAAAGCAATCGGATTGTAAATCCGCCGTCGTATGACTTCGAAGGTTCAAATCCTTCCCGTGCCACCATCTTTAAAATATATGAAGCCAAGTAGTTTTATTGGTGATAGGATACAAAAAATGTTATGCGGGTGTAGCTCAGTTGGTAGAGCACAAGCCTTCCAAGCTTGGGGTCGAGAGTTCGAGTCTCTTCGCCCGCTCCATTTTTCTCAATAAATCCTGGAATATTTAGTTAATAGCGACAGACTTTGAGAAAAAGTTGGTTTTTATATTGCTAACCTGAGAGCAATAATATAAATAGTATTGATTAAATGGAAAGATTGGCTCTGGCTCGCGTGGCTCAGGGGTAGAGCGCGTCCTTGGTAAGGACGAGGTCATGGGTTCAAATCCCATCGTGAGCTCCATTTTTTTTGAAAAATTTGTTTTAAAAATATTGTCAGTGGGTATTCTATAAAGCATACTCGGATGACAAAAATTGATAATTAATAAATATAAACGCCTCGTTTTTGAAATTTTGTAAGGAGAAACATTATGGCTAAGGAAAAATTTGACCGTTCAAAACCACATGTAAATATTGGTACAATTGGTCACGTAGATCACGGTAAAACAACATTAACAGCTGCAATATCTAAAACTCTTGCACTAGCTTCAGGAATGGACGTAAGAGCATTTGATGAAATAGATTCAGCTCCAGAAGAAAAAGCGAGAGGGATTACAATTAATACTTCTCACATTGAGTATGAAACAGCGACTAGACATTACGCACACGTTGATTGTCCGGGCCATGCCGATTATGTAAAGAACATGATTACGGGTGCAGCTCAGATGGATGGTGCAATTCTTGTTTGTTCTGCAGCAGATGGTCCAATGCCTCAAACTAGAGAGCATATCCTTCTTGCTAGACAAGTTGGTGTTCCAGCAATCGTTGTATTTTTAAATAAAGTAGACCAAGTAGATGATGAAGAGCTTCTTGAGCTAGTTGAAATGGAAGTAAGAGAATTATTATCTTCTTATGACTTTCCTGGTGATGATATTCCTATTGTAGCTGGTTCAGCACTTGCTGTAATGGAAGATAAGAACCCTGAGATTGGTACTGAAAAAGTTCTTGAGCTTATGGCCAAAGTAGATGAGTATATTCCAACTCCTAAGAGAGATGTTGAGAAAGATTTCTTGATGCCAGTTGAGGATGTTTTCTCAATTTCTGGACGTGGAACTGTTGTTACAGGAAGAATCGAAAGAGGTGTAATTAACGTTAACGAAGAAATCGAAATTATTGGTATCAAAGAAGCATCAAAAACAATTGTTACTGGTGTTGAGATGTTCAGAAAACTTTTAGATAGAGGTGAAGCTGGAGATAACGTTGGTCTTCTTTTAAGAGGGATCAAAAGAGAAGAGATCGAAAGAGGTCAATGTTTAATTAAGCCAGGAACTGTTAAGCCACATCAGAAATTTAAGTGTGAAGTTTATATCCTAACTAAAGACGAAGGTGGAAGACATACTCCAATCTTTAAAGGTTATAGACCACAGTTTTACTTCAGAACTACAGACGTTACTGGTTCAATCACTTTAGGTGAAGGAACAGAAATGATCATGCCTGGAGATAATACTTCATTCGCTGTTGAGTTAATTACTCCAATCGCAATGGAAAAAGGTCTTCGTTTTGCAATCCGTGAGGGTGGTAGAACAATCGGTGCTGGAACAGTTGCTGATATTTTAGAGTAAATAATTTGCTTAAGTAAATATGAGGACCGGTTTACGCCGGTCCTTTTTTTTGTAAAATCATTAAATGGGTGTATAGCTCCAACGGTAGAGCGGCTGATTCCAAATCAGTAGGTTGGGGGTTCGAATCCCTCTGCACCCGCCACTTAAGACAATTATTCTGCGATTCATGCGACGCGTTAAAAATTATTCTCAAATTAAGAAAGAAAACACTATTCAAAAAGCGGTAAATTCCGTATAACTACTCTTTTTTGTAGACATTAGATGTTTATTTTCGCATATATGTTGGACTCTTATTTAAAAGGTGGATTTTTATATGTCTGTTACGACAAAAGATAGTGGTAAAAAGTGGATTCAAACGAGTGTCGCAGTAGCTAGTGGACTTGTTGTTTATGTTTTAATTAGCTTTTTCATGCAAATGGGAGAGTGGTTTGAATTAGAATCAAAAATTTCATCGTATGTGGCAATAAGCCAAGTATTAGCAGTACTTTTGGGTGCGGGATTTTTTACATATTTAATGAAGAACAATATTACGAGAAGTTTTTTGGAAGAAGTATACCAAGAAGGCTCTAAGGTTATTTGGCCTGATAAAAATGAAACTGTAAAACACACTATCGGAATAATGATTGGTGTAACCATCGTCGGTATTTTGTTATCGGTTTTTGATATCACAGCAACTTGGTTATTAAGTCTTGTAAATTAAGGATGAATAATGTCTGAAGAAGTAAAAAATGAAGAAGTAGTGGAAGCAGTATCTGATGAAACAGCAGAAGTTGTTGAAGAAGGTAATGGTCTTGCAAAAGGTGATACTCCAGATTTTAAATGGTTTGTTACTCATGTTTTAAGTGGCTATGAAGGACGAGTTCAAAAGACTTTAAAGCAAAATATTTTAAACCATGATTTAGTAGATTATTTCTCTGAGATTCTTGTTCCACAGGAAGACGTTACGGTATCAGTTAACGGTAAAAAGAGAAATATTAAGAAGAAATTTTTTCCAGGTTATATGCTTGTAAAAATGATCATGAATGATAAGACATGGCACCTTGTAAAGAACACAGATAAAATCACAGGTTTTGTTGGTGGTACCACAGATAAGCCACAGCCAATTACAGATGAAGAGGCTGCCTATATGTTAGGTCAGGCTCTAGGTGGAGTTAAGAAAACTAGATCAGCTAACTCTTTTTCTGAGGGTGATTCAGTTAAGGTTATTGAGGGTCCATTCGCATCATTCGTTGGAACTGTTGAAGCAGTAAATGCTAATGGTAAATTAAAAGTTAATGTTTCAATATTTGGTCGTCCTACTCCAGTAGAGTTGGAAGATTCACAGGTTGAAAAAGCATAATAAATAAAGATTAAAGCTAACGGGAGACGAAAGTCGCTTGAACCGAGGAGTTAGAAATGGCAAAAAAAATTACAGGTTTTATTAAACTACAAATTGAAGCTGGAAAAGCAAACCCAGCTCCACCAATTGGACCAGCACTAGGTCAAAAAGGTGTAAACATCATGGAGTTCTGTAAAGCATTCAATGCAAGAACTCAAAAAGAAGCGGGAACAATCTTCCCAACTATTATCACTGTTTATTCTGATAGGTCTTTTTCGTTTATTACGAAAACACCTCCAGCAACTTACCTTCTTAAAAAAGACCTTAAGATGAAGAGTTTTGCTAATAAGCCAGGTCATGAAGTGGCAGGTGTTGTCTCTGAGAAGATCGTTGAAGCAGTTGCGACTGTTAAGATGCCAGATCTTACAGCAGCAGATATGGATGCAGCTAAGAAGACAATCGAAGGTTCTGTTAGATCTGCTGGTTTAAAATTGGATTATAAATAATTAACGGGAGACGAAAGTCGCTTGAACCGTAAGGGTAAGAAATGAAAACACAAAATACAAAAAGAAAAGAGGCTTGGGCCAAAATAGATTCAAATAAGTCATACACAATTGCTGAAGGTATTTCTCTTACGAAAGAAGTAGCTTTTGCAAAATTTGATGAAACTGTAGATGTAGCTTTTAGACTTGGTGTAGACCCAAGACATGCTGATCAGATGATTAGAGGCGCTATTGTTATGCCGGCCGGTACAGGTAAAAAAGTAAATGTAGTAGTAATTACTTCAGGTGAAAACATCGCAAAAGCTGAAGCAGCTGGGGCTGACTTAGTTGGTGGTGATGACATTATTCAAAAAATCCAGGGTGGTTGGATGGAGTTCGACAGAGTTATCGCTACGCCAGACATGATGGGTAAGATTGGTAGAGTTGCAAGGATCTTAGGACCTCGTGGACTTATGCCTAACCCAAAGCTAGGAACAGTTACAACTGACGTTGACAAAGCTGTTAAAGAGCAAAAAGCAGGTAAAGTTGAATATAGAACAGACAAGACTGGTATTATTCACGTTCCTGTTGGAAAGAAGTCATTTGAAGACTCAGCATTAACTGAAAACTTTACAGCTATTGCTATGGCAATCGTTAGAGCGAAACCAGCAAGTGCTAAAGGTAACTTCATTAAGTCAGTAACAGTTAGTACTTCAATGGGTCCCGGGATCAAGATTGATGTAAGTGATGTTGCAGGATTAGTATAATATAAAATAGTTAGGGGTTGATGAAAGCCGGTTCACTTGGATGTGTGTAATTCCTGCCCAAATTCCCCTCCATATAAACAATTAGGAGGACTTATGATTACAAGAGCACAAAAAGACGCTGTAATCGCTGACCTGAGAGACAAAATTGAAAACTCACAAGCCCTTTTCTTAACGAATGTTATTGGTATCGAAGCTAATCAAGCTGTAGAACTAAGAAAGACGATAAGAGAAGCTAAAGGCGGACTGATAGTTACAAGAAACTCTCTATTCGGCAAAGCAGCTGAAGGTACGTATGCAGAGGAACTGCTTACAGGCCTTAAGGGTACAAATGCAGTAGCATTTGCATTCGAAGATGCTCCAGGTGTTGCGAAAGCAATTTATGAATCAAGTAAAGCACTTGAGGCAATTACACTTGGAAAAGGATTTTTAAACCAAGAATTACTTGATGAAGGAAGAGTTTCAGCTTTAGCGCAACTTCCATCTAGAGATGAAATGCTTGGAACATTACTTGCGACTTTCCAGGCGCCAGTTTCTTCACTTGCTAGATTAGTTAACGCTATCAAAGATGAGTGTGAGACACAGGGTGTTGATAAAGCAGCAGATTTAAAAGTAGAAGCTAAAGTTGAAGCTGAAGCTTAACTAAACAAATTAATTAAATTTAAGGAGAATATTATGTCATTAACAAAAGAACAAATAATTGAAGCAATCGGTAATATGTCAGTTCTAGACTGTGCAGAACTAGTAAAAGAAATGGAAGACAAGTTTGGTGTATCAGCTGCTCCTGTCGCTGTTGCTGGTGCTGCTGGTGGTGGAGCTGCCGCTGAAGAGAAAACTGAATTTGACGTAGTTCTAGCTGAATGTGGAGCTAAGAAAATCAACGTAATTAAAGAAGTTAGAGCAATTACTGGTCTAGGTCTTAAAGAAGCAAAAGAAATCGTAGAAAGTGCTCCTAAGACAATCAAAGAAGCAGCTACTAAAGACGAAGCAGAAGAAATCAAGAAAAAACTTGAAGCTGCTGGAGCAAAAGTAGAGCTTAAGTAATTTTGCAGTGCTTAAAATAAGTAATTAAATAATCATGGAAGTACACCAATGTGTACTTCCATTTTTGTGTATGTAGTTGTACAAGAGCAGATAAAAAAATTTAAAGAAATATAATTTCTCAGGAGTCAGTGAAATGACAAAAGTTTTTAGCCCAAATGAGTGGTACCGTTGTAGCTTTGGCAGGAGTGAGAATATAATCGAGCCGCCTTCACTAATGAGGTTGCAGATTAAGTCTTACGAGGATTTTCTTCAAAGAGATATCCCGCCAGCACGTAGAGAAGAAATGGGTCTTCAATCAGTTTTTAAATCTGTTTTCCCTATCTACGATTTTAATAAAACAGTTTCTTTAGAATTCGTAAGCTATTCTTTAGAGCAACCAAAATACTCAGTTCAAGAGTGTAAGGCCCGTGGTTTATCTTACGAGTCTCCGCTTAAGGTTACTGTTAGATTAGTATTTTATGACATTGATGAAGAAAATGAAGAGAACAGAACAATTTCATCCATTAAAGAGCAAGAAGTATACTTAGGGAATATTCCTTTGATGACTGCTACTGGTTCATTTGTTTATAATGGAACGGAAAGAGTTATTGTTTCCCAGTTACATAGATCACCAGGGATTATCTTTGAACACGATAGTGGTAAGAAGCATTCATCTGGTAAACTATTATATTCTGCAAGAATTATCCCTCATAGAGGATCTTGGTTAGACTTTGAATTTGATCACAAAAATGTTCTTTATGCTAGAATTGATAGAAAACGTAAAATTCACGCAACAGTTGTTTTAAAGGCACTTGGATACTCAGTATCTGAACTATTGGCTTTATTCTACGAAAAAGAAACAATTCATTTAAACGAAAAAAAATATGAAAGAGAATTAGACTTAAGCTTACTTGAAGGCTCTAGAGCAGACGAGGATGTATTAGATCCAAAGTCTGGTAAAGCCCTTGTTAAAAAAGGTAAGAAAATAACGAAGGTCTCTATTAAAAAGATGAAAGAGGCTGGAATTCAGAAGCTACCTCTAAATCTAGAGCAAGTTGTTGGAAAAGTTTTATTTGAAGATATCTATGATGAAGAGACTGGTGAAGTAATTGCTTCTGCAAACGAAGCTTTATCTGAAGACAAGATCTTTGACCTCATAAAAATTGGATATAAGTCAGTAGATGTTCTTTATATTGACGGAGTAAACTTCTCTGATCAAATGAGAAATACTTTATTGCTAGATAAGACTAATTCATCTGATGATGCTCTTATTAAGATATTTGAAAGACTAAGACCTGGTGAGCCACCAACAGTAGAAGCTTCTCAAACACTATTTGATTCATTGTTTTTCAACGACATTAGATATGACCTATCTAAAGTTGGTAGAATGAAAATCAACTATAAGTTTGGTTTAGATATCCCTGTTGAAAACACAACATTAACTAAAGACGATATCATTAGAACTGTTAGGTACCTAGTAGATCTAAATAATGGTAAAGGTCAGGTTGATGATATTGACCATCTAGGTAACAGAAGAGTAAGAGCCGTTGGTGAATTACTTGAAAATCAATTTAGAGTTGGTTTAGTTAGAATGGAAAGAGCAATCAAAGAAAGAATGATTGCTATTGAACTTGATACAATGATGCCACACGATCTTGTAAACCAAAAACCAGTTGCAGCAGCAGTTAAGGAATTTTTTGGTTCTTCACAACTTTCACAGTTTATGGATCAAACAAACCCACTTTCAGAAGTTACTCATAAAAGAAGACTATCTGCTCTTGGGCCAGGTGGTTTAACAAGAGAAAGAGCTGGATTCGAGGTTCGAGATGTTCACCCTACTCACTATGGTAGAATGTGTCCGGTTGAGACTCCAGAGGGACCAAATATTGGTCTAATTACTTCACTCGCGACTTATGCAAAAGTTTCTGAATATGGATTTATTGAAACTCCATATAGAGAAGTGTCAGAAGACGGTAAGGTTGCTGATAAAGTAAGATATTTCTCTTCATTTGAAGAAGAGGGAAAAATTATTGCACAAGCAAATGATGAAGTTATAAATAAAGAAGGGAAGCTTGAAGGTAACCTGATTGCAGCACGTAGAAAAGGTGAACTTGCAAGACTTGAAGCCGCAGAAATAGAGCTAATGGATGTTGCTCCTTCGCAAATGATCTCGATAGCGACATCATTAATTCCATTCCTTGAGCATGATGATGCCAACAGGGCCTTAATGGGATCGAACATGATGAGACAGGCAGTGCCTGTTGTTAAAACTGATGCTCCGATCGTAGGTACAGGAATTGAAGGTATTGTTGCTAGAGATTCAGGTGCAATTTTATTTGCTAAGAACGCTGGTAAAGTTATTTTTGTTGATTCAAATAGAATTGTTATTCAAAGAGATCAAGCAAAAGAAACAGAATCTGCAGTTGATGTTTATAAACTTGTTAAATACCAAAGAACAAACCAAAACACATGTAATAACCAAAAAGCACTCGTTACTGAAGGTGACATCGTTAAAAACGGAGACGTTATAGCAGATGGTCCAGGTACGCAGTATGGAGATTTAGCTCTTGGTCAAAACGTTCTTGTAGCGTTCATGCCTTGGGGTGGTTATAACTACGAGGATTCAATCCTTATTTCTGAAGACTTATTAGCTCAGGATGTATTTACATCAGTTCATATTGAATCTTTTGAAGTTGAATCTCGTGATACTAAACTTGGTAAAGAAGAGATTACTAGAGATATTCCAAACGTAAGTGAAGAAGCTCTTAAAGATCTTGATGAGGCCGGTATCATTAGAGTTGGTGCAGTAATTAAGCCAGGCGATATTCTTGTCGGAAAAATTACTCCAAAAGGTGAAACACAATTATCTCCAGAGGAAAAGCTTCTTAAAGCAATCTTTGGTGATAAAGCTGGAGATGTAAAAGATACTTCTCTTAGAGTTTCTTCTCATGTTTACGGGACGGTAATTAACGCCCATGTATTTACAAGAGAAGGTGTTGAACTTGATTCAAGATCAAAGTCAATAATTGAGAAAGAAACAGAGCTAATTAGAAGAGACGAAGCAATTGAAATTAAAGCAATTCAAAGATCTTCTCTTAAGTCTATTTCTACAATGCTTAAAGGTGCCAAAACTATTGATACATTAGTATCAGAAGATGGTTCAACTGAACTACTTGCTAAGGGATCAGAAATAACAGTTGATGCTCTTACAAATGTTCCTTTTGAACTAATTGGTTACCTACCACTAGAAGCTGACCTTGAAGATAAACTTACTGAATATTTTGCAGACGTAAGAAATAAGATCAACCTAGTTAGACAACGTGCAAACGATGAAATTGCTAAACTACATAAAGGTGATGAACTTCTTCCTGGTGTTATTAAGAAAGTAATTGTTTACGTAGCTATTAAGAGAAAACTTCAAGCTGGTGATAAAATGGCCGGTCGTCACGGAAACAAAGGGGTTATCTCTAGAGTTCTTCCGAAAGAAGACATGCCTTATCTTGCCGATGGTACTCCAGTTGAAATCGTACTTAACCCACTAGGGGTTCCGTCACGTATGAACGTTGGGCAACTACTTGAGCTACATCTTGGTTGGGCCGGGCGTGGTCTTGGTGACAAGATAAACACGATGCTTGAAGAAAGATATGAGGCAGATAAACTAAGAGATCTTATATCTAAAATTTACAAGAAAGAAGGCGTTGATAAGTGGCTTAAAAAAGCATCTGACAAGCAAGTCAGAGAGCTATGTGAGCAACTTAAGACTGGTATTAGATTCTCAACTCCAGCATTTGATGGAGCGACAGAGTTAGACATTGAATCAATGTTAGAATTAGCTGACTTTGATAAGTCAGGTAAGACAACTCTATTTAATGGTATCAGTGGTGAAGCTTTCGCAGAGGAAGTAACAGTAGGTGCAATGTATATGCTTAAATTACATCACCTTGTTGATGAAAAAATTCATGCAAGATCGACAGGTCCTTATTCACTTGTAACTCAGCAACCACTAGGTGGTAAGGCTCAGTTTGGTGGACAGAGACTTGGAGAGATGGAAGTTTGGGCACTTGAGGCATATGGAGCCGCTTATACACTTCAAGAATTCTTAACAGTAAAATCAGATGATGTTGTTGGTAGAACAAGAATGTATGAATCGATTGTTAAGGGTGAAAAAGTTTTAGAGCCAGGGTTACCAGAATCTTTTAACGTATTAGTTAAAGAGCTTCAGGCACTTGCTTTAGACATGAAGTTGGAAGAACCAACTCCAGACACTTTATAGATTTTAAAATAATTAATTTGAGAGGCAATACTCCATGAAAGATTTATTAAATTTTTTCGATAAACCAAAAGATCCTGTAAGTATTCAAGCAGTTTCTATTAGAATGGCATCACCAGACACGATCAGAGAGTGGTCGTTTGGTGAGGTTAAGAAACCAGAAACTATAAACTACAGAACTTTTAAGCCAGAAAGAGATGGTCTTTTCTGTGCCAAAATTTTTGGACCAGTAAAAGACTACGAATGTATTTGTGGTAAATATAAGAGAATGAAACACAGAGGTGTTGTATGTGAAAAGTGTGGTGTTGAAGTTACACTTTCGAAAGTAAGACGAGAGAGATGTGGTCATATTGAGCTAGCTTCTCCTGTTGCACATATCTGGTTTTTAAGATCTCTTCCTTCAAGAATCGGAGCACTTCTTGATCTTTCTTTAAAAGATCTTGAGCGAGTTCTTTATAATGAAGCCTACATTGTTCTTGAGTCATCAACAGATGGACAAGACGGTGGGATTCAAATTGGATCAATCCTGTCTGAAGGTAAGGCACATGAACTTAAAGCTGCTGGTGTCGACTTCAAAGTCGGTATGGGTGGTGAAGTTGTTAAAGATTTATTATCAAAAGTTGATCTTGATACTTTAAATAAAGAATTAAGAAGAGCACTGTCAGAAGTAAAAACTGAACTTGCTAAAGCAAAACTAATCAAAAGATTAAAAGTTGTAGAGTCTGTTCTTAAGTCACCTAATAAGCCTGAATGGTTTATGATGGATGTTATTCCAGTTCTTCCACCTGATTTAAGACCATTAGTCCCTCTTGAAGCTGGCCGTTTTGCCACTTCAGATTTAAATGATCTTTACAGAAGAGTCATAAACAGAAACAACCGTCTTCGACGATTAAAGGAACTTAATGCTCCCGAAATCATCATAAGAAATGAGAAAAGAATGCTTCAAGAAGCAGTCGACGCTCTTATGGATAATGGTAGACGTGGTAAAGTATTTACAGGGGCTAACAAGCGTCCACTAAGATCTTTATCTGATATGCTTAAAGGTAAACAAGGACGTTTCCGTCAAAACCTTCTTGGTAAACGTGTAGATTACTCTGGACGTTCGGTTATCGTTGTTGGACCTAACTTAAGACTTCACCAATGTGGACTTCCAAAAGTTATGGGCCTTGAACTATTTAAGCCATTTATCTACAACAAATTAATTGAAAAAGGTCACTGTACGACTATAAAAGTTGCAAAACGCATGGTTGAGCAACAAAAACAAGAAGTTTGGGATATTTTAGATGAAGTTGTTCAAGAGCATCCAGTTCTTTTAAACAGAGCACCAACTCTTCACCGTCTTGGTATACAAGCATTTGAACCAGTATTAATCGAAGGTAAAGCAATTAGACTTCACCCTCTTGTTTGTACTGCATTCAATGCCGATTTTGATGGTGACCAGATGGCGGTTCATGTACCTCTATCTTTAGAAGCACAAATAGAATGTAGAATTCTAGCAATGTCTACAAACAATATACTATCTCCAAAAGATGGAACGCCAATTATTGTTCCTTCTCAGGATATCGTTCTTGGTATGTATTATATGTCTAGAGTTAGACCATTTGCTCGTGGATACGGACAAGTTTTCTCTTCAAAAGAAGAAGCACAATTTGCTTATCATACAGGAAAGCTTCACCTTCAATCACCTGTTAAGGTTAGAATTGATGGTGTAATGATTGAAACGACTGTTGGTAGAACATTTGTTCACGATATTATTCCAGCTTGTCTTAACTATGAAGATATTAACAAGGTTCTTAATAAAAAAGAGCTTGGTAAACTTCTAGATCTTGCTTACAGAAGAGGTACTGAAAAAGATACTGTTCTTCTAGCAGATGCAATTATGCAAACAGGTTATGAGTACGCAACAAAAGCCGGTATCTCTATTAATGTTAAAGATATGGTAATTCCAAAAGAGAAAAAAGGTATTATTGAAGCTTCACAAGGTGAAGTCGATAATATTACTGAAGAGTATAATGAAGGTTCGATCACTAACGGTGAGAGATATAATAAGATTGTAGATGTTTGGGCACAAACAAATGAAACACTTTCAAAAGTTATGATTGATGGTCTTTCGTTAGCAACTTTTAAATCTGAAGATAAATCTGAAGAGGATAAAGTAGCTCCTTCATTTAACTCGATCTATATGATGGCCGACTCTGGTGCAAGAGGTTCAGCTACTCAAATGAGACAGTTAGCAGGAATGAGGGGTCTAATGGCCAAACCATCTGGTGAGATCATTGAAACTCCGATTACATCGAACTTCCGTGAAGGTCTTTCTGTTCTTGAGTACTTCTCATCTTCTCATGGTGCACGTAAAGGTCTTGCCGATACAGCACTAAAGACAGCAAACTCTGGTTACTTAACAAGAAGACTTGTTGATGTTGCTCAGGATGCAATTATTAGAAATCACGACTGTGGTGCTGATGACGGAATCGTTTTAACTTCAAGAGTTGAAAACGGTGAAATTAGTCAACATGTTGGAAAAAGAGCTCTTGGACGTATTGCTTTAACACCAATTATGGCAAAAGACGGTTCTGAGTTATTCCCAAGAAACCATATGTTCGGAGAAGCAGATATTGCTACTATTGAAGCTGAAGATATCGATCAAATTTCAGTTAGATCAGTTCTAACTTGTAAGGAAAGGTACGGATTCTGTGCTCTTTGTTTTGGACGAGATCTAGCAAGAGGAACTTTAGTTTCTGTTGGTGAGGCCGTAGGTGTTATTGGTGCACAATCAATTGGTGAGCCAGGAACACAGCTTACAATGCGTACGTTCCATGTCGGTGGTACTGCAACTGGTGGTGCTCAAGTTAATAAACTAGAGTCTAAAACTGCCGGTGACGTGTCATATGATAATGTTAAAACTGTTACAAGAGATGATGGATCATGCATCATTATGAATAAAATTGGTGAGATTGTTATTAAGACTGATCAGGGTGTTGAAAAAGAGAGATACCCAGCTCAGTACGGTGCAACTATCTTCTTTAAGAATGGGGATCAAATAAACGTAGGGGATAAAATCCTTGAGTGGGATCCGTTCACAATGCCAGTAATGTCAGAAGTTAAAGGTACAGTTAAATTTGAAGATATGGTTCTTGGATCTACAATTAGTGAAGAGACAGATGCTGTTACCGGACTTTCACATAAAGTTGTTACAGAATCAAAAACAAAAGAGGATGCGTCAAAACAACCTCAAATTATACTCCTTGATGAAGCAGGAAACCCAATTGCTGTTGATGGGACGAAGAGACAAGCAATATACCGTTTACCAGTTGGATCTCACATTACTGTTAATGAGGGTGATATAATCGACGCTGGTACTGTAGTGGCCAAAGTTCAACGTGAAACAACGAAGACTAAGGATATTACAGGGGGTCTTCCAAGGGTTGCAGAATTGTTTGAAGCTCGTAAGCCAGCTAACTCAGCATTAATTGCTGACACAACTGGTACAATCGAGTTTGGACCGGAAGTGCGTGGTTCAAGAAGAGTACACATTAAGCCTGCTGAAGGTGGAGAGCCATCTATAGTTGCGATTCCTAAGGGACGTTATGTAATCGTAAGTGAAGGTGACTACGTGAGAGTTGGAGATCCTATTATGGATGGACCTACTAACCCCCACGAAATCCTTAGAGTCTTAGGTATTAAAGCGGTTGCAGCTTATATCGTAGACGAAATTCAAGAGGTGTATAGACTTCAAGGTGTTGATATCGATGATAAGCATATTGAGGTAATTGTAAGTCAAATGCTTAAGAAGGTTGAAGTTACAAATCCTGGAGACTCTTTATTAGTTGAAGGTGATTCAGTGATGAAAACAGCATTTTTAGCAGAAAACGATAGGTTACTTGAGGAAGGCCTTGAAGCAGCGACAGCGAGACCAATACTTCTTGGGATCACCAAAGCATCTTTAAGTACTGAATCTTTCCTATCAGCAGCCTCTTTCCAGGAAACAACGAAAGTATTAACTCAGGCGACTTTAGAAGGTAAGAAAGACCATTTAAGGGGACTTAAGGAAAATATTCTTATGGGAAGATTAATTCCAGCTGGTACTGGGGTTCCACGTTATGATGAGTACAAAGCTGAGGCTAAGTCAGACGAGGACCAAGTAAGTTTAACTTTTTAGAAATAAAATACTTGTCATTGGATGAGCTGGTTGATACAAGCTCATCCAATAGATATGATTTAAGGAGCAATTTAAAATGCCTACTATTAACCAATTAGTGAGAAAGGGACGATCAGCGAAATATACGAAAACGAAGTCGCCTGCCCTTGTAGCGTGTCCACAGAGACGTGGAGTATGTACACGTGTTTACACAACAACACCAAAGAAACCAAACTCAGCAATGAGAAAAGTTTGTAAAGTTAAGCTTACATCTGGATTTGAAGTAATTTCATATATCGGTGGTGAGGGTCATAACCTTCAAGAACATTCTATTGTATTGATTAGAGGTGGTAGAGTTAAAGATTTGCCAGGGGTTCGTTACCACACTGTAAGAGGTGCCTTAGATACATCTGGTGTTGATAAAAGAAGACAGCGTCGTTCTAAATACGGTGCTAAAAGACCTAAAGCGTAGGAGCAGAGAATGAGTAGAAAACATAGAGCACAACCAAGAGAAGTTCTACCTGATCCAAGGTTTAACGATATTGTAGTAACTAAATTCATTAATGCATTAATGTATGGTGGAAGAAAAGCAGCTTCAGAAAAAATCGTTTATGGAGCTTTCGAGCTTGCTGAGCAAAAATCTGGAGAAGAAGGATATAAAGTTTTTAAGAAGGCGATGTCTAACATTAAGCCTGCATTAGAAGTTAAATCGAGAAGAATTGGTGGGGCAACTTATCAAGTACCTGTTGAAGTAAGACAATCAAGAAGACAGTCTTTAGCAATTAGATGGTTGAGAGACTTTTCAAGAGCTAGAAACGGTAAAACAATGGTTGAAAGACTTGCTGATGAATTAGTAGATGCTGCTAATAACAGAGGCGGAGCTATTAAGAAAAGAGAAGATGTTTACAAGATGGCAGAAGCCAACAAAGCATTTGCTCACTTAAAGTGGTAGTAATTTTTTAAATAAATTTTACGATATAAAAAGGAGTTCTTAGGAGCTCCTTTTTTTATCTTATAAAGCATTTACGTCTTGGTGATTACCTGGCCAATATTCACACTAAAAAGTACTTTTTCTCTCTTGGCCAATCAGCACATTTTCTTTTTCTTTAGTAGTTATAGTGTTAAATTATGCAAGAATAATATTGAAATAGAGCGAGAAAGCAGTATGTTTTTTAATGAAAATTTAGAAACATGGAATGATCTAACTAAGATCATCCAAAACTATGTAAATGGTAACTATGATAAGCTAACTCCCGTTGTAAACTATGAGCCAGCCACTAAACTGAAAGAAATATTAGACCTTAAGTTGTCTGATGATGGTGTCGGTCATAAAAAAATTCTACAAGAAATAGAAAAATATCTTAAATATAGTGTGAGGACTTCGCACCCACAATTTAATAATCAGCTTCATGCAGGGGCCAGTTTTGAATCATTAATGGGAGAACTCATCTCATTTGTAACTAATGCAACGATGGCAACATTTGAAGTTGCACCTGCAGCTACGCTTATCGAGGCAAAGCTAATTGAGGAATTAAACGAAAAAATTGGATATCATGATGGTGGCGGTATAATGCTCACTGGCGGAAGTAACGCAAATATGCTTGCTCTTCATTGTGCTAGAAATACCCACGCTTCAGACATAAAGTATAAGGGGAATAGAGGCCTAGACTTATGTGTCTTTGTGTCAGAAGAGGCACATTATTCTTTTAAGAAGGCAGTTATTCTTATGGGGATTGGACTTGATAACCTCATTTTAGTTAAAGCTGAAAAAAATGGAAGGATGGTATCTGCAGACTTAGAGCATAAAATAATTGAATCTGGAGATGCAGGTAAAACTCCTATCATGATTGCATCAACTTGTGGAACAACGGTCAAGGGGGCTTTTGATCCTATCGAAGAAAACCAGGCCATAGCTGATAAGTATAACCTTTGGCACCATGTAGACGGTGCATGGGGGGGAGCAGCACTTTTTTCTAAAAAGCTAGGCCATAAGCTGGCCGCTGCTTATAGAGCTGATTCATTCACTTTTGATGCTCATAAAGTCCTTGGAACAGGTATCATAACTTCCTTCTTGCTAACAAAGCGAGAGGGGATGATTGCAGCTGCAAATAGTGGCGGAGGAAGTGAGTACCTTTTTCATCAATATGAAAATGCCGATTATGATACCGGAAAAGCCTCACTTCAATGTGGCAGAAAAGTTGATGCTTTAAAGCTTTGGCTTTCTTGGAAGGCTTTGGGACATAGAGGAATGACGGAATATGTTGATAAGCAGGTGGAGAAAACTGAGTACTTAACAGCAAAAGTAGTTGAGAACCCTAGGCTTAGGCTTGTTAGTGAACCTGAGTATTTAAATGTATGCTTTCAGGTTATTCCAAATAATAAATCTCTTGAAATTAACCAATACAATATAGATCTAAGGTTTAAACTTGTTAAAGCAGGTCGATTCTTAGTTAATTACTCATCGGATCCTGATGGAGAAATCTATTTCAGGTTTGTTTTTGTGAACTCAGCGACATCTAGAGAGCATATAGACTACTTTTTAGAGGAGCTTTTGAAGATTGCTGAATAAGAAATGACAAAAGTGGCAATCTTCGCTATCAATATTTAATTAAATTATATTAAAAAGAAAGAGCAACTATGAAAGACTTAAATCAACTAAGAAATATTGGAATTATGGCGCATATTGATGCGGGTAAAACGACAACAACCGAAAGAATCTTGTACTATACAGGAGTAAATTACAAAATTGGTGAAGTCCATGATGGTACGGCCACAATGGACTGGATGGTCCAAGAGCAAGAGCGCGGAATAACAATTACTTCTGCTGCGACTGCATGTAAATGGAATAAGCATGACATTAATATTATCGATACACCCGGGCATGTTGACTTCACAATAGAGGTTGAGAGATCACTAAGAGTCCTTGATGGGGCCGTGGGTGTTTTTTGTGCTGTTGGCGGGGTTGAACCACAATCAGAAACCGTTTGGGGACAAGCTGATAAATATGATGTTCCAAGAATTGCATTTGTGAACAAGATGGACCGTGTAGGAGCAGACTTTCACAATGTTGTTTCTGAGATTAAAGAGAAATTAGGTAAGAATGCAACAGCAGCTCAACTACCAATTGGTGCTGAGGACGAGTTTCTTGGGTGCATTGACCTTGTTGAAATGAAAAAAATTATTTGGGAAGACGAAGATCTTGGCGCAAAGTTTGAAGTATTGGACCTAACGGACTCTGAGACTGAAGAGGCCCAGATGTATCGAGAAGAGTTAATTGAAAGCATTGCAGACTTTGATGAAGAATTAGCTGAGTTATACCTTGGTGGCGAAGAAATCAATGCAGAGTCATTGAAAAAAGCCATTAGATCTGCAGTCATAAAAGAAGGATTTATCCCTGTTTTTTGTGGAACAGCTTTTAAGAATAAGGGAGTTCAACCACTTTTAGATGCTGTTGTAGATTACTTGCCGTCTCCCCTTGATATTGGCGCAGTCGCAGGATTTGAAGTTAAAAATAGGGATAAGAAAACATCAAGAGAACCTTCAAGTAGTGAAGCTTTTTCAGGTTTAGCGTTTAAGATTTCTACAGATCCATTTGTTGGGCAACTAACATTTTTTAGAGTCTATTCTGGCGAGATTACTGCAGGATCTCAAATTTACAATCCATTAGAGGATAAAAAAGAGCGTTTGGGTAAGATTTTAAAGATGCATGCAAATAAAAGAGAAGAGCTGCAGTCAGCACAAGCTGGTGACATAGTTGCTGTGACAGGCTTGAAATACACAACGACGGGGCAAACATTATGTGCCACCAATAAACCAATTATCTATGATTTAATGGAGTTTCCTGAGACAGTAATATCAATTGCAATTGAAGCAAAAACTACAGCTGATGAAGACAAGCTTGCTAAAACTCTAGAGCAATTAAAAATTGAAGATCCATCATTTAAATATATGAATAATAAAGAGACTGGGCAGCTTCTCATCTATGGAATGGGTGAATTACACCTTGAAATCATTGTAGATAGACTCCTTAGAGAATTTAAAGTTGGAGTTAATGTTGGTTCTCCTCAGGTGGCTTACAGAGAAAGCATTAGTGCATTAGCAAGCGCCTCAAAAGAGTATAAAAATGAAGTTAGCGGAAAAGCGCAATATGGTTATGTCGAATTGACAGTAGAACCAATTGAAGAGCAAGTTGTACTATTCGAAACAGACTTCCAAAGCCGCGAGATACCTAAGGAATACTTTACTGCAGTTGAACAGGGCGTTCTCGATTCTGCACCAGGTGGTGCATTAGCAGGATACCCATTTATAGGTATTAAAGTGACTCTTAAAGAAATGAAATATAATGATGTTGAATCAAACGAGGTTGCTTATACAATTGCAGCCTCTATGGCCTTCAGAGAAGCCTGCATTAAGGCCGGGCTTACTTTAATGGAACCAGTGATGGATCTAGAGATAATAACGCCCCAGGAGAGTGCGGGTGATGTAATATCAGATCTAAATACAAGACGAGGAAAGATTTCATCGATGAACCCAAAAGCCGACAAGGAGCTCATAAAAGCTGAAGCCCCCTTGGCAGGCATGTTTGGCTATAGCACTGATTTAAGATCAAAAACACAAGGTCGAGCTAGTTTTAGCATGACCTTTAAAAACTACGAGAAAATGGATAACCGACTCGCAAAGCAAGTACTAGAAAAAAGAGGAATATTTATATAAACAATAAATATCTCTGAAATACCTTGACACTTCTTGCTCATTAAATTATTCAATACATCATTTTTAAAATGTGGAGATAAAATGGAAGCTAATAAACTAAGAATTAAGCTTAGAGCTTATGACTTTAATGTACTTGATGCATCAGTTCAGGAAATAGTTCAGACTGCAAAAAATACAGGTGCAAGAGTAGCAGGGCCGATCCCTCTACCAACTGAAATAAACAAATATACAGTTTTGAGATCACCCCATGTAAACAAGAAATCACGTGAGCAGTTCGAAATGAGAACTCACAAAAGACTTGTTGATATAATTGATCCGACAAAACAAACTGTTGATAGCCTAATGAAACTTGATCTTTCAGCTGGTGTTGACGTAGAGATTAAATACTAGTATAAGTAGCGAACCAAAATTTGTTATAAAAATATAATTATTCATGAACGCATCCCCTTGTGGGGTGATGCTGTGGAGGAAAAATGTCAGAAGAAAATAAGGTACGTCTACCTGCGATCTATGGTCAGAAAGCTGGTATGACAAGAATCTTTGATGAAGCAGGAAATCATGTTCCTGTTACTGTCGTAAAGTTAATCCCAAATGTAATTTCACAAGTAAAAACAAAAGACACTGATGGCTATGAGGCCTACCAAGTTGCTTTTGGTGAAAAAAGAGAAAAGTTAGTTACTAAGGCTGTTAAAGGCCACTTAACTAAAGCGGGAACGGACAAGACGTTATCAAAGTTTCAAGAGATTAAATCAGGTGAAGTAAATCCAGAAAATTTAGGAAAAGAAGTATCATTAGAGAACTTTGCAGCTAAAGCAATGATCGATGTTACAGGGACTTCTAAAGGTAAGGGTTTTGCCGGTGTAATGAAAAGGTATAACTTTAAAGGTGGTCCAGGAGCTCATGGTTCAAAATTCCATAGAACAACTGGTTCAATTGGTAACCGAGCTACTCCAGGTAGAGTATTTGCACAGAAAAAAATGCCAGGGCATATGGGAGTTGATACTAAGACAGTTCAAAACCTACAGGTTGTGGAATTAAATGAAGAGCAAGGTTATATGTTAATTAAGGGCTCTGTCCCAGGCGCTAAGAATGGTTTTATTAGAATCACGACAGCGTTAAAGAAGTAGAGGTACAAAATGACTGATATAACAGTTTTAAATTCAAAATTTGAAAAAGCTGGAAGTTTAAGTACTGAGATTTCTCTTAGTGCTGATACAGTAAGTGTTCCTGCCGTACATCAAATCGTTAAGGCGTTATTAGCTAGCAGAAGACAAGGTAATGCTTGTACGAAAACTAGAGGAAACGTTCGCGGTGGTGGTGCAAAACCTTTTAAGCAAAAAGGTACTGGTAGAGCAAGACAAGGTTCAACAAGATCTCCTCTAATGGTTGGTGGTGGTACTGCTTTTGGACCACAGACTAGAGATTTTACTCAGAAAGTTAACAAGAAGATGATGCTTAAGGCACTTCAATCTGTTCTTGCTGACAAGCTTCAGTCTGGTAAGTTAACTGTTGTTGAGTCTTTAGAGTCAGACGGTAAAACAAAAAATATGTTTAAAACATTGAATGAAAGAAACTTACTTCCAGGGCTTGTAGTTACTGAGAGTAAAGATTCTAAAGCGGTTCTTGCTGCTAAAAATATTAAGACTGCCAAGGCCATGGGTGTTGAAGGTTTTAGTGTTTACGAAGCTGTTAAGTTTGAAAACTTAGTAATTGAGAAAGCTGCTTTAGAGCAACTACTGAATAGGTTGGTGTAACATGCATTTAGAACAAGTATTAATCAAACCATTGTTAACTGAAAAGTCTTCAATTGAAACTGAGAAAACAAACAGATATGTTTTCACTGTTTTGTTAAAGGCTAATAAGTATCAAATTAAGCAAGCTGTTGAGAGTTTATTTGATGTTAAAGTTGTAAACGTAAGAACTGCAATTTTACCAGGTAAAGTTAAAAGAGCTGGTAAAACAACTAAAAAGTCGTCTTCTTGGAAAAAAGCATATGTAAAAATCCAAGATGGACAGAAAATAGAACTTTTTAAAGGAATATAAGAGGCGATTATGGGTATTAAAAAATTTAAACCAACATCACCTTCGTTAAGAGAAATGCGCGTAATGAACAGCGACGCTCTTACTAAAGGCGCTACACCAGAAAAGTCATTGCTTGCAAGTAAGAGCAAAACTGCTGGTAGAAATGCACACGGGCGAATCACTTCGCGTAGACGTGGTGGCGGTACAAAACAAAAGTACAGAATTATTGATTTTAAAAGACAAAAAGCAGATATTCCTGCAACAGTTAAGTCGATTGAATATGATCCAAACAGAACATGTAATATTGCTTTAATTTGTTATGCTGATGGACTTAAGACATATATCTTAGCTCCAAACGGATTAAATGTTGGTGACACAATTATTTCATCTGACACTGCAGATATTAAAGTTGGTAACTCAAAACTATTAAAAGACATTCCTGTTGGGACATTAGTCCACAATGTTGAGCTTCACCCAAGAAGTGGTGGTCAACTAGCTAGGTCTGCTGGTTCTTATGCTCAGTTAATGGCAAAGGAATCTAGCGAAGCTTTATTAAGACTTCCTTCTGGGGAACTTAGAAAAGTTAAGATCAACTGCCGTGCAACAATCGGTCAAGTTGGTAACTTAGAGCATGAACAAATTAATATCGGTAAAGCTGGTAAAAATAGACTTAGAGGCCGTAGACCTAAGGTTAGAGGGGTTGTAATGAACCCAGTTGATCATCCACATGGTGGTGGTGAAGGTAGAACTTCAGGTGGTAGACATCCGGTTACTCCTTGGGGGAAACCAACTAAAGGTGCTAAGACTAGAAAGAACAAGAGAACTAATCAGTTCATTGTTAAGCGTAGAAAATAATTTAGGAGAATATAAATGGCTCGTTCAATAAAAAAAGGACCTTATATTGATTTCTCTCTTCTTAAAAAAGTTGAGGCTGCGCAGGCAGATGGGAAAGCAAATAAGGTAATTAAAACTTGGTCTAGAAGATCAACAATTATACCAGAGTTCATAGGACTTACATTTGCAGTACATAATGGAAAGAAATTCATTCCAGTATTTGTAACTGACAATATGGTAGGACATAAACTTGGTGAATTTTCACTAACGAGAACTTTTTATGGCCATGGCGCTGATAAAAAGTCTAAGAGATAGGTAGGACACTATGATCGTTGTTAAAAATAATAATGTAGGAAAGTCTGCAAGAAAAGTAAGGCAAGTTTGTGATCTTATTAGAAACAGAAAAGTAGAGGATGCTATTAAGATTCTACGTTTCAGTGACAAAAAAGAAATTGCAATCTTATTGACGAAGCTTGTGAACAGTGGACTTCAAATCGCTAGTGATAGTGAAAAGTATGATCTTGATAATTTAATTATTGGAGAGATTAAAGTTGATGAAGGCCCGACACTAAAAAGAATTCAGCCTAGAGCACAAGGTAGAGCTTTTAAGATTAGAAAGAGAAGTAGTTACGTAACAGTTGCTTTAAAAGAAGCATAAGGAAGATAAGATGGGACAAAAAGTACATCCATATGGGTTTAGATTAGGTTATATCAAGGGTTGGCACTCAAATTGGTATTCGAAAGATAACTTTGGAGAGACATTACAAGAAGATTTAAAAATCAGAAAGTATGTTGAAAAGAATCTTTCTAATGCCTCTATTGCAAAAACTGAGATCACTAGAACTTCTGATCAAGTTAAAGTTACTGTTTATTCAGCTAAACCTGGTGTAGCAATTGGTAAAAAAGGTGCTGGGATTGATAAGATCAGAGTTGATTTAAAGAAGATCACTAAAGGTGCTGTATTCTTTAATATTGCAGAAGTTAAGAGACCAGATGCTGAAGCGAAACTTATTGCAGAAAACATTGCTGCTCAACTTGAAAAAAGAGTTGCATTTAGAAGAGCAATGAAGAAAGTGATGACATCAGCTTTTAGATCAGGTGTTAAAGGTATTAAGGTTAAGTGTTCAGGTAGACTAGGTGGAGCTGAAATGGCTAGAACTGAAGGATACTCTGAGAAGAAAGTACCTCTTCATACTTTAAGAGCAGATATAGATTATGAAATGGCTCAGGCTAAGACACAATATGGAATTATTGGTGTTAAGGTTTGGGTATATAAAGGTGAAATTTACAAGTAAGACCATTAGGCAAGGTTTTACAGTTACCTCAAAATAGCCATTACTTATTTTGAGGAAGATACCGGTGAAGGCCATTACTAAGTAACCGGAATTATATAGATTTAATACATTGAGGTAAAAAATGTTAAGTCCAAAAAAAGTAAAGTGGAGAAAGCAGCAGAAAGGAAGAATGAAAGGTGTTGCACACAGAGGTAATAAAATTGCTTATGGTGATATCGCTATTCAGACTCTTGAATGTGGATACCTTACTGCAAGACAAATTGAAGCTGCCAGAATTGCTATGACTCGTAAGACGAAAAGGCAAGGTAAAGTATGGATCAAGGTATTCCCTGATAAGTCACTTACTAAGAAGCCAGCTGAAGTTAGAATGGGTAAGGGTAAGGGATCTCCTGATAAGTGGGTAGCAGTAGTTAAGCCAGGAAGAATTTTATTTGAAATTGGTGGTGTAGATCACGAAATTGCAAAAGAAGCTCTTAGATTGGCACAACATAAGCTTCCTTTGAAGTGTAAAATAATTACAAAAGAGTAGTGGAATTGTTGGGCCGAGTGTTATATAAGCGCCTAATAAAAATTCATTGAGGTAAAAGATGTTAAAAATAAGTGAAATAAGCAAGCTAGATAGCAACGCTATTAACCAAAAAGTTGGGGAATTAAGACGAGAGTTATTTGAAGTTAGACTTCAAAAGAACACAACGAACGTTGAAAAGCCACACTTACTAACAGAACTAAAAAGAGATATCGCTAGGTTACTAACGGTTCTTAATAGTAAAGAGAGTAAATAGTTATGAGTACAAAAGCAGGTTTTAAAAGAACTTTAAAAGGTATAGTTGTAAGCGACGCTGCAGAGAAGTCAATTGTTGTAAAAGTTGAAAGACGTTACAAGCATCCGATCTACAGTAAATTTGTTACTACAAGTAAGAAATACCATGCTCACGATGAGAATAATACGGCTACGAAAGGTGATACAGTAACTATTATTGAATCAAGACCTTATTCAAAGCTTAAAAAATGGGAGCTGACTCCTACTACTAAGTAGAGGACAGAGATTTAATTATGATACAAATGCAATCAAAAATGGAAGTCGCAGATAACTCAGGAGCTAAGATAGTTAAGTGTATCAAAGTTCTTGGTGGATCTAGAAGAATGTCTGCTGGTTTAGGAGACATTGTAGTTGTTGCAGTTCAACAAGCATTACCAGGTGGAAAAATTAAGAAAGGTGATGTTAAGAAGGCTGTAATTGTTAGAACGAAATACCCTGTTAGAAGAGAAGATGGATCATATATTCAATTTGATAAAAACAGTGTTGTAATATTAGGAACTGCAGGTCAAGATCCTGTTGGGACACGTATTTTTGGCCCAGTGGCAAGAGAATTAAGAGGCAAAAGCTTCACAAAAATTTGTTCTTTAGCTCCAGAAGTTCTTTAAGGTATAGGAAATTTTATGCAAAAACTTAAAATAAATGACGATGTAGTAATTCTAGCCGGAAAAGAAAACGGTAAGACAGGTAAAGTTAAGTCAATTAACTTTAAGCAGAAAAGAGTAATTGTTGGTGGAGTTAACTTAATTAAAAAAGCAGTTAAGCCAACTCAAGAAAATCCAAATGGTGGGTTTTCTGAAATAGAAAAGGGTCTTCATATTAGTAACGTTGCAGTTGTTTCTCCTAAAACAGGTAAAGCGACAAGAGTTAGAATTGAAGAGAAAGATGGTAAAAAAGCCAGAGTCGCAGTTTCTTGCGGATCTGTACTAGCATAGTTGGAGATATTCCATGAGTAGAATGAAAGCTCTGTATCAATCAGAGGTAAAAGCACAAATGATGGAGAAATTTGGATACAAAAATGTAAACCAGATTCCTAAATTAGAGAAAATCGTAATTAACTGTGTAACAAAAGATGCAGTTACTAATGGTAAAGTTGTTGAAAGTATAGCTGCGGATTTAGCAACAATTTCAGGTCAAAAGCCTGTTATTGCAAGAGCAAAAAATTCAATTGCATCTTTCAAACTTAGAGAAGGTCAGGCACTTGGAGCTTCAGTTACTTTAAGAGGTAGCAGAATGTATGAATTCCTTGATAGACTAATCAGCTTTTCTCTTCCAAGAGTAAAAGATTTCAGAGGCTTAAATCCAAAGGCTTTTGATGGAAGAGGTAATTATTCTTTAGGTATTAAAGAGCAAATTATGTTCCCAGAAATTGACTACGATAGAATCGATAAAATTCGTGGAATGGGAATCTCTTTTGTAACGACTGCAAATACAAATGAAGAGGGGCGCGATCTTTTAAAAATGTTCGGTATGCCTTTCAAGGATAAATAGGGAATAGTTATGGCAAAGAATAGTTCAATAGCAAAAAATAATAGAAGAAAGAAAATGGCAGCTAAGGGTGAAGCTAAGAGAGCTGAGCTAAGAGCAAAGATTTCTGATGAAACACTTTCTGGTGAAGAAAGAGATACGGCAATGATGAAGCTTCAAAAAATGCCAAGAGATACAAGTAGAATTAGAATTAGAAATAGATGTGAAGTTACAGGAAGACCAAGAGGTGTTTACCGTGACTTCAGACTAAGTAGAATCACGTTTAGAGAATTGGCTCATCAAGGTATGATACCTGGTGTGACTAAAGCAAGCTGGTAGGAGAAAAAGATTATGATGACAGATCCTGTTGCAGATATGCTAACAAGAATAAGAAATGGAGCTAGAGCTGGACTTACAAAAGTTGATATGCCTGCTAGTAAAATTAAAGCTAATATCTGTAAAGTATTAAAAGAAGAAGGTTTTATTAAGAACTTTAAGTTAATTGCTAAAGATGATTTTTTAGTATTAAGAATAGGTCTAAAAGAAGAAGCTATTGTTGGTATAAAAAGAGTATCTATGCCAGGGCTAAGAGTTTATAAGAGCTATAGAGATATGCCTCGTGTCCTAAGTGGACTTGGAGTATCTGTAGTTTCAACATCATCAGGAATTATATCATCTAGAAAAGCGAAAGCTATGAAGTTAGGTGGTGAAGTTCTTTGTAACGTTTGGTAGGAGTAGGCCATGTCAAGAATTGGTAAAAGACCTGTAGTTGTTCCTGAAAAAGTTTCGGTGACAATTGCGGATAGAAAAATAGAAGTAAAAGGACCTAATGGTCAGCTTGATTTTACACACCATCAGGGAGTGAATGTAGAGCAGAAAGATAAGGTTGTTCTTGTAACTCCTGTGGATAGTTCTAGTAAGAACAATGCACTGTGGGGATTAACTAGAACACTAGTTGATAACATGGTTATTGGTGTGACAACTGGTTTTACAAAAACATTACTTTTCACTGGTGTCGGTTACAAAGCCGCTGCAAGTGGAGATAAGCTAACATTAAATTTAGGATTCTCTCATCCAATTGATTATCAACTGCCTGAAGGAATTTCAGCGAAAGTTGGTAAGAATGAGATCGTTTTATCTGGGGCCAATAAAGAACTTGTAGGTTTTGCAGCGGCAAAGATTAGATCATTCAGACCACCTGAACCGTACAAAGGTAAAGGTGTTAGATACTCTGACGAAGTTATTATCAGGAAAGCTGGTAAGACTGGTGGAAAAAAATAATTAGGTGATATTATGAGAAAAACGTTAAAGACAATAAAAAATGCATCAAAAGCAAAAGAAGCAAGAAGAAAACTTTCTATAAGAAAGAAGATCATTGGTTCTGGTGATAGACCAAGAATTTGTGCTACGAAAACTAACACAAATTTATTTGTTCAAGTAATTGATGATGCTGACAACAAGACACTTTTTTCTGTTCAAACTTTTGGGAAAAATGCTGTTGGATCTACTGCAAATGCTGAAAGTGCAAAAGCTGTAGGTGTTGAAGTTGCTAAGAAGCTTCAAGCAAATAATATTAAACAAGCTGTCTTTGATAGAAACGGTAAGGTGTATACAGGTGTTATAGCATCTCTAGCTGATTCTATTAGAGAAGGTGGAATTAAAATTTAATAAGGGAACTTGATAATGACAACTGAAAATACAGCAGAAAAAAAATCAGAAGAAGCAAAAGAAAAGAAAGCTCCAAGAGGACCAAGACCTCCTCGTGGTAAGAAAGAATCTACAACAGCGCCAGACTTTGAAGAAAGAGTAGTTGCTGTAAATAGAGTAGCTAAAGTTGTTAAGGGTGGTAGAAGGTTTTCTTTTTCTGCTCTTGTAATTGTTGGTGATCAAAAAGGTAAAGTTGGGTACGGATTAGGTAAAGCTAAAGAGGTTCCTGATGCTATAAGAAAAGCAAGTCAAGAAGCTGCTAAAACGATGATTCATGTTCCTATAGAGAAGGGTACAATACCTCACGAGGTACTTGGAGAGTTCGACGCTGGAAAGATCCTTTTTAAGCCAGCTTCAGAAGGTACAGGGGTAAAGGCTGCAGGTGCATGTCGTACAATCCTTGAGCTTGCTGGTATAAAAAATGTTTTAACTAAGTCGTTAAGAGGTTCAAATCCACATAATGTTGTAAAAGCAACATTTGAAGCATTTAAGCAAATGAGATCAGTTGATCAAGTTGCTAAAGTTCGTGGCGTTGATGCTAAATCTTTAAGAGTTAGTAAAGCAAGATAATTTTGGAGAATTAAAATGAGTACAATTACTGTAAGACTTAAGAAAAGTACTGTGGGAACATCAGAGAAAATGAAAGCAAACGTAAAAGGTTTAGGTTTGAGAAAAATGGGATCTGTTAGAACACTTGAGAACACACCTTGTGTTAGAGGAATGATTAAAAAAGTTATTCATTTAGTTGAGGTTGTTGAAGAAAAATAATCTTTAATATTTTATAGAGGTAAATATGCTTACGTTAAATAATTTAAAAAGCCCAGGATCTACAAGAAACACAAAAAGAATTGGTAGAGGGCAAGGATCTGGTTGGGGTACTCAAGCAGGGAAAGGTCACAAAGGGCAAAAAGCACGTGCTGGTGGTGGTGTTATGTTAGGTTTCGAAGGTGGGCAGATGCCTATTTATAGAAGACTACCAAAGAGAGGATTCTCAAATGCACCATTTAAGACGGAATATGCAATCGTTACACTTAATCAGTTAGCTGCTAAGTTTTCTGGAGAAGAAGTTACGAGAGAAGCTCTTGTTGCTAAAGGTTTATTGGCCGGTAGAAACAAATCACTTCCAATTAAAATCCTAAGTAAGGGCGATTATAACGTTGCACTTACATTTGTTAACATTGCTAAATTTTCTAAGTCAGCTCAAGAAGCTATCGAGAAAGCTGGTGGGAAAATAGAAAAAAGAGAAGTTAAGTAATGTCTGGCGCTCAGGGAAAATTAGAAGAGCTGCAAAAGCGGATGTTATTTACACTCCTAGTTTTAGGAGTTTTTAGAATTGCAACACAGGTTCCAACTCCTGGGATCGACGGTGCAGCACTATCATCTTTCTTTTCAAACATGCAAGGTTCAATGTTTGGTATCTTTAATAATTTTACCGGTGGAGCATTAGAGAGATTTTCTGTTCTGGCACTTGGAATTATGCCTTACATTACATCTTCAATTATATTTAGTCTTCTTTCTGTTTCTTTTCCAGTTTTGGAAGAAATAAGAAAAGAGCAAGATGGTCAAAAGAAAATTCAACAATGGACAAGATATGCAACAGTTATATTGTGTGCTGTTCAGGGATTTGGTTTAGCTGTCGGGTTAGAAAGTATCAAGAGTCCAAGTGGCCTTCCAATCGTTTTGGAGCCGGGGCTTAGTTTTAGAGCTTTAACAGTTATTACTCTAACAGCAGGAACAATGTTTGTTATGTGGTTGGGTGAGCAAATTACGGAGAGAGGTATTGGTAACGGTATCTCACTTATTATATTTGCAGGTATCGCTGCTGGAATACCTGGTGGAATTAAAGACACAATTAACCTTTTTAATAATGGTGAATTGTCAGGCCTTAAGCTGCTACTTGTTGGAGTGGTTATGGTTGCTGCATTTTGGATCATTATATATACAGAAAAAGCATTTAGAAAAGTACCAGTTCAATACGCAAAAAGAGTTGTTAATAATCAAGTATATGGTGGTCAAGCATCACACTTGCCGATCAAGGTTAATATAGCGGGTGTTATGCCTCCTATCTTTGCATCAGCATTACTTGGATTTCCTACTACGATTTCAAGTTTCGTACCAGAGGGAAGCCCATTAAAGATTTACGTTGATACAATTCAGAATTCATTGTACCCAGGAAAAATGCTTTATAACGTAGTTTTCATAGGGTTTATTGTATTCTTTTGTTACTTTTACGCACAAATACAATTTAAGACTGGAGATATCTCAGAGTCTTTAAAGAAGAATGGTGGGTTTATACCTGGAATTAGACCAGGCGAGAGAACAGCTGAATTTTTGGATATGATAGTGTCGCGTTTGACTCTTGTTGGTAGTGTTTATATGTCGATAATTTGTATCATGCCAGCGATTCTATTTGATGTTGCAAAGGTGCCTTTTTACTTTGGTGGTACATCCCTCCTAATTTTAGTGGGTGTTGCAATTGATACAATGGCTCAAGCTGAGAGTTTTATGATTTCACAGAAATATGATACTCAATACAAATCTCGCGGTAAGTATAATGGTTCTGGGAAGCGCTTCTAATGAAGAACGTAATCCTTTTGGGAGCTCCTGGGTCTGGAAAGGGTACTCAATCAGCAAAGCTAGTTGGGTCAAAGTCGCTTAATCATGTTTCGACGGGCAATTTATTGCGTGACGAAATTGCAAAAGAGTCAGTGCTTGGTTTGAAGGTTAAGCAAGTTATGGAGTCAGGACAACTTGTTTCAGATGAACTTGTTGCTGAACTACTTAAGGCAAATTTAAAGTTAGATAGTGAAGCATACATATTTGATGGTTACCCAAGAAACCTGGAACAGGCTAAAACCCTTAGTACTATCCTTGGTAATCATAGCTGTGTAGCAGTTTACTTCAAACTTGATACAGAAAAATTGGTAGAGCGTTTAGCTAATAGGCGAGTTACCAAGGATGGAAAAAATATTTACAACTTAATCACAAATCCACCAAAGAACAGTGGTGTATGCGATATAAGTGGTGAACCTCTTCTTCAGAGAGATGACGATAAAGAGGAAGTTGTAAGAAAGCGAATGGAAGTGTTTGAAAGTACAATCAATCCAGTCTTAAGTTATTATAAAGACAGTGGAAAGCTTGTTGAGGTTAATGCAAATCAATCCTTAGACGGTGTATTTGGTGAATTAATTTCAAAAATCGAGTAGATTTTATTTTTAAAAATTGCCATAGCGTTACTATTTTTATATACAAACTTGTTCATGATAGGTGAATTTTAATGGCAGATGCGAGTGCAGACATTCTAGAGGTTGAGGGCGAAGTATTAGAATTACTTCCTAACACAAAATTTAGGGTGAAGTTGCCAAATGACCATGTGGTCTTGGCTCATATTAGTGGAAAAATGAGGATGAACTTTATTAAAATTCTTCCTGGAGACAAAGTCTTAATAGAGATAAGTAAATATGATCTCTCTAAGGGACGGATTATTTATAGAAGTAAGGGGTAAATATGAAGGTTAGATCAAGTGTAAAGCAGATCTGTAAGGACTGCCGAGTTATAAAAAGAAAAGGTGTTTTGAGAGTTATTTGTAAGAAGAATCCAAGACATAAGCAGAGACAGGGTTAGTAGGAGTCATAGATGGCAAGAATATTAGGTGTAGATTTACCAAGAAATAAGGCAATGAGAATTGCAATGAGATCTTTGTACGGTGTAGGTCCGAAGATAGCAATTGATGTTTTAAATAAAGCAGGTATCGATTTAAATAAAAACTCAACAGATGTTACTGAGGAAGAGTCGAATACGATTAGAGCTTGTTTAGATGAGTATAATGTAGAAGGTGATCTTCGAAGAGAAGTTGGTCTAAATATTAAAAGACTAAAAGATCTTGGTTGTTACCGTGGAATAAGACATAGAAGAAGCTTACCGTGTAGAGGACAGAGAACTCATACAAATGCACGTACTAGAAAAGGTAAAGCAGTTGCTATTGCTGGTAAGAAATCTATTAAATCAATGAAATAAATAATAAGACGAGAAAAATTATGGCTAAACAAACAACAAAGAAAAAAGTTAAAAAGAATATTACACATGCCGTATGTCACATTCAGGCATCGTTTAATAATACGATTGTTACCTTTGCAGACCCTCAAGGGAACGCTATCTCATGGGCATCTGCTGGTGGTTTAGGTTTTAGAGGATCAAAGAAATCAACTCCTTTTGCTGCTCAAGTTGCTTCTGTAGAAGCTGCTAAAAAAGCACAAGAGCACGGAGTTTCTTCTGTAGACGTAAAAGTTAAGGGACCTGGCGCTGGTAGAGAGAATGCAATTAGAGCATTACTTTCTGTTGGTATTAAGATCACGTCTGTTGCTGATAAGTCTCCTATGCCACATAATGGATGTAGAGCACCTAAGAGAAGAAGAGTATAATTTAAATTTAAGGAGATATAAGATATGTCTGTAAACAATACATTCGCTGCTAAAAACTGGATTGATATGATCCGCCCTAACGCTTTAGAGGTGGATAAAGATGCCTTAAAAGCAAACTACGGTAAATTTGTAGCAAAACCTTTGGAAAGAGGTTATGGGTTAACTTTAGGAAACTCATTAAGAAGAGTTCTTTTGTCTTCGCTTCAAGGGGCAGGGATTGTTGCTGTTAAGATTGATGGTGTAGATCATGAGTTTGGAACACTAAACAATGTAAAAGAAGAAGTTTCTGAGATTATCCTTAACCTTAAAGAGGTTAGGTTTAAAATTTTAGATAAAGAAGATGTAAATCTTGTTTTAGAAAAAAATAGTGAAGGTGTCGTTATGGCTTCAGATATTGCAGAAAATGCAAATGTTGAAGTTTTAAACCCTGAGCATACTATTTGTAATATTTCTTCTGGTGGATCAATTCGAATGGAATTGAAGATTGGAAGAGGTAAAGGTTATGTTTCAGCTTTAGATAATAAAGAGAAGTTTGATCTACCTATTGGTTGGGTTTATATCGATACTCTTTTTTCTCCTGTTTACAGAGTTAACTATACTGTAACTAACGCAAGAGTTGGTAAGCGTACAGATTATGACAAGCTAACTTTAGAAGTATGGACTAACGCAGGTATTGATCCTGTTGAAGCTGTTGCTTTTTCAGCAAAAATCTTAAGAGATCAATTAGTTGTTTTCTTAAACTTTGAAGATGAAGATGCTCCAGTAGAAGTTGTTACGACAACTGCAGCTGCTCCAAAATCTAGCTCACCAGCTAATGATGCTTTATTAAAGCCAGTATCTGAGCTTGAGCTATCTGTAAGATCAGCAAACTGTTTACAAAATGCTAACATTAAATATATTTACGAATTAGTTTCTAAGACTGAGGGTGAAATGCTAAGAACTAAGAACTTTGGTAGAAAATCTTTAAATGAAATTAAAGAAATTCTTTCTCAAATGGGATTAGGCCTTGGTATGAAAGTTGACAGTATTATGAAACAAGTTAACGAAAACGAATAATAAGTAGGAGATAGCGATGAGACACGCTAAACATAAGTACAAATTAGGGGTAGACCCATCTCACAGAAAATCAATGATTAGAAATCTAGCAATAGAAGTCATTGACCATGGTAAGATTAAGACAACTCAAACTAGAGCTAAGGCTATTAGGGGTGTTGTTGAGAAGCTAGTAACTCTTGCAAAAATAGATACTGTAGCAAATAGAAGGTTGGCTTATAAAAAGCTAAACAATAAAGATGCTGTATCTAAGCTATTTGCTGAAATTGGACCAAAGTTCAAAGAAAGAAATGGTGGATATACTAGAATCGTTAAGCTTGCTGATAGACGCTTAGGTGATTCAAGTAGAATGGGTTACATTTCATTTGTTGAGTAGAAAATAATTTAATATATCATTGGAAGCCTTCTATTAACTAGAAGGCTTTTTTATTATGGGCAATAGGCTAATACTTTTACTATTAATCATTACAGGGGCTCTCGCCTATGCTGTTTTTGAGGCTTCTAGACTCGATAAGAAGCTTTCACAGGCTTCTAACTCCGCAAACACTGTAACTATACGAAAAATTCCTGAAAGCCTTGTACTGGCTGATTATAAGTCCGGTGAGGCTTTTGACTTTAACGACTATCTTAACAAGGACTCGAAGATTTTTGTGCACTTCTGGGCAACTTGGTGTGGACCATGTGAAGTTGAGTTCCCTGAGTTGGCGGAGATGATTAATCACTTTTCTGGCAGTGACAGCACCTTATTTTTTCTTATTGCGGTTAATGATGATAAGAAGAAAATTGCAAAATTTTTAAACAAATTCTCACTAAAAAATAAAAATGTCTTTTTATTGGTCGACGACGACGATCAATATCAGCGATTTGGGACATACAAAATGCCTGAGTCGTATCTATTCGCACCTAGCGGTGACTTAATCAAGCGATACGAGGGTCAGCGGCCATGGACTCAAGAGTATCTTATTAACGATCTTAAGTAGCTGTAAACACTTAAGTTTTTACTTCGAGTGTAAAAAAAATCATCAAATTGATGCCTAACTGTCAAGATTCTGAGCATTCTTCCGATAATTATTGAGTAATTTGAAACTTAGGAGTATCAAATGATTGATTGGAAAACTATTAAAGACCTTCATGCGAACAAAAGGTTAGAAGAGATTATTGGAAAGTGGTTTGGTGTAGATATTTTTTACACAGACAAACACGGTAATATTCACTCAAATATTTTTGATAAAGACTATCAGTTTGTTAATCACTTTTTCAAAGTGCAGTCGCATCTTAAGCATGGACAAGAGTTTTTAAATCAAGATATTGAGAAGGGACTTGAACAGTTAAGCGCTTCTGAAGACCAATCATTTTATTTTGAATCATTTTTTCCGCATGTAAGAATGATTTCAGCAAAAATTGAAGCTGAAGGCGAGTTTCTCGGGGCAGTATTTGCTTATGCTTATGTTACGGATCAAGTTACAACTGCAGAAGTTGGTGAGATAAAAAATAAGCTTGTTGAATGTGGATCTTCTGAGGATGATGCAAGCTCAGCATGTGATAATCTTAAAAAATTACAACAACACGAATATGACTATTTGAAGGAGCTTATTGGGCTTGTGGCACAAGAGGTTTCTACAGTTTATGAAGAAGTAAATAAGAGAGAAGCAAGAATCTTGGATTTAAATGCCGAGCTTGGTAATAAATATCGTTACCACAATATAATTGGTAAATCGAAGAAGATGCAAGAGATCTATCATCTACTAACAAAAGTATCTAACTCTGAAGCGACAATAATGATTCAAGGTGAAAACGGTACTGGTAAGGAGATGGTTGCGAAAGCAATACACTTTAATTCATCCAGAAAAGATGCCGTTTTTATGGCAGTAAACTGTTCTGCATTCAATGATAATCTCCTCGATTCAGAGCTATTTGGACACGTTAAAGGAGCCTTTACAGGTGCCATTAAAGATAAGAAAGGTGTATTTGAGGTCGCAAACGGTGGGACACTATTTCTAGATGAAATAGGTGATATGACATTAAGTATGCAAGTAAAACTACTGAGAGTATTACAAGAAAGTACATTTTTACCAGTCGGAGCGACAAGCCCGAGAAAGGTAAATGTAAGAGTTCTGGCAGCGACTAATAAGCCACTGAAAGAGATGATCGCTAAGGGTGAGTTTAGAGAAGATCTTTATTATAGAGTAAACGTCATCAATGTAACAATTCCACCATTACGCGAAAGAAGGGAAGATATTCCTCTGCTTATGGATACATTCTTAGAGAAGAAATGTGCTGAAATGGGTTACCCATTAAAGCAGTGGGGAAAGAAAACTCTTGAAAAATTAATTGATCATACTTGGCCAGGTAATGTTAGAGAGCTACAGAATGAGGTTGAAAGACTTGTTGTACTTTCTGGAGATGATAAAATGATCTCTGTTGATTCTTTAAGCTCAAATGTAACAGATACCACAGATAGTCCAGCACCAACTGGTAACCTGAAAGGGATTAATACCAGAGGAACTCTAAGGGCCGCATTAGAAGAATTAGAGGCTTTTATGATTAAAGAAGGACTGAAGAGATGTAATTATAATAAGTCTAGACTTTCAAAAGAACTCGGAGTGAGTCGTGCGAGTTTAATCATGAAAGTAGAAAAGTACGGACTAGATAAAAGAAAGAAAGCTGCTGGTGAGTAAAATGAAACTAATCATATTTGTAATGATATCACTGTTAATGTCAAGTGCAGTAATTGCAAAGTCGAAGAAGCTAACAAGACTAGATGCTTTGGAAGCTAAAGTTGCTGCATTGGAAGCTAAGATAGAGTCTCTTTCGAGATCAATGAAAAATTCACAAACGAGTGATACATCTGGAGCTTTAAAGGTTCAAGATATGAATGATCAAACAATGGATTCTCAGGCTAGAGCTGTTTCAGGTGATGTTTCACAACCAACCTTAACTGAAGAGCAGAGAAAAGAAATTGAAAAAACTCTTGAAGGCTATAAGCAGTCACAGAAAGAACAGCAAAAAATCCTCGATGAAATTATGAATGAAGATACTTAGTACTCTTCTCTTACTTTTTTTCACAACATCAACATTTGGTTTTGTTTTTAAGAAGGGTGATGGCTCATCTTTCAAAATGAACACTAATGGCCAATCAGTTGAGTTAAATATCTATGTCTCAAGTGTAGCAACACATAATATGAATATTGAATTTCATTTCGGAAGTGGTGGCCTTTTAGCGAGCAATATGTGGCAACAATTTGAATTCGAGCTTAAAGATAGGAATCCAATTTCTATAAAAGCAGGATATATTAAATTAGCACCTAATCGAGATACAGAAATCATGACAGAAGAAATGTTTAAGTTGAATAAAGGGGTTCAGGTAGAAAATTTCTTATTCAATTCTGAGGCCCAAATAAGTCAGGACTATGTAGGTGATGAAAAAGTTGAGACACCTGCAGGTACAATAGTTGCTAAGCATTACAAGAAAACAGTTAAGGACCAAACTGTACACTACTGGATTGCAGATAGAGTTAAGCCTATTGGATTAGTGAAGCTAGTATCCAAGAGCGAGAAGATTAAAAGTAATAACTACACTATTGAGTTAAAGAACTTACTTACAAGTGTTAAGTCGAAAATAGATCCAAGTAAGGCCAAAGCAATCAGTAAAGAGACTCGAGAAACATTTCTTAAAAAGTAGTCTCGCGCGCCTCGTCATTCATCTTCAATACATTGATAAGTTACTCCACTAGTTGTATAAGATTAGAATAAATTTTATGGAGGCAGCAATGGCATTTTCCAATGAGGAAAAGAGAAATTACTTAGCAGAATTGAACAAGCAATCTGAGCTCGGTGGTGGTGAGGCAAGAGTTAAGCGTCAGCATGACCAAGGTAAGTATACAGCGAGAGAGAGAATATCTCGTTTAGTCGATGCAGATTCCTTTCTTGAATTTGATAAATTTGTAAAACATAACTGTTCTTCATTTGGAATGGAGAAAACAAAATACCTTGGTGATGGAGTTGTTACAGGCGTAGCAAAAATAAATGGCCAAAAGGTAGCACTATTCTCACAAGACTTTACATGTTGGGGGGGAGCATTAGGAAAAGCCTATGCTCAAAAGATTTGTAAAATTATGGACTTTGCTATTGAGAATAAGATTCCGGTTATTGGTATTAATGACTCTGGTGGAGCAAGGATTCAAGAAGGTGTAGAATCATTAGCGGGTTATGCTGATATTTTTCATCGAAATGTTCAGGCATCAGGAGTCATTCCACAAATTTCACTTGTAATGGGTCCTTGTGCTGGTGGAGCAGTTTATTCTCCGGCAATGACGGACTTTATTTTTATGGTTGATCAGTCATCGTATATGTTTGTAACTGGCCCTGAAGTTGTGAAGACAGTAACTCATGAAGAAGTAACGAAGGATGAGCTAGGTGGAGCGCACACACATAATGAAAAATCGGGTGTTGCACACTTCTTGTGTGAAGATGAGGATGATTGTCTTGAAAGAGTAAGAGAGTTGTTGAGTTTTCTTCCAAGTGCTAATTTCCAAAAACATAGTAAAACACCAACGAATGATTCAACAAAAAGGATAAATACATCACTAAAAGACTTCATTCCTACCAACTCTAAGAAACCATATGATATGAAAGAAGTCATAATGGAGATTGTAGATGACCAACACTTCTTAGAAGTTCAACAAGGCTTTGCTAAGAATATTCTGGTAGGTTTTTCTCAGGTCGGTGGACATAAGATTGGTATTATTGCTAATCAGCCTCAGATCTTGGCCGGCTGTTTAGATATTGATGCTTCGTCAAAAGCTGCACGATTTATTCGCTTTTGTGATGCCTTTGATATTCCTTTGTTAACTCTCGTTGATGTTCCGGGGTTCTTGCCGGGGACAACTCAGGAGTATGGCGGAATAATTCGTCATGGAGCAAAACTCTTATATGCATACTCTGAAGCTACGGTTCCAATGATCACTTTGATTACTAGAAAAGCATATGGTGGAGCTTATGATGTTATGGCATCTAAGCATATTGGAGCAGACATTAATCTTGCCTATCCGACAGGAGAGATTGCTGTTATGGGAGCTGAAGGTGCTGTTAATATTATTTTTAGAAATGAGCTGAAAGGACTTGATGGTTCGGAATATGATAAGAAAAAAGCTGAGCTTGTAGCAAACTATGAAACAGAGTTTGCTAATCCATATAAAGCTGCAGGTATGGGTTATATTGATGAAGTCATTAATCCAGAAGATACAAGAAGTAGGGTATATAATTATCTTGAATTTTTACAAAATAAATCGGTTCTAAGACCTAATAGAAAACATGGAAATATTCCGCTTTAGAATATATTGAAGGTTATAATGAGTAAGAGAATACTAATATGTAATAGAGGTGAAATTGCTATCAGAATTGCTAAGGCGGTTAGGGAGCTTGGACACACTGCTGTTGGTTTTTGGACTGACAATGAGCTTGAGCCACCTCATTTAGAGTACTGTGATATTTGGCTACACCTTAAAGGAAACAATAATACCGAAACATATTTAAATATGGACCAAATACTTAAACTGGTTAGTGAGCATAAGATTGAAGCTGTTCACCCAGGCTATGGATTTCTATCGGAAAATACTATCTTTGCTAAAAAGCTCGAAGAAATGGCTGTTATCTTTATTGGACCTCACTCTTTTGCTATAGAAAAAATGGGAGATAAGGCGATCTCTAAGCAGATGGCCAAAGATTCCGGAGTTCCTGTAATTCCAGGCTCAACTGGTGAGATTGAAAGTGCTAAAGAAGCTGCAGAAATCTCTAAGGAAATCGGATACCCAGTTTTACTGAAAGCAGTTGCCGGTGGTGGTGGTAAAGGGATGAGGGTTTGTCTTTCAGAGGATGAGCTTGAAAAGAACTTTGCAGCGGTTAGACGTGAAGCTGAGTCAAGCTTTGGAAACCCTGGTGTGCTCGTCGAGAAGTATATTTTAAATCCACATCATATTGAAGTGCAAATTTTAGCAGATAAGAAAGGGAATATTTTTCATTGCTTTGAAAGAGAGTGTTCTGTTCAAAGAAGACATCAAAAAATTATCGAGGAAGCACCTTCCCCATTTATTGGAGATGATGAAAGCCTTCGTTTAAAAATTTCAGAAACAGCAGTTTTACTAGCAAAGGCCGTTAACTATGATTCAGCTGGAACAGTTGAGTTTATAATGGCGGAAGATAAGTCATTCTACTTTTTGGAAATGAACACAAGAATTCAGGTTGAGCATCCTATAACAGAAGAAATTACAGGCGTAGATCTAGTTGCGAATATGATTAAGTCGGCGCTTGGAGAGGAACTAGATATAAAGTCTCAGGCAGAAATTAAAATCTTAGGCCATGCCATTGAGTGCCGAATTTGTGCTGAGGACCCTGTCACGATGTTGCCAGCTCCTGGTAAGGTCGTTGCATTTGATTATAGTTTTCCTCAGGGTGTGCGCTTTGATCACTGTATTTACAAAGGCTTTGAAGTAAAACCAGACTTTGACCCGATGATTGGGAAGCTAATTGTTAGGGGTTTAAATAGAAAAGTGGCCATAAGAAAAACTAAGGATGCATTGAGTCGGATGCATATTGATGGGGTTAAAACTAACCTTAAACTCCATGAAATTATTATAGACCAAGAGAATTTTGTGGCCGGAGACTACACAACGAACTATATATCAGAAGTTAAACCACAAGATCAGGTTGAAGCACTAGTTTCAGATGTCGCACTTTTTAAGAAGGCTCTGGCGATTGAGATAGAGAGTATGAGACAATAGTATGAAATATTATATTATAAATTCCGATGGCCGAGAGGTCTCATTTGATCTTTCATTTATCCAGAAAGAAATGTCAGGCTTAAAAATGTTTAAAGTTTCTTCAAAGGAACATGCTGTTGATAAAACCTACTATGTGAGGTCATTAGCTGAAAAAACATATATTTCTGAAGATGAAGTGTCCTGGTCTAAGCTACCACGGCTGAAGTCTAAGAACGGTCTGGTAAATGTTAATGAAAGCGTTAATATCTATAAGGGCTTTAAACCCTCTGGACTTGGTAGCGCAAAAGCAGGAAACCTAGTTACTGAAATGCCAGGAAAGATTGTAAAAGTAATGACTACTGAAGGTGCCATGGTTAACGAAGGTAGTACTCTTCTGATTTTAGAGGCCATGAAGATGGAAAATGAAATCAAGGCAGGTATAAGTGGTATTGTTAAAGCGGTACACGTTATTGAGGGGCAAGTTGTCGATTCTGGCCATTTAATGATTGAAATTGAAGAGTAAACATAATTCTAGATAGTTATAGAATATATAATATTTTTCCGACTATAATCAACGACTAAATTCATGATAAAATATATGAGATGAAAGAGAATAAACAAATTATTCAATCAGCATCCCTAACTCAGTTTTTCTTTAAGACATTGACTGAAGTTAACCACCGTTCAGTTTGTCCTGTGCCAGAGGAATTAATTCTATATTCAAGTCAAGTGCTTGACCAATATGCACTGTCTGAAAATTTTTATCAAATCAATGAAGGTAAAGTAAATGAGAAGGTTTTAGGTATATCTTACCTGGAGGCTCACACGATGTCCCCAATTGATAGAAAAAGAACTTACAAAGATATTGGTGATAGCGTTTTGGTACAACTTGGACTCTTTTCCGATAGGGTTAAGAGTAAAGCTGTAAACGAAAGCTACTATATAGATTTGGGGAGATCATCATACGAAAAAATGGGGCGCTTAAATTGTTCGTTTTATGATATTCCAAATTTTTATTTACAGTTATCGACTTCATTTGAATATTTGATTAAGCTTTTAATGATAATGAATGAAAAAAATAAATTTAATTCTTTCGAAGATTACTTAATCGAGCAAAATGAATGTTCACCTATAATCTCACCATCGAAATTTAAAGCGAGCTAATTAGCTCGCCCTACATCAATTGTAATCCAGTCATCTTTTAAGAATTTACTCAAAAAATTATTTACATCATCTCTTTTGAATTTATCAATATCTTCCATCGAGGAGTGTTGATAATCTACGCCCAAACTGTGTAGAACTGGTACAGAGTAAAAATGAGCATAGTCGTCATTTGTTTGTAAGCTTAATTGATTCTGACCTTTAATCATTTTCTTGATTGTCATAAATTCTTTTTGAGAGAATCCTCTTTTTTGATACTTTTGAATGATATCCTTTATCGACTTTAAAGCGGCGTCCTTCTTATCATGTCCGGTTCCAATATAGATTCCCCAGTATCCACCCTCAAGAGAAGTATTTTGTATTGGCTGAACAGAATAACAAAGCCCTTTACGATCTCTTACTTCCACGAACAATTCTGATGATTGACCGGAGAGATATGTTGTTAACATTTTTAAGTAGAAGTCCTCTTTAGATCCCGCCTTGTATGACGGTTTACCTATCATGATATGAGTCTGCTCTCTATCAAACTCAAAGGATTCGTGACAGTTTGTTATCGCTTTTATTTTTTTTACTTTTAATTTTTTTACACTACGAGGCTTTAAGTCTTTAACAATATTTTTGTAAATATCCAGAATATAATGCTCATCACCGTCACCACAGTAAGTGAGAACAATTTCATTTGAACTAAGATATTTTTGGTGCATATCAAGGACTAGTTTTCGGTTCAATTTTTTTATACTTGATTCAGAACCAACGATGTCCATATGGTAAGGGTGTTGATTAAAAACTCTATTACTAAACTCTCTGAAACATTTTTTAACAGGCTCTTCTTTTTGGATGTGAAGAGTTCTTTTAATGAGTTCTTTTTCTAGCTTAAAGTATGTACTTGGCATTGTGGGCTCAGTAAGTATTTTTCCAAAGTGATTTAATAGGGAATCTGTAAACTCAGACAGACCTTGAAAGGTGAGGCCATAAGCATTCCTTCCAGAGAAACCGCTGAGATAAGATGACTTTAAATCGAGCTCATTTTTAAGATCTTCGTATTTACAGCCTTTATGTCCGTAAGTTAAATTTTTTCCAATAAGGTTAAAAACACCATTGTTTTCAGCAGTCTCATCTGTAAGTCCACCTTTAATATAAGCGTGAGAGACAAACGTTGGTGCTAAAGGATTATGTCTATAAATTAGTTTAATTCCTTTCTTTAATTCAAATACTTTTACTTCGGGATCAAAAGTGGAAGAGATATATTTAAGCTGAGAGCTCGCTTTGGTACTACTTTTAGTAGCATTTTTAATATCAGCGATAAATGAGTCGAGAATGGTATTATCAACTTTTACATCTTTAGGCGTTTGCACTGAAATGTGCAAATTCCTGTTAAGAATTTTTGACAGTGAGTGTAGAATTTGTTCTTTTTTAACTTTTTTCATCTTGGCAATAAATTCATTCTCACAGTGAATATCTCCTGTTTGTGCAAAGCCGTGCCCTAAGGAGAATGCATATGATTCAATTGATTCTTTTTCGTAAATTTTAGAAGCCACATACTGATTTCTAATACGATCAATATCATTTTGAGTGAAGGATTCTATAAATACTTTCTGAAGAGTTTTGGTGAATTCCTTTAATACCAATTCTAGGTTTTCAGCTGGAGCAGACATTCTTATAAAGTGACAGCCCCCATTATTAAAAAACATTGAGGAGCAGCCTATGGCACTTGCTAGAGATGTATCATGAACAAGTCCTTTGTGAAGGGGAGAGTTATCTCCAAAGCCAAGGCAGTTTAGTGCTAGGTCTTCAATTGCTCCTTCTTCAGATGAATAATTAGGTGCTTCAATAGTAATTGATATAGTTGTTTGGTTAACTTCTTTACTGTGAACTTGATGAGAGTCTTTGTTTTTTAGCTTAAAGGTAGGGAACTTGGCCCTGTCACCACTTGGAAGGTCAAAACTCTCGATTTGCTTAATGAGTTTATCTCGATCTTTAATCCCGCCAGCAACAACTAGCATGGCATTTTCTTGATTATAGTATTTGTTACGAAACTCATGGAGTTGTTTTACAGTGAAATTCTTAATATTTTTTTCTGTTCCTAGAATTGGATGTTTGTATCCACTCGTAAAGGAATTATTTTGAATTTTAAAGAAGTTATATTGAGAAGAGTTATCAATTGATCTGCGGTATTCCTCAAAAACAACTTCCCTTTCTGGTATTAAATCTTTTTCAAGGAACAGGGGATTCGAGACCATATCCATTAATACATCAACTGTTGTTTTAGTATTTTCAGCAGGACCATTAATGTAGTAGCATGTGTAGTCAAAAGAGGTGAATGCATTTATCTCACCACCGTAAGACTCAACCGTCTTAGCTATTTTGGCTCCAGGATATTTTTTACTTCCTTTAAAGAACATATGCTCAAGAAAATGGGCAATACCTTGATTTTCTTTTTTCTCTAGCGAACTTCCGGCTTTAAACCAAATTTGTGCAGTTGTTACTGTAGAGAAAGGTGATGTAATCAAGAGCGTATTAAGGCCATTTGATAATGTTAATTGCTCAGTTTTCATTAATATCCTGTTGTTTTTAGATTGATAGATAGATAGAATACTAGAACATTAGAATCTTATCAATTTATAGAAGTGATTTATGAAAGTAGCATTAGTTTATTCATTTGAGGAGTCATCTTGGTTTAGCTGTACCATAATAGTCAAGAACCTATTAGCTTCCTATGAGAGAGTTTTTGGTAAAGAGAATATAACTCATATCAACTATTCTCATAATCGACATGTGGCATCTTCAGATATTGAGGTGCTTGCAAAGTCAGATATTTCTAAGGTCATATTTATAGACCATAAGCCTACACCGGTTAATTTCTTAATTAAGTTGGCTGCGGCCGAAAAAAATATCTCAACAGAACGAGAGTTTATCATTCATGTATTTGGGGACTTTCCATTATATCTGGTGGAGTGGAGAACTGTATTTGAGAAGTTGAAGGGTAGATCAGCTAAATTTATATGTGCGTCACAGAAGCAACGAAACTTTATTAGAAAATTTTTTAAGCAAGACGAGATTCAATTTGTTTCTCCTTTTCCTGTTCAATTAGATAGTTTTTATCATTCTGATAAGGCAAGGAAAAGTAAGAGAGAAGAGTTGGGTCTTAGCAAAGAAAAAGTATTTATCTATACGGGAAGACTATCCCTTCAAAAAAGAATTACTGAACTTATCGAACTCTTTGGTGAAGCTCTAAGGACGAAGAGAATTGAGAGTAATTCAAAGCTTCTGATAGTTGGAAAGACGGATGAATTAGGTGTTCCTTACCTAGACCATAACTTAATCTGTGGAGAGTATTTTCGATCCATCGATAAGGCGATTATTGAGTTAGGTGAATTTGCTGATAATATAATTTGTACTGGAGTTATAAATAATAAGGAACTCGTAAACTATTACAATGCTGCTGATCATTATTTAAGCTTGAGCACATATCATGATGAAGATTATGGTATGTCAGTTGCGGAAGCACTATGCTGTGGATTACCAGCAACCATTACCAATTGGGCAGGCTATAGATCATTCCAATTAGAGGGCCATGAACAGTTCTGTCAGCTCGTTCCCGTAGAGCTTTCAGAATATTTGCCAAAAATTGATAGTGATTGCTTTTTGAATCTTTTGAGTAAAACAAAAGATTTAAATATAGATCGTAGTGAAATGTCCAAGGTGTATACAGAACATTTCTCTGTAGCATCTTGTGCGGATAACTTAAGAAGCATCTCTGAAGCCAAGGTTGAATTCTTCTCTGAATCGAGCGAGGCAATGGTTTCATTAACAAATGAGCAATTTCTTAGAGGTAATTTAATATTTAAACAGCAAGACTCTAAAAAATACAATAAACGATATTTTGAGGTATACGATGTCTACTCTGAATAAGATAAAGAATATTATTGATACCAATACAAATGAAGAAATTCTCTACAAGAAGTGGAATACTAATAACCGCGATGAACTCTTTACTCAAATATATTGGAACTATTCCCCAATAACATCAAAGTATTTTTTTGAAGGAAATCCAGCATTTTTTTATGAATATAAAGATTTGTTTGATATGGGACGCTATCCAATTACTATGATTCGGGATGGATTTCTTGGAATATTAGACTTCTTTCTTGTTCATCCAAAGCCAATTAAAGATTATCAATCAATACTGTTATTACCACAAAAGTATGAAGCGCTAATACCTACTAGCTGGAAAGACCAGGTGGCCCTATATACATTAGAGCTTAATGAAAAATTTGTGGAAAAAAATAAAGATCACTTAGTTATTTATGGATACTCTACAGAAGAAATGTACTTAAAGAGTGACATCGAAGAGAGAGTTAAAGAGCTAAAGGTGGATGCAGAAAAATATAAAAAAATAGACTTTATATTTCCGCAAAGAGATTCATTGTTATCTTCTGAGAAAGTAAGGTCCACATCAAAATTTTCCCTGGATTTATACAAAAACATTTATAAATATTTTGGTTTTGAGACCGAAATTCACCATGACGTTGATAAGTTTTTTGTGAAGAATAAGTTGGAGAACTTTACATATATTAACTTTAATAAAGATAAGGTTCTTATTAATGATGATTTTATGGATTACTACCTTATAAGTGCCAATGCTTATCCGCTTAATATGAATCATTATAGCGACAATGAAAAAGCTCTCAGTTATAATTTATCATTAAATCACAAAGTGATAATAAGAGAATTTGATTCATCTAAGTCTAAGTTTAATGAATTATATGTAAATCATAGAATGAAAAGAAAGACTTCGAGTATTTATGAGCTATTTAATTATTCTGAAGTCAGAGAGAGTTTTCAAAAACTATACTAAGTTAGAAATCTAAGCATAACTTTTTGCCACCAACTAAATTTTGGAGAAATCACCTTGCCAAGAAGATATTTATTATCAATGGGATCATCAAACTTGTTGGTTGCTAAGGCTTTAGTTTGAAAGGAATTTTCCTTCTTTGAGACTAGGATATGACAGACAAAGATATCATTTTCCCAGAATACAACAATATCATAGGGTGAAACTTCGTCAATACTTGCAATTTGAACAGTTATAACCTCATTTGTACCGATCCAGGGCTCCATTGATCCGCTAACGATATGTACCTTATGAGTTCCACGATTAATTTTAAATTTTTTAAATTGAAGGAGACTATATTCCATTACTCAGAAAACTTATCAACATAGAAGTCAATACCTTCATTAACATCACCATCAAATAGAATTCGATGTTCACCTAATACAATAACTCTATTACATATACTTCTTACAGTTTCTTTGTCGTGACTAATGAAGAGTACTGCGCCAGAACCCTCAATAACTTTCTTGATTCTTGAGGATACTTTCTCATTAAAGAATTCGTCGCCGCCGTTAAAGACTTCGTCGAGTATAAGTAGGTCACAGGGTTTGGCCGAAACGATACTTAAGAATAGCCGTACCTTCATACCTTTACTGTAAATCTTGAAAGGAGAGTTGATGTATTGGTGGAGTTCAGAAAACTCTAATGACTCTTCAACAATTTCAGCTCTTTCAACTTTACTGAGGTGAGAATAGATAATATTGGTTATAATCCATGCATTTTCTTTACCAGAAAGCTCTGGCTGTATCACACTCTCTGTATCAAAAATTGCTCTAGTCGTGCCATTAACAATGATGCCATCCTTATCTCCGTACATCCCTGAAATTGTGCGACAGAGAGTCGTCTTACCAACTCCATTTATACCGAGAAAACCAAGTCGCTCACCATTTCTGAGATCAAAGCTTATCTTCTTCAGTATTTCAACTTTTTTTGGTCTATTGAAAAAGAAGCGAACAGGAGACTTTATGAAGTCGAGAGACAAGTCCTTAAGGCTTTTACTTTGATAGCGAGAAAAGTTAAAACTAATCGTAAGATCTTTAACTTCTAAAATTTTTTTAGATATTGATGTAGAGTTCATTTCTCGTCTTTTTCCAAATGATAGTTGATAGAATTATAAATATAACACAGGCTATAAGTCCGTGTATCAATGCCTGATACAAATCATAATAGGTAAATTGCCAGAGTGTAACTTTGAACATTCTAATCAGCGCAAAGAACGGATTAAAGTCAACCATGACCTGGTATTCACTTGGAATCATATGACGAGGATAGAATATGGGTGTTAAGAAAAGCATAACACTGATTATAAAGTTTGAAATATATTGAGTGTCTCTAAAAAAAACCTGCAAGGTTGCTAGTCCAATGCAGATTGCCGTTGTTCCTAAAATTAAGATGAAAAAGGCTATTGGTATCATTGCCAAACCTATAGGATGTATTTGAACGTCTTCCCATAACAGAACAAGTAAGAATAAAAACGGAAGAAAGAAGTTTATAAAGCTATCTATGGTTTTAGATATAATGATAGATATGGGATGTATCTGAAAAGAAAGAAGTGAGTCTCTCATTGTAATGAAGCTGCTAACAGTTGTTGTAATTGTAGAGCTTATAAAAATCCAAGGAAGCAACCCACTTAAAAGAAAAATATAGTAACTGGTCACATTAATCTTTAGAACATGCTTGAATATTAAGCCGTGAACAGCAAAGACAGAAAGGGGACTAATCATAACCCAAAAAATACCAGCGATTGTATTCCTGTAACGTGCTTTCATTTCAGCGATGGTTAATGTACTAATGATAAGTAATTGATTTTTATAATGCATAGGTAATTTTAAATGACTCTTAGAATAATGCAAACGATTTAATGAATAATATCCACTCTTTATACTTTCACTTTCCTTTTTGCAGACACCTTTGCAATTATTGCGACTTCTATAAGCACAAGCTTGAGACTTACTCTCAAGTAAGAGAATTTGAGACCTTACTTCTAGAGCAGTGGGAGCAACATAAAATTTTTCTTGAAGATCATAAGTTTAAACTTGGAAAAATTGATACTATCTATATTGGTGGAGGAACGCCTTCTCTTTGGGGAAAGGATGGGGCTGATTTTTTTAGCTCCTTTTTAAAGTCTGAGGGGATCGAGCTCTCTAAGAGTTGTGAATTTACAATTGAGGTTGATCCAGATGTTTTTTCTGAAGAGACGGTAAAGAGCTGGATAAAGATAGGAGCAAATCGTTTTTCAATAGGTGTTCAGTCTTATAGCAATAAATTACTTGAAATTATGGATCGTCAGCACTGTTTAAAAGACGTTGATAAGTGCTTAAAATATTTTGATGAAAATAATATTAACTACTCTGTTGATCTAATGCTTGGCCTGCCTAACTCCTCTGATAGAGTGATCCAAGAAGAGTTGGAAGCGCTATTGGCTTATTCTCCAAGTCACTTCAGCGTTTATATTCTCAAAACAAGAAAGAATTATCCTCATAGAGAAAAACTTCCATTAGATGATCAAATTCGTGATGAATATCTGTTTGTATCAAAATATCTTAGATCGAAAGGCTATGACCATTATGAAATTTCAAACTTCGCTAAGGAGGGAAAATTCTCAAAGCACAATATTAAGTATTGGGATTACACGAGTGTTGGCGCTGTTGGTCCAAACGCTACAGGTCTTTTAGTGGAGACTAACCACGCTTTAAGGTATCAATGGAAAAGTATATCTGCAGGGTTTCAAGTTGAAAAAATAGAGGGAGAGTCGCTTACAATAGAAAAGCTTTTTTTGGGCTTAAGGCATAGATTTGGCTTTGATATAAATAAGTTATTTCTAATAAAAGATCACCAAGCCTTGGATAAGATCTATGATAATTGGGATAAAATGGACTATTTGGACGTTAACTCTTCCAGGGAAAGTATTGTCTTAAGTAGCCTGGGATTTCTTATGTGCGATAGTTTGATCGATGATATATTTAAAAAAATTGATTTCTAGCCGAAAACAGTTATGCGCGCTGCACTGTTAACTGTAACTACTTGTAATTTTATTTAATCCTATCGAAGATAAAAAACTTTTTTTTACGTCAGAACATTGACATGAATGGGATCGATACCATTTTATAAACAGAGTTAAATTATTGGAGATCTGATAAATGGAAAATACAGAACAAGAAGAAATCAATGTTAAAGGTGAGTCTGAGGCAAGCACAGAAGCAGAGGCTGAAGTAAAAGCAACTGAGCAAGAAGAAGCCGTAACTGAAAAAAAAGAAGAAGACTTTAAAGAGAAGTACTTTTACCTGGCAGCTCAAATGCAAAATATGGAAAAGCGTTTCGAAAGAGAAAAAGACAACTTATATAAATTCGGAAACGAAAAAGTTATGAAAGACTTAATTGATGTTTTAGATAACTTTGAGAGAACACTTGGATTTATTGAAAAAGACGAAGATGAGAAAGTTAAAAACATTGTTGTCGGAATTGAAATGATTACAAAAATGTTTTTGGACTCATTAAGCAAGCACGGGCTCAAAAAGATTGAAGCGCTTGACCAAGAATTTGATCCAAATTTCCATGAAGCTCTATCGCAGAGAGCGGAAGAGGGAAAAGAGAATAATACAATTGTAGAAGTTTTTCAAAACGGATACACGTTAAACGATAGAGTGCTGAGAGCAGCGAAAGTAATAATAGTAAAAAACGATTAATATATTTAAGGAGTAAGTAATGGGAAGAATTATTGGAATTGACTTAGGAACAACAAATTCATGTGTTGCAGTTTTTGAAAATGGAAAATATAAAATTATTCCAAATGCAGAAGGGCAAAACACAACACCTTCAGTTGTGGCATATAGCGATAAGGGGGAGGTATTAGTAGGTAAGGTTGCAAAAAACCAAGCTGTTACAAACCCAGGTAAAACATTATATGGAATTAAAAGACTAATTGGTCGTAAGGCTAACGCTGACGAGGCAAAAGCATTTGCTAAAGTAGCTCCATTTGAAATTTTTGCAAATAAAAATGGTGATGCTTGGGTTAAAACTGATGGTAAAGAAATGTCTCCACAGGAAATATCTGCAAGAATTTTAGAAAAAATGAAAAAATCAGCTGAAGATTATTTAGGTGAAACAGTAACAGAAGCAGTTATTACTGTTCCAGCATACTTTAACGATGCTCAAAGACAAGCAACGAAAGATGCGGGAAGAATTGCTGGATTAGAAGTTAAAAGAATTGTAAATGAGCCTACAGCAGCAGCACTTGCTTATGGTATGGATCAGAAAAAAGATATGAATATTGCAGTGTTTGACCTTGGTGGTGGAACATTTGATATCTCGATCTTAGAAATTACTGAAGATGGTGTTTTTGATGTAAAGGCTACAAACGGAGATACCTTTTTAGGTGGTGAAAACTTTGATGAAGAAATCATCAGTTGGATGGCAGATGAGTTCCTAAAAACAAATTCTGTTAATCTAAGAACAGACCCAATGGCACTTCAAAGGCTTAAGGAAGCATCAGAGAAAGCAAAGCATGAATTATCATCTGCGACGCAATCTGAAATTAATCTTCCATTTATTACGGCAGATGCTTCAGGTCCAAAACATTTAATCCTAACTCTCACAAGAGCAAAATTTGAAGAATTAATTGCTAAGTATATCGATGGATTAACTGCACCATGTACAACTTGTTTAAAGGATTCTGGTCTGGACAGCAACGAAATTCATGAAGTGATTTTAGTTGGTGGTTCAACAAGAATTCCAGCGATTCAAGAAAAAGTTAAACAAATTTTTGGTAAAGAGCCTTCAAAAGGCGTTAACCCCGATGAGGTTGTTGCAGCTGGAGCCGCGGTTCAGGGTGGAGTACTTCAAGGTGACGTTAAAGATGTTCTTTTATTAGACGTAACACCTCTATCTCTTGGAATTGAAACGATGGGTGGAGTTATGACTAAAATCATTGAGAAAAACACAACGATTCCAACAAAGGGATCACAAGTATTCTCAACAGCACAGGATAATCAGCCTGCAGTTTCAATTCACGTACTTCAAGGTGAAAGAGAATTTGCGAATGACAATAAGACTCTAGGGAAGTTTGACCTTACAGGTATTGCTCCAGCTCCAAGAGGAGTTCCTCAAATTGAAGTTGAATTTAATATTGATGCCAATGGTATTATAAATGTTTCTTCAACTGATAAAGCGACTGGAAAGAAACAAGATATTGTCATTACATCTGGTTCAGGTTTATCTGAAGAAGAAATTGATAAGATGGTAAAAGATGCTGAAGAAAACAGAGAGAGTGACTCTAAAAGAAGAGAACTTGTGGATGCTAGAAATAATTTAGATTCATTAGTTTTCTCTACAGAAAAAGCTATCACAGACGCTGGTGACAAAATAGCAGCAGAAAAGAAAACAGATGTTGACGCTGCTTTAACAGAAGCTAAAACAAAGCTGACTTCAGAGAATCTAGATGAAATTAAAGCAGCAACAGAAAGACTGCAAAATGCTGCTCATGCTATTGCTGGAGACCTCTACGGTCAGCCAGGTGCTGAGCAACCGGGTGCTGAAGCTGGAGAGGGACCAGGTCCTGAAGCTGCAGCTGCTGGAGCAGAAGCAAAAAAAGAAGATGACGATGTAGTAGACGCTGACTTCAAAGAAGTTTAGAATAAACCTCCCACAACAGGCTCCATTTATATGGAGCCTTTTTTATAATTAAAAAGAGTTGAGATGAGTACTAAAAGAGATTATTACGAAGTATTAGGTGTCCAAAAATCTGCAACGAAAGATGAAGTGAAAAAAGCTTATCGAAAAATTGCAATGAAATTTCATCCCGATCGAAATCCAGATAACCCAGAGGCAGAAGCAAAGTTCAAGGAAGCATCAGAAGCAGCTGATTGCTTAATGAATGATGAAAAAAGGCAGAAGTATGACCAGTTTGGACATGCTGCTTTTAATGGTGCTGGTGGCATGGGAGGAGGATTCCAAGGTGGAGGTGATTTTGGAGATCTAGGAGATATTTTCGGAGATCTTTTTGGTGATGTTTTTGGTGGAGGAAGTCGACGTAGAGGTGGCGGCGGTGGAAGAAGCCGGGCCAGAAGAGGTGAAGATCTACAGATGGGGGTTGAAGTTTCTTTTGAGGAAGCAGCTTTTGGTGTCGAGAAAGAAATATCTCTTGTTAGAAATATTGTTAAAGAAGGAACAACACCACAAACCTGTACGACTTGTAATGGTCACGGAGAAATAAGGCGACAGCAAGGATTTTTTACTATTGCTCAACCATGTCCGTATTGTCAGGGAACTGGAGAAATAGCTGAAAGAATTAAAAAGAAAGTAAATCTTTCTGTTACAATTCCTGGCGGTATTGATCACGGGCAAAGATTAAAACTATCTCAAGAAGGTGATATTGGAGCACATGGTGGTCCGAATGGTGACCTTTATGTACAGGTCGTAATCTCTGATCATGAATTTTTCGAAAGAGATGCTTTTGATGTTCATTGTGATGTGCCTATAACATTTTCTCAGGCAGCACTAGGGGCAGATGTAGAGGTTCCAACTTTGTCAGGAAAAGTTTCTATGAATATTCCCCAAGGAGTTCAGTCGGGTAAGAAAATGCGACTAAAAGGTAAGGGAATTCAAAGACTTGGTGGCTATGGTTCAGGAGATCAAATCATTAGAGTTGTGGTAGAGACTCCAACTAAGCTTTCTGAGCAAGAAAAAGAAATCTTTAAGCAACTAGCTGACTTTGAACAAACAAATACAAATCCTATGTCTCAAGGTTTTTTCGAGAAAGTTCGCGAATTTTTTCAATAAAATCATGACAGCAGTCCTATAGACCGCTAATATTATCATAAGAAGGAATTTATGAAGCGTGTTGTTATATATTCAGTATCTCTCATTCTATTTTTTATATCGTGTTCAGGAATTACACCTATAAATGATGCCGATTTTTACTCAGAGGATTTTTTAAAGCAACTTGAAAGTATTCAAGTTATTTACAAGGATGGCGATAAAAAACGAGCTTTGCAGAAACTTACTGCAATTCAGGATAATAAATTATCAAGGGCAGAGGTTGCTAAAAAGTATAACCTTGTTGGAGTTATCTATTATACCTCCCAGAGTTTGACTCAAGCTATTGAAAGTTTCCAGGTGGCAAGGCAAAATGTAGATAAGGACTATGGTCTTGCTAATCGAATTCGCTTAAATCTTGCAAGCTCATACTTTAAAAGTGATCAAGTAAACTCCACAGCAAACATATTAAAGCTGATAGATACAAACTACCTAAATAAAGCAGAGAAAGTAAACTTCCATAAACTTAACTTTACAGTAGCAAATCAACTAAATGATTTTAAGAAGGTCATAAAATCGGTTTTATTTTTAAGCAAAGATACTAATTCATTTAGTGAGTTTGAGGACTTTAAATATAAAGAAGTCATTATGGATAACTTTAAAAAACTATCTGCAAGTGAACGTGTTTACCTTCTAGAAAGACATATGAAAGAGAATCCTATTGTTATAGCGTACCTCGGAAGAGCAGAAGCTATGAATAGGTTTTATATTGGTGATAGAGAAGGATCAAAAGATGTTGTTGATTGGCTTCGTAAAAGATTTGATTATTTAGAGGAGATTAAAATATTTGTTGATGATTATCAGTTTAGAGTTGATAATTACTCAAAAATTAATTCAGGAGCAATTGGTGTTCTTGTTCCTCTCAGTGGAAAAGTAGCGAAGTATGGTGAGAAAGTTATAAGTGGTGTGAATACGGCCCTTATCAAACAAAAGAACACAGAGACATTCTTAAATATTCATATAAAAGATAACCAAAATAATACTTATTTAGCGAAAAAAATGGTTCAGGAGCTGGTAATAAAGCATCATGTTTCAGTTATTATTGGTGGGTTATTTCCTGCTCTAGCTAAGGAAGAGTATCTAGAAGCAAGAAAATATGGAGTTATGTATGTCTCGCTTTCTCCTGTGTATTTACCACGATCTGAAAAGAATCACCTACTTCTAGAGTTACCAGGCTCAATCGAATCACAATTAAACTCTCTCACAAAGCCGGAAGTACTAGAAAAATTAGGTCGAAGAGTTGGAGTTTTATATCCTTGGTCTATAGACGGTAAAAGTTATGTTAATGAGCTTTGGAATTTAAATAATCTGAATAAGCTTGAACTAAAAAATGTCTATCATTATCAGAGAGGGATTAAAGATTACAGAAAACCAGTTGAAGAAATCTTAGGTCTTAAGTATCCAAGAGAAAGAGAGGAAGAACTCCAGGTTTGGAAAGAAATTAAAAATATTGATAAAAGAAATATGAGAATTATTAATACACTTCCTCCTGTGACTGACTTCGACTGGATGTTTATACCTTCACTTCCAAGTGAAGCATTACAAATATTACCGACCTTTAGTTATTATGATGCAAAAAATGTGAAATTTGTTGGTGGACCTTCTTGGATAAATAATAAGCTGAAGGCCAACAGGAGAGATCTCGGGCAGATGTATGTTATAGGCACAGATCTGAGTAATATTAGTAAGGATTTTATCAAAATGTATCGAACACTCAATGGTAGAGCTCCACATCTACTTGATACATTGTCTTATGAGGGAATGGAGATTGTTTTAGATATTGTAAAAGAGCAGAAATTTAGTGCGCGAGAAGATCTAGAGAAAAGAGTTAGAGATTTAAAAAAACTTGAAGCCTTAACATCAAGCTGGACACTTGATGAAGGACTTTGGGTTAAAAATATGGATATATTGTCAATCAAGTCTAGCGGCTTTGAAAAAGTGAGTTTTGAATAATTATGGTAAGAGCACTACTTTTACTATTTCTACTTTCAAGCTGTGGCTTAAAAGTTACAAATGAAATTGATGAAAATGTCCTTATCGGTACATGGGAGTTAGAAGGCCTTACCTGTTTTGACTCTGAAGATAAGAATGTTGAATTAGAGAGTTATGATGTCGATGCAGTCGCAGATGTCTCAATAATATTTGCGGGTAATAAAATAACGTATGAGGTTGTATCAACTTGTACCACAAGTGCTGTGGGTCAATACAGAACAGACTTCAACGGCGATAGCTTAGGTGAAGTGGACTTTTTTGATTTGATTACTGGAAGTACCTGTGACGTAGATATAGCTGATATTGGTCCTAACACTGTCGGTACAATTTCTGTGAATTTAGCACTTTTACAATCTAGATCAAACGATCTTGACTGGATAGTAGATGGAGACTCATTGGAGTTAGAGTTAGGAACTCTTTTCGTAGGGTCAACGGCCGTTACTGGATGTTTGAGTAATTGCTATTGTGTGGGCTCATATAGTAAGCCTAATTAGGGTATTTTAAATAGTAAAGGTCACTAATATTTCGACCATAAGAATCAAGGTCAAGCCCATAACCAACAACAAATTGATCTTCAATTTTCTTGCCAATATACTCAGCTTTTACGGGTACGACTCTCTGATAAGGCTTATCAAAGAGTGTGATAACTTCCAGAGATCGCGGATTTGAAAGAAGAAGACGCTCTTTTAAGAAGTGAAGAGCTCGTCCAGTATCAATGATTTCTTCTACAATAAGAACGTTCTTACCTGAAATATTAGACTTTATATCTTTCTTAATGAGAATTGTTCCAGCATTTTCCTTATCGCGTCCAATAGAGTTCAGCTGAACAAAGTCGATATAAACATTTATATTTCGAAGGTTCTTAGCTAAGTCTGAAAGAAAAAGCATGCTACCTTTAAGGACGCCAACAAGTATTAGGTCTTCACCTTGATATCTTTTGTTAATGGCTTCGGCAAGATTCTTAGTTATCTCGACAATTTCTTCTCTATCAATATATTTAACAAACTGTTCAGATGCAAAACCTGAGGGAAACTTATAAAGCTCATTCATATTAAATCCTTTGGAATTTATACTAACGGCCAAAAGAGAAAAGTAAAAAAAAATATTCTCCGATTGAAATAGTCGGAGAATGTGAGCCACTACTTCCTACTTGTCCTATACATAGCTAAATGGTAAATTTTATTACAGAATAAAAATATTTTTCAAGGAAATAGAAATGTTTAAAAGAGTCTTAGATTGGTTTTCTAATGATCTAGCAATTGATCTTGGTACAGCGAATACATTAGTTTATGCTCGAGATGGTGGAATTATTGTAAATGAGCCCTCAGTTGTTGCAGTACATGTGGGTTATAGAGGTGAACAAAAAATATTAGCTGTTGGTGATAAAGCCAAAGAAATGCTCGGAAGAACACCTGGATCTATTAAAGCAATAAGACCAATGAAAGACGGTGTTATCGCTGATTTTGAAATCACTCAAGCTATGCTTAAGCATTTTATTCAAAAATCTATGAATGGTTCTAAGTTGGTTAAGCCTCGAATTATTATCTGTATTCCTTTTGGTATTACACAGGTTGAGAAAAGAGCTGTTAAGGAATCTGCTGAGCAGGCAGGTGCGAGAGAAGTCTATTTGATCGAAGAACCTATGGCCGCTGCTATTGGTGCGGGTTTACCAATTACAAACCCTTCTGGAAATATGATCGTAGACATTGGTGGCGGGACAACAGAGGTTGCCGTTATCTCTCTAGGTGGAATTGTTTATTCTAAGTCTGTCCGAGTTGCAGGCGATAAATTTGATGAAGCAATTATAAACTATATTAAGAAAAAATATTCATTACTCATTGGTGAGAGAACTGCTGAGATGATTAAAATCTCAATTGGAAACGCATATCCGTTTGATGAAGAAGTGAAAACATATGAAGTGAAGGGTAGAGATCTTATTGCTGGAGCACCGAAAACAATAGAGGTGACTAGTGATGAAATAAGAGAAGCACTATCTGATCCTATCGCGGAAGTAATTGAAGCGATTAAAACTTCATTAGAAAAAACACCTCCAGAGCTAGCTGCTGATATAGTCGATAATGGCATAATATTGGCCGGTGGTGGGTCACTTTTAGCAAACCTTGATATTCTTATTAAAGAAAAAACAGGATTACCTGTCTCTCTTGCTGAAGACCCGTTAACCTGTGTTGTTAGGGGCTGTGGAACGGCATTAGAAAATATTACATTGTTACGTCAGGTAACAACATTGTCATAGGGGCCTATGAGTCAAGAGCAAAATGTTCACTTTAAAGAGTTAAATCTCAAAGAAGTAAAGAGCAAGCTTGCTTTGCTGGCAAAGCCTAAGAAAAATAAGATTATTATATGGAAGAAAGGTGGCGGGAATAAAGTTGAACTTCTTGCCATTGACTATGTGCGCTCAAAAAATGAGCTGCAAGTGAAAGAAGAAGTTGCAGATGAGCTTATAGGAGAGGAAGTATTATTTTCTTTTGAACTCAATGGACTGCATTTCTTTGGGAAATGTAAACCTGTCTCATTCGGAAAGACTAGGTTTTATCTGGATTGTAATTACCAAGTTTTCAAAAGCGAAAGAAGATTAAACTTTCGTTTACTGACATATCCTCATCAAAAGGTTTATGCGAGCGTATATGTTGGTGATGATAAAATAAAAGCATCAAACTTATTCAGCTTGAAAACAGGTGTGAATGAAACCGGATTATTTACTAGTTTCCTAGATATTGTCAATGATGAAGCCTCTGAAGAGAAATTGAAAATGGTCGAAGGACATTTACAGTTTAGGGTCATAGATATTTCAGTAACAGGAATGGCAATACTTTTAGGTGAAATCGAAAGTAAATTATTTCTTGAGAATAATATAAATTTAGGAAAGGTCATAATTGATTTTAATGGAGATCATCTAGAAATAGAGGATGTGAAATTATTATATAAGATGGATTTCTTAGCATCGAGGAAGGCTACAAAAATGTATAAAGCCGGACTACAGTTCCTAAATATCGATACCAATTTAGATGAAAAACTTCAAAGTATTATTAATTCAACGCTAAGAGATCTTGAGTCAGAATTTGAGGACTTCATTAGGTGAAGTTTTTATTCCTCATCTTTCTTATCTATTCCTGTGCCACAAGCCCATTGGGAAATGTGGAGTCAGACCAACAATATAATGGATCTAGATATTATGAACTATCTGATAAGACAGGTAACTTTTTAGTCAAGAGAGAAGTTAAGCTAGGTTCTAAAAAACTCCTAACTCGAACGACTGTTTTAACTCGAGATGGTATGCAAGAACTCGAAAAACAAGTTTCTGTTTCTAAAATTGGAAATGTGAAGGGAAGGCGAGGAGCCGTTAAAGCACTCTTGCCAGAAGCTGCTCAATTTGTCGTTTGGTATAATAAAAAGGCATATTCAGCACAACAAAAAGTAAATACAAAACAAAAGACTATAAAGATAAAAGTTAAGGACCCTGATGGTGAAAAAAAAGCATATCAAGAATTTAAAGTTCCAAAAGGAAGTTATTTTTGTTATTTTTCACAAATCCCAGAGTGCTTGAAAATTCAAAACTTACTATTAAAAGCAGCTAATAAAAGTATACAAATTTTTGTACTATGGGATAACTTTCCATTTCATACAGAACAGTACGAAGGTGTCATTAATAGCCCAATGATCCTTGCAACATTGAAGTTAAATGACCATAGTAAAGATGAATTGAAATATGCTTTAGATATCGGGAATCAAATGATTTTTTACCATTTTGATAAAAAGCTAAACTTTGATAAAATGTTTTGGATTTCCCAAGGTATAAGTATGCTAGGAATCACTAAGGAGTAAGAGTGAACTTAAATGATGTTGGACAAATGTTTATGACAGGAATTTCTGGATTAAGCCTAACTGATGAAGAGAAGAAGTTTATTCAAGAGAGTAATATTGGCGGAATAATATTATTTAAACATAACTATGAAGCTCCTGGTCAGTTGGCAGAGTTAGTAAACGAGATACAAACTTTAAGAGATGAATATCCCCTGTATATATCAGTAGATCAAGAAGGTGGAAGAGTTCGAAGATTTCAAACTCACTTTAGTCAATTGCCATCTATGTTTAAAGTCGGTGAGTTGAATTCTCCAAAGACAACGTTTGAACTCCACAAACTAATGGGTGAAGAATTAAGTGCATGTGGAGTCAACTTAGACTACTCACCTTGCTGTGATATATGGTCTAACCCAAATAATAAAGTGATCGGAGACAGATCATTTGGAAAGAACTTAGAAGATGTAGATAAGCATGTTAGTGCAGCTATTCGAGGTCTTCATACGGCAAATGTATTGGCCTGTGCTAAACATTTTCCGGGGCATGGAGATACCACAAAGGATTCTCACTATGATCTTCCTTTTGTGAAAAAATCTATGAAGCAACTTAAGGAGAACGAATTAGTTCCTTTTCAGAAAGCGGCAAAATCCAGAATTGAATTCGTTATGATGGCCCACCTTGTGGTTGATGCAATTGATAAAGAGCTTCCATGTACACTAAGTAAAAAAGCCTATACTTTTCTTAGGTCAGAACTTAAATATAAAAGGATTATTATAACTGACGACATGGAAATGAAAGCAATTACAGATCATTATAGCTACGGAGATGCTGCTATCATGGCAATTGAAGCGGGTGCAGATATTCTTATATATCGTAGCCTAGAGAAGGCAAAAGAAGCTTACGATGGACTAATGTTAGGTATAAAAGAGAAGAAAGTGAATAAGTCTAATATAGAAGATAAGGTCAAAAGAATCTACGACTGCAAGAAAAGATTTTTATCCGAATATAATCCTATATACATTCCAAGTTTATCAAAAGTCTTTAAGGAAAGCCGAAACACTGACTTACTTGACCAATTTAGTGAGTAGGAGTGTGATCAATTTTTCCGCATTTCAGCACATCTGAAGATCATCCAAATGTTTGATATTATATAGATAGTAACGAAAAAAATGTTTCGGAGCTGTATGCTATATAAAATATGTACAGTAGTGCTATTGGCGCTATTGATGTCATTCCAAACTTATGCTCAACGCAATAGTAATTGTGGGGATACATTTGAGTCAATAACTCTTGGCTGTATTAAAAGTCAGCAAAAGAAGCTAGATGCATACGAGGCTAGTCAGAAGAAAAAACAGGTATATTACGAAAAAGCAGTGAAAGGTCTAAAGGGCTTTGAAATAAAGAAAGCTGAGTTACAAAAAGATCTTGTTTTAATATTAAAAAATCTAGAAGAAGCAAGAAAAATAAAAAACAATATATATGTTTATCAATCGTCAGCAAACATATATGGAAAATTTCTTATAAAAGATGTTTTTCTTACAAATAACAGTTGTTCTCTGTTGGTAGAGTCACTCGCCTATAGATCAAAAGAAGTCATAAATAAAACCATGACGATCGCTATTGAGAATACAACCAGCTCGTGGAATACAGATAGAGTTTCATTTGATAATAATGGAACGAGTAACTTCATGCTAAAAAGAGAGCATGGTATATGTGTCTTAAAAAGAGTTACAGGTAAGGTGGCCTTACTCAAGAAGATGCCATTACCACCAGAGAATGAAGGGAATTTAATTATTCTCTATGCTGGTTATTTTGCAATTGGACTATCTGCCTTCTTAATTGCAAGAACAGTATTTCAAGATGAAGATAAGTATAAGGCTCAAGAAAAATTAGAAATTGCAGATGACTCTTCAGATGATAAGAAAAATACCCCAAATGACATAGTCCTGAAGTATTCAAGACCCTTCTTTAAGAGATATATCTCACCTGTCGTTCAAGGAATGAAGAAAAAGCGTATTATTCGTGAGAAATATAAGCGTCCATTAGCATCCTCTGGCATGAATAAGTTTTTAACTCCAGAAGACTTCTATGCATTTAAATTATTTCTAATTCTAGGTTTTCCACTTGTATTTCTTGGTTTAAGAGTCTTTTTAGAAGAGGATTGGCCACTAATTTATCTTCCTATCATTTCGATTGGAGGCTTTCTCTATCCAGACTTTTGGATCAAGGGAAAAACAGAACAGAGAAGGCAAGAAGTTCTTGAGAATATGCCATTCGTGGTTGATATGTTAGCCCTTTCTGTTGAGGCAGGTCTCGACTTTGTAGCAGCGATGCAGAAAGTTATTGAAAAGGCTCCTGATTCAGCTTTGGTTGAAGAGTTTGAAACAATGATTAAAGAGACGAAGATCGGAGCAAGTAGAGCGGAAGGTCTGAGACAAATGTCTTGGCGAATAGATGCTCTACCTATGTCCTCCTTTTGTGCCACATTGATTGCTGCTGATTCTGTGGGTGCCAATATTAGTCCAATATTAAAAACCTTAGCACAAGAATTGAGACAGAAAAGATCCTCTGTCATAGAGCAAAAAGGTGCACAAGCTGCTACAAAAATATTAATTCCAATGATCTTCTTTGTACTACCTGCAACTCTCATTGTAATTATGGCCCCAATAGTCTTACAGCTGATGGGGGTGTCATGAAAATTATCCATAAGAGAACAGGCAAAATTATTGCGCACGATGCACGTATAGCAAATACAACTTTAAGTAGAATGAAAGGGCTAATGTTTATTGATAAGATGGACGGGTTTGATGCTCTTATACTTGACCCTGGAAATTCGATTCATAATTGCTTTGTGAGATTCTCTTTAGATGTAATCTTTGTAAATAACAAATATGAAGTAGTCAAAATTATTAGAGATTTCAAACCATGGAGATTTTCCTGGATATATTTTAGGGCAACAAAGGTAATTGAACTTCAAGCCGGAAGCTTAATAAAAGAAATCAAAGAGTCTGATGTTGTGGAGGTTCAAGGTGTTTAAGTTAGTCGCTGTTGGTGGAAAGATCAGAGGTTTAGAAATTGAACTACATGATGGATCAAACGTTTTAGGAAGGTCTCATGACTGTGAACATGTTTTAGCTGTAGACGGAATATCAAAGAAGCATGTTGAAATCACTATTAATAATGAATCGTGCTTTTTACAAGATTTAGGCTCTTCGAATGGAACTTTTGTAAACGGTAAATTAGTGAAGAAAAAGACAGTTGTCGATAAAGATAAGATCGCACTACCAAATGTCATATTTCAACTAGTTCACGTTAAAGAAAAGAAAATTGTTGTAACAAAAAAAGTATTAAAAGGTAATGCAGAGGGGACAGATTTAGATTTTGGTGATGCTAAACCAAATGATCTTCCAGGCAAAATAAAATATTGGTTTAAGAATACAGCGATGAAAGTTGTTTATAGTTTTAATGAGCAATATGAGTGGAATGTCATGTTGGCGATCTTCTTGTTTATGATGACATGTGGAAATATTTATCTAACAATCGGCCCTGTACTTACTAAAACCCAAATCTTAATTGAAACAGAAATTAATGAAAGAGGGAAGCATATTGCCGAAGAGATTGTCCGAACGAACTCTAGGTATTTAAATGAAGGAAATATGCAACGAATTAACACTAGCTTCTTGGAGAGATTAGTGGATTCCGGTGATGTTGTTTCTTATGAATTAACAGATATTCAAGGAAGAATAGTTAGGCCTGTTAGTAAAATCGATACACTTGATACAGATGTATTTACTGCAAAAGCAATGTCGAAATTCAAATCAATGGGGCAGAAAAGCTATTTCCAAACATTTTTTGATTCATCCATTTTTGATGGAGAAGTTGGAGTTGCAAAACTATTGGTTGTTAACGACCCTGAAAGTGGCCAAGACAAAGCAGTTGGTTTAATAGCTATTAGGTTTAAGCCAGACTCCCTAAGACAGTTTAGCTCAATGAGTGCTGAGGCTTATCTAACAGCATTGGTTATGACTACAATCCTTGGCAGTTTATTCTTTGCAATTATCTATTATCTTACAATTCGTCCCTTACTCGATATGCGAAGACAGACGGAAGATGTTTTGAGAGGTAAGAAAAAAGATGTCGATTTTAAATACTTGTTTGAAGAGTTAAATCCATTCAAAAATACAATAAATAGTATTCTCCAAAAAAATCGGGAACTTATGAACGATGATTCACAGGATTTTGCTGAAATTGAAGAAGAAGGACCCTATATCTCTATTATGTATGAAGTTATGAAGGGATCTCCTGGAGCCGCGATTGTTTTAAGCGCAGAAAAAAATGTCGAATATGTTAATGAGATGGCCGGTGACTTAACTGGAATGAGAGAAAATCTCGTGCAAGGTAGTAATATATTAGATGCAGCATCTAATGAAGGCTTTGCTGGGACACTTATTAAGTTATGTGATGATACTGCAAATAATGGTGGGGTAAATCAAAGTGACTTTTACGAGTTAGATGGTGATCCCTATATAATTAATGTTATGGCCTTAATGGGGAAAGATAGCTTCGCAAAAGCTTACCTCATATCTTTTGCTAGGGAAAAATAATGTCAAATGCTGTTAAAATTTTTAATCATTTTGATACACCTAAGAAGGAAGGTGTTTATCATCGATTAATATGCTTAACAGGAGAAAATAAGGGAAAGGCTTATTTTATTGTTGGTAAAAGAATTGTTATCGGTAGATCTGAAACAGCAGATGTTACGATTCTTGACCTTAAGTCTTCAAGAGAACATGCTGAAATTATACTTGTAGGTGACACATATATAATTACAGATCTTGGTTCACAAAATGGAATCATTGTTAATGATTTAAAAATTAAACAACATAGTCTCGGAAACGGAGATAAAATTATTATAGGTAAGACTGTTTATAAGTTCTCTAAGGTAGTCGTTAAAAACCAATTAAAAAAAGTTAAAGAGAATTCTTCTATTGATTCGGACTCTGAAAGTTTAAGTGAAGAGAAGGAACCTGAAAGTAAACGACTTATGCTTATGCTTGTGGGGGTTTCAATAATCCTCGTACTCATTTTAGCTATTGATGATGAAGAACCAATAAATAAAAAATCTCTCGTGAAAACAAATATTTCTACAATTGTGCGTGATGAAAAATTTAAAAATGCCCTAACAACCAAAAGTATATTGTCAGAAAAAAGTAAAGAAAAGGTTGCACTATATATTCAGAGAGGTCTTCGAGAGCTTCGTGAAGATAATTACTTTCGTGCAATTGCTGAGCTTGAAAGTGCTAGGCAGTGGAGCCCAAATAATTCAAGAGTAAATGCTTATTTAAGAATTGCTAGAGAAAGACTAGATGAAAAAATTGAAGGATTTTTTAATAAGGCCCTTAGAGACAAAGAAGCCATAAATTATCAGAATTCTATTACTTCCTACTGTGCTGTTGTCAGGTTACTTGCTAATTTTCCTGATGACTCCAGATATCTTACGGCCATAGAGGGTGTTAAGGATCTTGAAGTAAGAATGGGACTAGCTGAAGGAACTACTAAATGTATTGATTTGAGGGGGCCAAATGTTAATTAAGGCTTTTAACGGATCAATACAATTTGAAGAAATAAATATTTTGGAGGAAGATCTTCTCGGTGGAGGTGAGATATTTATTGGGAGAGAGGAGGATTGTCATATCATACTAGATTCTCATCAAGTTTCTCGTTATCATGCATCAATAACACTTGAAGAAAACGTGCTTCTATTTAAAGTCTTATCAGACTATGGAGGCGTAAGCTTTAACGGAACGAGTATAGAGAAAAAACAGATTAATAATCAAGATACCTTTAAGATCTTTGATTTTGAAATTAATATTTCTGACATCCACTCTAGCTATTCAACACCTGTGGATACTAGTACAAATAGTGTTAATGAAGAAAATGAAAATAGTGAAGATGACTTGCTTGAAGGTGTTAAAGGAGCAGAAGGTCTAGACGACTATCTTGAGGATGCCCCTGTTATGACAGATACTGACTCGTCGTCTAATGTCGAGTCGACCGATATCCTTACTCGTGTCACGAATGAATCGGATGATAATCCGGGAATAACTGGGTCTGAAGTTACAGATGAAGAAAAAAATGAATTCAATGAATTTCGAAGTGAAAATTATGATGATGACTATCTTGAAGATAATTACTCCGAGACGACTGATGATGAAGTCGAAAATGAACTCGAGGCAATAAATGATCAAGAAAATAGTGAACCAATTGTAAATGATGATTTTAATTTTGGTGATAACGATGAAGTTCAGGAATTTTCATCTGATGACGAAGGGTTTGACTCTGGATTTGGTGACGATGGCGGTGAGATGTCTGATGATGATGGAAGCGCGACTCAAGTCCTAAGTTCCTTTGCAAACTATTATTTAGAACTTGTTGGTGAGTACGCTCCATTTGATAAATATCAAATAACGGACTTAGAGACATTTATTGGTCGAGACTCTGAGAAATGTCAGATCGTTCTAGATGACCCTGAAGTTTCGAAGACACATGCAATGATAAGAAAGAGTCTAATTGGATGTGTCGTGGAAGATTTGAATTCATCAAATGGAATCCTTTTCAATGGTGAAAGAGTTAATAAAGCAGAGTTAACAAATGAGGACGAATTTCTTATCGGTGATACTGCCTTTATGGTGCGTATAACATCGGATATAATTGAAGTTGAAAAAGGCCGTTTGATGCCTGTTGAGGAAAATCAAGAAGTCGAAATTGAAGAAATTATTGAAGAAGAAGTCGATTACGATCAATTTGGTGCAGAAGAAGGTGAGTTTGGTGTAGAGGAAGAAAAAAGCTTTATAAAGCGAATCTGGAAAGATAAGAGAAAACGATTGTACTTGATCGTTGGTATTGTTGTCTCACTAGTTTTTTTACTCGGAGATGAAGACACTAGTGAAGTTAAACCGGATGTGACAACTGAGCAGAAAGAAAAAGTTGAAGAAAAAGAAACGTCAGAATTTAGCCCAGAGATTCTAGAGAAACTAGAACAAAACTATACTCTTGCATTGGCGAAAAGTGAAGCCGGTGAATATTATGAAGCCAAAGAGTATATTGATATAGTTATGCAGATTGACCCGGAATATCGTGATGGAAACGCAAAGATTCTAGAAAAATTAATTCAAGAGGGCTACGATAAATTAATCAAAATGAAGGAAGAAGAGCAAGCTCGTAAAGAGAAGCTTGAGCGTCAGGCCAAAGTTAGAGAGCTTCTAAAAAAAGCAACTAAAGCTGTTGATGATCGAAACGCAGCAGCGGCGAGAAAGTTTTTCGGGATGATATTTGAGCTTGATCCGGAAAATCCAGACGTTACACCACTTAAGATTGATATTGATGCTTGGGAAGCCGAAGTTAAAAGAAAAGCTCAGGAAGAACAATTAGCAAAAGCAAGAAGAACAGCAATGGTAGGTAAGCTATCACCTGGTAAAACATTATACCTAAAGCAAGATTGGTATAAAGCAATTGATAAACTTGAAAAGTTTTTACAAGAAGAGGGCATGGACGAGGACCTGATTAAAGAGGCTACGGATATGTTAAAAGATTCTAAGCGTAAGCTTCTTCAACAAGTTAATCCTTTACTGAGTAAAGCAAGGTCATACCGAGACGGGCAAGACTTAAAGCAAGCTTATGAAACATATGATGAAGTTTTAAACTTTGAGCCAAGTAATGAAGAGGCGCTAAATGAGAAAGGGGATATTTTTGATTTATTAATTAATAGATCAAAGAAAGTTTACCGTGAAGCTTTAGTCGCTGAATCCTTGAGCCTTTATCCTAAAGCCAAAGAGAAGTTTCAAGAAGTTCAGCAAATCTCCCCTATTAATAGTAAGTACTATATTAAGGCGACAAATAAACTTAAAAACTATTTGGAGTAATTATAATGGAATTAAAAAAATTCTCAGTTGAATCACATCAAGGGCCATTTCTTAATATTAATGAAGATGGCTACGACTTCAATCTAAGTGATGAGTTGTTTATGATTTTTGATGGCTTCGGAGGAAGTGGTATTGGTGATAAAAACCTAGTCACTCTAAAAGAAAATCTCAAAAAGTTTTTTCATAATTTTATCTCTGATCGTAATTCAACGATGCCTTTTTATTATAGTCCTAAATATTTACTCGAAGGTAATGCACTCATTAATTCAGCTCTGTTTTCACATTTTGAGCTGTATAAAGAGAATTTGAAGAAGCCGTTCGGTGAACGTGCTGGAGCAAGTGGTATACTAGCTTTGAAGTTTGAATCTATTGTTTCTTTATTGTCCGTTGGAAATTGTCGGGCATATATTCTTAGAAAAGGTAAAATAAAATCCGTATTTAGTGAGGATAGCTTTCAATTACTTTCTCATGATAAGTTCGATGGGCCACACAAGAATATTCCTTTGTCAGGCTTTGGACTCTTTCCTGACCTGCACTATCAACTAAAAGAAATTCGTGTAACATCCGGGGATAAGTTACTTTTAATTACAGATGGCGTCTATGGAAGACTGGATGAGGACGAACTCCAATCAGGAATGAGTAAAGACACTATTAACATTAAGAATAAAATCCTTGAGCTATTTGAACTTGCAAACTCTCGTGGAAATTTGGATAACCAAACTTGCATGATTCTTGAATTCTAGGCTAAACACTTAAAATTAGACTTTTTACGCTTTGTTCTCTAACATATTAGGTACTAGAGTTTTATAGACAAGGAAGTTTTAATGAAACCTAAAATTGTCATTGCTGACGATGGACCTACAATTCAAAAAGTTATTAAAATAACTTTGGCCAATGAAGATTTTGACCTTGTGGAATGTTTATCTGCAGATAATTTAATGGATATAGTAGAAAGTGAAAAACCAAGTTTAGTATTATTAGATTTTAATTTATCTGATAGTAAAACTGGTTATGATCTATCAAAAGAAATTAAATCAATATGTCATTCAAAAATCATGATGCTATATGGTACTTACGACACTATCAATGAGTCTCTCTTTGATGAGGCAGGTGTTAATGGTCATATCGTAAAGCCGTTTGATGGATCTAAATTTATAAATCTTTGTAAACAACTTATTAATGATAGTTCACTTGAAAGTGCCGATGATGTATCTAATTCTGTAGATATGACTACTGATGAACCAGATATAGACTCTGATGATGAATGGGTTGTTAATCAGCCAGAAGTTATCGACTTCTCTGACGAGTCTGAAATTTCATCTGCTGATATTGTAACAACAGAAGAAATGAGTCAACTCGCCCAGGGAATGGAAGAGTGGGGAATGGATGTCCCAGGTGTTATTGGAAGTACTTCTAGCGAAGTAGAGTTACCTCCTGTCATTATGGCAGCATCACCAGCAGATAAAGATAGTAATAGTATTGTCGTTGAAGAGACGCTTCTCCCAGCTAATGATGAACTTGAATATCCAGATATGAGTTCTCATAATCCATCTACGTCACTTATTTCAATTGAAGAGCTTGATGTGGATGAGTCCGAATTAGACATTGAAGAACTCGATGTAGCTGCTGATATGCCGTCTGAGGGAATTGGCTTAGATGATACTATTGGCACTGTATCTGATGTAGAAATAGCAAACCTTGAAGCAGAGATTGCAGATGAAGTAGAAACAGAGGACTTCTCTGTTGATGCGTCTGCTATCGAAGACTCTTTTAATGATATTGAAAGCGATGATGAAGACCTTTGGGCAGCTGATGAAGTCATTGAAGACTCTAGTTCAAGTGAATCAATTATTGGTTTAACAGAAGAGATTGAATCAGAACAACAGATTGATCAGCAATTTACTGCAGATAAAAATATTGAAGATAAAATTGAAAGCTTACTCGGCCCTATGATTGAAAAAATTGTTCAAGAAAAAGTTGATCGTGCAATTGAAAAAATTGCATGGGAAGTCATTCCTGATCTTGCCGAAAACCTTATCAAGAAAGAATTAAAATCAATATCTGACGAAGTTATGAATTCTCTTTAAGAGTTAAGCTGCCTGTATAAAAACTTTCAACACTATTATTGATTAAAATCTGAGCTTCACCGACCTTTCCTACACCTTTAAATATTCCGCTATGTGAATCTTCATCCTTTATTGTGAGAGGTTGGTTCATATGAACACAGAGCTTAGTCCAAATATGAGTTATCTGGTTTGATAATATTCTATTGTTTAAAATATAGTTATAAATATCAAGGGACAAGGTTTGGTTATTTAAGTTGGTAGAAGAACTTAATATATGACCTGCTGTCGTTTTATAGCTTTGATCAAAGTTCGATGGAAGCAAGTTTAGACCAACTCCAACTATTATATTTTTTGAATTTATCGCATTATTAATAATAATGCCTCCGCACTTCTTGCCAGTCTCGGTCATAATATCATTCGGCCATTTTAGTTTTAATTCTGTGTCGTATTTCGATTGAAAGTAGTGACAAATCAAAATACCTATCTCTAAAGAGCTTAAGGTTAAGATCTCACAAGGCATGAGAGTAAAAGAGAAGCACAGGCCTCCTTCATATTGATCCCAAGTTCTACTATACTGTCCGTGACCAGAGTTTTGTTTATCACAGCTGACTAATAGGTCTTTATCGTCTAAGTCTTTGTATTCTCTGATAAAGCTTTGAGTTGAGCTAATTTCTTTAAAGTGTTTATGATTCAATGCCTCTACCTATTTATCTGGAGTTGTTATATTCTTATCCAAAATATATTAAAAGGTGTCAATTATGAGTCTAATTAAAAGAAGTGTTCCTAGAGAAATTAAATTTGAAATCTCTCCTAATCCTTATGCTGAGGGTTCAGTTATAGCAAGCTTTGGAAATACTAAGCTGCATATTACTGCAACTATTGAGGAAAATGTTCCAGGTTGGATGAGAGGAACTAATAAGGGCTGGGTAACAGCTGAGTACAGCATGCTGCCAAGGTCTACCCATAGTAGAGTGAGACGTGAAAGAAAAGGTGCTAGTGGTAGAACACAAGAGATCCAGAGGCTTATCGGTCGTTCACTTCGCGCTGTTGTAGATATGGAGAAGCTTGGTGAGAGACAGATAGTTCTAGACTGTGACGTTCTAGTTGCAGACGGTGGAACTAGAACGACGGCCATCTCAGGTGCTTATGTGGCACTGGAACTTGCAGTTAAGGGATTACTCGCTAAAGGTTTAATTACTGAAACTCCTATTAAAGAACAATTGGGAGCTTTAAGTGTGGGGATTGATACAGAAGGATCGATCATCGCAGATTTAAACTATGAGGAAGATTCAAGCTGTGAAGCTGATGTAAATATTGTCATGACTCAATCTGGTAAATTTGTTGAAGTTCAGGGTACAGCAGAAGGTGATCCATTTTCTCGCGAGCAACTTGATGCGCTCTTAGAATGTTCTGCAAAGGCACTAACAAGTGTTTTTGAGGCACAAACTTTAGCGTTGAGCTAATTATGGAATTTATTCTTGCGTCATCAAATGAGCACAAGGCGGAGGAGCTAAACGAGCTCCTTAATATTTCAGGTACGACGATCCAACCCTCTAAGAGAAAGATTGATGTTGTAGAGGATGGAAGTACATTTCAAGAAAATGCCTTAAAGAAAGCTCAGGCCTATTATAATGAATTTAAAAATCCTACAGTAGCGGATGACTCGGGTTTAGTTATTCCTGCCAGAACGGATATTTTAGGTATCTATTCTGCTCGTTATGCTCCAGAGCATGAGTCCTATACTGATAAAAACCAAGCACTCATTAAAGATATTTCAGAGCTTTCTGGTGAAGAGCGAAATGCTTATTTCGCCTGTTATCTATGCTTTTACATATCTCCAGAGGAAATCTATTTCTTTGAAGGCCGTGTGCATGGCGTAATCGCAAGTGAACTGAAAGGGGATGGTGGCTTTGGTTATGATCCTATCTTCCTTCCTGAAGGGCAGAGCGGTAAGTCTCTTGCAGAACTTAGTGAGTGGAAAATGACTAACTCTCACCGTGCTAAGGCCTGTAAGGCAGCGGTAAAGTTTTTTCAGGGACAGAATTAGGCTAGACAAAAGCCCTAAAATCACTTAAAAAAGTAGAACACAAATTTCGGGGTGTAGCGCAGCCTGGTAGCGTAACTCGTTTGGGACGAGGAGGTCGGAGGTTCGAATCCTCTCACCCCGACCACTTTTGTGTAACAAGCTGATGCAACCCAATAGGATCAGCAACTTATAAAAGCCCTTTCGCAAGTTAGGGCTTTTTTATCTTAACAGAGCTGGCGTCAGTTTCAGCAAAATCGAATGGTAACAGTTTCTCAATTAGGGACTTAAGACCCTCAAGATACACCATAAAATTCTGTCAATTTTTTATAAATTGAATTCTTACTGAGAGCTAAGTTGTTGATTTTGCATCGGGCGGGAGACGGCATTAATATATATATACATGAAAATTATTAAGAAAAATCTAATATCACACCGAAAAGTAAGTATGAGCAAAACCTTATTTGGCTTATTAATATTTATGCTTTTTATCTCTTGTGGAGATGAGAATGGAGAGTTTAAACCTAATAATTTAATTAGTATCCCTCAGGATGATACTGCAAATGCAATAGTAAATGGTGATGCCAAAGTCATCAGTGTAAATATACCGGATGGATTCTATAGTTATCAAGAAGCAATGTTTATCACACTAACATTTAGTCAGCATATATTTATTCGCTCAGGAGCTCCTCAAGTAAAAGTTGATATCGGCGGAGTTATTGCAACTGCAAATTATGTAAGTGGATCTGGTACTGAAAATATAGTTTTTACTTACCTTCCAAATTTTGGTGAAAATGATTTAAGTGGGGTTGAGGTTATCTCTCCATGGATATTAAACGGTGCAGATGTTGAAGATAGAATTGGACAAGACCCTATTTTGACATTTACTCCCCAACAATTTCCAAACGCTCCAGTAGATACTCTTTTACCATCAGTAGCTTTAAATGCTCATACAAGTATAAATTTTCTAAATAATACTTCGTATACAGTTTCTGGAACATGTACTGAAAATGGATACAATGTCATTCCAAATGTTGGAGGAATAGCTAAGGTAACAACTTGTTCTAGTGGAACTTTTAGTACGAATATGGACCTTAGTTCCCTTACAGATTCTAGCAACCATATGGTTGCAGATATTGCAATGTATGCAGATCATTATGATGCTGCTGGGAATGTTATAACTTCTGCATCAATTTTTGTGATTAAAGATGTCATTAGACCTTCAATTCAAACTAATACAATCGTTAGCAATGGAATGAAAATTGTTGGCGATAATTTAAACTTTAATGTTAATTTTAACGAAGAAGTTTATGGTTTAGGTTCAAGGCTCCAACTAAATTTTAGTGATTCAGAAAAAACGCCTGGAGCAACTTATGCCAACTATCAAGCTGGTGTTGGAACAACTACATTTAGCTTTCAGTATACTGTACCTGATGGATTTATTGGAAGCGGAGATGAAGATACAGATGGTATTGTATTAAGTCCGAACTTTGATACTAATGGGTCTAACATCATTGACTTTAATGGAAATTTTTTAATAACTCCTTTAGTCACTACTTCATTCCCATCAACATTTATTGATGGAATTAGGCCATTAATTACAAATGTAACAACTCCAGTTCCTAGTCTTAATACATATTATATCGGACAAACTATGGCCGTGACCGTTAACTACGATGATAATGTAACTGTAACAGGAGCTAATCCATATATTACATTTGATGTTTTCAATGTTAACTGGAACCCAACTCCACAACTAGACCTTGGCAGTGGTGATGGAACTTCAACTTTAATTTTTAATCATACTTTTAATAATGGTAACCAAGATAATAATGGCTTGACTGTTGGAGCAAATATTCAAAATAACTCACTTCAAGATGTGAATGGGAACTCTGCATTTGGAGTTTTAAGCACGACAAGCTTCCCAACAATCATTGTTGATGCGTTAACACCAACCATTACCAATAGCGCATTACCAAGCATTGTTATTTCAAATGATAGTACATATACCATTTCAGGAACATGTTCTGAATTTTTGCATGGTGAAACTGTAGATGTTGTTGTTACAGATAGGAGTGCGGGAACAGAGACATTTAATATTCCATGTCTTGCAGGAACCTTTAGCTCAACAGAAGATCTTTCAACACGAGTTGATTCAGTAACACCAACAACTTCAGATTTTAATTTCACATTTGATCATACTGATAGAGGTGGGAATTCTGCTTCTCAGATTAGTGTGAATATTAGGAAGGACACTGTTGCTCCAACGATCTCAAGTAATAATACGAGTAATAATACAACTTTGATCTGTGGTGATACAGTTCAATACAATGTTAATTTTAGTGAAGTTGTTACAGGAGCAAATACATCAAGATTTCTATTAACATTTAGTGATTCAGAGCAAAACCCAGGTGCAACGTTTGCAAATTATAATGCTGGAGATAGTTCAACACAATATAATTACACTTATTTAATCCCAGATGGTGAAATAGGAAGTGGTGATGAAGACACTGATGGTGTCGATCATGCTGCAAGTATAGATCTACAAGGTGGAATAATTACTGATGTTAACGGTAATGTCTTAGTTAGTACTGCACTTGCTACAACTAATTATCCTGCACAATTCATTGATGGGTTAAAACCTAGAATTCTAAGTGTTACAACACCTGCTCCTGCATTTAATACGTACTATATAGGTCAAGAGATGGAAGTGACTGTTAATTTTGATGATAATGTTGTCATTAATGGAGCAAGTCCTTTCTTAGCATTTAATACTTTTAATATAATGAATACAGGGCCTCAGCTTGATTATAAATCTGGTGCCACTACAGCAACGATGATTTTTGCCCATACATTTGTTGATGGAAATCAAGACAATGATGGACTGGGATTAGGTGCTAATACATTACCTAATACAATCGAAGATATAAATGGAAATACAATTTATAGAGGATTAACAACAACAAATTTTCCTGCTATTGAAGTTGATGCTCTCGTTCCAGTTGTAACTCCGAATGTAATGGCCGATGTTGTTATTTCTAATGTTGCAACATATACAATCTCTGGTGCATGTACAGAAGATGCAAATGGAGAAACAGTTGATGTTGTTGTTGAAGATAAAGATTCTAATCAATTACTATTTAATATCCCATGTACTACTGGAACATTTAGCCAGGTTGTAAACCTTTCAACGCTCAATGACTCATTGACGACTACAACAAGTGATTTTTCTTTTACATTTGACCATGATGATATGGGAGGAAATGGTGCAATTACTCAAAGTCAAACTGTTCGTAAGGATACAGTTGCACCAAGCTTAGTTAGTAATACAATTCAGACTCTGGCAGATACATATATAATTGGTGAAACAATTACTGTAGTTGTGAATTATAGTGAAATTGTTGATAGTACTAATGGTAATGTTGAACTTCAATTTGAGACTGAAACTGGTGCCACACCTATAGCAAATTTTGACATAGGAACTGATAATACTGCTCAGCATACTTTTAGCTATACTGTTATTCAAAATGAAGAGGATACTAATGGAATTGATTTAGTCGCAACGATGAACTCAGTTACATTGACAGATGTTAATGGAAATACAAGTACAGGAATAAACTTAACAACAACAAACTTTCCAACGGTAAAAGTTGATGGAATCATCCCCGTTGTAGCAGTTGATCCAGTATCTATTGTAAATAATGCAAATAAAAATACTTATACAGTTACTGGTACATGTACGATTGGTGATCTAAACGTAGATTATACAATTTCAAGTCCAAGCGGTGGCACAGATGCTACAGGGTCTGTTGCGTGTTCAGGTGGAGGGACATGGACTACTGGAAGTATTAGTATTACGAGTGTAAATGATAATGCAGCAATTACTTTCGATGCGCAGCAAGCTGATACTGCTGGAAATATAGGATTCGCAACACAATTAAATATATTAAAAGATACCGCAGATCCAGTCGTTGTTATAAATGCATTATCGCCTGTTAATAATGCAAATGAATCATCATATGCAGTATCTGGTACATGTACTAATGGGGATGGAGCTGTAAGTTATACAGTTTCAAGTCCTAGTGGTGGGACTGATGTGACAGGAACTACTGCCTGTGGAGGTGGAACATTCAATACTGGTGGCCTTAATCTATCAGGGTTAAATGATGATGCGGCAGTTGAATTTGATGCTGAACAAACAGATGGTGGAGCCAATACTGGCAATGCTGCTCAACTAACAGCACTTAAAGATGTTGTTATACCTATTGTTGGTATTAATGCAATTGCTACTATCAACAATGCAAATAGTACCTCATATACAGGTACTGGTACCTGTACCATAGCAGATGGCAACGTAAGTTATACAATTTCAAGCCCTAGTGGTGGAACTGACGTAACAGGAAGTGTTTCTTGTTCTGGTGGTGGTACTTGGACTACAGGAAGTATAAATGTTACGAGCGCAAACGATGATAGCGCAGTTGAGTTTGATGCTGAACAAACAGATATGGCCGGAAATACTGGTGATGCGGCTCAGTTAACAGCTGTAAAAGATACTCAAGATCCTATTGTCGTTATTACTGCACCAGCAATTATAAATAATGCAAATCAAGCAGCTTATACTTTAACAGGAACGTGTTCAAATGGAGACGGAAACGTAAGTTATACAATCTCAAGTCCAAGTGGCGGAACAGATGCAACAGGTTCAGTTTCTTGTACGGGAACAACTTGGACCACAGGAGCAATTAATTTATCAGCAGTAAATGATAACGCAGCTGTTGAATTTGATGCAAGTCAGACCGATTCAAATTCAAATACAGGTGATGCAACTCAATTAACAATTCTTAAAGATGTCGTTCTACCAGTTGTAACTATCAATGCTGTTTCTACAATAAATACAGCTAATGTAGCTTCATATACCGTGACAGGAACTTGTTCAAATGGAGATGGAAACGTAAGTTATACCATCTCAAGTCCAAGTGGCGGAACAGATG
>OJEJ01000033.1_pt1 | contig 106484 bp, 92 predicted proteins | sample 1593271 | NCBI WGS metagenome assembly OJEJ01 (sample SAMN05416877, study PRJEB24817) | seawater metagenome | isolation source: Sea water | place: Canada:Atlantic | collected 2013-11
ACGAGATAGCGTAGCGTCTCGTGGGCTCGGAGATGTGTATAAGAGACAGGCTGAAGAGTGAGTAGTGGATTGGCGCTTTCATCGAGCTGCTCTACCTGATGCTGAGCAAAATAACCCACTTTCAAGTCTTTTGATCGATCCATTTTTCCACTTTGCGTTTGTAACTCGCCCGCTAATAGTTTAATAAAGGTAGACTTACCCGCACCATTCAAACCCAGCAAGCCTATGCGCTCGCCAGGTATTAATGAGAGATTGATATTTTTCAGGATGGTTGCGTCGCCATAACCAATATTCACCCGGTCAAGGCGCAATAGCGATGTCGGCATAGCACGAGGCAGCTTAAAGTTAAAATGGAAAGGTGAGTCGACATGAGCCGCACCAATAAGCTGCATACGTTCAAGCGCTTTGACTCGACTCTGCGCTTGTTTCGCTTTGGTTGCCTTGGCTTTAAAGCGTCGAATAAAGTCTTCCATATGTGCAATTGCCGCCTGTTGTTTGACATAACCAGACTGCTGTTGGGCAAGTTTTTCGGCACGGCTTATTTCAAATGCGGAATAATTACCTCGATATACTTCAATACCCAATTGCTCAACATGCGCAATAAAACCAACCACCGAGTCAAGAAAATCACGGTCATGTGAAATCAGTAATAAGGTTCCTCGATATTGCTTTAACCATTGCTCTAGCCAGATAACTGCATCTAGGTCGAGGTGATTGGTGGGTTCATCTAATAACAGTAAATCGGAGCGACACATGAGTGCTCGTGCAAGGTTGAGGCGCATAATCCAACCGCCTGAAAAGTGCCTTAACGGGTTTTCAATATCTGCATCGTTGAACCCCAGTCCTGATAACAACCGAGCCGCTCGGCTATAAGCCTGATAACCATCTATTTCTTCTAGTCTGATATGACAAAGCCCTATGCTATTCGCATCTTCGCTGGCTTCGGCCTTCTCTAGTCTGTCTTGCACCTGACGTAATTCGGCATCACCATCAATAACGAACTCGACTGCTGCCTGATCGGTTAAATGCGTTTCTTGCGCAACTTGTGCAATTTCCCAGTCACTGGGGATTGAAAAATCACCTTGATCAGAACTTAGGTTTTTGAGAACAAGTGCAAATAATGAGGATTTACCTGTACCGTTAGCACCGGTTAATCCCAATTTCTGTCCTGGGTGAACCGTGAAGGAGACGTTTTCAAATAATAAGTTGGGACCTCGGCGTATTGCTAGGTCTGTAAATTTCAGCATAAGTGTCGCAGTTTTTTAGTTGGGATCATTTTAGCCCATACGGTTTATTAATATAAATCTTAGTTAGGTCAAATCTTAGTTAAATTAATTTTCGGTTATTTTATAGTTGACTAACGGTCATTTGCGTTAAGATAGTATTTAAGACAATAGGAAGTTTACCGCATGCAACTAGAAAAATACTACAGTCTGGACAACTCAAAATTATCATTTACTCAACAACAAGCGAGTGAATTTGCTAAATCAGTCGCGGGGGACTTTAATGCATTGCACGATGTCGGCTCGAAAAGATTCTGCGTTCCGGGAGATTTATTATTTTCCGTCATTATCAAGCACTATGGCTTAAGACAAGTCATGGGGTTTTCATTCTCTGGCATGGTGAACGACGATGTAACGCTTATCCTACCTAAAGTCAATGCACGTGAAATTTCGATCTATGATCAAAATGATAAAAAATATCTCGACATCTCGACCAATGGAGACATTACTCAGGACCAGAGTTTGATTGACACCTTAATTAAAGACTATGTCGAGTTCTCCGGCCATACCTTTCCACATGTATTAGTTCCATTATTGAAGGACCATAATGTAATGATCAATACCGAACGCCCATTGGTTATTTATGATCACATGCGAATTTCACTCGACACGCTAAACATTGATTCACTCGACCTTTCTTATACAAAGCCACAATTTCGTTTATATGGAAAGCGTGGTGATGTGGCTCTCAATTTTGACTTTCACTGTAATGGCGAGTATGTCGGGAAGGGCCAAAAGAAAATGGTGTTAAGCGGACTGCGAGAATATGATCAAGATAAAATTGATAAGCTAGTCGCTGATTTTAACGAGAAAAAAAATAATTATGTCAGTACATGATCGGCCAAAATCTCGAAACTTATAACTTTAAAGCGAAGCTATTAAGATATTCCAATATTCTTTAACTGCTGAGGGTCACTGATTTCTTCACCGGTACTAAGGATCCAATCTTTAACCAAACTAATAATTTCAGCCGGTTCCTTACCTTCAGGGTCAATGGGCTTGCCAATGACGACACGTATGGTGCCCGGCCATTTTATCCAGCTATGGCGGGGCCAATATTCCCCAGCATTATGAGCAATGGGTAATACGGCGTATCCAGTGCGTTGAGATATGATGGCGCCACCAACCTTGAAAGGTTTTTGTTGTTTTGGCATGACTCGTGTGCCTTCTGGAAATAACATCAAAATACGCCCTTCGTCCATACGCCTTTTACTTTGTTCAATCAGTTGATTAATAGCCTTGCGCCCTGTCCCACGATTGAGTGCAATGGCATTCACTGCGATTAAACCCCAACCAAAAAGTGGAATCCAAGTTAATTCACGTTTAACTACCCAGATCATAGGGTCAAAGAATTTTTGTAATGCAATCGTTTCCCAAGTCGAGCTATGTTTGCTCATGACTATAAATCCATTTTTAGGAATATTCTCACGGCCTTCAACAACATATTTCAAGCCACAAATAGCCTGTAGCAATCCAAGGCTTATATTTATCCATAACCTGACAACTGCAATACGAACACTAAAAGGCATAATCATTAGCAGGCATAAAAATAGCGCTGCGGTTAATGTCACTAATAAAAAAGGCGGCCAAAATAGAGTTGATCGAATCACTAACCAAAGTTTATACAGTGGACTGGGCATTAGATTGGCCTGCTGTTAAGTGTTTCACGTACAAAATGTGCCAAATCATCATAGATCGGTACATTGGCTACTTCAGGATAACTTTGGATAACTCGCTCACCCTTACCAGTCCTCAACAATATCGGTTTTGCTTGCGCCATTTCAGCTGCTTTAATATCAGATATATTATCACCAACAAACGGTGTTTGGGTTAAATCGATATCGAAGTCATGGGCAATTTTAATGAGCAACCCTGCATTAGGTTTTCGGCAAACACAATTTGCCTGTGGGCTATGTGGGCAGTAATAAATACCGTCGATACCAGAACCCAATATGGCCAGTAGTTTAGTCATCTTAGTATGAATATCTTGTAGTGTTTGTTCGCTAAATAGGCCTCGTGCAATTCCAGACTGATTTGTTGCGATGGTCACCAGATAACCAGCTTTTTTGAGCTGGTTAATGGCTTCCAAGCTGCCAAGTATAGGCCGCCACTCTTCTGGCGATTTGATATAACCGTCTGAGTCATGATTAATGACACCGTCCCTATCAAGAATTATCATTGCTCTCATAGTGACGACCTCTCTAGGAGAGTCAGCGCTGCTTTTGGTCCGATGATAGCGCCTGCTTTCATTGCTACCCGTTATGTTAAATTATTGTGGTTGATAATTACGATTGAATCTTAGAAAAATCAGCAACTTGCCTAAAGCAACTTAATAGTCTACTGAGTAAGGCCAGTCGATTCGCCTTGACCGCGGGGTCTTCAACCATCACCATAACCTCGTCAAAAAATTGATCAACCACCGGTCGAAGTGATGCCAGTTCATTTAATCCCTGTAGATATTCTCCTTCAACAAACAAGCTATCAACCTTGCCCTGCAAACCGACTAATTGTTGAAATAATTGTTTCTCTGCCGTGGCTTCAAACAGTCTTTCATTGATCGTTACACTGCTCTTTGTTAACCCTTTATCGACGCCCTGTTTTTTAAGGATATTAGCAATCCGTTTGTTGGCAGCAGCCAATGCAAGCGCAGCGTCATTTTTCTGAAATTGATTAACTGCCTGAACTCGTTGATCACAATCATTTAGTATCTCTGGCTTGGTACTAATAACAGCATCGACAATATCAAAACCAATACCCTGCTCCTGATAATAAGCACGAAGCCGATCAAAGATATAGTCACTTACATCATCAGCGACAGAGCCTGCTTCAAATTTATCTGACAGTGCCTCGAAAGCTTTATTAATAAGCGGCATCAAGTTTAGCGGCAAGTCTTTTTCGATCAGAATCCGGACCACACTTAACGCGGCTCGGCGCAGCGCAAAGGGGTCTTTGACGCCGCTGGGCTTTTGTCCAATGCCAAAAATACCGACCAAGCTATCGAGCCTGTCGGCCAATGCAACACATTGTGCCACATCGTTACTGGGTAGTTGATCGCCCGAAAATTTAGGCCAGTAATGCTGTTCAACTGCGTCACTGACAGCCTTAGGCTCGTGGTCAAACTCGGCATAATAACGACCCATTAAACCCTGCAATTTGGGAAACTCCCCCACCATTTCGGTCATTAAGTCACACTTACACAACTGAGCCGCCCTTTCTACCTGAACTTCATCGGCTCCCATTTGCTTTGCAATCGATACTGCCAGCTTGGCGATTCGACGGCTTTTGTCACCAACACTGCCGAGTTTGTTCTGAAATACGACTTTATCGAGCAACTCACTACGCTGCGATAGGGGCTGTTTTTGATCCTGCTCAAAAAAGAATCGGGCATCAGCAAAACGCGGTCGGATGACTCGCTCATTACCTTTGGCAACCATCTCAGGTTGCTTGCTATCAATGTTTGAAATAGTAATAAAGTTGGGCAATAACGCGCCTTGCTGATCAAACAACGCAAAGTATTTTTGATTGTCCTGCATCGTCATCACTAACGCTTCGACCGGAATCGACAGAAATTCAGCGTCAAATGTGCCACACACGGCAACAGGAAACTCAACCAACCCAGTCACTTCGTTTAACAACGCTTCTTCTATGTGTGCGACGCCACCTAAGTTAGCGGCGCTTTGCTCGATCTGTTCTCGGATGCTTCTTTTACGCTCATCGAAACTGGCAACAACTTTGCCTTCATTCGCCAGGCAAGCAACATAATCGCTGGCATTCGAGAAAGTCATCGGGCCTGGCGCATGAAACCGATGCCCCTGACTTTGATTGCCCGAGCGCACGCCCAATACTTCTCCTTCGACCACGCTTGAACCAATCATCATGACCAGCCACTTCACTGGACGAACGAACTCAAACGCTTGATCACCCCAGCGCATTTTCTTTGCTATCGGTAGTTTATGGATGGCGGTTGCGACCACTTCTGGCAGTATTTGCGCCAAACTCGATCCGATTTCAGTCTTTTCAAAATACAACCAGGCGCCTTTGTCGGTCTCACGTTGTTGTAAATCAGTCACTTCGACACCACAGCCACGGGCAAAGCCCTGTGCCGCTTTCGACGGATTACCTTCTTTATCGAAGGCGGCCTGTAAAGCTGGGCCACGCTTTTCGACCACTTGATCAGCCTGCTGGGTCTGCATGTTGCGCATTAATATGCCAAGACGTCTGGGAGTCGCGTAAACTTCTATTGAAGCCGCTGGCAATCCAACGTCATTGAGCGCCTGGCTCACCAGTTTGGCGAAATCTTCAGACAATGACTTAAGGTTTTTAGGGGGTAACTCTTCCGTGCCTAATTCGATCAGGCAATCGTTGGTTATAGCGCTTTTATTGGTCAGTGCATTATTCACTGTCAACCTCCATTGCCGTTGCATCTGAAGTTGCTTTGGGCAACAACGAATTCTTCATTAGAGGAAAGGCCAGTGCCTCGCGCGACTCGTAATAACATTGCGCAACCCCTCTTGATAGCGTTCGCACCCGCAAGATAAAACGCTGGCGTTCGGTCACCGAAATAGCGTGACGCGCATCGAGCAAATTGAAGGCATGGGATGCTTTCATGACCTGTTCATAACCCGGTAGGGCTAACTTCTTTTCGATCAGTTTTTGACATTCAGTTTCACAGACGTCGAACCAATGGAATAACGCGTCTGTATCGGCGAGTTCAAAGTTGTAGGTTGATTGCTCTACTTCGTTTTGATGATAAATATCACCATAGGTAATTTCACCCTGCTCACTGCGTGACCAAACAAGATCATAAATGCTGTCAACACCTTGCATGTACATCGCAAGCCGTTCAATACCGTAGGTAATTTCGCCTGAAACAGGCCGGCATTCAAGACCACCCACTTGTTGGAAATAAGTAAACTGCGAGACTTCCATGCCATTTAGCCAAATTTCCCAACCCAGACCCCAGGCACCTAGGGTGGGTGACTCCCAGTTATCTTCAACAAAACGGACATCGTGAACCAGCGTATCAAAACCGAGTCGCTCCAAAGAGCCTAGATACAGTTCTTGAAAATTATCCGGTGACGGTTTTAGCAATACTTGGAACTGAAAGTAATGCTGAAGTCGGTTGGGGTTTTCGCCATAACGTCCGTCAGTGGGTCGGCGACTGGGTTGAACATAGGCAGCTCGCCATGGTTCGGGCCCGATGGCACGCAGAAATGTTGCTGGATGAAAAGTACCCGCACCGACTTCCATGTCCAGTGGCTGCATGACAACACAACCCTGCTCGGCCCAATAGCTTTGTAGGGTTTGAATTAACCCCTGAAATGTACCTAAGTCAGTGACAACTGTGTTGGGTGTTAAAGTATCATTCATGGACTAGATTACTCGAGCGTTGGATATTCATAAACTTGGGAACTGCACAAAATTTGATTGTGATTATAACTAACTGCAACCTAATCCTCATGCATTTTCATTACAATTGGACAAACTTGTTTGCACATCGAGGCTTAATGGGTGATGTAGCCCAATACATCACCCATTTATTTATTGTTATAGTATGATTCCCGCTATCCTAATGCATGCAGCCTAGGCTACATATTATGGCTTTTTTGACTTAAAAGGCGATTCTAAGTGCAGGCAGCGGTAGTTGTTTTCAATACGCAACTAAGTAATCATTCACTTATTGATTATATTGATTCAAAATTTATGGCCTATCACCTAAAGCAATGGATACATTGTTTAAAACACTGCGCGATGATGGCTTTACTCGCATCAAGCCCAGAAAAACTTCCCAATAATGTCTATTGCATTTTATTGAGCCTGACCAGTTATCTGCTAGTTGGTCTAATGTTAGTTGATGAGCAGCGTAGCTACCTGATTATTGTTGGCCACATCGCACTTGAATTAATTCTACTTACGCTAATTACCTATGTCACTTTGCGGATTAGGAAGACATTGCCTCGAATGCTTCAAACTATGTCAGCACTGATCGGAACCAACCTGATCATGACATCGGTGAGCTTGCCATTGTACTCGTTAGTGATAGACCATAACGTTTCAGCCCAGTCGGTCTCTCAGCTTGAAATCAACCTGTCCATGGCGCTCATTTTTTGGAACTTGGCCGTATTGTCATTAATTTTTAAACGCGCTTTTGGGCTGGGGACTTTGATTTCAGCTATGGTTAGTTTTAACTATTTTGTGTTGTATCAATTGATCATTCTTTGGCTTTATTAAGGCGTTTCAACCTCAACGGTAATTTATATTTTGAAAATTTACATATTGGGTATTTGCGGCACCTTCATGGCAGGAGTCGCTCTTTTGGCCAGAGAAAAAGGGTTTGAAGTTGAAGGATCAGATGCTGCGGTCTATCCACCCATGAGTACTCAGCTTAGCGATGCTGGCATCACACTTCATAACGGCTATAACGCCAAAAATTTGCCGAACGATAACACGGTATTTATTGTCGGTAATGCCATTTCACGCGGCAACCCCCAGTTTGAATCCATCCTTGAACATAACCTACCCTTCATCTCTGGCCCACAATGGCTTTACGAAAACGTATTGTGCAGCCGTTGGGTACTAGCCGTGGCCGGAACGCATGGTAAGACCACTACTAGTAGTATGCTGGCATGGATTCTTCAGTTTAGCGGACTAAATCCTGGTTATTTAATTGGAGGTATAAGCCAAAACTTTTCTCAGTCCGCTAGTCTGGGTCGAATGGATGACGCGAGCGAGAGCCCCTTCTTCGTGATTGAAGCCGATGAATATGACACCGCATTATTTGACAAGCGTTCAAAGTTTATTCACTACCACCCTCGCACCTTAATTCTTAATAATTTGGAATTTGATCATGCTGATATTTTTGATGACCTGCCGGCCATTCAGCGTCAGTTTCATCATTTAATTAGAACACTACCCAAAACAGGACTTATTATTCATAATCGAGATGTTGTCGCACTGGATGAGGTATTGGCCATGGGTTGCTGGAGTGACTGCCTTAGCTTTTCCTCAGGCAATAAAGCAGATTTCACGCTAGGTGATGACTCTAGTGTGAACGATCACCACACAGAACAAAGCTTCACTATTAAGCTGGCTCAAACAGGACAATTCAATGCTTTAAACGCTTGCGCTGCTGCGCTTGCAGCCCGTCATGCAGGCATTCCATTACAAACATCGATAGAAGCGTTAAATCAATTTGGCGGGGTAAAACGTCGTCAGGAACTGATCGCAGAGATTAATAATATTAAAATTATTGATGATTTTGCGCATCACCCAACGGCTATTGCACTGACCTTAGACGCATTAAAAGCCGAGGCCAAAGGTCGTTTATTTGCTGTGATCGAATTGCGTTCTAACACGATGAAGATGGGATCACTTCGAGATAAAGTTGCTCACTCATTAGGTTCTGCAGATGTGGTATTGATGGTCGACAATCCATGTTTGGAGTGGGATATCAATGAGATGGCTCAATTTGTCAACATTACTACAACTACTCAAGTGTTCATTAAGCGCGATACAGCACAAATCATTCATCAACTAGTTAAAGACTGTCAACCCATGGATCAAATCGTTATTATGAGCAACGGCGGTTTTGATAATATCCACCAACGCCTGATTTTTGCTATGCAGCCCGATCTTTGACTGATGCGTCCTCAATTCAAACAATCACTGCAAGTTAATGAATTATTTTTTTCGAGTGTTTAACGCGGGTAAATTTCAATCATGGTAGGCAAAAAGAATTTAACTTTATAATATGATTTAAGGTGTTGTAAAAGTAATCAAAAATGCATTGCTAGAAACACAACTGCAATGTGATTAATTATTCTTCAGAAACCTAACCTATGCCAGAGATCCAAACAAGGTTTCCAGAGGATGAGACAGTATAATGAGACAGTATAATGATTAAAACTTTAACGCTAGCAATGACCGGTGCGTCGGGTGCGCCTTACACGTTACGCCTCATGCAATGTTGCCTCGAAGCTGGAATTCATGTTCAGTTTCTGTGTTCACAGGCGGGACAAATTGTGCTGGGGATGGAATCTGATTTAAAACTCACCGGCTCACCTCAAAAAATGCAGCGACAGTTGTGTGATTATTTTGACGTTGATACATCTCTCATTAGCGCTTATTCAAAAGATCAATGGACAGCACCACCTGCCAGCGGATCATCAGTTGCCGACGCTATGGTCGTTTGCCCCTGCACCATGGCTACGCTTTCATCAATTGCCTGCGGAACGAGTGAAAATCTACTGACTCGAGCAGCTGATGTCATAATCAAAGAACGTAAAACATTAATATTAGTACCAAGAGAAACACCCTTCTCCAGCATTCACCTTGGTAATATGCTGAAGCTCTCAAACCTTGGCGTTGTCATACTGCCGCCCAATCCTGGGTTTTATCAGGGGGTCAATCAAGTGAGTGATTTAGTCAATTTTGTTGTCGCCCGAATTCTTGATCAGCTCGATATTCCAAATCAAATTTCACCTCGCTGGGCGACCAATGATTAATGCCTTGCCTACCATAATAACCCACCCATTAATACGCACTACCAATCAACTTATTTATGATCGAATTACCCCTATTTCCACTTAAAACCGTTCTTTTGCCAGGTAACGTGTTGTCACTCAAAATTTTTGAGCCTCGCTATACCGATATGGTTGCTCACTGTATGCGCGAAATGTCTAATTTTGGCATTATTCTTATTTTTAAAGGGGAAGAATATGAAAGAAATAGTGAAATCCATTCGATTGGAACCACTGCCAATATTCATGACTGGCAAGATAGAAAAGATGGATTGCTGGGTATTACAGCGCTCGGTGTTGATCGTTTCGAAATTGACAAAACAAGGACTCAACCAGATGGCTTAACTGTTGCTAAAGTCAAAATACTGGATGAAGAAAGTAAAAAAATCATTCCACAACAGTATCTCTATATGCAACAGTTGTTGGAACATATTAGCCAGCAGGAAGCTAAAGTATTTAAACCCGAGGATGGCTTCGCCGAAATACTCTATCAACTGATATTTCTACTTCCACTAAACAGCAATTTGAAACAGCGCTTACTAGAAATTCCAAAATCCCTAGATAGGGCTAACATACTGCATGCTGAACTTATACGTTTGGGCATCATTCAGCAACATAAACCAGACATCGGAACCTAACAATTAATAAGTTAACTATTGGCAATCTAGACATCAAATGCTAGTCATTAATATTTTAATGAAAAATATAATGGTGGCATTAGTTTTAATTTTTTTTGCTCCCTTGGCCCATTCTATCCAGAAATCAGGTGTCTATCTCGACCAACAAGTGACTTTTGAAAAAGGGGAAGTGTTGCATTTAAATGGGGCCGGACTGAGGCAAGAGTTATGGATTAAACTCTATGTTGGTTCACTTTATCTTGCCGATAAAAACAGCAATGTTATAGATATTTTATCCAACTCGAGTGCCTATCGCCTACAAATGGACTTTGTTTATCATGAGGTGACACACACCAAGCTACTAAACGGCTGGCGCGAGGGCTTCAAAAAAAATCAAGATGAAGAAACTATGAGGAAACTAAAAAATGAAATTGAGCAGTTTTATAGTTACTTCAACAAAAACGCCGTAAAAGGCGATCGTTATCGATTAGATTATATTCCTGGCACAGGTACAAAAATAATTAAAAATAAAGTGCTACTGGGTATTATTCCCAGCGTTGACTTTAAAAATATTTTACTCGAAATATGGTTAGGTAACTTTCCTATTGATAGTGGTTTGAAAAAAGATTTATTGGGACTTTAGGCGTCATAAACCTTTAGGAGAAACAGAATATACTGCTTCCCCCTTGCAACTCTAATAACTTCAACCGATCGCAATTTTCGATAACGCTTTATCGGCAAAAGCAATGGTTTGATCTATCTGTTCGTCACTATGGGCGGAACTAACAAAACCCAGTTCGAATGCCGAAGGTGCCAAGTAAACACCCTGCTCAAGCATCAAATGGAAAAACTGCTTGAATCGGTCAATATCACAACGGCTGACATCAGAAAAACTAGCCACCTGCTGCTGATCAGTAAAAAATAGCCCAAACATAGCGCCTGCTTGATTAGCCTGCATCGGAATACTGTTGGCTTTTGCGGCGGTAAGGATACCTTCAACTAATCGCCTTGTTTTTGCAATTAATGCCTCGTAGAAACCCGGTCGTGAAATGATTTCAAGATTTTTCAACCCTGCTGCCATCGCTACCGGATTACCCGCCAAGGTACCCGCTTGGTATACTGGCCCAATGGGCGCAATATAATCCATTATGTCTCCTCGCCCACCAAAAGCGCCTACTGGCAAACCTGCACCAATAATTTTTCCCAGTGTTGTCAGATCAGCTTTGATATTGTAATACCCCTGAGCGCCTGTTAAGCCAACCCGGAACCCTGTCATTACTTCATCCAGAATCAAAACACTACCCGCTTCATCGCAACAGCGTCGCATTGCTTCGAGGAAATCCGCAGCGGGCAGAATACAGTTCATATTACCAGCAACAGGCTCAACGATAATGCAAGCAATTTCAGAACCCATCTCGGCAAACAACTGATTTAACTGTTCGGCATTATTGTATTCAAGTGTGAGTGTATTGGCCGCAAGAGAGGCTGGCACACCGGGTGAGTCAGGCACGCCTAATGTCAGAGCCCCCGAACCCGCTTTGACTAATAACGAGTCAGAATGACCATGATAACAACCTTCGAATTTAACTATTTTGTCACGGCCAGTAAACCCGCGCGCTAATCTTATCGCACTCATGGTTGCTTCTGTGCCAGAACAAGTCATTCGCACCTTATCCATATTAGGCATTACCGAACAAATCTGTTCTGCTAGCTCAACTTCTAGTTCTGTTGGCGCACCAAAGCTCAGACCCTTCCTGGCCACGTCACAGACCGCATCAATAATTTCAGGATGAGCATGTCCACAAATCATAGGGCCCCATGACCCAACATAATCAATATAGGATTGGCCATCCACGTCAAATAAACAGGCACCTTCACCACGCTCAAAAAACAGGGGTGACCCACCAACGCCGTTAAAAGCCCGCACTGGAGAATTGACTCCTCCAGGAATAACCTGAGTGGCGCGCTGCATTAAAGATTCAGATTTTGACATTATTTTTTATCCGGTAACGTGTGATCTTTTAAAAAACTATGGCTGGTGGTGACAGATTATTCTTCGTCGTGCATCCAATATAGCCTAGAGGGTTGATACTGGCCCATGCCATATCGAGTACCCTGTTTAAGGCTTTGCCAGCAATAATTTTGTGCTTCACGACAAGCACTTAAGTGGTCTAGGCCCTGAGCCAACAAAGCCGCTAGGCTAGCTGATAAAGTACAACCAGCACCATAAAATTCATTGTCTAAACGTGGCCAATCAAATTGCTCGATCACTCGATAATTATGATACAACGAATTTAGCACCGACGGACTCGAGTCCCGGCGTCCACTGAGCAAGACATGCTGGCAACCTTTGTCCATTAAACCCGTCATCATCGCCGCCACATTATCGGCCTCCGGTATCAAGATACCGGCCTCTACGGGACTAATTGTCATTATATCGGCGTGGTGAATCAATAACTCTCGAATCGACTCAACCACATCATCATCAGCCAGCTCCATTCCATTACTGCCAATCAGCATCGGATCAAACACAACAGGAATATCAGGATAATCGAGTAAAATACCATGAACTGCCTGCACACCCTCATCACTGCCAATAAGACCAATTTTGATTACATCAACTGGCGTATCTTCGAGAACGGCTCGTGCACTTTGCACAATAATATCGTCATCAATAGGTATTAAACTCGAAACCATTTGAGAATCCTGAACACTCAGACAGGTGATCACTGTATTGGCATGACAGCCCTGACTCACTATCGCTTCAATATCGGCTGCCATACCACTGGCACCTGTCGCATCGTGTGCAGAAAAACACAACACAACAGGCGATTTAGAATTGTTCGCCATTTCAGACATCTTCGCCTCGACTATTTAAATACCTAATTATAGCTTCAATTTCATCGGGATTAAATTACTTACAGGCTGCAAATAAACTATTTTTATGATTAAAACTTAGATCGTTAAATTAAATACAAACCCGGCAGATATCCAAAAAAAAATAAATGGTTTTTCAGTTCAAATAACTAATGATGAAAGTACCTTTTCTCGGAAAGTTTAGTCTATACAGTAATATTTATCAGTTAGACAGAACATATCTCTATGGTTCAACTATGCTTAATGTAATTGACTTCTGTAGTCCTAGAACTACCAATAGACGTTCTTATATCCAATAACAATGCACACTATTATCTACATTGCTTTTTTTCTGAGCCTTTTAAGATTATATGTGAAGTGATTACTGTTAGTAACGAACCGGTCCAATTAAATAATAATCTTATTAAAAGCGATTAAGGGACAAAAATCATGAAGCTTGTGCAGCGAATTTTTTTTATAATGCTTTCTATGTCTTATGGCGTACATGCAGACTTTATACCTTCGGACTTATTAGATGAAAACCTAAATAATCAGTCAATTTATGCTGCTCAAGGTGTAACTTTGGGGGCTGGGACTGATGTTGGCGGCAATATTCAATCTGTTACCTCAATCACGATTGGTGTAATGTCAATTGTCGGCGGCAATATTGAAGCTGGAACTGCAGCTAAGACTGGCGCCGATTCTAGGGTTGGTGGTAACGTCTCGGCTGGAACTTCTGTGACGACAGGAGCCAAATCAAATACTGGCGAAGATACCCCTCCCGGAGATGGTACATTCGTTGTTGGTAATGTTTTTTCTGGAACTTCAACAACTGTTGGTGGTGATTCAACTATCAATGGCAATATTGAAGCTGGAGAAACCGTAACAATGGGTATCGCTGGTAAGGTGAGTGGAATCGTTACTGAAAATCTTGCAACCGATGCAGGATACTCGCCTCCCACAGTTATAAGCCAGAAAGCTCAACTTGATCGAGTACAAGAGGAACTATTCCGTTTAGGAGATAACCAGGGATTTAAAAAACTCGACATCACATTTGGGCTTAAAGACGAAACACTTACTTCTGGTATTTATGATAGTCACAATTATTTAACAATACGGGCCTTCAAAACTCTTACACTTGATGGCGAAAATAAAACAGGTGACTTCCTTTTCAATGTCCACAACTATCTTACCTTTGCTGCGGATTCAAAGGTCAAACTAATAAACTTTAAAGAGAATAGCAAAGTTATTTGGAATGTTATGGGTGATGTGACTGGCACCGTTGGTTATATGGCTACTGGCGCAAGAGCTGACGTCAGAGGCTTTATTGTTGCTAATGGTTACGTTAAAACAGGAGCTAATAGCACTATATATGGTATAGGTGATACTTGTGGTGGTGCAATTTCAGTAAATGATTATGTGACGTTTGGCGCAGACAATACAATTGGAGCTCCTGGTTGCATGCCTACTCTACCGACTGGCCCTGATTATTTTTCAATCAACCACGACACTCAGGGTATTCATTGCGCAGCCGAACCAGTTTCTATCACCGCTAAAAATGCAGACGGCTCAACCACCACTGACTATACTGGCACTATCACACTAGACACCCAAACTGGAACAGGTGGATGGAGCTTAGATACTGGGAACGGTATTCTGGTTGATGACACAGCCGACGACGGTTTAGCTACTTATACATTTGATACTGCAGACAATGGCCAAGCTTCCTTTGAGCTCGACTATACAGAGGGCGCTCCAACCTTTAATATTGATGCCTATGATGCCACTATTCGTGATGATGATGCCGAAGGCGACATGACCTTTTCCGCCAGTGGTTTTACAATAATGGCCTCTGAATTAAACCCACTACGGCTTAACGACCCCATTCTTACGCAAACTGCAGGCATAGGTTTTGATATCCATATAACCGCTTATGGTACAACAGCGGATCACCCAGAGTGTGGCATTATCGAATCCTACACCAACAGTAAAACCCTCACCTTAACAACCAAATACATCAATCCTTCGAGGGGTACGGTTTTAGCAATAGGCGGTGGGACGACTGCGTTCAACAATGGAAAGGCAAAGATCACTACTCAATACCAAGATGTTGGCATGATTAGATTTGGGATCACTGATGGTACTATTAGCGGTAGTAGCAATGACTTTGTAGTGAAGCCAGACTCTTACAAAGTAACACTCAGTGATGGCTACGAGGCAACAGAGGTTGATGGCAACTGGGCTAAGGGCAACGTCTACACGCAAGCAGGCGTTAACTTTAACATCACTGTCACAGCCAAAGGTTACGGCGATGTTACAACACCCAATTATGGAAACGAGAACCCTCCAGAGACAGTTCACCTAAGTCACACCCTGGCTCAACCAGAAGGGGGTAATAACGGTATTTTTAACTCTGATTTGAGTAAAACAGAAAACGGTATTTACTCTGGGACAGCGAATTGGAGTGAGGTTGGTATTATAGACATCATCGCATCCGTTGGTGATACTGACTATCTTGGTACAGGCGATGTCTCTTCAACGTTGGTTAATGTGGGACGCTTCACACCAGCAAAACTTTTAATTGAAGTTACTGATGACGGTACTTTTATGAGTACCAATTTAAATGGACCTGAAGATTTTACTTATGTTGGACAAGCGTTTAATTATGCAATACCGCCTTCATTTAGAGTCACTGCGCAGAATGAATCTTCAAATACGACACTTAACTACACGGGTGTTTGGGGAAAGTTAAGTGCCGGCAGTATAGAGCTCAAAGAGCCTTTATCCGATTCATTACAAAAAGGCAAAGATACATCGACCCTTATGGATTTAACCTATTTACAACATCTTAATGGTTTTCGAGATGATGATACCCCCGCCGACCCACCCAAAGCAGTCAACGGTATTTTCAATGTGACATTGACTGACGACGTTTTCACCTACGTCAAAGATAGCAATAGCGAGATATCACCCTTTAACCCAAGCGTTAACTTGGTGATCACTAGAGTCGTAGATCTCGATGGCGTCAGTACTGAAAAGCTGCTTACTTTGAACCCAACAGGTACAGAAGAAATTCGATTTGGCAGAATGACGATGAGGGGGGTTAATAGTACCAGTCAAACAGAGTTACTAATGAATTATGAACTTCAATATTTAAATGATAATGGGATTTTTGTTCTTCATGACGATCAAAATTCGATTGTGCATAACAATGACATTAGTGGAGACCCAACAGGTATTTCAGTCAGTAATTCCAGATCAACTTCAACTGCAGGAGAATTTGTATTTACTCTAACTAGACCAGCTGACAGCACTACAAAAACATACACAATGACCACAAACTTAAACGACGCTGATTTGCTTTGGTTACAATATGACTGGGAACCCGACAATGACAATGACGGTAAGAATTTTGACGACAATCCATTCGCTAATGCGACTTTCGATAACAACAGTGGTGAAGCGAAAAAAGTTTATATTCAGCAAATAATTCGTCAATGATTGCCGTTAACCATCTGACATTAATTTAAACGAAAAATGCTTTCGGCGTCCGATATATATAATGAGTGCAAGCACTGGAATACCCATCAGTGCTGTGACTAAGAAGAATTTTGGGTATCCCATGCTGTCGACCATGGTGCCCGAATAACCCCCAAGCACTTTGGGCAGAAAAGTCATCAAGGACGTAAATATTGCATACTGCGTTGCGGTGAATGAGATGTTAGTGAGGCTGGATAAAAACGCAACAAACGCTGCACTTGCGATTCCAGCAGAAAGGTTATCAGCAGAAATGACAATATAGAGCCACGTGATGTCGTGCCCTTTGGCAGCCAACACCATGAACAATAAATTAGTTACTGCCGATAAAAAACCACCCAGCATTAACACCCGAATCACTCCAAACCGCATTGACAGCAATCCACCCATAAACCCACCGACAATGGTCATTAAAAGTCCGAAGGTTTTTACGACGCTAGCAATTTCAGATTTACTAAACCCGAGATCTTGGTAAAACACATTAGAAATAACGCCCAATACAATATCAGATACACGATATAACCCGACCCGCACACGGCCGTCATCTTTTTAAATAGAACGACACCTGTTATTGAATCTGTAAGGTATTTTTTGCGCTTTTGAATACGACATTTTTCTGAATCAAGCACCACCTCTCCTTGAGTAAATTTACTTTGCGGCTCTGCAAAATATTGGCTTTTCTAGTGCCATACTGCCGCTTCACCAACACCAGATAAATCGATGACTAGTTGGTTAATATATTATTTCTCTGTCATTAATTTTTCGTATTAAATCGCTGATCTGGTTTAAATTCTCTTGGGTTTTTCTAATTTTGTCAGTTATTGACTTGCCTATTTTGATCATAAAAAGGCGATCAAGCCCTACAGCTTTATTAAACCACTCAGCAAGTATTCTATATTTAGTAGCATATATTTCTATGGTTTAAATAATCTTGACTATACTTAGAATTTAATCCACTTGTAGGATTTGTCCTATGCTTGAATTGTCTTATTGCTACTGCTCTAGATTATTATCACTATGCTCAGTATTCATTTGCTTTTTTGTTAGGTTTAATGTTGGAAATATAACCATTGCAGTCGTTAACCTATGTAGCACCTTCCGTCATAATTCCTCAGCTATTGATCAAAGGAAACCTTTATGAGGTTTGCAACAAAGCTTCTTTTCACCCTGCTATTCCCTCTTATGGCTGGCGCACAAGATGTTTCCTTAGCTACACTACCACCTCCCTTAAATAAACTAGTGATCTATTCTAATGCCGCTATAACTATGGGGGCCAGCTCCATTGTCAGCGGCAGTATGACAGCACTCGCTGCAGTAACAATGGGCGCAAGTACACAAGTTGCCGGTAACCTTGCGGCTGGAGCCGCCGCAACACTTGGGGCATCGACAGCAATAATGGCTACTAAAGTAGATGGCAATATTACAGCCGGAGCCGCCGTAACACTTGGGGCCAATGCGACAATCCGCGGTAACCTTAAAGCTGGCGCTGCAGCAACCCTCGGCGCAACAACCATTCTTAGTAATATCATGGTCGGAGGCGACCTTACAGCTAGAGCCGCCATAGGCATCGGTGCGGGTTCATCGGTAGGTGGTGACCTTACCTCTGGCGCTGCCGTAATTGTTGGAGCCAATGCAAAGATAGGAGGTAATGCCCAAGTTGTAACCGCTCTATCACTCGGGGCGGGTGTAATCGTTGATGGCAATGCTCAGGCTGGCACAGGCGCTTTAGAACTTGGTGCCAACTCTTTGGTAACGGGTGATGCAACAGCTGGAGCAGCCTTAACTGTTCTCCCAGGTGCAACCGTGCTCGGTACCTCTACATTCGGTAGCGTTGTAAATTTCCCTCTCCCACCGATTCCTATCGTTGAGAGTCAAAAGTCGCAAGTAATCGCTTATAAGGCGCAGCTAGCGGCAATGACAACGCCAGCAGCTAATATACTGCCTCCTGCGATAACCACAAACAGAACGCTCAAAGCTGGCGTTTACAATTCGACAGCTATTGTCACAACAGCGGCTGTAATGCTCACTTTTGATGGCGAAGGCGTGGACGGTAATTGGGTTATTAATTCTAATTCACACATTGCGTTTGGCGCTGCCTCAAAAATTGAATTGCTCAATGTAACCGATAACAGCACCATTACTTGGAATGCCGGTAGTTACATAGAGGTGGGTGCAAGCACTGATCTTATAGGTGATTTTTTTGCTTATTCATACATTCTTACGGGGGCAACCACAGAAGTAAAAGGCGTAGGTAATAACTGTGGTGGTTTGTATACAGCAACGGGAGCTGTGACATTAGGCGCGAGTAACCATATTGGAACAGTTGGCTGCGAAAACTCAGACTCTTCCACCATTCCTGACCATTTTGCAATTAACTATGCCTCCAATGGTATTCACTGTATTACTGAAACAGTTTCTGTAACCGCTCTAAATCTAGATAACACCATTACCAATGGTTACATTGGTACGATCATACTCGACACTCAGTTGCCAAGCACCACTGGCACTTGGGCATTGGCAACGGGTACCGGTATGTTCAATGATGCTATTTTTAATGATGGGAAAGCCACCTATACATTTGCCGCCGCGGATAATGGTACTGCTATATTTTCACTTCATTACCCGGAAGGTGCAGCTACCTTTAATATTGATGTCTATGATGGCACTATTCGTGATGATAATATTGAATCCGACATTACGTTTAGCGCCAGTGGGTTTACCCTAACTGAATCGGCCTTGAGCAACCCAACACCCAATCCAATTAACGAGCGCATTGGTACAAAAACTGCGGGGGATTTTTTTGATGTCTATCTTGCAGCCTACGGAACAACAGCCGCTGACCCACAGTGTGGCATTATTGAATCCTACACCGGCAGTAAAAATCTCACCCTAACAACTAATTATATTAACCCTTCCAATGGGTCAGTTTCAGCCACTGGTGGCGGTGTGGTGGTTTTTAACAATGGTCAGGCACTGGTTAACACTCAATATAAAGATGCAGGTAAAGTTCAACTAACCATGAGTGATAGGGATACCCATATCAGCGGTTCTAGCGGTGGTTTTGTAGTGAAGCCTGCCAGGCTTGATATTGAGCTAAGTGGTACCAGTCAACATGCTGACGATCACCAAGGCAGTGTTTACACTGCTGCGGGAAGTGACTTCAACTTAACTGTCACTGCTTGGGATTCTAAGGGTGATATCACCTCTAATTTTGGGAATGAAAATATACCAGTAATTCCTGCTTTAACCCATAGCCTTTACTTGCCTAACTCGGGGGTTGAGGGTGTTCTTAATGGTGAGCTAAGTCGGAGCACGAATCCTGCAGAGTTCACCGGTTCGTTTAACTGGAGTGAAGTTGGTATTATTCATTTATCAACGTCTATTTCAGACTATCTTGGTGCTGTGGATGCTGATGTTTCGTCAACCCTAAATAATGTGGGTCGTTTCATTCCAGCATCTTTTGAAATCACTATTAATGATAGTGGCACTTTAGATAATATCTGCACCGCTGGCCAAGGGTCTTTTAGTTATATAGGCCAGCCTTTTGGTTATTTATTCGAACCAGCTTTCACAGTGACTGCCAAAAATGCACTGAAAATTCCATCAACAACCGTTAATTACCAAGGTAATTTCATCAAACTTGATAACACCAGCATCACCAGCAATACCGTCGTGGCTGATACTTCAAATGCGCTGAGCATTTTTCACCGCCCTGCACCCATAACGATTGCCGCTAATGGCACTGGAAACGGGGTTGTAACGTATAATTTTGGCAATGATCAATATCGCTATGGCCCAGACCCAACCGATTTGACTTATAGCAAATCAGCCAATAGCAAAGTGAAACCCTTTACTGCCAATATAGATCGTTATATTACAGCTGTGAGCGATGGGGAGGTGTCTTCCTCATTCAAAAGTCATGAGGCCCACGTTGATTTAATCGGCAATAATTTACGCTTTGGTAGGATCAAGTTGGGCAACGTTCATGGCTCAGAAGTAAAGGCATTAAAAATGCCCATAATAATTGAGTATTTTGATGCCAATAGCTCTTTCATAATTAATACCCATGACACTGACTGTACTCAAGTTGTCATAGAAGATTTAAACATCACATTGATACCAGCAGCAAGTACTGCCACAGTGTCTATTACAAAAACTGAAACCAACGAACAAGTTGTAAGCATCACTGCGCCCAACAATGGTAACAATGATGTTATTCGGATTTCGCCTAATCTCGACAAGTGGCTGAGATACGATTGGAGTAATAGTGGCGACTTTAATGAAGATCCTTTAGCAACAGCAACCTTTGGTGTTTTTACCGGCCATCGATATAATATTTATACGGGACAATCACATCAATAATTAAAGCTTGACCACCTTTCTATCACCTTAAAAAAAACGGCATCCAACGGCTTATTACAGTAGTTAGAGAGCATCTAAAAGCGGGAATGAACTTTACTCATGAATTTATAATGACAGAAAAAAAATTAATCTCAATTTTAACTGTTAAAACCCTCTGCTTTTTCTGACGATAAAGGACTGGAATAGTTCGCTCAAGCACAGTCCAGCAAAGACATTTTTTCAACTAAAAAAATTACCCGCCGTTAATCTATTAACGTCGAATAACTCTTTCTTGTTTGGAGCATCTACATAAGTTATGTAATGTTTTAGTTGTTTCCCTATCAACTCCACAGTTCGCTATCTAATTAGTCACATTAAAAACACCTCGTTCGCTATCAACCTTTCTCAGGCTGTCACCCTGTTATGACTTCTCCAAATAAAATATCTGGGACATAGGTCACTCCATCATAGGATCGTTAATAGTTTAATAAAGATAAGACTGCATTGGCTAATGAACATACTTAAAGTTATAGGGCTCAAAATTTATGAATTTTTCAAAGAAAATCTTTTTTGCCCTTATGTTTTATGCTGCGCTTAATGTTCATGCTGCTTCACTAGCACCAACTACTCCGTTGCTTACTTCGCCTATAGATGATGTATCAATATACTCTGGAGCATCCATAACAATGGGAGCAGGTACAACAATTAATGGTACAGGTCATATTCAGGCAGCTGAATCCACATACCTAGGTGCGTCTGTTACAGTCAACGGTAATGCGACGGCTGGAACCGACCTAACACTCGGCGATGCAACAATAGTCAGAGTCGATGCTACTGGTGCAACTCGCACTGTAGTCATTGGCGCGCACGCTAAAGTTCTTGGTGATGCTACGGCTGGAACCAGCGTTACTGTCTCTGCTAGTGGCAGTGTCGAAGGCAATGTATTAGAAAGTAGTGTTACTAAATTCGACACAGATGCCAACAAGTCACAGCTTGAACAAATACAGGCCACACTATCTGCAGAAGTTGCACCATCAGAAAATGAACTGACTGTTACGATGCCCGAAGATAGAACGCTTAAAGCGGGCGTCTATCATGCAGCCAATTTGACAACGACTGCGGGCATAACTCTGACGTTTGATGGTGAAGGCAAAGATGGCAATTGGCTCATCAATTCTGATACCTACATTGCCTTGGGTGCAGGTATAAAAATGATATTGAAAGACGTAACCCCTGACAGCACAATTACATGGAATTCAAAGGGTTACATCAGTATAGGTAAAGCCATCGATAACCCAAGGACTGAGGTTTTAGGTACTTTTTTTGCTAGTTCATACATTTCGACTGGGGCGGTAGTCCTTTTAAAAGGAATAGATAACCGCTGCGGTGGCTTTTTTACCACTAACGGATACATTACTTTAGGCGCAGACAATACAATTGGAGCTCCTGGTTGCATGCCTACTCTACCGACTGGCCCTGATTATTTTTCAATCAACCACGACACTCAGGGTATTCATTGCGCAGCCGAACCAGTTTCTATCACCGCTAAAAATGCAGACGGCTCAACCACCACTGACTATACTGGCACTATCACACTAGACACCCAAACTGGAACAGGTGGATGGAGCTTAGATACTGGGAACGGTATTCTGGTTGATGACACAGCCGACGACGGTTTAGCTACTTATACATTTGATACTGCAGACAATGGCCAAGCTTCCTTTGAGCTCGACTATACAGAGGGCGCTCCAACCTTTAATATTGATGCCTATGATGCCACTATTCGTGATGATGATGCCGAAGGCGACATGACCTTTTCCGCCAGTGGTTTTACAATAATGGCCTCTGAATTAAACCCACTACGGCTTAACGACCCCATTCTTACGCAAACTGCAGGCATAGGTTTTGATATCCATATAACCGCTTATGGTACAACAGCGGATCACCCAGAGTGTGGCATTATCGAATCCTACACCAACAGTAAAACCCTCACCTTAACAACCAAATACATCAATCCTTCGAGGGGTACGGTTTTAGCAATAGGCGGTGGGACGACTGCGTTCAACAATGGAAAGGCAAAGATCACTACTCAATACCAAGATGTTGGCATGATTAGATTTGGGATCACTGATGGTACTATTAGCGGTAGTAGCAATGACTTTGTAGTGAAGCCAGACTCTTACAAAGTAACACTCAGTGATGGCTACGAGGCAACAGAGGTTGATGGCAACTGGGCTAAGGGCAACGTCTACACGCAAGCAGGCGTTAACTTTAACATCACTGTCACAGCCAAAGGTTACGGCGATGTTACAACACCCAATTATGGAAACGAGAACCCTCCAGAGACAGTTCACCTAAGTCACACCCTGGCTCAACCAGAAGGGGGTAATAACGGTATTTTTAACTCTGATTTGAGTAAAACAGAAAACGGTATTTACTCTGGGACAGCGAATTGGAGTGAGGTTGGTATTATAGACATCATCGCATCCGTTGGTGATACTGACTATCTTGGTACAGGCGATGTCTCTTCAACGTTGGTTAATGTGGGACGCTTCACACCAGCAAAACTTTTAATTGAAGTTACTGATGACGGTACTTTTATGAGTACCAATTTAAATGGACCTGAAGATTTTACTTATGTTGGACAAGCGTTTAATTATGCAATACCGCCTTCATTTAGAGTCACTGCGCAGAATGAATCTTCAAATACGACACTTAACTACACGGGTGTTTGGGGAAAGTTAAGTGCCGGCAGTATAGAGCTCAAAGAGCCTTTATCCGATTCATTACAAAAAGGCAAAGATACATCGACCCTTATGGATTTAACCTATTTACAACATCTTAATGGTTTTCGAGATGATGATACCCCCGCCGACCCACCCAAAGCAGTCAACGGTATTTTCAATGTGACATTGACTGACGACGTTTTCACCTACGTCAAAGATAGCAATAGCGAGATATCACCCTTTAACCCAAGCGTTAACTTGGTGATCACTAGAGTCGTAGATCTCGATGGCGTCAGTACTGAAAAGCTGCTTACTTTGAACCCAACAGGTACAGAAGAAATTCGATTTGGCAGAATGACGATGAGGGGGGTTAATAGTACCAGTCAAACAGAGTTACTAATGAATTATGAACTTCAATATTTAAATGATAATGGGATTTTTGTTCTTCATGACGATCAAAATTCGATTGTGCATAACAATGACATTAGTGGAGACCCAACAGGTATTTCAGTCAGTAATTCCAGATCAACTTCAACTGCAGGAGAATTTGTATTTACTCTAACTAGACCAGCTGACAGCACTACAAAAACATACACAATGACCACAAACTTAAACGACGCTGATTTGCTTTGGTTACAATATGACTGGGAACCCGACAATGACAATGACGGTAAGAATTTTGACGACAATCCATTCGCTAATGCGACTTTCGATAACAACAGTGGTGAAGCGAAAAAAGTTTATATTCAGCAAATAATTCGTCAATGATTGCCGTTAACCATCTGACATTAATTTAAACGAAAAATGCTTTCGGCGTCCGATATATATAATGAGTGCAAGCACTGGAATACCCATCAGTGCTGTGACTAAGAAGAATTTTGGGTATCCCATGCTGTCGACCATGGTGCCCGAATAACCCCCAAGCACTTTGGGCAGAAAAGTCATCAAGGACGTAAATATTGCATACTGCGTTGCGGTGAATGAGATGTTAGTGAGGCTGGATAAAAACGCAACAAACGCTGCACTTGCGATTCCAGCAGAAAGGTTATCAGCAGAAATGACAATATAGAGCCACGTGATGTCGTGCCCTTTGGCAGCCAACACCATGAACAATAAATTAGTTACTGCCGATAAAAAACCACCCAGCATTAACACCCGAATCACTCCAAACCGCATTGACAGCAATCCACCCATAAACCCACCGACAATGGTCATTAAAAGTCCGAAGGTTTTTACGACGCTAGCAATTTCAGATTTACTAAACCCGAGATCTTGGTAAAACACATTAGAAATAACGCCCAATACAATATCAGATACACGATATAACCCGACCAGTGCGAGTAAAAGACATGCTAATGAAAGACCATATCGTTGAAAAAAATCCTGTACAGGCACGATGTATGTCTGGTCGAGCACGCTGTACTCAATAATTCTCATTTTTACTAACCCTAATGCAAATACCCAGGTCACTGCAATCGCCACCAATAATCGGATCACGCTGGGCAAGGACGAATAAAAGTAAATACTGCCAATAAAAACCCCAACGACCAAAACAAAAAAAATCAGTATGGGTAAGTATCTGTTGCTGTTTGCAATCAATTTAGTTTGAGATTGCCTTGCGGGCTCGCGTATAGTTAATGTCGTCAACACACCAACCAACATCACCATTGCCATAAGCCAATAGGTTGATTGCCAAGCTTGATATAAGTAATCATCACGATTGGAGCCCAGCCAATCAGCAATAAATAACGAGCCTGCACCCGACACCAGCATGCCAATTCGGTAACCCGCAATATAAGTTGCCGACATTAATGCCTGCAAATCAGGCTCTGCTGATTCGATTCGATAGGCATCAATTGCAATATCCTGAGTCGCAGCAGAAAAACCCAACATAACTGCTGCAACGGCCATAAGACTCAAGCTACTAGGACCTGATTGAGGGTCGACGGACGCCATCAGAATAATTGATATCATAATGGCCAATTGGCCCAGTAGAATCCAGCCACGGCGCCTGCCCAACCATCGCGTTAAGAGAGGAATAGGAATTTGATCAACTAACGGTGCCCAAACAAATTTAAACGAAAAACCCAGTGCCGCCCAACTGAAGTAGGTGACTGTCGCCCGCTCAACCCCAGCTTCACGTAACCACAAACTAAGCGATGAAAAAATCAATAGTAAAGGGATACCCGCTGAAAACCCAAGGAATAAAAGTGCTACTACTCGGGGATGAATAAAACCCCTCAACGTGGACCGCCAGCTTTTAATAGTTAATTCATCACTCACTGTTCAGTCTCACTTCACTTTGGGTGCAAAATCGTAATCTAGTATCAAGGGCGCATGATCAGAAAATCGTTCATCTTTATATACAGAGGCACTCTGAATGAGATTTTTAAGGCCCGGTGTCACTATATGATAATCAATACGCCAACCAACGTTTTTATCCCAAGACTGTCCACGATTTGACCACCAAGTATATTGATCCTCGCGTTGATCAACTTGACGAAAGCCGTCGACAAAACCGACACGATCAAATAGATCATCAAGCCAGGCTCTTTCTTCAGGCAGGAAGCCAGAATTTTTTTGATTTGGTTTCCAGTTTCTTAAATCCATATTTTGGTGCGCAATATTCCAATCACCACAAATAATAAATTCTCGCCGTTTGCGCCGCAAAGACTGCAAGTGCAGCATAAAGCTGTCCATAAACCGAACTTTTGATTCTTGCCGATGATCTCCCGATGACCCTGACGGCGCATAAAGTGAAATGACCGACAAATTGGAATACCGATACTCAAGATAACGGCCCTCGTTATCAAACTCCGACTCACCAAACCCTCGAATTACTTGCAACGGCTGATGTAAACTATAAATGGCCGTGCCGCTATAGCCTTTCTTGAGTGCATCGCAATAATGGCTAACGTAGCCTTCTGGGTGAAACATAGGGTCTTCAAGTTGATCAACCTGAGCTTTTGTTTCCTGAATGCAGACAAAGTCAGCCTTTTGCATCTTCAACCAATCAAAAAAGCCTTTGCGTGACGCAGCACGAATGCCGTTAGTATTGACTGAAATCACTCGCATAACGACTTTTCCTGGGACAACAACATTAAAGATACTTTCATTCGTAAAATCTGGCGTTATGATACATCAGTTAATTTTATCAGGATAAACCATGCAAGAGTTTCAATCACGCTTTCTCGACTATTGTCTGCAACGCGGCGCACTTAAATTTGGTGAATTCACGTTAAAGTCTGGGCGCACTAGTCCTTATTTTTTCAATGCTGGTATTTTTAATACGGGTGCCGATTTGGCCGCATTAGGCTCTTTCTATGCCGAAGCAATCCAGCATGCCAATATTGATTTCGACCTATTGTTTGGCCCAGCTTACAAGGGTATTCCACTTGCTGCTATTACTGCCAGCAGCCTATACAAAAACCATCAGCGAGATATGCCGTATGCCTTCGATCGTAAGGAAGCAAAAAATCACGGTGAAGGCGGCATTACTGTTGGTGCCCCTATTCAGGGTAGAGTGATGATTATTGATGACGTAATTACTGCAGGCACGGCTATACGTCAGTCGCTGGAACTAATCGAATCTTTAGGTGCTAAGGTCTGTTCAGTGACCATTGCATTGGATCGACAAGAAAAGGGGCAGGGTGAATCATCTGCTATACAGGAACTCGAAGGACTCGGAATTCATGTTGTCCCCATCATCCAACTAGCCCATATTTTGAAGTATCTAGAAGCCAACGATCAAACAGAACATTTAGAGGCAGTCAGTCAGTATAGAAATCGCTACGGTATTGATTAACGGCGATTAATTCAGTGTTGGGGGTTGAAGCATATCTTAACACATCGGCTTTAACCTTTAATCAGCGTACCTACTCCCGTATCAGTCAAAAGCTCAAGTAAAACTGAATGTTTAACCCGGCCATCGATAATATGACTGGTTTTAACGCCAGATTTAACGGCCTCTAGCGCGCAGTTGACTTTCGGCAACATTCCCCCGTGAATCACACCTGATTCTATTAAACGGTCGGTTTCTGCTGCATCAATACCGGTCAGTAACTTCCCATCAAGGTCTAGCACGCCGGGTGTATTTGTCAGTAGTAGTAGTTTTGCAGCGCCTAAGACTGATGCCAATTTCCCAGCAACTAAATCAGCATTAATGTTGTAGGAAGCTCCATCTTTACCAACGCCGATTGGAGCAATGACGGGAATAAACCGATCGTTATCCAGCATCTTCACTACAGCGGGATCTATGCTTTCAACTTCACCTACTTGGCCCAGATCACTTTGATCAACATCATCTCGCGATAATTTCATTTTACGCGCACTGATCATGCCGCCATCTTTACCGGTTAGGCCGACTGCTCGACCACCATGGCGATTAATTAATGAAACTATTTGTTTGTTGACCAAACCACCTAGTACCATCTCAACGACGTCCATAGTTTCGTCATCGGTCACTCTCATGCCTTCAATAAACTGACTTTCTTTGCCAATTTTTTCAAGCAATCTACCAATTTGAGGTCCACCTCCATGAACTATGACTGGATTCACGCCAACCTGCTTCAGTAAAACGATATCCTGCGCAAAACTGCTTTTTAGCGCTTCGTCAACCATTGCATTGCCACCAAATTTAATAACCACCGTTTCTCCATCAAGCGTCTGAATATAAGGCAGTGCTTCGATCAGAATTTCTGCAACACTATTCTTATTCATAGGACTATTAACGGTCATTTTATTACCTAGCATGTTAAATTTCAGAGCTCATTTATTTATCAATTATTTAAAGGACCATACTTTAAATTTGTTTCTGCCTTTCAGGTTTTATTTTTAAAAATATAGCAATTCACTATCAAGTCTATGAGTTGACGCGCAATGTCATCTTTACTCGCAAGAGCTAACTTTTTTTCCCCACCTGACCACAGCACCAGTAACTCGTTGTATTCTTTATCAAAGCCACGGTCATCGCCGACCAGATTAGCCGCTATCATATCAAGATTTTTACGCTCTAGTTTAGCCTGAGCATGCTCCGCTAAACTTTCAGTCTCAGCAGCAAAACCAATGGTGAACGGTTTATTGTCTAAGTGCGTCACTTCACTCACAATATCTGGATTACGGCTTAAATTAAGTTGCATTGTTTTAGCGGTTTTTTTGATCTTCTGGTCAGACACATTAGCGACTCGGTAATCAGCAACCGCAGCGCAAGCAATAAAAATATCAGCCTGATTAACGTTTTTTATAACGGCAGCGCGCATTTCTGTTGCACTCGACACGTCAATTCGAGTTACTTGTTCGGGTACAGCTAAACAAACTGGTCCACTAATTAGAGTCACGGAAGCACCCGCCTGACTCGCCGCCCAAGCCAACGCATAGCCCATTTTTCCAGAACTTTTATTACTAATGTAGCGAACTGGATCGATCGCTTCCCTCGTTGGTCCTGCAGTAATCAAAACGGTCTTACCGATCAACTTCCCAGGCTCAAAGTGAGTCTTCACAAGTGCCACAATGGCCGCTGGTTCGAGCATTCGACCCAGTCCAACATCTCCGCAAGCCTGCTCACCTGAATCGGGTCCCCAAATCAATTTTTGCTGCCTTTTAAGTTGCGCGATATTTTCATTAGTCGCTGGATTGGCCCACATTTGCTGGTTCATAGCGGGGGCTACTGCAACTGCCTTTTTGCAGGCAAGGCATAGCGTTAACAGCAGATTATCGGCATAGCCACTGGCCAACTTTGCCAAAGAGTTAGAAGAGGCCGGTGCTATAAGCATTAAATCTGCCCACCGAGCAAGCTCAATGTGGTCCATCGCAGAACTGGCTTCACCGTCAAATGTATCGGTATATACACGGTGGCCACTCAGAGCCTGGTAAGTTAGAGGCTGCACAAACTCGCGTGCTGACGGAGTCATCACCACCCGCACTTCGAAACCAGCCTTGATAAGTAACCGAACCAATTCGGCTGATTTATAAGCAGCAATGCCGCCCGTAATGCCAAGCAATATTTTTTTCTTGAGAGTTGTGTACATATGCTCTATTTTAATGACAAAGAGGCTTACGTAAAGAGCATCTTTAAGAATGACCCATTCAAGCTGACTAAAGGATTAGACATGGCAATTACAGACTGGCCCATTGAAGAAAGGCCTCGCGAAAAACTTCTGCTTAACGGTGCATCTAGCCTTTCCGATGCCGAACTACTGGCGATCTTCCTTCGTACGGGCATCAAGGGCGTATCAGCTGTTGGTCTGGCACGTCAACTGCTCACCAACTTCGGTTCACTAAGAGCTCTACTTACTGCCTCTAAAACAGAATTTTGCACTCATAAGGGACTAGGTGATGCTAAATTTGCTCAATTACAAGCGGTACTCGAAATGTCCAACCGGCATTTGTCCGAGGGTATGAAACGTAATGACTGCCTAACCGACCCTACTCTAACAATTGCCTATCTACATAGTCAGCTCAGGGATAGACAGCAGGAAGTGTTCGCCTGTGTCATGCTCGATAATCAAAATCGGGTAATCGTCTACCGAGAAATGTTTTACGGTACGATCGACGGTGCGAGTGTCTACCCTCGCGAAGTAGTTAAGCAAGCTTTAACTGACAACGCCGCCAGCGTTATTTTGGCTCATAACCACCCCTCTGGAATTGCCGAACCGAGTCAGGCCGATATTCAGATAACAGAGCGCTTAAAAAAAGCCTTAGCGTTGGTCGATATTAGAGTTTTGGATCACGTCATTGTGGGTGACAACACCACCTGCTTTTCTGAACGTGGATTAATTTAGCATCAACTAGAGTCGATTAAAAAACTAATAGCAACTTGTCACTTAACGATGCTTTGTGTTTTAGTCAATTATATCACCATACCAGCCGGCAATTTGGTCTGCTTCAATCGGGCGGCTAATATAATAACCCTGCATATAGTCACATTCCATTTTACGCAGCAATTCATAACACCCTGCTGTTTCAACACCTTCAGCAATCACCCTCAAACCAAGCCGGTGCGCCAGTTCAATGGTGGCCTTAACGATTAATTTATCGTTTCGATCTGTTTCGATATCACGCACAAATGACTGATCAATCTTGAGCTTTTCAACCGGTAATTTTTTTAGATAAGTGAGCGATGCTTGGCCTGTTCCAAAATCATCGATCGATAGTGATAAACCCATCAACGCTAGTTTAGACAATATTTCGATTACATCATCAGGCTTTTGCATGATCTGCCCTTCAGTAATTTCGATGACTATCTGTGACGGTTTAATGTCATATTGTTTTAAGTAACCTGCGATGCGTTTAGGCAGCTTCTTATCATGCAGATCAATCATTGAGAGATTAACGCCAATGACCAAACCATCAATATTCAACACTTGTATATATTGACAAACCGTGACAAAAATCCAATTAGTCAGTGGTTTTATTAAATTATTTTTTTCAATCAGCTGAATTGTTTTTTCAATGGATGTTTCATGGCCAGTATCTTCTTTCCACCGCAATAAGGCTTCAAGATACACGGTTTTATGATCGCTCAGATTAACCACTGGTTGAAAAACTAACTTAAACGCTTCGCTGTCAATCGCCTTTCGCAAGGATTGAATCATAGTTAAATCTGTAAATTCACCCTTATTGTTACCAGTGTAAAACGCAATAGGCCATTCATCATTACTGGCTTCCATCAACGCTACGCTCGCATTATGGTATAACTCGTCCGCATCTGCCCCATGTTCTGGGTAGATCGCTATACCAGTATTGAGTGTAATATCAAAATTTCTGTCATGGATATTAAATTGTTTCACCAACGATAAATAGAGTTTTTCGACCAGCCCAGAAAACTTATCGTTGTCGCCGACCTCTAACAAAGCGGCGAAAATATTCTTATCAAAACGGGACACATTATCTGATTCACGTAAGGCTGAGAGTAATCGAGCTCCAAACTGTTTGATCAATCCATCCGCAATATATTGCCCTTGTCGATCAGTAATATCATCAAGATTACTAATATCCATCAATATCAAGGCATACTTTCTACCTGACCGTTTACTCTCAGTTAGGGCCTGCTTTACTCTATCTTCAAAGATGATGCGATTATTGAGGCCCGTTAGTGCGTCGTGTTTTGCCATGTGTTGCAACGCATCAAAGTAATGATAGAGCGTCAATAGTCCAGGCTTTACCTCATGCTGCTTTTGATCCACGCTGCCGTATTGACTGGCAGATACAAGGTACATACGTTTAGCAACATCAAGCACTGGAAGAATTAATGCTCTATTAATTGATGTGTAGGCTACCCCAGCAACCAACAACAATAGAGTAAGCACCGGTAAAAATTGCTCTAACCATAAATCGAAATAGTCAACGCTCTGCCAAGACAACCGAATATCACCTAAAACTTTATTTTGACGAACAATCGTTACATTAAATGTATTTTTAGGCGGGAAGCCATTCGCAAGCTCTTCGAATTTAAACCGATTATCTGCAGTGACATCCAAACTTATTTGACCCTGGGTTAACTCCGAAAACTCAGTTATAAAGCTAAAGTAATCCATACTGATAATCAGCAGGGCGTCCGTTCCTGGCAAAGAACCAGACATTTCTAGCAAGGCTTTTCCACCCATATGACAACTCGATATCAATGGCAAAAAAGAATCTGAAATCGCCTTTAAACTGAGCCTGTCCGTGACCAAACACCCAGGCTTGAGCGTTTCTGATGTCAATTCATTATCGGGACCTGATTCGAGCAGGGCAACTGACCATATATTAGGGTTTCGTTGGTAATACTCCTGTATAAGAGGTTGTGAGTCACCGTGTTGGCTTTGTGTTTTAACCAGGGCGCTAATAAGAGAATACTGCGACTGTAGCCATAACTCTTGCTTTTGTTGCAAGTAGCCAATTTGCGACTCTCTCAACTGTTTCATTTGCAACATACGCGCCTTGTTACCCTGGTCGACAATGAGCTGCAAAGACCAGCTCCATACCAGAATCAAAACTACAACCCATGCCAAAACTAGGCTAATGCCATATTGTTGTAGGTTAAGCTTGTTGAACATTAGTGGATCGAATAGTCATTAGACGTAATTGGGAAACGTTTATTTAAATTAGCAGTCGATTGTACATAGAAAAGATCTCCAATGAATGTCTTAACGATAATCAAACCAAATGATTCTAATCCAAAGCTGAGTTTAAGCTAATTGATTAGCATCAGAAGCCATAAAAAGCTGTCACCGTTAGAGCTGATCATCAGTTGACTATTAAGGACAACAAATTTGTGTAGTAGCTAAGAACAGATAAGGAATAGCTTTTGGAGGAAATGCCAAGATCTATGACCAAACTGAGATCAAGTCGATTTTAACGGCAATGCCTGACTCATAACCTCTAAAACGTGAATATGCCGTTCATTCGGTTCTAACAAGATGTTCTCAATCCCAACATTAGCTGACTCAACACAAAGCATGTGTTTGAAATCTGAGTCTTTGAATTGGGATAACCACTTTGATTTATCGATCCATGGGTTCCAAACGATCGCGTTAGCGCTACTTTTGCTAATGATTGAAATTTGCCGCTGCCATTCGCCATCAACAATTTGGATATCTTCGCCCTTAATCTCATAAATACGGTCTATCTCACGATCAATCGTAATATCTCCCTGCTGAGTGAAAACGCCCCAGTTATTCAATGCATCAACAAAAAGTTTATTGTTTAATCCATAAACCTTAGTTTTTCTTATATCACCTGCAGCAAAGTAACTGTGCAAAGCATTAGTAAAATAAAACGGTTTAGTGTCATTATTATGCACTGCTAAAGACAGCGTAAGGCGAGCGCCGATGGTAAATTTTAATACTAACTGGCAGTCAAAAGGCCACAGGTCGCTAGCATCAATGGCTATACTCATTTGAAGCTCAGTTTCGTCCGAACTAATAACCTTTATATAATCAACATCCCATTCTAGTGATCGCACAAAACCATGAGCTTGCTTGGAACTTGGAGAAACTTGCTGCTGAACGAGCGCCGGATTTTTATCTAACGCACCAAACCACGGCCAACAAATTGGAATACCACCACGCAATGGGGTGCCAATCTTGTATTCACATTCATGACTTAGCCAAATAACTGGCTGTTCCTTGTGGGGGTGGTATTGACTCAGTTGCGCGCCTTGCAAGAATACAGTCGCCTCTGCAGAGCGATTATGAATATTGATCGCTAATAGCTCTTTATGAAGCTCTATCGTCACTTCATCAATGTCACTAAAACGGCTAGAAAGCGCCTGCATTTGTAGACCAATGTTCATGCGCAAGAGCTAATTATTCAATATTTTGAACTTGCTCTCGCATTTGCTCAATTAATACCTTTAAATCTACCGACCATTGAGTGCTGACGCTATCTTGTGATTTCGAGGATAAAGTGTTCGCTTCACGATTAAGCTCTTGCATTAAAAAATCGAGGCGTCTACCAACAGCTTCTTTTCGTTTAAGCACGTTAGTGACTTCAGCAATGTGCGTGTCGAGCCGATCGAGCTCTTCGTCAACATCCAGTTTTTGAGCCAAAATAGCGAGTTCTTGCTCGAGTCGGCTTTCGTTGGCTGATTCGGACCATTGTTGCAACTTGTCGTTGAGGCTAGCTTTCCACTTTTCATGCATAGCAATTACCATTGCAGGTCGATGAATTCGCAATTGCTTGACGATTTCACTAATTTGTCCGCAACGAGTGGTAATCATTTCATTCAGCGCTTTACCTTCAGTCTCACGTGTTTCAACCAATTGCTTAAGCGCCTTTTCCAAACTGCTGAGCGCAATACTTATCAGTGGAGACAAATCTTTTTGTTGATCGGTGATAACACCAGGCCAACTGAGAATATTGGAGACTGACAGTTTTTGACCTTCATGAACAATATCAAGTACTGACTTTTCAACCTCGGCTAGACGACGCACTAGATCATTGTTTAATTGAATAGCCCCCTTACTCGATTCATCCAATTTGTAACGCAACCCAATGTCAATCTTGCCACGTTCAAGATATTGAGTGATAAGCTTTCGGATATCAGTTTCTAGTATTTTAAAATCCTCAGGCAATTTTATACCTGGTTCCAAATATCGATGATTAACGGAACGAATTTCCCAGGTTAACGACCCACTGTCACAGGTTTCTTGTATTCGGGCAAAGGCTGTCATGCTTTTTAACACGTTACTATTCTCTTAAACTAAATTAGTGCTGGATAATACCCGTTTTTTTCACCCTACATAAGCTCGCGTCTGCTTTTTAGATGCGTATAATTCGGCCTACTTTTAAGGAGAACGCCTAATGAGACCCAGTGCCAGAGCAGTGGACGAACTTCGTCAGATTAAAATCACACGTAATTACACTAAACACGCTGAAGGATCCGTGCTAATTGAAGCCGGTGACACCAAAGTGTTATGCAATGCTAGTGTCGAAAATTCTGTGCCTGGATTTTTACGCGGTAAAGGCAGTGGTTGGGTGACCTGCGAATATGGCATGTTGCCACGTTCGACTGGTAGTCGTATGCGCAGAGAAGCCAGCAATGGTAAACAAGGTGGACGCACAATGGAAATCCAGCGTTTAATTGGACGCGCCTTGCGCGCTGCAATCGATACTAAAAAATTGGGTGAAAGAACTATTACAATCGATTGTGATGTCATTCAGGCCGATGGCGGTACACGCACCGCTTCTATTTCAGGCGCTTGGATTGCCCTATCCGATGCGATTCAAACCTTACTGGATAATGGTACGTTGAAGAAAAATCCTATTGAATGCCAAATTGCAGCAATTTCAGTTGGCATCTATAACGGGGAAGCCGTGCTCGATCTAGACTATGCAGAAGACAGTCAAGCTGAAACCGATATGAACGTCGTAATGAATAATCAGGGTGGATTTATCGAAGTTCAAGGCACGGCTGAAGGTGCATCATTTAGTGATGAGGAATTAACCACAATGCTTGGACTGGCGCGCAAAGGCATTAAAGAAATTTTTGAACTTCAGACTCGCGCTTAAATCTGATGATTCTATGTTAAGAATCATCTTTAGGAATTAATATGGAAAAGCTGGTACTAGCGTCGGGTAATCAGGGAAAACTCCGCGAATTGAGCACATTGCTTGAAACACTGGGATATCTAGTTGATTCACAAGCCTCTCTTGGCGTGCCAGAAGTACCCGAAACGGGTACTACCTTTGTTGAAAATGCCATCATCAAAGCCCGTAATGCGGCTCATCATACTGGCCTTGTAGCATTGGCGGATGATTCTGGCATTGAAGTTGACGCACTTGATGGTGCGCCCGGTGTCTATAGCGCTCGCTTTTCAGGTATTAATGCCACCGCTGAGTCAAACAATGCCTTACTAGTTGAGAAATTACGCAACGTACCCACATCGGAACTTACGGCTAGATATCGAGCGGTTATTGTTTTTATGCGCCACGCAAGGGATCCCTCACCAATTATTTGCGAAGGGTGCTGGGAAGGTTTGATTCAGTTAGAGCCCAAAGGTGATGGCGGCTTTGGGTACGATCCTTATTTCTTCTTGCCACAAAATGGATGCACCAGCGCCGAGTTAAGCGCTGCAAAAAAAAATCAACTAAGCCATCGTGGAAAGGCATTACGCCAACTCGTTAAACGGCTTCGAGGCGAGTAATCTCAAGTGAATTTTACCAGCAACCCACCACTGGGCCTATACATTCACTTGCCTTGGTGTGAGAAAAAATGTCCCTATTGTGATTTTAATTCGCATGAAACCGATGTTATTCCTGAAAATGAATATGTCGACGCGCTACTGAATGACCTAGCCCAAGATTTACCTTTGATTTGGGGTCGAACGGTTGAAACTATCTTCATCGGAGGTGGCACACCATCACTTTTTTCAGGGGATGCTATCGAAAGGCTATTCTCAGGCCTTCGAGCCTTACTTAATTTTGCGCCCAATATAGAGATAACGATGGAATCAAATCCGGGCAGTGCTGATCAGAACAACTTTCGGGCCTATCGAGAGTCAGGTGTTAATCGTTTGTCGATTGGCGTGCAAAGTTTTAATGATCACCATTTGAAGTTACTGGGTCGGATCCATGACTCTGACTTGGCGTACCAAGCGTTCGAAGCCGCTCGAAATGCTGGATTTAATAACATTAATCTAGATTTAATGTATGGCTTACCCAGTCAAACTTTACAACAGGCTCAAACCGACTTACGGACCGCTATTTCGCTTAACGTTGAACATATATCTCACTATCAACTCACTATAGAACCCAACACCCTGTTTCAACATAAGCCTCCAGAAAAAATGCCTGATAATGATCTTGCTTGGGACCAGCAAGACAGCTGTCAAGCATTATTGGCCGAACATGGTTACGCTCAATACGAGATATCAGCCTATGGGCGCGACAAGAAAATCTGTCAACACAACTTAAATTACTGGCAATTTGGCGATTATCTCGGTATTGGCGCTGGTGCCCATGGCAAAATCACCTTAGCTGGAGAAGGTCGAGTTGTTCGACGCATCAAACAACGACAGCCAAATGCCTACCTAAAAACTCAGGGTAACCAGGCCATTTTAAGTGAAGTTTCCTTAGCTGAAGCAGATTTAATATTCGAATTCATGCTGAATACGCTGCGCCTAACCAGTGGTTTTGAATCAAGGTTATTTGCTGACAATACAGGACTCTCACTCAATTTAATTCTGCCACTCTTAAATAAAGCAAAAGCACAGGGTCTTTTGGAATATAACACTCAACGTATTTATCCTACAGAAAGAGGGCTTCAATACTTGAACGACCTTCAAACACTATTCCTAGATCCTAAAATAAATAAAAATCAACGGCTTTTTGATTCAAGTATAGAAATTATACACAGGCCAAAATAGACTTCCATTTATTGTCAATAGGCTTTTATCAAAAAAAACAAAATAATTTCAATGTATTCATAAAGCATTGATCTATATGGGTTTATTCTAATTGATCAAAAAGTGACTAATCTAACAAAAGATCAATGTTTATCGGGTATTCAGGTGGTTTATACTAGGTTACGCACAAAGTTATCCACAGATTTTGTGGATAACTAACCCAAAGTCATTATTTTGACGGTTCTTCGGGAGTACTCGTGACAAATTACTTTAAGAATCGAACCTAATTCATTTACTGATTTAACTTGAATCTAGATGCAATTTCCTTGGCTTCAAACTGTCAGATAGCGTCAGTATCTGTTGTTTAAAAAATACTTGCACTTTAAGCATTAAACAGTCAGAATTCTTGGCCATTAAATTGCTCACCTAATTAGGTTCAATCATGAAAGAAGGTATCCACCCAGACTATCGACCTGTTGTATTTCAGGACCTATCGTCTGACTTCGCAATTCTGACTCGTTCAACCGTACCTACTCGTGAAACTATTAAGTGGGAAGACGGTAACGAATATCCATTATTAAAGCTTGAAGTGTCAAGCCAGTCTCATCCGTTTTACACTGGTAAGCAGCACATTATGCAAACTGCGAAACAAGTTGATAAATTCCGTCAACGTTATGGAAAATAGAGATTAGTTTTATTTTACAAGGGTGCCTTTGTGCACCCTTTTTTTTGCTTGTCAGGCTAATTTAAGAATCTACATGGCAAAAGCATTAAATACCTTTCAAAGCCACTATCCAATATGTTAAATCTGGCTACAATAAGGCCATGAAATATCTTCCTTCTTTATTCCAAGTTAACAAATTTATCCTGTTTTTTTGGCTGACTATTTTTACCTCTCCTACTTTTTCTGAGTATTCCGACTCACAGGCATTATCCTCAGAGCAAGCCTGTCAGGCGATTTCTAGTAAACTAGCCAGTGTTGGTAAAAGGGAATGTAACGATCTCAAATTATCATTAACGGGAGCGTTGTCAGTCAAAAAATTTCCAATATTGGTGAAAGAATATCCACCATTAGGGGACAAAAAACCGTTAGGTCGGATTTTATTAATTGGTGGTACTCATGGTGATGAATTAAGCTCTATCAGTGTCGTATTCAAATGGATGCATAAACTCGAACAATATCACTCTGGCAAATTCCATTGGCGAGTGGTTCCGTTACTTAATCCTGATGGTGCATTGCTACGCAAACATATGAGACAAAATGCAAACGGTGTTGATCTTAATCGTAATTTCAATACACCTGGCGCTAAGAAACAAGCGGCACTCGACCATTGGAAAACTAAAACTGACAGTAACAACCGTCGGTATCCTGGCCCAGCCCCTTTAAGTGAACCTGAAACACAATGGGTTTTTAATGAAATATCGACATTCAAACCCGATGTTATTATTGCTGTTCACGCCCCTTTTTCACTAGTTGATTATGATGCACCGAATCGCGACAAAGCCCCTAATCGAATTGGTTATTTGCATAAAAACCTTATGGGCACTTATCCTGGGTCACTGGGTAACTTTGCCGGCATTCACCTCGAAATACCGGTGATCACATTGGAGCTGCCTCATTCGGGTATCATGCCGAGTAATAAACAAATCAGTCAAATGTGGATTGGTTTAGTGCGTTGGCTGTCACGGCATTTAAAACCGTCTTGATATTCTGAACTTTTGTAGAGTCGTGTGCTAACTTCACGCAACATTCTAATTTTTTTAATATAGTGCGCAGTTAAGCGTCTAAACCTGAGTCAATAATCGTGTCCAGTTACCCATACACTAGAAAACGCCGAATGCGTAAAGATGATTTCTCTCGCCGTTTAATGCGTGAGAATAGCTTATCGGCTGATGACTTTATTTATCCCGCTTTTGTACTGGAAGGAGAACAGCAGTCTGAGGCAATAGAATCTATGCCCGGTGTTAATCGTTTAAGCATCGACTTACTCGTTAAAGATGCTTTAGAAGTACAGCAACTCGGCATTCCAGCTATGGCTATATTCCCAGTTGTCAACGCTGACTCTAAAAGTGATGATGCAGCAGAAGCTTGGAACCCTGACGGCTTAGTTCAACGAGCGATTAGCGCAATCAAGCACGCTGCACCAAATTTGGGTATTATTACTGATGTTGCGCTCGATCCTTATACCAGCCATGGTCTAGATGGACTCCTTGATGATGAAGGTTATGTGACCAATGATGCAACTGTAGAAGTACTCGTTAAACAAGCTTTATCACATGCCCGTGCAGGCGCCGACATTGTCGCCCCGTCGGATATGATGGATGGTCGTATTGGGTTAATACGCGAAGCTCTTGAATCATCGGGCTTCGTCAATACTCGCATTTTGGCTTATGCTGCAAAGTATGCTTCCAATTTTTACGGGCCGTTCCGTGATGCTGTTGGGTCATCGAGTAATTTACGAGGTAGTGACAAGTACTCTTTTCAAATGGATCCTGCCAATAGTAACGAGGCAATTCATGAAGTTAGTATGGATATTGATGAAGGCGCCGATATGGTGATGATTAAACCGGGCATGCCTTACCTCGATATTGTTCAACGCGTTAGCCAAGAACTAAAATTTCCAACTTTTGTTTATCAAGTTAGTGGTGAATACGCGATGTTTAAAGCAGCGGCTGAAAAGGGCTGGATCGATGAAAAAGCTTGCGTACTTGAAGCGTTAATGTCGATGAAACGAGCAGGTGCGAATGGTATTTTGACTTATTACGCCAAGGCGGCTGCCGAATGGTTACAGGAAAAATAATTGTCTTCTTTAGATTCTACTGTTCAACCAGCACTACTTGACCAATACGCCGTAGTTGGAAACCCTATTGCGCATAGTAAATCGCCTCAGATTCATCATGCTTTTGCCAAACAAACTAATCAGTTTCTTGAGTATAAAGCGGTAGAACTCCCGATTGATGACTTTGAAGCAACACTTCATGCGCTTCAACAACAAGGTTATAAGGGCGTTAACGTCACCGTTCCGTTCAAGCAAAAAGCTTGGAAAGTATGTGACGAGAGAAGCCCTCGTGCTGAATATGCGGGTGCGGTCAATACACTTGTATTTGCCAATGATGGTCGAATCTTGGGAGATAATACCGATGGCGCAGGAATAGTTCGCGACTTAGTTAAAAACCATAGCGTGGTTATTAAGCATCGTAAAATCTTAATGTTGGGTGCTGGTGGTGCCGTTCGAGGAGTGCTAGCACCTTTGATGGCTTTGAACCCAATTAGCATCACCATAGCAAATCGCACGATCGGCAGAGCACAAACGCTAGCGGATGCCTTTCAAACACTTGGCGTCGTTAATGCTTGTGGATACGATGACCTGATCAACGCGTCATTTGATTTAATCATTAATGCTACCTCGGCAGGACTCAATCACGAAATCCCACCGGTCACAAATGCAATACTTGGTAGTAATACCGTTTGTTACGACATGATGTACAACACAACTGCTTCCACCGCTTTTGTGGCATGGGCAAGAAAGCATGGCCCCTCACGCGCTATTGATGGTTTAGGCATGCTCGTCGAGCAGGCAGCAGAATCTTTCTATGTTTGGCGTGGCGTACTTCCTGAAACAACTCATGTGATTCAATCACTGAGGCAGTAACACATCCGTTATAAGTAATTAACCTATAGCCCAACAATACGTCTTGTTTGAGGAATATACCATCCATTGTCAACGGTCATACTTAACTGGCGCATTAAGAGCTCTTGAAGGCAGCCTAACCCTCCCAAAAGTTAATACCTAGGCCATTTGAATAGCAATGAAAGATCGCGTCTCCTGACGCTATGCTGATGACCCTTTCTAACAACTTTTCAACTGAACCCAGTCATTCACTCTCGATGCTTTCAAACAATCTAAATTCTGACCGAATCATAAATATTCGGATTACTTTATACTAACGGAAATAACTTCAACTCAAGAAACGAAACAACATGAATACAATTAAACTGATTTCAGAGCAAATAGTGCCGTTCAAAATTGTCTGTATAGGCCGTAACTATATTGAACATATTCGGGAGCTTGGTAACGAGGTACCTGACAATATGGTTATATTCGTCAAACCAAATTCATCCCTATCAACACAATTGAGAAGCGTTATTGACGAGCCAATCCATTACGAAGGTGAGATTTGTTTCATGATAAAACAGGGAAAATTGAATGCCGTTGGATTTGGCCTCGACTTGACAAAACGTGGGCTGCAATCTCGTTTAAAGGAAAAAAAATTACCGTGGGAACGAGCAAAAGCTTTTGATGGTGCGGCTTGTTTTAGTGAATTTGTTCCAATTGGCGACACGCCTATAGAATCTCTCAGCCTTCAACTAGAGATTAACGGCACTGAAACGCAAAGAGGTGGCTATCCACTAATGATTCATAAACCAGAGGATATCCTACAGGAGATTTCTAGCTTTATGACATTGAACGATGGCGACATCATCATGACAGGAACGCCCAAAGGTGTTGGCGTTATAAAGCCTCAAGATCGATTCAACGGTAAAATATTGTCAGCTGGAATAACCCTTGTAAGTCAGGCGTGGGTGGCTCAATAAAAGTGCGTTAAAACAGCTGAATAGATAAAAAACGTACATGAACAGATTATAATTTTAAAATTGCCAATGGAATAACGACATTTAATATTACTCACGTTTTTGACTTTACCGTGAAATATGGCATGGCAAGTATTGTTTAACCAATGGGAATGGATACAGGCTAAATAAGCTTCAGTGAAACTGATCCGCTTGTTGTAAATTCTTTCATTCACCAATGGTGTCGTTAGCGATATAAGCACAAATCCTAAAACTGTGCACATCACATGATGTTTTGCCTATTTTATTGCTTTTCTTTGAAGGCCACCATCACATTTCATAATGAGCCAACACACATCTATAAGACAATAGCCAGATACTGCCGCTTATTTATACCTTGGCTTGGTAAAGATCATTAATTGTGTATGGTAATTAACTTTATACCCAAAAAAAAGGCCAGAATAATTCTAGCCTTTTAATGAACTATCTTTGCGTCTAAAGCGCTTTTATTTGAGCATTAAAACGACTCTTATGTCGCGCAGCTTTGTTCTTACTTATAATGCCATTACCAGCAGAGCTATCCAGTACAGGCACAACTTTTTTGAAAGCAGCTTCTGCAGCTACTTTATCTGAAACTGCAATAGCAGCGACAGTCGCTTTGACGTGTGTACGCATCATTGAACGCTGACTTGCATTGCGCTGTCGACGTTGCTCTGCCTGACCTGCGCGTTTTTTAGCTGAAGGTGTATTCGCCAAGGGTAACTCCGGTATATGCCCATCATTATGGGATTATGAAAGTGGACTATAGAAAAAATAGGCACGCATTATCGTTATTGGATAGCGATGTGTCAACCAATAATGCCAGTCTACCTCTGATTAATATTAAATTACTTTTTTACAGACTGTTAACGTGTCAAATATAAAAAATTGCAAACCAATCAAGAAGACTAACCAAGGCTTATTCTGAAGAAGAAGCGTCAATGACAAACAATTTACGCATATGCTCATGAATCACCCATTCGCCATTCCAGCCCTGCGGTAGCACCAACAAATCACCAGGGCCTATATCACGCGCATTGCCACCACCAGCATCACTCACAGTAGCGCGACCCGATATTATGTGGCAGTACTCCCCAGCCGCAGTTCTATCCGCGGTAAAGCGCCCAACGGTACCCTCCCAAACTCCTATCTTGGTTGTCTCATCCGCAGAAGTCCAAAGCATTTTGCTAGCCTCAGTTTGGCCAGGTGTCAATGTCGTTGGCTTATCGGAAAATGAGCTGACGAGCGTAGTTGAAAGGTTTTCAAATAGTTCTAAATTGATCATATTACTTCCTTTAGTCAAATAAAAAACTTAACCTCATAGACACCCAATCAAGCTGTAGATCTCTAGTTACAGTTAAAACTAATTAGACAGAGCTTAAAATTATGAAACTCTATTCATTTATAATTCAAAAATATCATATTTAATTTTATTAAATTGACCAACCCAAACATTGAACAATCTTAAATTTCATCGCTGTAAAGCTGTTACTGTACTGGAGTACAGAATTAGAAAAAAAATCAAAATAATGGGTTAGTATGGTTTAAAAAACCCAATCAATGAGGGCATTACATTAGTAGTTTTTTAATAACTTTTTTAACTTTGTATATTCACTGCAAGGAAGCCAACAAATGTCGTCTAATATTGCCAATTGCTGTTTGGCTTTATCAATTTCTCCGGTTTCTAAATATAGCTCACCTAAATATTCGTTCGCACCCTTGTGTTTTGAGTTGATTGACAATGCACGTTGATAATGTTTCAAAGCCTCATCATAGTTTTTCAACTTCCTATTACTAAAACCCAGCAGGTTAGCAACATCTGCGTCATTTTGATCTTCCTCATTCAACTCTAAAATAGCTTGTTCAAATTTCTTTTCCTTGATTAATAACCAAATGTTGTTAAGTGCAGATTCTCCATATCCACTGCCACCGCCGCTTCCACCACTACCACCGCCATCAGAAAATACAATACTTGAAAAAAATAAGGATAAAACTAAAACGCTGCTTGATATAAAATTCAATTTTTTCATAGGCATATTTTTTCATTAAATTAATGTGGATTTACAAAATCGTTTTAGATCTTTTATCCCAATTTAATAGGGTCTTAACTATAACAAACTATTTACGTTTCGTGAAACTGTAACTATTCCTCTTTCTGCACAGGCCTCATGATTTACTTCAATTTTATCTAGATCATACAGGTAGTTCACCATAATGCCCGCTGACTGCTGAATGGCTAAAGCAGAGGTATCTGCAGCCCAATTAATTCGATCTAAAGACGATCCGTTGCCAATGTGAAAACGGGCAACGGGATCAAGGGGCAGGTTTTTATGCTGAACTGTTATTAGATAATGGGCCACTAGTGGCATTAAAAGTTTCTTCGCTGCGGTGTTCTTTTCATCATCTTTGATCCAATTAGGTTGGTCAATAATTTTAAGCGCTGAAGTGCAACGATTCGCAACCCCCTCATCACTATTAAATCTTAACCAGCGCACAAAACCAGGTACTGGCGAGAGCGTCACAAACCGATTGAGTGACGGTAATTCCTGTGATAGCTCTCGAACAACTTGTTTAATTAAAAAACTACCAAAAGTAACCCCCCGCAATCCATCCTGACAATTTGATATTGAATAAAAAACCGCAGTCGTGGGTTTTTCACCGTTATCAGGCTGACGATTTTCATCGAGTACCGCTGCAATAGATCCCGGTGTTTCCCGTGACAGCGCGACTTCAACAAAGATAAGCGGGTCTTCACCCAGTGCCGGATGAAAGAACGCAAAGCATCGACGATCAGATGGGTTCACACGTCGACGTAAATCGTCCCAACCATTTATTTCGTGAACGGCTTCATATTCAATTATTTTTTCCAATAACAAAGCCGGTGTACTCCAGTCAATTCGACGCAGAACTAAAAAGCCACGATTAAACCAAGAACTAAACAGATGCCTTAAATCGTTATCAACTGTTTTTAGTTCAGGGGCTGCTTTAAGGTATTGAAATAACCCTTGTCGAAAACCAACCAATGAAGTCGTACCATTTGGCGCAAGATTCAAACGACGAAACAATTCCTGTCTTTGCGGCTCAACGGTTATAATTAATTGCTTTAGTGTCTCGGCATTTTGATCTTTAATGTAGGCCGTTGTTTTTTCAAGCACATCGGCAGGATCAGGTTGATAGCGCTTCGCTAGCTCGCGGTAAAATGCCAAACGGGATTCGTCGTCCAGTGAACGAAAACCCTCTAATAGCCGTTGTGCCCAAGCTACGCCCGATGCCTCACCTTTACGAGATAGCAAGGTGTCGCACCATTCAAGCAAGGTTTCGACATCCGGTTTTGCTCCAGTTCCGGGTGCAAATAAACTTAAGCTGCGCTCCGATAGGTTGGTAAACAACTCCTGTAACATGCTAAATCGGCTCATTTTTTGGCTTCCTATTGGGCGTTAAGTCAGTTGATTGGCAGCGCATAAAAGCATGGATTATAAATTTGAGCAACGAGAATTTGTCTATAGAACATATACTCTATCAATTACCTGAATGACAGTATGTTTCGAACAATTAACCCTGAAATTGTTGCTGTAGGTACTAACCAACATCAAGATAGATATTTCCATTTACTATTTTGACTGGATACGTTTTCAAATCAACACAGACTGGGGCACTTAACGCCTCGCCACTAGGGATGTCAAAACGACCCTGATGCAATGGACACTCAACAATCGTACCAATCACCATTCCAAATTCAAGGTGCTCATCTTCATGCGTACACATACCGTCAGTCGCATAAAAACCCATTGTAGTATTATAAATACAAAAAGTTTTGTCAGCATAATCAAATCGAAGTAGATCTTCGTCGTTAATATCATTTGTTGCGCAGGCAAGAATCCAGGTATTAGTCATTTAAATTCGTCCCAATATCAAACAGTATAGTCAGTAGGCCAATCTCGCTTAATGCTGTTGTTTGGATCTATGTTTTGTAGGTTGGATCTTGAATGTCCAACATACGAATTAACGCGCTCCAAGAACGAGTAACGGCATCGTTTAGTTGATCAATATTGGGGACGTTATATCCAGCCAATACATCCATCGAACCTTGATCGGGATAAATTAATTCGGCATTAGTCGACATTACGTCGACTTGAACCTTACAGGCGATTTCTAATACATATAGAAAATAAAATGCCTCTGATACGGTTCGTCCCGCTGATAATAGTCCGTGGTTATGCATAATCATTAGCCACTTATCCGCCAAATCAGAACCTAGCTTGTCACATTCTTCTGGATTGTCTTCGGCAACACCATATTTGTGGTAGCAAATTAAATCGCGAACTTCCCCGGCATGTTGGGTCAGTGGTAAAAAACCACCCTTCATGCAGGACACTGCCATTCCTGCACGAGTGTGGCTGTGCAAGACAACATTAATGTCGGGACGCACTTTGAGAACCGCAGAGTGAATTGCATGACCCGCATCATTGAAGGGGTAGTTACCAGCAATCACGTTGCCGTCAAAATCAACTTTGATCAAATTACTTGCGGTAATTTCATGAAATAACAGTCCATAGGGGTTGATCAAATATTGATTTGGGTGACCCGGAACGCGAGCACTTAAGTGAGTAAAGATCAAATCGGTCCAGCCGTATTTAACAAATAAACGATAACAGGCTGCAAGATCACAGCGTAACTGCCACTCATCTTCAGAAATTGAGTTTATTTTATCAGTTGTCATTTTTAGCTATTCCACTCCGATCAGTTATTTATAAGGAAGAAATCACGGACATTTTATATATTCTGCAACTTCTATTTAGTTATCTCACTTTAATAGCGCCCCTATTATTACATCACTTTTTTGAAAAAATCAAAAATTCATCTTAATTTGTACGAATTTCGCCATGTCAGATCGCCCATAATCTTAACTCTTAAACAACCGTCAAGAGTCCAAAGCTAGACCTCCATAGGATCATTCTAATCATTAAAGTGTTATCTCTGTTCTGACTTGGATTTAAAAGCAGATCAACTATTATTTAATTATTACAGTGAGTAGCAACTGAATAAAAGGGACTGAGTGACTAAACTAACTTTCATTAATTGTTCTGAAAGTTAAATTAACTCTTGGAGAACTTATCTTTTTGGTCGGTGGCAGGCGATGCAGCCAGTGGGTTTGGGTCATACCCCTCATCACTAATAAACTACCATGCTGCAAAATCAACCCATGGGATTGTTTGGTTTTTTTGTGCTTGAATATAAACTGACGCTCTGCGCCCAGACTGACCGAAGCTATAGCTCCGTGTTTTTTCAACTGCTTTTCACTGTCACTATGCCAAGACATACCTTCATCACCGCTGTGATATAAATTAAGCAGGCAAGAGTTGTATGTTTCTCCACTGCAGGCTTCTACTCTATTTTTCAAATCTATTAGTTCATTTGTCCACGGCAGGGCTGAGCGAGTTATCTTTGAATAGGTATAATCAAATGATTGACTCCCATACCAAGCCACCTTTCTTTTGGTTATCACCTTTTTATTAAAAATAATGATCTCATCGTTTTTCCATTCAATACTACAAAGTAAACACGACAAATAATAATCAGCAACATCGGGGCTTAGAAAAATACCATGATAATTAGCCTCGCCACCCTCGGGAAGCAAATTAATGGGTGGGTCTAATAATTGAGAAAATAAGTCCATATAGATTTGTCGTTTGTCTAGGTTATTTTAAAACACATTTTAGTGAATGAAATTGATCATTTGCACTCATTTCCAAGCTGAACGAACTTAATTTTTTAGACGCGATCAGGGCTATTTTATTAGAGCACTTAGAAACTGAATGCCCAGTATTTGAACAGCGTAATGGTTTAAAATTTTCCAGCCGAATCTAAAATAAAAATAAAGCTACGCATGAAATTTGAATTAAACCGAGAATCGTATCGACACCAGCTACATTTAGATAAGGCTAAGTAATTAACAAAACTGAATCTTTTTAATCAGTAAAATTTCAATCGATGAAAAGATTAATTTTGGAGTTCAGTGGCAACCTTTGTACGATGACCACGTGGCGTGCTTCCAAACAACTTGTGATAGCTATACGAAAAGTAAGATTGAGTTTCAAAGCCAGAAGCAATTGATATATCAATAACACTTCGATTGGTATTCAGTATTAACTGCTTAGCATGCGATAACCGCAAAGCTAAATAAAACTGACTCGGCGTTCGGTTTCGATGTTTATGAAATAGACGTTCTATTTGACGTAGCGAGAGATTACATTTTTTTGCTATATTATTGAGTGACAACGGCACTTCTATGTTGGCTTCCATTACATTAATCACATCGATTAATATTGGTGCATTCATAGCTAAATCTAACCTTCCAGCCATCTGTTGAGAATCGATACCACTGCGGATCCGGTCATGATGGTAGTACTGAGAAATTTTCTGAGCCAAACATCGACCATGCTGGTTTTCAATTAATTTCAGCATCATGTCGAGCGTCGCTGTACCGCCTGAACAGGTAAAGCGTTTTTCATCTATTTCATAGAGTGTGAAGGTGACGTCTAACTGAGGATAGGCTTCTTTTAACATAGGGATATTTTCCCAGTGAATTGTGCTGCGGCATTGATCGAGCAATCCAGCCCTAGCCAGAATAAAACCACCCCAACTCACAGTACCGAGATTAACGCCTTGTTTATCGAATTTCTTAAGCTGGTTGATTGTTGCGGTATCATCAAAGTGTTGGGCATCTTCCGATGCACAAATAATCAAAGTTTCTAGGTCCCTGGCATCAGACAATGGCAACGTAGGGATTGAGATTCCAATATTAGACTCAACTGATGATCTATTGATGGAAAAAAATTGCCATTCGAACAAACAACTTTCAGATAACCGGTTGGCTGTTCGCAACGTCTCGACAGCACAACTAAAAGGTATCATCGGATAACCGTCGAGCAATAAAATGCCGATTTTTTCAGTCTTTGTATCGATGATTGATCCCCTCCAGTTTTAAGATTAATAATGGATTTGATTATCTAATATTTACAATTTAACGCCAAGTAGATCAGTTAAAACCCTACTCTTTTAAAATAGTAAAAATCAACTATGTATGGTCCCGAAGATTCCTTTACGAGACCTAACCCCATTTAAATAATAATTAACTTTTCAAAGGATATTAACCTTTACCAAAAAGACCTGCAGCAATAAATAAGAAAATACTGACACTCATACAAACATAAGAAAATTTATTCATTGACTTAATAACGGGCTCAGATGCTTTTCCATTTTTCCGGCACCAGCTAACGATCATAGAAAAGACACCCCCAATAATGGCAAGTGTGATTACAGTTTCTCTACTTAATATTAAATCTACCATAATGATTGCTAAATGCCTTTTTATTCAGCCCGCTTCGAATAGGCCTCAAGAAAATCAGCCGCCGCTTTACTGCCACCAGAGAATGATTTCATAGCCTCTTCGTGCAACAAGGTCATGACCTCTTTCTTAATGTCATTAGCCCGTTGGTTAGCAAAAATATCCTCAATCTTTCTCGGTCTGGGTATATCAATTTCAATTACGTGCCGAGCTTGAGTCGGTAAGTTAGTCATAATAATCAGCCGGTCGGCAAGAAAAATTGCTTCGTCAATGTCAGTGGTTATGAAAAAATTCGTATTACGATCTTCTTCATAAAGATTAGCATAGTATTCCCACATCAATTCTTTGGACATGTTATCAAGACCTCTGAAAGGTTCATCCAATATCATAATTTCTGGCTTATTAATCATAGCGCGAGCTAGTTCAGCGCGTCTTTGCATACCACCAGAAAGCTGTGCGGGGTACTTATCTCTAAAGGCTTCCAAACCCACCTTAGTCAGTAAGAAATCAGCCAGTTCAGTTACCTCTTTACCGGTTTCGCCACGAGCTCTGGGACCATACATAATGTTGTCATAGGTCGTCATCCATGGAAACAATGCAGACTCTTGGAACAACACCAGTCGGTCTTTACCTGGTCCCGTTATAGGCTTACCGTTCATCGTTATTTCACCACTAGTGGGTGTTTCGAAGCCAGCAATTAATTGAATTAATGTACTTTTCCCGCAACCCGAAGGCCCTATCATTACAGTAAGTTTATTACTTTCTATAGTAAACGAGCAATCCTTAATGACTTCTTTAGCAAAAGGACCACCACCATAAACTTTGCTCACATTGTTAACGACTATTTCGCTACTATTCTGCGATCTAAGTTCAACTTTTGGCTTTGCAGTTTCCAAATTCATAGTACTCATATCCAATTACCTTGTTTTTAGCCAAGGTGTTAAAAAGCCACCGAGATTACGTAACATTTCACTACTAAAATAGCCGGCAATACCGATGCTAATCATGCCAACAACAATCTGTTCATACGACCCACCTACATAGGAGTTCCAAATAAAGAACCCAAGGCCACCACCTGCACCACCTGAACCGCCACCACCTGAAATCATTTCAGCTGCGACCACTACTTCCCAAGTTATTCCCATTCCTACTGCAGATCCAACCACAATTGAGGGTAAGGTAGCAGGTAGTACAACGCGTCTAAAAATGTCCCATTGTGAGGCACCCATTGATTGCGCCGCTTGAAGGTATTGCTTATTGATCGATTTAGCACCACCCAGTACGTTGATAACAATGGTGTAGAAAGCACCTAAGAAGGTAACAAAAGCAATTGACAACTCAGCAGTCGGCCAAAAGATGATAGAGGCCGGTACCCAGGCGAGAGGTGGTATGGGTCTTAAAATTTCAAATGTTGGAAAAGCGGTGTCGTGAAAAGTACGATTCACTGCCATAAACAGGCCAAAAGGAATCCCCAGAATCATGGCAGCAAAAAATCCACCCAAGACTCGCATAAAACTCATTTGCCAACTCATCCAATAACTTGGGTCGCCTATTAGACCGCCCCAACTTTCAAATACCGCCGTTGGTGCTGGTATTAAGCCAATCCAAGGAACACGGTACCCGTACCATGATTCAAAACGCGCACCTACTTCCCAAATTATTAGAAATATACTAATGGCAATAACGCCACGGAAAAAGGCTCTACTTAAAATTTTATCTTTTAATTTAGTTATATTCATTTTTATTACCCCTCCTTTTCGCCGGCTTCAAAGGCTTTTTTAGCCTCTTCGTTCACGACTCCTTTTGCTTCTTCCATCAGTTCCCGAAACCTTGGGCTTGTGAGAACACTGTAATCACGAGGATGTGGAATATCAACTTCAACTATCTTTTTGGGTTTACACGGTCTGGATGACATGATGATTAATCTATGCCCCAAGAAAATGGCTTCTTCCAGATCATGCGTTATGAAGAAGATAGTGACTTTATTTTTATAATAGATATCGAGTAGGGCTTCGTGCATTACCGACTTAGTCAGTGAATCAAGCGCTCTATAGGGCTCATCGAATAACAATACTTTGGGTTCTAACATTAATGCCCGAACAATTTCTACTCGTCGTCTAAGTCCAGAAGAAACTTCACCTGGAAAACTGTGCTCTGTGCCACCAAGACCTGCATCTGCCATCATTTTAATGGCCTTGTCATATATTACTTCTTTACTGAGCTTACCCTCCATCATGGGCCCAAAAACGACGTTCTCTAGATTTGATTTCCAAGGAAATAAAGCACCATTTTGGAACACTACGATACGATCTGAACCGGGCTCAGCCTGCATTTTGCCTGGGCCACAAAGTAATTCATTATCTAAATAAATCTCACCTGAAGTGATCCCATGGAATCCTGCAATAGCGTTCAGCAAGGTTGTCTTGCCACAACCAGACGGGCCGACAATCATACATATTTCGCCTCCTGGAATGTCAATAGAACAGTGATCAACCGCCATTACCGCAGCGCCATCAGGATCATAAACCTTTACAACATCTTCGATACGAATCGCACCCTTAATGACACTTTTTTGAGAGTTAGTATCTGCATTCATTGTAGCGCTCATTAGTTGTCTCCCAAAGCAAGCTCGCGGACTCGCCATTGCATCATGAAATCTCCAGCCATACGGACCATTGTACTGGTGATAAAACCAGTCACACCCAGCGTAATCATGCCGATAACGATAGTAGGATATGTAACCATGGTGTAGGCAGTATTAATTACGTATCCCAGCCCAAATTGACCCGACACCATTTCACCCGCTACTAATGAGAACCAAGCAACACCGATTGAAATTTGCAATCCAGTAAAAATATACGGCATTGCTCCTGGCACAATAACATGCCTGAATGTTTGCCAGCCATTAGCACCTAAACATCGAGCCGCACGAGTATATGACTCATCAATAGATTGAACACCCAGCATAGTATTTAAGGTCGTGGCAAAAAATGAAGCCAAGAAAGTTAAAAATATAACTGGAGTCTCTGAACCACTAAACATGATGATAGCTAGGGGTACCCAGGCTAAAATTGGGATAGGACGCAACACTTCAAAAAGAGGAAAGATAAACTCATGGAACTTTTTTGACCAGCCTAAAAATAAACCGAGCGGCACTCCAAGCACTGTCGCAAGGAAAAAAGCATAGGCAATTCGACGAAGACTAATGCCAATGTGTTGGTAGTACTCAGGCGTATAAACCGATAATCCGTAGATAGGATCTGGACTGAAATATTCGGTTACTACTTCCGTTAAACCTGGCATATCCTCGAATCGAGGTAGTTGCCATACCTCAACAAATAAATACCATATTGTCAGCAAGAAACCGACACCAAACAACATTAGGTAGGGTTTTGGACTTTTAAACCATGTTGATATTCGGTACATGGTTAAAGCCATACCGGTCATTTCTGACGCCTGTAAGCTTGCGTTGTTCATAATATCCTCAAAATGTACATATAAGTTCCATGTCATAGCCAATAACTACCTAGCTCTTATGAATGACTTGGTGGTAGCTAGTACTCTATTTATGTTGGTTTACTAATTTTTTTAGGTTTACTAACTTTTAGTCTTTTTATTTTTATTTTTATTTTCTTTCTAACTGATTTGGTGACTACTTTTTCACTTTAACCCTATTCTCCGCCGTCTTTCTTCAATTGACGAAGAATAGAGTTTTTAGTGGATACTACTTACTTTTTATCCTGGGAAAGGACCGTCCTGAGCTCGAACTTCACCAATAGGTGCCGTTAGTCCACGCTCTTTCAATATAGCCTCTGTAAACTCGGTCATGACAGCGTCATCTCGAAGAGTCTTAACATTGATAGTTTTAATACTGTGTAAGAACGTAGTTGCTTTAGTAATAAGAGCCTGAGCCTTTGGGGTAATACCAAATGCTAGCTCTATTCTTACTGGCGTTCCACCTTCAGCGTCTGAATAGGCTCCAGCCATAGACTTCCACAGCACTTCTTCAGTAAAACCGGTAGTCTGTGATTCAGCCATTCTGACGACTGCCATAGTGTTAGCAGGATCAGCCATAAACAACTGTGCATCCAACTCTGCATTTAACCAAGCTTTAACAACGTCTGGACGCTGTTCAATAAGGTCACCACGCATCGCGATAAATCCGCCGTCATTTTCGTCAACTGAAGCACCTGATGCAATACGTTTTGCCAGACCTTCCTCTACAAGACGTGAAGCAGTTGGCTCCCAAATGGCTGCAGCATCAAGTTTACCAGCACGAAATCCACTCGTTATGACTTCGATGTTTTGGTTTAAATAACTGGCTGGCTTGATGTTAGCTTTCTCAAAAACAGCTAATGCAAACCGGTCTGTACAAGCACCTTTAGGCACAGCAACGTTTTTACCATTCATCCACTGAAGCGCTTCTTTAGAATTAGCGAAATCAGGCGCGTCCATTCGGGCAAGCATGATATTACATTGATCAAAACCAAGACCAGCAGTAGCCACTATGCTAATAGGTGCCACTCTTTCTTTAGTGGTAGAAACGATAGCAGGCATATCACCCATGTAACCAATGTGCTGCTTTCCAGCCAACATACCATTTACAATAACTGATCCAGCAAGTCCAATTTGAAACTCAACTGTAGATCCTTTAGGTAAATACTTTTCGTATAGCTTTTGATCACGCATTACCACGCCAGACCAAGCTTCAGTGTAATAAGGTTGATAACCTACAACCAAATTGACAGGCTCGCCCACTTTCCCGTGATCAAGAGTTCCTGCGGTTACTGTAGATACAAAGCTTGTTGATGCAATTCCGATTGCAGCAACAACAGCGGTTAGACCAAAAGTGACTCGACGTTGTGCATGTTTTATATTTTTTATCATAATTAAAACCTCTACTCCTCAATGATTAATATTCTAATAAACTGCATTTATGTTAACGTTATTTTTCTACTTTTCTTTCTACATCTTTTCTACTTCTACTTATTTACCTCCGGTTTGTAAAAATTGAATCTTTATTACTCCTTTAAATTAGGGCGATTAGGTCTTAGAGACGCTAGCTAAAACTGTCATAACGAATCATTCCTGACGCTAATTGAATTTCTGTAATGAGTGGCCTTATTGTCGCATCGACTAAGGGCTGGGGACCGGCAATGTAGACCATCGTATTTTCTTGGCCGAGTGTCAATGAGTTCAAAGCTACTTCGTGAACCCACCCATAGCCATGTGAAAGCTTTCCAATGCTTTCTGGAGGCCTTGAATCTGAGGACTCTTGAGAAGCAACCATCTGAACAGAAAGATTATTTGGAAATCGTTTAACCATAGAGTTAAGTCTCTCAACAAAAATCATGTCATCCCAAGTTCGTATACCAAAATATAGGCTGGCTTTATGAGAATCAAAATAATTCACTTTGCAACCATGCTCCATTATGGACATCAAACCAGCAATACCAGAACCACCCGCAATCATAACAAGGTCGTGATTTTCATCTGGGTGAAATGTGGCCTTACCTAAAGGTCCAAATATTTCTATTTCGTTAGTGACACGATCGGAGCTGGAAATCCAGTCTGTAAAACTACCGTATTGCTTCTGCTTAATAATGAATTCAAGTGTGTTGGTACTGACCTCATAATTAACCATCGAGTAGGCACGATATCCATCAATGCCAGGTGCTTTCAGAACAAAAAATTGACCCGCATGAAATGAGATTAAGGAGTCTAGATTAACCTCAAAACGCATAATATCTGACGATAACATTGACAAATTTGAAATAGATGCTTGATGGTGAAGGGGGGTTAAATCATCGTCTCTAAAGGGTTCTATTTTTGAAGGCACGCCAAGCTTACAAGATGTTTTTGCAGTCGCCTGACACATCAAAAATTCGTTTTTCTCCGCTTTTAAATTTTTATGACCTGGTGCATCTGGCCAACCAATTTCTAAATTACCCTCTTTTAGTCGTGCTCGACATGAACCACAAGTGCCAGTAGAGCATTCATACGGCAACGAAATACCAGCACGCAGACCAGCAAAGAGCAATTTCTCTTCTGGCGCTGCTTCGAATATATGGGTTTGCCCCTTTTTTTCTATTTCGATCAGCATTATTGCATTAAATTCCGATTGCGTTAACTCTCAACCTACAGGTACATACTCGACTATCCTGAGGTAATAAATTTCTATAAATACTAGTTTATTCAATATTTAGGTCAAGTAAATTCTGCCCCAATTTCTTAATATACAAAATATTAATCATCTTCATCATCGAAGTCATATTCTAACTCCTTCTCAAGATTTACCATAACTCGACCCTCTTCTTCTTTAACGGGATACATTAGTAATGGCTTTTCAGCCGGCCCTTTGGGCTCTCCAGTCTTCATATCCCATTGCCATAGGTGCCTGTCACAAGTCAGCACCCCTTTCGCACAAAGACCTGAATCCTCTAAATACTCTTCCATATGGGGGCACACTGGTGGATAAGCCCTAAAGCCATCCCCTACATTAGCGACTAAAAAACTAATGCCATCAACATTGAATGGCTTCAGAGAATTCTCTGCCACTTCATCAGCTGCACATACATCTTTCCAACTCATATTTTTTTCCTGGCCTATGTGAAATGGCTAAATTGGCCAATGGGTCCCTTTATCTAGTCTTCTAGTATCAAGTCGAACTTCACGCTCAATAAATTTTACATCATTTCCATCAATTACGAATTTATCGTTATAACGGCCCACAAGAAAAATTCCAGTTGTTCCAGAATCAACGTGAGAACTGTTACCACCTAACAGAGTTTGAAAAACAGTAAGCGAGGTTACGGCAGTAGCAGATTTATTGTCGTCGGCTACATCAACTCTATAAACAATACCGTGACGCTTTAGTGGTGAATCGTCTATATTATGCTTACGGAGTTGACCCGTAATGGACTCCATATATTCTTTGGGTCCACCCATATATTCCATATCTTTCTGAATTTCAGGACTGTAGGCTCTTATGTAATAGTTGAAGTCATCAGAACAAAGATCAAGCCAATTCTTCCATTCACAGTCATCTTGATATAAGCATGTTTTATATATGAGACTTTTTATTTTTTCTGCCGTCTCTGCGCCATTCACAGCCATTGCTGCCTCCATTAATTCAATCCAATTTTTTTGTAATACTTCGGTAATTGACTTAAAGCATCAATTACCGAAGAGTTATAGCTAAACAAACCTGTTAAGCAGTTTCTGCTGGCTCTACGAAAGGTTGATCTGGATGGCTTGGTGAACGACCTACCCAACGACCCCATTCTTCGTAATAGTGGCGCATACCGTTTTCATCATGGATCGTTTCATTTTCATGTCTACCATGCAGTATTTGCCGACTTTCTGAACCCGATTGCATTGCTGCACCCTGGCCGGTGACTGCAATTAAATCCTCACACAGGTTACGACCAAAAGGACCCCATATAGAATTATGATGATCTATCCTAATTTTACGATCCTTGGGGCTATCACTTGCTAGACCTAAACCACGGAATTCAATCATTACTTTATTGGGTCCTAACGGCGTCATAATATCTGAACGTAACGCTGATCCGCGTAAATTAAAATTCACTCCAGGGAACATATCAATCATGTACCACTGATTGGCAGGTAAGTGAGGAAATGAAAGCTCTTCACGTGAGTGAAATCCTTCATAGTTTTCATATTGAACTTCAAAACTACCAACGTTTACGTGGCCACCCTTAAAACCCGTGTTTTTGCGCGCAAAGTACTCGTCATTAAAACCTGTAATACGATTGTGATAATGCAGATAATCATGATAAAACTCGCAGTTAGTGTCGTGCCACAACTTATAGTTACAATCAATAATTGCTTTGTGGTAATGGAATACTTCTAGCGGCTCTTCATTTACTGAAGGCGCCAAGCTATCGAGTGCACCTGCAGCAAACTCTTCAACCGTTTGATTGATATTGTCATTTAAGCTGACCCAAATAAAACCACCAAAATAAACTTCACTTTTGAGTTCACGCAGACCAACATCGGATTCACATAACCGATCTTGGTAGCCTTCTTCTTTTCGAGTTATGTTGACACATTTGCCTTTCATATCGAACTGCCACGCGTGAAACATACAGGTCATTGTTTTAGGAGTTCCAGAAGGTGTACTTTTCGCAAAGCTACCCGATGGTCTGCGCTCAATCATATTACCGCGGTGAGGACAAACGTTTAGAAAAGCTCGGACCTTCATGTCTTTGCCACGAACCACAATTACTGGTTCACGGGCAATAGTCATTGTGCGGAAGTCATAAGCATTTTTAAGTTCGGATTCATGACAAACTGGAATCCACATCTGCTTCCAAATTTTCTCTAATTCTTCTTCAAAAATCTCCTCATCGGAGTATATTTTGCTATCAACCCATTCACCTGACTGTAATTTAGGCTGCGCATTCCACTGTTCGTGATTTCTCGCTGACACAATTAAAACCTCTATATAGTTAAAATCTCAAAAAATAAATTTGGTACTTTTTTAAAATTTGCGCGTTATAGCTGAGACTTCCAGTCAACTTCTTTAGCAAATTTCATACGTTCTTCTGGTGTCATATAAACTGTATGTTCAGGACCAGGATAAACGCGCTGCCTTACATCATCCGCATAACGGGTAAATACATCTTCCATTATTGGAATTAAATCGGTATAAATTTTAGAATGACGAGGCACATGCTCCTCGTAAAGATGTAACAGGTCAGATGTAATAATATGAACGCCATGCGCTTTATTACCAGCTCCAAGACTAATAACAGGTACGGGTAATGTCTCAGCAAGATATTCACAAACATCTTCACTAGTGACTTCACACATAATAGAAAAACAACCCGCATCAACAAAAGCCCATGCGTCATCAACTAGCCGTTTAGCTATATCAGCCGTTTTACCCTGAGCAAAGAAACCGCCTAGCTGTGGCATACGCATCGGTGTAATACCAATGTGACCTTGAACAGGGATACCGGCTTTCACAATGGCTTCTATATTTCTAGCATGATGCTGATTACCTTCACATTTCATAACTTCAGCATTTGCTTGATGAACGAACTTGCCCGCATTTTCGACCGCTTGTTCTGGAGAAACATGAAAGCTCCAATAAGGCATATCAACCATTCGCAGTCCGTACTTAGAACCTCGGTCAATGGCTTTTGACATCATCATTACTTCTTCAAAACTGACCGTTACAGTCGACTGGTGGCCAAATAAAATCATGCCGCCAGTATCAGACACACACAGAATATCAATTCCCAAGCGGTCTGCAATAACAGCACTTCTATAGTCATAAATTGCCATTTGTACTATCTGATCATCTTCACGCATCTTACGTTGAAGCTCTCTGATCGTGACCTTCTTTCTCTTGGGGGTTTGCTCTGTCATTTGTATCTCCAATTGTGTTTTATAATTTGTACTAACTTGTTATAAAACGATAATACTCATCGCAGACAAAACCTGTCCAAGTGATATTCCTTATGGTTTGATAGGCAATGCCTAACTTGGTGCTAAATATAAAGATTTTCCCTATGGTGGGAAATGGCAGAGATTCAGGTTAATATTGGCTAATAACATGGAATCCATTAGGTTTAAGCTATATCTCACCTTTTGGTTTAGGCCTTTCACATTACAATTTTATGATAGCTGTAAATCATCTAACGTCATCAGTATTTTATGAAAAAGCCCTCGCTAATATCAATAGACCGACCACAACAAGTATTGAAGCAACCATTTTTTTAAGGAATTTAATGGGTAATACATGAACGAACTTGGCCCCTAGCATTGCGCCAAAGCCTAGAAATAGTGCTAGTGATAAACCAAGACTAAAATCGACTTCTGAGTGAGCCATATTACTAATTGTTGCCGTTAATGAGATTGGCACCTGTACCGCTTGCGACAAACCAATGGCTGTCAGAATAGGAGTTTTTCGCCATAATAAAATAGGAATTAATAATAATGGCCCGCCTGTTCCGGTTAGGGCTGATCCGATGCCAGTGATAAATCCGATTGAAATTAATTCAACATTATCTGAGGGGGGCTCGGTATGCAGATGTCGGCCAGTACGCAAAAGCGCGTCAAGGCCCGATGCTAAAATTAGAAAGCCGATGGCTACTCCTAACCAATAGGAAGGTAAAAAAGGCAATGCATAACCCCCAAAATAAGCACCTGGCAATGCCCCCAAACATATTTTTATTGCCAAAGGCCAGTTTATAGTGCCTTGCTTTGCATACATAATGGCGCCGATCAAGCCTGTAAATATGTAACCCACCATGCAGGCAGGAATGGCAACATGTAAAGGCACTGAGCTGAAATAATTGAGCGAGGGTACTAACAAAACGCCGCCTATACCGACCCCTCCGATAAGGACACCAACAACAAAAACGACAGTAACAAGAATGGGAGAAAACAAATTTAATGGCTCATTTTGGCAGTGTGTGAAAATTTGAATTGTTTATTAATTTCGTCAGATCATAAACTAGCTGACCCATGAATAATAATTTCTTTTCATCCATTACTAGTGATATCGTAATGTGCAGTACAGTTTTTTATCACAATAACGAATCGGAAATAATATGTTCCTCAGGCAATTTCAGTATCTGGTCGCACTTGAACAAGAGGGACATTTCGGTCGAGCTGCTGAAAAATGTCATGTATCACAACCCAGTTTATCAAGCGCCCTGAAAAGCTTAGAGGGAGAGCTTGGCATTCCTATTATATTGCGCCAGCAGAAATTTCAAGGCTTTACCGAAGAAGGAAAGAGAGTCGTGAGCTGGGCAAAAAGGCTTTTAGCCGATCGATCTGCTATGCTTGAAGAGCTTGCAATAATGAAGAACAGCCTACACGGTCGGCTTCGGATAGGCGCGATTCCTATGAGTTCACCTCTATTCCCTATGCTCAGCCAGCTATTTCAAAAGCACTATCCTTCAGTTCAGCTAGACATTCAGTTCATGAGTCTTGACCAAGTGGTTAAAGGCTTAACCAATTTTGAAATTGACATTGGTGTAACTTATTTAAATGACCCCTTATTAGAGAAGTTCATCACAATGGCGCTATTTGAAGAACCTCTTTATTTGTTGTTACCAGACAACGACTGGCTCGGTGACCAACCTTCAATCACATGGAAAGAGGCAGCTACTTTACCGATGAGTCTATTGTCTAAATCAATGCGTGAAAGACGGATAATGGACGAGGCATTTGAAAGTGTTGGCTGTGAACCGATGCCAAAACTGGAATCAAATTCCATATTTCAATTGGCTTTCCATGCAATGGCAGGAGACTTGGCGACAATCGTGCCAAGACGTTTTGCACATTTACCCAACACACGCCAAAAATTATTAACCGAACCCAGTGTCTCTCAGGTACTGGGGTTAGTTTGGGTACATGGAGACCCCGTATTACCGATGACCAATGCAGCCACTAAGTTAATTCGAGAAGCGCTAGATTCAGGCGCATTAGAAAAAATCAGTTTTCTGGGAGAATAAACCTTCAAAAAATAAAGCTAAACCACGGTTTAACTAACCACAGAAAATTCAATGCTAGCACTTTAAAAAAAAGCCATAATCACAGGCGATTTGGCTCTCTTTTTTATAACTGGCCATCTTCTTCTAGTACTTTTCTAGCGACTCTAAAACATTCCAGAGATTGGGGTACGCCACAATAAATCGCAACGACATGAATAGTTGCGCGAATTTGTTCTTTAGTTACTCCATTTTTAATCGCGCCTCGACAATGAATTTCCCACTCACTCATTTTCCCTAGTGCACCGATCATGGCTAGATTCATTAAAGAACGAGTCTTTGCATCAATCGACTCATCACCCCAGCCAAAGCCCCAACACCACTCGGTCATCGCTTCTTGAAAGGGTCGCGTGAAATCATCAGCAGCAGCTAAATTTTTCTCAACATATTCGGCACCCAGAGTGGCCTTCCGCTTTTCTAGTCCAACTTGAAATCTTTCTTTACTCATTGTAATCCCCTTAGTTTAAAATTTATCGCACCCAAGCACCAATAGGCCAACCATAATAAACGAACTTTACTTTTTCTCTGCGCTGCAGCCAAAAGTGAATTTTAGTCCCTATACTGTGTGATTTAGCTGGATAATTTAATGCTGCACCCAGGTAGTTTTTTGAAAATTGTCTTGTATGTTACACCGTCAGTCAACTGGTCGTAAAACAATTCAACTGGCTCAAGGCCACTACCTTTTGTTAATCACAAACGTTATGATCTTGTTCATGTCGGAAAAAAAACATTTGCTCATCGTTGCCCATAACCCCTCTCCTAACACCCAGAAATTGGTCGATGCATCCATACTTGGCGCCAATCACTCTGATATTAAAGGCGTTGAGACTAAATACATTGCACCCTTACAGGCAACTCCATGTGACGTCCTTTGGGCTGATGCGATCATTCTTGGTACTACCGAAAATTTTGGCTATATGAGTGGTGCCTTGAAAGATTTTTTCGACCGTATTTATTACCCCTGCCTTGAAAAAACAGAGGCCCTACCCTATGCGTTGTATATTCGTGCAGGCTTGGATGGCACTGGGACGAAAATTGCTATTGGAAAGATAACTACAGGTCTATGCTGGAAAGCAGTACAGGAACCTATAATTCTTCAAGGAGAGTACACTATAGAATTTGAAAATCAATGCGAAGAACTTGGTATGCTGATGGCGGCCAGCCTTGAATCCGGTATCATTTAGAGAAACGTTCACTATGACAAATTTTACTAATAAAAAAGCCATCGTCTTCGGCGGCACCTCTGGTATTGGACTAGAAATAGCCAAATTACTGATGCAATTGGGGGCAAAGGTTATTACAGTTAGTCGGCGTGGCCCACAGAGCGATGCCAACAATGGCATGCAAAATGAAATGGCTGATGTTCTCGATAGAACCGCTTTAAAGGCTATTTTTGAGCACCACTCTGGGTTTGATTTTTTAGTCAATGCAGCCACGGGTGGATCACGCGCTATTGGCCCTTTCTTAGAAATGGATATGGATGGTTTTCAAGGTTCATTCGCAAAACTATGGGGGTATCTAAATACCGTTCAACTTGGCGCGCCACACATGTCGCAGAATGGTGCGATTGTTTTGCTTAGTGGTTATCCTGCTAGAAAAGCAAAGTTAGGCTCTATCGCCATTGGTACTGTAGGCAATGCAGTCGAAGGCTTTGTTAAACTCGTTGCCAGTGAAATTAAGCCCTTACGCATTAATGCGGTTTGCCCTGGTTTGATCGACACACCCATGTTTACCCAACAAGGTAAAGCACGCGAAGATTTTTTGTCAAACGGCACTGAACAAAACCTCATAGCGCGAGCAGGTCAACCTGAAGAAGTTGCCTCAGCAGCTATATTTTTACTCCAGAATCAATTCGTTACTGGTACGATTGTTGATGTCGATGGTGGTGCAATATCAGCCTAATCAATACTGGCCTGATTTGAATTTGGTCTTCTTAGCGAGTCAGTGGTTATAATCTATTTCAACACAAACGAAAGGCCCACCCGTCATGAGCCACTGGCCTGGCTTGGCAACTTCAGTTTGAAATAAATGTTTACCTGCTAACTTTATAGCGTATGAATCAGGTGTTATAACAGTAATTTCGCTGTCGACCGCATAGATTAACAACAGGCTCGTGCAGGAAGATAAGTACTGGTCTTCAGTGCCATCTGACGTTGTTACTTTTGAACGACACTTATGTTGTCGAGTCATCACGTTAAAGTCTAGAATATCACCATCATGCAATTTAGCATTGGTTCGCCACCCACCATCAAAATGTGCCAAATCAAATCTTTGATTTAGTACGTCTTTCTGTCCACTGTTATGGTTTAACGTTAGACCATAACCCTCAATTAAAATAAGCGTTCGATCATATCGTTCAAAATCAGAAAAATCACCATCCGTAGTGACCGGTGCCATACTTAATCGCCAGTCAAAACCGTCTAAACTGGAACCACCAAACGCTAACTCTTGAGTACTACCCTGACCGTTTTTCCATGCAACGGAACGGTATTGCTTAGGTGATATGATATTAAACTGCATTAGAGGACGACCTATTTAGGTTAGACTGCTGTAACTTTATCATACATGACAGGCTATAAAAGATGAGCAATGAACCGAGAGGTGGTCTTACTATTCGAACGCTGGCAATGCCTGCAGACGCAAATCCATCAGGTGATATTTTTGGTGGTTGGGTCTTATCACAAATGGATATAGCCGCCAGCATCTGCGCTGTAGATCGAGCTCAATGTCGCACTGTCACTGTGGCTTTAGACGCGATGAGTTTTATTAGCCCAGTAAAAATTGGCGATGTCCTTAGCGTCCATACAGAACTCAGAAAGGTCGGTAATACGTCGATGGATATATATGTCGAAGCTTGGGCTAAACGCGGACGTCTTGGCGAGACGGATAAAGTAACTGAGGCCATGTTTAAATTTGTTGCTGTTGACGAAGACGGTTTACCTACACCAGTACCATCACTTTAGAGCACATCATTTACCAGCTCGATCCAATGAACCACTGGTACCGAGGCACCCTGTCCTATCTGTAACTGACAGCCAATATTCGCCGTGGCAATTACTTCTGGGGAATCAACCGTTAATGCTGATTGCTTATTTTTCTGCAACTGCTTTGATATTTCAGGTTGTAAAATCGAATAGGTTCCTGCAGAGCCACAGCATAAATGTGAGTCAGCAACCTGACAGACTTGATAACCCGCGCTCGTTAAAATTTTCTCTACAACATTCCTCAGGCCAAGTGCATGCTGCATAGAACACGGTGAGTGAAAGGCGACTCGCTTTGGGATAACAGTGGGTTGATTTATAGACCGATCAATAGTAAATTTTTGATTGTCCATTTCCTTAGCGACAAGCTCACTTAAGTCGAGCGCAAGCTCACTAATAGTTTGGCCTTTTTCCGCATAGTCAGCCTCATCTTTAAAAATATCACCATAATCTTTAATGCTCGCACCGCAGCCAGTCGCAGTAAAAATAATCGCTTCAACTCCTTTTCCAACCTCTGGCCACCAAACATCAATTAAGCGTCTGGCTTGCGCTTTACCTTGCTCTATTTGCGATGTGTGCATACCGACAGCACCACAACAATTATTCTGATCAACTTCAATGACACTCAAGCCTAAACGATGCAGTAATTGTTTTGCCGCAGCATTCGTATTAGGTGCTAAAGCAGGTTGAACGCAGCCCGATAGCATCAGTACTTTCCGTTCATGCTGAACCATAACCTTGGCTATATTTGGCTTTTCCTGAGGAATAGATACACGTAATTTGTTAGGTAATAACCATCGACACTTTTGTGCTATTTGGATTGAAGACTTAAATATCCAACCCGAATTTAAAAACCAAGTAATACCCCATCGTAAACTACGCTGTGTGACAGATCGAGGTAAATCATCTTCGATAGCTTCTCGTCCAATTTCTAGCAGTCGGCTATAATTAACACCGGATGGGCAAGTCGTTTCACAACTGCGGCACGTTAGACATCGATCAAGGTGAAGCTGCATCTCCCTATTGGCCGGAGCACCCTCAAAATATTGTTTCATCTGATAAATACGACCACGCGGACCGTCTAGCTCATCACCGAGTAATTGGTAGGTTGGGCAAGTTGCATTGCAAAAACCACAGTGCACACAACTTCGAAGAATAGACTCAATGGCTTCTGCTGATTTTCCTTCTTTAAATCGTTGAGTTAAGTTTGTTTGCATTGTTAAAGTCCAGCGTACATTCGACCAGGGTTAAATATACCGGCTGGGTCAAAGCTTGATTTAAGATTTCGATGCAGTGCTAAAATACCATCCGTAGGACGATGGAATATCTCAGCATGACCGTCATATCCTTGATAAGCACAGACAGTACCTCGGTGAGACTCTACTTGCTGCCTTAACTGGCCAAGATTTTCTTGTGGTGTTTCTATCCACCGCTGCGCACCACCCCATTCGATCAACTGCGGTTCAGCTGGTAAAAAATTAACCTCAACACTCGGCACCGACACCCTAGCAAGCGATTTAACTGGGCCAAAAAACGGATGTGTCTGCTCTTTTAATTTAGACCAAGTGTCATCGTTATCTATTTTATTATCTCCACCCAAATCTTCACAAGCACTATAAAGTCCTTGTTGGCTGCCAGAAAGCCTTATTTTAGTTCTACCCTGATACCAAACTGATGCTGATATTGGATAAGGAAAACGTCTTTTTTGATTGATCCAATCAATGTGTGTTTGAGCATCTGCATGTTCAAAAGACAGCGTTGTTTCTGCCTCAAATTTTGGAATAACACGAATCGACACTTCAAGTAAAATACCTAAAGTACCTAATGCCCCTACCATCAAACGTGATACGTCAAATCCCGCAACATTCTTAATCACGCGACCACCAAAATTGACTATTTCACCTCGACCATTAAGCAGTTTTACGCCCAAAATGAAATCACGGATAGCACCAGAGAATGCACGCCTTGGACCCGTTAAACCACTAGCAACTATACCACCTATGGTTGCTTCTTCGCCAAAGCAAGGCGGCTCAAATCCTAACATTTGTCCTTTTTCAGCCAACAACAGCTCTACGTCTTTTAGTTTACATCCTGCTCGTAAAGTAATGACTAACTCAGCTGGGTCATAGTCAATAATGCCACTATGTCCACTTACATTAATCTCCAGTGCATTAACGACATGCCCGTAAAATGACTTAGTATTTCCACCCGTGATTTTTACAGGTGTACCGTTTGCTGACACAGCCTCAATCTGAGACTGAAGGTCTTCTTCGAGATTAACCTGTGGGATGCTCACTTCTTGAATCTGAATGGCCATTAGAATCGATCCAGTTCAGGATGTGGCAGTTCACCATTATGAACGTGCATCGCATTAAATTCGGCACAGCGTGCTAAAGTAGGAATTGCCTTACCGGGGTTCATGATATTGGTTGGATCAAAAGCGGATCGAATCGCATGGAATTGATGACGCTCTATATCACTGAACTGAACGCACATTTCGCCTAATTTTTCGACTCCAACTCCGTGCTCGCCTGTAATTGTGCCACCATGATGAATGCATAGCTGAAGAATTCTACTGCCTAACGCTTCCGTCTTTGCAAACGCGCCTTCATCGTTGGCATCATACAAGATTAACGGGTGCAGATTGCCATCACCCGCATGAAAAACGTTGGCTATGCGTAACTCATACTCTTCAGAGAGTCGGTTTATTTCAGTTAAAACAGCACCCAGCGCCTTCCGCGGAATAGTGCCATCAATGCAATAATAATCAGGTGATAAGCGACCCACTGCAGGAAAAGCCGCTTTGCGTCCTGACCAAAACAAGTGTCGTTCAGCATCGTCCTTAGCCAAGCGAGTATCTATTGCACCACTATCTTTTAGTATGCGGTCTACTTTGCTTATTTGGGACTCAACTTCCGCTTCGGTACCGTCTAGCTCACAGATTAAAATAGCCGCTGAATCGATAGGATAACCCGCATTGACAAAGGACTCTGCCGCTCTAATAGCGGGGTTGTCCATCATTTCTATACCCGCAGGAATGATACCGCCTGAAATAATGCTGGCAACACTGTTGCCCGCCTTCTCAACGTCATCAAATACCGCCAAAATTACTCGTGCACATTGAGGAATTGGCAACAGTTTCAATATGACTTCAACTACAATACCAAGCATGCCCTCTGATCCAATTACCAGTGCAAGTAAATCATATCCTTGCGACTGCAATGACTGTTGATCCAATACAAGTAATTCACCTGAGGCGGTCACAATTGTTACACTTAAGACATTATGCAACGTCAATCCATATTTAAGACAATGAACTCCACCCGCATTTTCAGCGACATTGCCCCCGATAGAACAAGCTATTTGAGATGAGGGGTCGGGCGCATAATAAAGACCAAGATGCTTTACTGCCTCTGAAACCGCTAAATTACGTATGCCGGGTTCGACAGTAATACTTTGCGCATTATCATCAATGTTAAGAATTCTATTCATTTTAGATAAACTCAAAACAATACCCTCTGCATGAGGCAAGGCACCGCCTGACAGACTGGTACCAGCACCACGGCTCACAATGGGTATATTGCGATCAGCACAAATAATCACAATTTTTTGCACTTCTTCAATGGTCTTAGGCAAAACAACCATCAAAGGGGTTTGGCGGTAGGCGCTCAGCCCATCGCACTCATATGCGGCTAGTGAGGTAGACTGATCAACTACCGATTCATACTCAAGAAATGTGCGAAAAAGGCCCGCTAGCTGTTGTCGTGTTGAAGTTATCATTGCCTTTATCACCACCCTTGATTTGTCTGATATGATCCCAATTGACTCTAGTGCACCGCCTTGCCTTCTAAACAGGCGATTGCTAATATAACTTGAAGGTAATCGAATTGGACTGACCAATTTAACAAATTATGATAAAAAAACCAATAGAAAATCTTTCTGTTACCGACGCAGTAACTGAAAAACTTGAATCAATGATTGTGGAAGGTACCTTTAAGCCAGGCGACACTTTACCGCCCGAGCGTCAGCTTGCTCGTGATTTTGCGGTATCAAGAGCATCGCTTAGGCAAGCACTTTCGGTACTCGAATATCGTGGGCTAATTCTATCAAAACAGGGTGGTGGCAACTACGTATGTGACGTTGTTAAAAAGAGTTTTTCTGATCCACTACTTGATTTAATTAAACGTCATCACGAATTGAAGTTCCAAGTAATTGAACTTCGTCAAACATTAGAGTGTTCTGCTGCTTTTTATGCTGCCAAACGCGCTACGAATGAAGATCGCGTGATTATCCGTCAACGCCTAAATGATTTAAAAGCTACTGTGCCGATGAAAAATCCAGTTGAAGAAGCGAGGGCGGACCTAGAATTACATTTAGCCATTGCTGATGCTGCCCACAATGTGCCGTTATCTTTAATGCTAAGGAATATTTATTCACTGCTACTCAGTGAGATTGAAGAGAATCTAAGCCTAGTTCATCAAGTGAACATTAACTCAGAAAAACTACATGGGCAGCATCATGAAATGGTCGAACTTGTAATGGAGGGAGATAGTGAAGGCGCTCGTCGTGTGGTTCGTGAACATCTGGAATTAATTAGAGATACCTTTATTAAAAATGCGTTAGTTAGCGAACCAAGTAATGACGAAACACGAGCCATATTAAACCAGCTTTAGGGATAATATTATTTAGAGACGCCGGCTTTTAACTGTTCGAAGTTTTGACTCATTTCCTGCATTAGCTGTTTACGTTTTTCTTCAGGTGCAAGGGTGAAAACAACAATCCATGTAACCAAAATAAATACTGCTAAACCTTGAAAAAAAGTCGCTACTTTTTCTTTACCGATAAAGTTATCCAGACGCGTACGATTTGACTTGTAATGGCGCATGAAAAAATCCAGCACCGCAAAAAATGGCCCATAAAGAAAATCAAAAATCTTTTTAACAGCTGGTTTCAAAACTCGTTCCTATCTTAGTATTTGCCGGTAACTGAATGCTAATGACCGCCATAAGGCAACTCTAACACCACGAGTGGAGTTCACCACCAAATTGAACCATAACACCCAAAACTATTATGCTGTTACTATATTTTAAAACCATAACTCAGAGTATCTCATATGGACAATAAGCCCGTTGTGCTGGTAACACGAAAATTACCCGATGCGGTAGAGATCAAACTTGCGGAACATTTTGACGTTATTCTCAACCCGGAAGACAAGCTATATAGCAGCGACGAGCTTTTGCAACTAGCCACTCGTGCGGACGCTATCTTACCCTGCCACACTGAGAAATTCACAGCCGAAACAATTGCTCTATTACCAACCAGAATAAAAGCAATAGCCAATTTTTCTGTTGGTGTTGATCATGTAGATCTAGAAGCCGCCAAACAGAAACAAGTCATCGTTACCAACACGCCTGACGTACTGTCCGATGCTACCGCTGAAATAGCCATGCTACTTATGTTAGGTGCCGCTCGTCGAGCCAGCGAGGGTGAGCGCATCATGCGCACCCAACAGTGGAAAGACTGGAGCCCTGCTTTCATGGTTGGGCAGCAAATCACGGGTAAACGCCTTGGCATTCTCGGTATGGGCCGAGTTGGACAAGTTCTAGCTCAGCGTGCGCGTGGATTTAATATGTGTATTCATTATCATAACCGGCATCCAATTGAAGACAAACTTGCAGCAGGCGCAGTCTACCACGACAGTGTTGAGGCATTGCTGGCAGAAGTTGACGTATTATCGATCCATTGCCCAGCATCCCTTCAAACCAAGGGTCTGATAAATAGTCAACGTCTCGCTATCCTTCACAGTAATGCGATTGTCGTCAATACCTCGAGAGGTGGCGTGGTTGACGATGACGCATTAGTGAACGCTCTGAAATCTGGCAGTATTGCAGCTGCAGGTCTTGATGTTTATAATGGTGAACCTGATGATATCAACCCTGAATACTCCCATCTAGATAACGTTTTTTTGTTACCTCACATCGGCAGTGCCACCCATGAAACTCGCAACGCAATGGGCTATCGAGCAATTGATAACCTAATTGCTATTTTTAATGGAGAGGTGCCCAAGGACCGAGTAGTTTAGTTGCTAAATATTGGTACTACCAATATTGGTAGTACCAATATATACTGATAGTGCGATCAGTGCTAAATACTAATAAGAATGCCCTGACAGGAGACACTTTACGGAATTTATTTATTATAAATTTCCAACCCCAGGAGGATTACAAGCATGACAGATACAAAACAATCAAGACGTAAATTTCTAACCAAAGGCGCGGCAACCATCGCTGGTGGCGCGGCTCTTGTCGCTGCACCCACAATGGCAGTAGCTGCAAAACCTGTTGTACTTAAAGTACAGGCAGCTTGGGGCGGCGGTATCTTTTTAGAGTTTGCACAAGACTATGTCAATCGGGTTAATGAAATGTCTGGTGGCTCACTGAAGATTGACCTGCTTGGCGTTGGCGCAGTAGTAAAAACTGCGGAAATGCAAACCGCTGTTCATAAAGGTGTTATTGATGGCGCTCACTTAGTGACTGCTTACTGGTATTCAAAAAGCCCCGTTGCATCATTGTTTGGAACTGGGCCTTGCTTTGGTTGGTCTGCAAATGAACTGATGGGCTGGATTCAATACGGTGGAGGTAAAGCTCTGTATGAAGAATTAATGAGCGACCTTAGGCTTGACCTCGTTGGTTTTTTCACTGGCCCAATGCCTGCTCAACCACTAGGTTGGTTCAAAGAGCACATTACTAGTAGCGATCAAATGAAAGGCCTTAAGTATCGTACTGTTGGCCTCGCTGCTGACGTTTTGCAAGAAATGGGCATGTCAGTTGTGCAACTACCCGGAGGTGAAATTCAGCCCGCTATGAAGAGCGGTCTAATTGATGCTGCCGAATTCAATAATCCGTCATCGGATAAAGATTTTGGCATGCAGGATGTTTCTAAACATTACCACCTTGCTAGTTTCCATCAGTCGCAGGAATGTTTCGAAATTATTTTCAACAAGCGTCTTTATGAAGGTCTTGCAAAAGAGCATCAAGCTATTCTTAAATATGCCTCTGAAGCGGCTTCAGCAGACATGGCTTGGAAAGCTATGGAGCGTTACTCTCAAGATTTGGTCACGCTGAAAGAAAAGCATGGCGTCAATGTTTACCGTACCCCTGACAGCGTTATGAATGACCAGCTGAAAGCTTGGGATATCGTAGTTAAACGCTTCAACGAATCTGATCCCTTTTTCAAGAAGGTTATTGATTCGCAAATGGCATGGGCAAAGCGTCACGGTGCTTATGCATTGAACAACAACCCCAATTATAAGGGTGCATTTGAGCATTACTTCGGTAAGTTATAGTTAAAATTTAGTCACACTTAAGTTATGGGGTGGTATGTATATTATTACCACCCCTATACTCCTTCCCATATCGAAATATTTCTATTAGGTGCCGAGCCATGATGACTCGTATTCTCTACTTTATAGATAGCCTTAGCGCCTGGTTTGGCAAAGCCTTTGCCTGGTGTATTGTTGTCTTAACTTTCTCCACCTGTTATGAAGTTTTCGTACGCTACGTACTCAATTCACCGACTGTCTGGGCGTTTGATATGAGTGTACAAATGTATGGCTCACTGTTTATGATGTGTGGCGCTTACGCCTTGTCACAGGGTGCTCATGTTCGTGGCGACGTGCTCTATCGTTTAATGAACATTAAAACTCAGGCCAGAATCGATCTTGTTCTCTACATCCTTTTTCTAATGCCCGGTGCTATTGCGCTAGTCTATTACGGCTATGGTTTTGCCTCTGACTCTTGGTTTTATAAAGAAGTTAGCTGGAGCAGTCCAGCACGAATTCAAATTTACTTTTTCAAAACACTTATTCCCATTGCTGGATTTTTAGTATTGCTTCAAGGTGTTGCTGAATGCGTCCGTTGTGTGGTTTGTATCCAAACAGGTGCCTGGCCTGCAAGATTACATGACGTCCAGGAAACTGGAGACATGCTAATGAAAGAACAACAAGATAAACAGCAGTTGGAGAAAGAGAATGTCTGATCCAGTTATCGCAGTCGTTATGCTGTGTTTATTTATTGTAATAGTAATGCTTGGTTTTCCTATCGCATTTACGTTAATCGCAATGGGTATTGGCTTTGGTTATTATGCTTATTACGATGTTGATCGTATGCAACACCTATTTGATAACCGAATTTTTGACTTATTTGTTCAAAATACTTTTTCGGTGATGTCCAATGACGTTTTGGTGGCTGTACCGCTGTTTCTGTTTATGGGCTACGTGGTTGAAAGAGCCAATATAGTCAATCGATTATTTTTCAGTATTCAAATGGCAGCTCGTCACCTGCCTGGATCTATGGCAGTTGCAGCACTATTTACCTGTGCCATATTCGCCACTGCCTCCGGTATTGTTGGAGCGGTCGTTACCCTAATGGGTATGCTTGCATTTCCCGCTATGTTGAAAGCAAATTACGATGAAAGTTTTGCAGCTGGGGTTATTTGTGCTGGCGGTTGTCTTGGTATCCTTATACCACCTTCCATTATGCTCATCGTTTATTCAGCCATCGCAGAAATATCCCCTTTACGGCTCTACGCTGCGGCCTTATTCCCTGGCATGATGTTAGCGGGTCTATATATGATTTATGTTGTTGGACGTGCGGCTTTAAATCCAAGCCTTGCGCCAAAACCGATGGAGGAGGACATACCACCATTCGGCACCATCGTTTGGGAACTTATAACGTCTTTTATTCCATTAGCCGTACTCATTATGAGCGTACTAGGTGCCATCTTAATGGGATTAGCAACACCAGCAGAAGCCGCAGGCGTTGGGGCTGCTGGTGGTTTAATACTCGCCTTACTTTATCGCTCCCTGAGTTGGGAACGATTAAAGCAAGCGGTCTACCTTACCGCGAAAACATCAGCTATGGTCTGTTGGTTATTTGTGGGATCGTGGACGTTCGCCTCCGTATTTTCATATCTTGGAGGGCATGAGCTAATAAATGACTGGGTACTGTCTATGGATCTTGGTACGGTCGGTTTTCTAATACTCGCTCAAGCCATAATTTTCATCCTCGGTTGGCCATTAGAATGGACAGAAATTATCATTATCTTTGTTCCCATATTCTTACCTATGCTGGAAACCTTTAATGTTGATCCATTGTTTTTTGGTATCCTGGTTGCTTTGAACCTGCAAACATCGTTTTTAACCCCACCCATGGCCATGGCAGCTTATTATCTGAAAGGTGTAGCGCCACCTCATATTCAGTTAATGACGATATTCAAAGGCATTATGCCTTATCTAGCTATCATTATTTTCTCAATGGTATTACTTTATAACTTTCCAGGAATTGCACTATGGCTTCCAGTTTATTTGTTTGGGTAAGCCATCTTTCACAGTCACAAATGAAGTAATAAATAATGAGTACATTTGATACATCAACCGCTAATTTATTAAGTGCCTGCGAAGCTCGAAAAGCCATAGATGAAGGACATTTAAGTTCGCAGGAACTAGTAAAAGCTTGCTTTGACCGCATTGATTCACTCGAAGAATCAATTGGTGCCTGGTCGCACCTGGATAAAGAATTGGCTATGCAACAAGCCCGTGAGGCTGATGAATTCCGTAGTCGCGGTTTACGTGTGGGTGCACTGCATGGTTTACCTATTGGTATCAAAGATATTATCGATACTTGTGATTATCCAACCGAACTCGGCACCGTTATCCACGAAGGGCGCAAACCCTCAAGTAATGCTACTCTGGTGTCTCTATTGAAAGAGGCTGGCGCTATTATCCTTGGTAAAACGGTTACCACAGAGTTGGCTTTGCTTTCACCAGGAAAAACCTCCAATCCACATAATAATGAGCACACCCCAGGCGGCTCTTCTAGCGGTTCAGCGGCAGCAGTAGCCTCAGCAATGGTACCTTTAGCTGTAGGCACTCAAACAAACGGCTCAGTCATTCGCCCTGCATCTTTTTGTGGAATATATGGCTTTAAGCCCAGCTTTGGCCGTATATCACGTCAAGGCGTACTGAAACAATCACCACCATTGGACACGGTTGGTGTCTTTGCTCGTTGCCTCGAAGATCTTGCCTTGATCGCTGACGTTGTCATGCGATACGACCAACAAGATGAAGCGATGAGTCCCATAGCTCCACCCTGTATTGGGTCGGTCATGGCAGAACCTGTGCCGGTAGACCCAGTTTTTGCTTTTATTCGTACACCGGCCTGGGATAAGACTGAACAAGTCACCAAAGATGGTTTTCGCGAACTCATAGAAGCCCTTAATGAGAGCAAAGCCAAAACTATCGACATATTCGACTTGCCCGCTCAATTTGACAACATATTTGAAGACCATCGAGTAGTAATGGAAGCCGACATCGCTCGAAACTTTGGTAAAGAATATACCTGTGGAAAGGCAGAATTAAGTGCGGAGCTTCGTAGCATGATTGAACGGGGTCAGAAAATTACAGATGAAGATTACAATGCCTCTGTAGCAACAATAGCCGACTACGCTAGTAGTCTAGACGAAATATTTGAATTATATGATGCCGTCCTAACACCAGCCACGCCTGGACCAGCGCCGCTAGGATTACATACCACCGGAGATCCGGTAATGAATACCATATGGACATTCTGCGGCACACCGACATTAAATCTACCATTATTGCAAAGTGAAGAAGGCCTTCCATTAGGTGTTCAGCTGGTTGGAGAAAAAGATGACGATGCGCGGCTATTTAGAACCGCTCGCTGGTTACTGGATAGTTTAAACGACCTTTGACTTTAGCTAAACAACCTTAGATTAAGAGAAATAATCATGGATAATTTAATAAGCAGCATTATCGCAGTTACTGTATTCCTTGCTTTTGTTATTGGACTGGCAATTTCAATCAAATCAATTCCTTTTGCTATTATTGTATTATTGGTATCTATAATGGTACTGATCGAGTTTTTTCAGTCCGCAAAAGAAGGTTTAAAAAATGATGTCAATAGAAAAGCTTGAGTTAGTAATTATATCTCTGATTACGATTCGTTAATCTCCCCAATAAAAGCATTAACACATTCCAAAATTAAGCCTTCTAGTTGGGTGGCGTTTATATATGAAGGCAATCTAACCAGTACTAGCAAACAGTCAAAATATGAGGAGATGTTAACTCTGGACCCAAAATTCTATTGGAGTCAAAATAGACTCCAATAGATCGCTCATTTTGATTTAGATATTTTTTGCTACCATTTGCTCTGCAATATAATCAGCCTGTCGAATAGCGAGAGAAACAATAGTTAAAGTTGGATTTTCAGATGCTCCAGTAGTGAATTGACTACCGTCAGATATGAATAAATTTTTAATATCATGTGTTTGTCCGTTTTTATTACAAACACCATCAGAAGATTTTTCGCTCATTCGGCAAGTGCCCAAATTATGTGTAGATGGATAGGCCGGCACTGGATAAACATGGTTTGCACCTGCGGCCTCATATACTGCTCTGCCTTGCTGATAAGCATGTTCTCGCATAGCTATATCATTCGGATGGTCATCAAAATGAACATTTGGCACAGGCATGCCATACTGATCTTTTTCTGTTGCGTGAACGGTAATACGATTACTTTCCTGAGGCATATCTTCACCCACTAGCCACATGCCAGCCATGTTTCTATAGTTATCCATTGCACGACAAAAATCACGTCCCCATCCACCCGGATCAAGAAAAGCAGCCATGAATGGCAGCCCAAGTGAAAGGGTTTCCATTTCATAGCCACCAACAAACCCGCGTGATGGATCATGCTTTGATTCGTCAGTAATAATGCCAGCCATAGTTGTGCCACGCCACATATGAACAGGCTCGTCGAAGGTGGCATAGACTGATCCCGTCATATGACGCATATAGTTTCGTCCAACTTGACCTGAACTATTAGCCAATCCATCGGGATACTGGCTAGATTCAGAGTTCAGTAACAAGCGAGGTGTTTCTATTGAGTTACCTGCCACACAAACCACGCGAGCTTTTTGACGGTGTTCTACTCCTGTGTCATCAACATAAACTACGGCATTCGCCTTACCAATTTTATTATGTTCAATTTTCAGAACTTGAGATCCGGGCCGCAGGTCTAGGACTCCGGTCTTCTCAGCTTTAGGAATTTCGCTATTCATGGTTGACCATTTTGCATCCATCTTACATCCCTGAAAACAAAAACCTAGCTGTCGACAGCTAGTACGCCCGTCACGAATCCTACTATTAATGGCCATACGACCAGTATGGCAATTTTTGTACCCAAGCTTTTTTGCGCCTGCATGCATGACCTTGAAATTATTATTACCGGGTAATCCAGGAATTCCATTTGTACGTGTGACACCTAACTTATCTTCTGCCTTATCGTAATAGGGCTCAAGCTCTTTTAAGGTTAGTGGCCAATCAAGTAGATTAGCTCCGTCAAGGTCACCATAATGCGAGCGTGCTCTAAACTCATGATCCTGAATACGCAGACTGGCACCGGCCCAATGCGTAGTACTGCCACCTACAGTTTTACAAATCCATGCGGGAAGCCCAGAAAAATCACGGGCCACACGCCAGCTGCCAGATGTTGTACGCTTATCGAGCCAAGATAATTGTCCAAATGAACCCCACTCATTGTTTTGAAAACTGGCAGCTGATTCACGTTGCCCTGCTTCCAGTAAGACAACTTTGATTCCCTTTTGGCATAACTCATTCGCAAGTGTGCCACCACCTGCACCAGAGCCGATAACCACAACAACACTGTCATCATTTAATTCAATTTTTGACATAACTATTCTTCCTCAATTTATTTTTTTAATATCAGGCTTTTGCTGGACTATCATTAGCTGGCGGATTTGGTAACCAATCAAGATCTTGGAAACCACGATCGAAATAACCACCTGTTTCATAAGATGAACCTTCATAACCAAAATGGGCCCATGCCATCTCATTGTTGTATAAAGAAACAACTGAAGTACCTCTTATTTTTTCAAAGAAATCAGTCCCTGCCATTTTTATAACCAAATTTTCACGTTGCAAGTAGTCAAGACTAGACCAGTCTCCATTAGCACTTTTATTCAGCGCCATAAGACCATTACGTAGCAGTGTGGCAACGCTAGGGTCTTCTACAGCAGATGCGTCCAAGTCTTTCACTACCAATGCATAAACCGCATCATCTAACTGATCGTGGGGGAAAATTGCTCGAGTAACTTGAAGGATGCTATTTGCTTCTTCACTACTTAAAGCCTTGGTCGTCAACGCCCAGCTACTACTAGGTGCCAGTGTCGCCAAAATCCCACTACTAGCAGCTAACGTCCCCATTAGTACACCTGCTCCAGTCTTTAAAAACTGGCGTCGACTGACCCCTTTCTTTCCGTCCAACTCTACATAACTTTTGCTCATATTCCCTTCCTCTCTTCAATGTTTATTTTTAAATTATTAACTTTTTTAAATTTGGTTATGGTGGTTTTTTTATTGATAATGTCCATGTCTTTGAAGCACTTCAATTTCATAACCATCTGGATCAGTGATAAAGAAGAAACGCGCTAACAAATGGTCATTTGGCGCAAAAGTAACAATATCAGTCGGAGAAAAACCCAACTCCAAAAAGCGACCATGCTCAATATCAAGATCATCAACACAAAAGGCTATATGCCCATATCCGCTTCCATGCGTATAGGCAACGGTCTCACCCTTGTTCAATGTCAATTCAATTTCATGGGTACTTTCATCATTTTTCAAGTAAACCAGAGCAAAGTCGTCGAAATCAAGTTCATGAGATGGCGTCAGTCCAAAAGCTTGCTCATAGAAGATTTTGGACCGCTCGAGGTCGAGCACCCTGATCATGCTGTGAATGATTTTTGCCATCAACTTCCCCTGAAATTTCTTAAAATTGAATAGTTAGTATAGAGTTCTGATACGAGAGGGTGGTAGTATGGGATTACTACAATGCTGTTCTAAGGAATTATTTTTATAAAAAATGTTCTAACGACAATAAATAACTCCGCATAAATTTGATAAATCCAACATAGCTGAACTGTTGTAGACTGTTTTTATAAAATTACTGAAGGTAGATCGAAATGTGTCAGATATATGCAAGTACAAAGCCTGAGCGCTACGATAGCATTTCACATTCACTTCGTATTCAAGGGTGCGTTACTAGCATTCGGCTAGAGAAGGAATTCTGGTGCATACTTGAAGAAATGGCTATAGCAGAAGATAGAACACCTTCTGAATTAATCAACGTACTATATAAAGAAGTTCACCAGAATTATGGCGAAGTAAAAAACTTCACCTCTTTTTTACGAACAGCATGCACAATCTACCTTGCTCGAAAAAGTAGCATGGAAGATGTAGTGTTGTCAGAACCAACGCTACAACCTCCTCTGCATAGTGTGTCGTGTAACAAGTAACCCTATGTTAACTCACTGCAAACGCTTCCAGCTTATCAATTAATTCTCGTGGCACTTCAACCCCATTTTTTTTAGCTTGAAGTTTAAATTTATACCTATCAGAGCCCGGTAAACGAACACCAGGCTCACTCAATAGAGCGGTTAGCATGGTTTCCAATCGGTCGGCATACGCAGCATCTCCGCCAGGCGCAAATGTACCAGGTGATATTGCTATGAAAAACTGGCCAACTTTCGGTTCTCCACCAGTATTGTTTTTAAAAACAGGCGCCTGAAATGAACAGTTTGGACCACTTAATATACCCGCAAGCAAATCAACTAGCATACCCAGCAGCAATCCTTTAAATCCACCCGCATGTGCTAATGCACCACCATTAATAATTGCGTTAGCATCGGTGGTATTATTACCCTCTTTGTCATACCCCCAGCCTAATGGTACTGGTATACCTTCTGCGGCGTGCTTTTTAACGGTAACCAACGCAACCTGACTGGTCGCCATGTCTGCAATTACAACTGGTTCACCACCGGGACGAGGCACACCAAATGCCATGGGATTAGTACCGAAAAAGGCACTTGCACCGGGAGCCGGAGCCACTGCCGAAGGTGAGTTAGCAAATCCCAAGCCGATAAGACCTTTATTTGCCATACGATTAACAAACCAACCGACCACACCCGCTGAGTAGGAATCGACTATCGACAATGCGGCAATACCCTGCTGCTTCGCTAAGGCATAAAAATCAGCTTCAGCCTTTTCATAAGCGGCATGTGCAAAGCCGCTATTCGCATTAGCCCGTATTGCAGAAGGCGCAATTTTTTCATGGGTAGGATTAGCGTCTTTGTTTAATTTACCCACTTGCAGATGACCACAATACAAAGGTAAATAATTAAGACCTACTGTTCTGATACCATCACATTCAGCATCGACTACCGATTGCACCGCCATATCAAGCTGATGCCCATGAGCACCACAAGCACTCAATGCTCGCCGAGTAAGGTCGCCTACCTGCTGGAGTGATAATGTTTGATTGCCAGTACTCATGTTACTTCCTATTTTTAATCCATTTTTAAAGCTTACGTAGTGTGAAACAATGATACAAGCGAGGCAATTAATCAAATAATAAACAGAAGACTAATTCGGTAATAATCAAAAACCAATGTTCCACCAAGTTTCAATAATCATCGCTGGCAGAAGAAAGCATTTATGGTGACAAGCGGTCCATTACCCATTGATCCCCATTGGGTTGATATGACACTCGGTCATGTAACCGGTTTACCAGTCCTTGCCAAAATTCGAATGACTGTGGTTTAAGCCGATATCCAATCCAGCTCTCAGGTCGTGGGACGTTACCATCAGGATATTGCTCGTGTAAGCGTTTTACTTCGTCTTCCAAGGCCTGGCGATTTTTAACTACAGCGGTTTGACAAGATGATGCAGCACTAAAACGACTGCCTTCAGGCCTTGAATTAAAATAATCTTCCGCTTCACTCGCTGGCAACTCCTCTACAATGCCTTGCACTCGAATTTGTCGACTTAAATCACGCCAATGGAATAACAACGTGGCTTGGGGGTTAACAGACAATTCTTGGCCCTTTTGGCTACGTGAATCGGTGTACCAGCAAAAGCCTCGCTCATCATAGTTTTTGAGCAATACAATCCGCGCTGATGGCATACCGTTAGCGTTAGCGGTTGCAAGCGTCATAGCGGTTGAGTCTAACAACTGTAAATCATTCGCTTCTTTCAACCAATGTCCAAATTGACTCATTGGATCGGCATCTAGGTCGGCTTTACGTATACCTTGGGATTCATATTCACGGCGATGATCGCTGAGATCCTTTTGATTTTTCATGGTCATCCTCTCTTAGACTAACGCTATTCAAACAAGGTAGATATATTAGCCAAATCGCTTTTACCTTTGGCAATTTCTGATGCCTCTAGTCCAGCCAACTCGTGTGGAAAAACTAGCCATTCTTCACTTTCATGGACAAAATAATCAGGCTCAAAGTCAACTGCATTTTTAGTCGGTTTGTACCAGGGACAGGCCACTCTTATATCGCTAGGTGCGTTAAGTCGTGATTGTTTACGAATCTTTTTTATCAAAGCATCAACACTCCGGCCAGAGTCAAAGACGTCATCCACAATTAATAACTTATCATTTGCATTCGCATTTTCGATTAGGTAATGCAGTCCATGGACCCGAATTTTTTTTGCTTGCTTATTAATGCCATAGTAAGACGATGTTCGAACTGAAATATGGTCTGTCTCGATACCTTTGTATTCAAAAAACTCTTGTACGGCTATTCCAACTGGCGCACCACCTCGCCAAATGCCAATAATAAACTCAGGTCGAAAATTATCTTCATAGACTCGATGCGCTAAACGAAATGAGTCTTCCAGCAACTGTTGCGCAGTAATGAATGTTTTATCCACTAGATGTTGATACCTAAAAATAGAATGTGCTATTTTGGCACAAGCCTTGCTTACCGACCAGACCAGCTTGAACAAAAAATCAAGCCATTCAATCATTCGACCCGACTTCAGATTAAGATATTAAATCGATTCACTTTATTAGACCCTGCTGAAGGAAAACTTACCCACAGGGACAGCGTCAGAAAAAAAGAAACCTTGGGCATAATCACAACCCGCTTTTGTTAAAAGCACTCTCTGCTGTTCGGTCTCGACTCCTTCTGCGATAACCTTTAACTTGAGTTTATGCGCCATCATGATAATGGCCTCACACATGACTAGACTATCAGATCCTAACGCCATTTCTTTAACAAAAGACCGATCAATTTTAAGATAATCAATTTCAAACTTTTGTAAATAAGACAGCGATGAATATCCAGTTCCAAAGTCATCTAATGAAATAGTCATACCACTACTTCTTAACTGAATGAGGTGTTGACTCACTTCTAGCCTATTTTCCATCAGTAGTCCCTCCTTAATTTCGATACCGAGAGAATTACCAGGCAAACCCGCTTGTTTCAACTTGTCTATCCAGCTTAAAATATTAATGCCATCGTCCCTAAAGTGGGCTAACGATGTATTAATACTGATCTCAAAATCAGGACATTGCACTTTACGCCACTCAATTAGCTGTCTTATAACTTGTTCGAAAACCCAATTTCCCAAACCAATAACCAAGCCAATTTCTTCAGCAAGTGGAATAAATTTGTCTGGTAAAATTAAACCCTGTTGCGGATGTTGCCAACGTAACAATGCTTCTGCTTTTTGAATTTCACCTGTTTTAAGGTTAACAATTGGCTGATAATAAACTACCAACTGTTGATCTGACAGTCGTTGGTTCGACAATGCATGATGTAGGTCTTTTACCATCGACATTCTATTCATTGCAATTTGATGCATTGTTTTTTCAAAGTGTTGGAAACGATTTCGACCTTTTGACTTTGCCACGTACATCGCCTGATCAGCATTTTTTAATAGCGTTTCAATGTCTTTTGCATTATCAGGATAAACCGTAATTCCCATGCTGGCTGACAGATGAATGACTTCATCATCAAGATAAAATGGCTTTGAAAGTGCTTCGATAACCTTAGATGCTACCCGATCAACATCACTGCCGGCCTGAAGCTCACCCATCACAATCGTAAACTCATCCCCCCCTAATCGAGCAACAGTATCGATTGTCCTGACACAATGAAGCAATCGCTCAGCGACAACAATTAATAACTGATCCCCCTTTTCATGTCCAAGTGTATCGTTAACATCTTTAAAATGGTCTAAATCCAGAAAAAGTAATGCGACTTGTCTATTAACACGCTGCGCTTTAAAAATCTCATAGCCGAGTCTGTCCTCCAGAAGATGACGATTAGGCAGCCCAGTCAGTGCATCATAATTCGCTTGGCGCTGAATAACCGAATCAGCAAGATCGCGTTCGATTGCAATACTGATTAGGTTCGCTGTTTGCTCAATCAAATGAATATCGGCCTCGTTAGGCGTGCTAATTTCATGTGTACTGATAGAAAACGCCCCCAACATTTTACCTTCGACACTCTTGATGGGCTGAGACCAACTTGATGACAGACCAGCTCGTTTGGCTGAAGCTGCGTAATGTGAAGAATAAGGGTGCGTTTGTAAATTTTCAATAACATAACGCTCACCAGTAGCAACTGCTGTGCCACTGGCACCACCACCCACTTTGATCGGAATAGTCTTTAACGCATCTTGATAGAATTTCGGTAATGTAGGCGAAGCATGAATTCGCAACGAATGTGTTTCTTCATTGACTAACAGGACACAGCCCACCATTTTTGGGTATTGTTCTTCGATCTCAAGGACAATGAACTCCATTATCTGGTTCAACGGGAATCCTCGCGACACCATTTCTAGACATCGATTACGTGATTGCTCATTGGCTTCCTTTATTTTTAACTCAGCAAGAGCTTCTATCAAACGGCTCTCTGAGTTTTTTAATTTAGAAGTCAATGTAAGTAGGTCAGGCGAGTTAATTTCCTTTTCAACAAGGCTAGAGAGATCTTTTAGCAAGGCGATGTCTTCTGCCGAAAACTGGCGTGCCTGATAAGCCAAAATACACAGGGTTCCCATGATTTGATTATTCGCAGCTTTGAGCGGTTGACCTGCATAAAACCGAATATGAGGCTCCCCAATCACAATTGGATTATCCGAAAATCGTTGATCCAACTTTGCATCAGGAATAACAAACACTTCGTCGTACAAAATAGCATGCCCACAAAATGAAATACTTCGAGGCATTTCAGTCAAATCTAAACCCAAAGATGATTTGAACCATTGACGGTCTGTGTCGACGAGACTAATCAGCACAATAGGCGCATCAAATACTCGCTGTGCAATCCGAGTTAATCGGTTATATCGTTCTTCAGTACGTGTATCTAACACGCTTAAATTATAAAGAGTTCTTATTCTTAACGCTTCCCTTCCTGGAAAATCAGGCTCCTTCACTTTACCTCTCCCATAAACCACCAAACAAAAACAAACAGACTATTTCAGTCTTATAGAGTATTTTTGCTTGCCTTGCTCTAATATGTATTTTTACTCACTCGATTTACCAGAACCTAAGCCCATGTTTGAATTAATTACCAATGCTAATTTATACTCGCCGTTATCACAGGGCATTAAACATCTGCTTATCTGTTCGGGTAAAATTGTTTCTATTACCAACAGAATTCCAATGCTTGACGATCAGTTTGAGGTTTTTCAAACCGACTTAAATGGCGCCAGGTTAATACCTGGCTTTATCGATGCGCATGCTCATATTACAGGCGGTGGAGGAGAAGCAGGTCCATCAACGCGAGTGCCACCGTTACATTTAAGTCAGTACACACAAGCTGGTGTTACCAGTGTGGTTGGTTTGCTTGGCACTGACGACTTAACTCGGAGTCCACAGACGTTACTAACTCAAGTCATGGGGTTGCGTGAAGAGGGTCTATCAGCCTGGTGTTACACCGGCGGTTATCATGTGCCAGCCGTCACGTTAACTCAATCAGTGCGGAGTGATATAGTGAACTTAGAACCCGTGATTGGTGTTGGAGAGGTAGCCATTAGTGATCATCGATCCAGCCAACCCACAATGGATGAAATTTTACGGTTGGCGAGTGAGACACACGTTGCAGGATTGATGACAGGCAAAGCAGGTATTGTTCATTTTCACTTGGGTGACGGGGCTCGAGGTTTATCTATGATTCGTGATTGTCTCGACACTTGCGAAATTCCAGCACGCGTTTTTAACCCGACCCACGTTAACCGAAATAAAATATTATTTGAAGAAGCCTGCGCCATAACGGGCCGAGGGTGCACCGTTGATATTACCGCCTTTCCTGCAGATGAAAGTGATACCGGCTGGGTAGCGCAAGATGCAGTTGCTCGATATTTTGATCAAGGCTACGACCCAACAAAGCTAACCATTAGTTCAGATGGTGGGGGCTGCCTGCCTAGTTTTAATGCTCAAGGCGAACTACTCAAAATGGGCTTTGCAAAATCATCAGCAATGGCCGAGACATTTAAGGCTATGCTTGACCTTAACTTGCCAATAGAAAAGGTATTGCCATTGATGACTAGTAATGTGGCTAGTCTGCTAAAATTTCATCAAAAAGGAAATATTGCATCTGGTTTTGATGCTGATTTATTGGTTTTAAATGACCGTCATCAAATTGAAAGCGTCATGGCCAATGGTGTTTGGCATATTAAAAATCAGCAGCAGCTTGTCCACGGACTATTTGAGCAATGATCATTAAAAAAACACTGATAAAATATAAATATAATAAATTAGAGGTTTATTAAAAGTGCCCCCTTCCCCAGAAAAAAATGGCCAGCGCCGTGGTTATGTTATCCCTATAGGGGGTGCAGAAGAGCGCACTAGTTCGGCCACAGTGTTAAAAAAATTCGTCAAATTATGCGGAGGCAGCTCAGCTTGCATTGTGATCATACCAACCGCTTCCAATTTATCTGATACAGGTGACAAATACATAAAGATTTTTGAAAAACTGGGTGTCGCAAAAGCCATATCACTATCAATCAATGAACGAAGCGAGGCCAGTCGACCGGATTACATTAAGGCACTCGACAATGCAACGGGGATATTTATCACTGGCGGCAATCAATTACGTTTGTCGACTATTCTTGGCGGCACCGAAGTTGCTCAAAAAATAAGACGATTAAACGCACAGGGTGTGCACGTTGCTGGCACCTCGGCCGGTGCAGCAATTATGCCAGAGCACATGATTGCAGGTGGTTCTACTGGGTCAGTCCCTTCAGCTGACGGCGTTAACTTAGCACCAGGTCTTGGCCTTACCAATGCGTTACTGATTGACCAGCACTTTAGCCAACGCGATCGACTTGGCCGATTATTAACGGCAATATCTTATAATCCATTTATGCTCGGTGTTGGTATTGACGAGGACACCGCCATCTTCATCGATGCAGATCATAAATTTGAAGTGGTGGGCAGTGGTGCCGTGACCGTCATAGATCCGATTGATCTCAGCTATTCTTCAATGAGCAAGGCTTCAAAAAAAGATGCCCTCAGCTTGCTCGACTTGAAACTGCATATTTTATCCAAAGGCTGTCGATTCAATATTCAAGAAAGGAAACCTTATCCTCCAAAATAGAAATATATATAACCAAAAGCTATAAAGAGTTAAAAATCGCCATTTAATAAAGTCACTGACAAGGAGCATTTATGAAAGTTACCGCGACAAACGTCTACGTAGGTCCAAGCATTTACGCCAATTTCCCCGTTATCCGAATGGTGGTTGATCTAGGTGTGCTACTTGAATGGCCATCAGTAAAATGTGGCAAAGGATTTACTGACGGATTACAGAAAGCGATTCCCAGCCTATCCGAACATGGTTGCTCTTATCGTGCCGAGGGTGGTTTTTTGCGTCGTCTTACGGAAGATGAAGGCACATGGATGGGACATATCATGGAGCATGTGGCACTTGAAATTCAAAATATTGCAGGATCAGGCGTGTCCTTTGGACGAACGCGCAATGCCGGTAAACCCGGAATTTACAACATGGTATACGCCTACAAACAGCGTGATGCAGGTATCGAAGCTGGTCACCTAGCATTGAGACTGTTAATGCACCTTTTGCCTCCTGAGTTACAAAAAAAAATTGAGTATGCCATTGACCCAGATTTCTATTTCGAGTCAGAACTTGAAGAGTTTGTGCTTCGCGCTCAACGTCGAGAATTTGGTCCCAGTACGCAATCGCTGGTCGATGCAGCCGTTAGCCGCAACATTCCCTGGATTCGATTAAATAATTACAGTCTAGTCCAATTTGGTCATGGCAAATATCAAAAGCGAATTCAAGCCACTGTCACGAGTAACACTGGCTGCATTCCGACTTCACTTGCTAGTGACAAAGAAGGTACCCACAGCTTGTTACGTGACATGGGCTTGCCTGTCCCAAAACAAATGATGTTTATATCTGAAGACGCTGCCGTTAGCGCTGCTAACAAAATTGGTTACCCCATTGTAATCAAACCGCTCGATGCAAACCATGGTCGCGGCATCAGTATTAACCTGATGACTGACGCTGAGGTACGCGAAGCATTCTACTTTGCTAAAGAGCAGGGCAATTCACGTTCGGTACTAGCCGAAAGTTTTGTGACGGGTTTCGATCATCGCATGCTTGTAGTGGATAATGAGCTTGTCGCTGTTGCTAAACGTGTACCCGGTCACGTTATAGGAGATGGTAAACGAACGATTACAGAGTTGGTCGACAGGGTTAATACTGATCCAAGGCGCGGAATTGGTCACGAAAAAGTGCTCACTCGAATCGAACTTGACCGACAAGCCAATAAACTCCTGCAAGATGCAGGTTATAGCGCAGAAACTGTTCTCAAAAAAGATGAATGCTTCTTTTTGCGCTCTACTGCCAATTTATCAACGGGTGGAACTGCGATCGACTTAACCGACGTCGTACACCCAGACAACCGCGAAATGGCAGTTAGAGCCGTATGTGCCATTGGCCTAGATATCGGGGGTGTAGACTTTTTAACTAATGATATTACACAATCCTATAAAGACATTGGCGGCGCTATTGTCGAAGTCAATGCAGGCCCTGGCTTTCGTATGCACGTTTCGCCCAGTGAAGGAGAATCACGTGATGTTGCCGGCAAAGTACTCGACATGTTGTACCCACCGGGTGCACCTAGTAGAATTCCTGTGGCTGCTATTACTGGCACCAATGGCAAGACAACAACCGCTAGAATGCTGGCACACGTTATGAAGTCATCGGGACATGTTGTGGGTATGACATCAACTGGTGGCGTTCAAATCGATGGTAGAGTCACCGTAAAGGGTGATATGACAGGCCCACAATCAGCGCAGATAGTACTCCGTGATCCAACAATTGACTTTGCTGTTTTGGAAACTGCTCGGGGGGGCATATTAAGAGCGGGTCTTGGTTACAGCGAATGTGATGTCGCTGCCTGCATCAACATTACCGCTGACCATATGGGGCTAGGCGGCATAGAAACATTAGAACAATTGGCAAAAGTAAAAGAGACCGTAGTACGCATCGCTAATGACACTGTGGTACTGAATGCGGACGACAAACTTTGTCTAAAAATGGCAGATAACACCCGCGCTAAACATCTTTGCTATGTCACGATGGATCCCACTCACGGCCTAGTTCGAGAGCATATCCGAGCCAATGGTCGAGCGGTTGTTCTCGAAAAAGGCATCAATGGCGACATGATCACAATCTATGACAATGGTGCACATATGCCACTGCTTTGGTCTCATTTAATTCCAGCTACGATTGAGGGCAAAGCAATGCATAATGTTCAAAATGCAATGTTTGCCGCAGCTATGGCTTTTAGTTTTGGCAAAGATTTAGATGACATTAGATCTGGTTTACGTACTTTTGACACGTCGTTTTTCCAAAGCCCAGGGCGCACCAACGTTTATAATGAACACCCATTCAAGGTTATTCTTGATTATGCACATAATCAGGCTAGCTTCCGCGCCATGTCTGATTTGGCCGGTCGTCTTTCACCAACGGGCAGATCTATTATGGTTATTTCAACGCCTGGCGATCGCCGTAACGAAGATATTCGTAGCTCGGTTAATGCCTGTTTGCCCGAGTTCACTCACTTTATTGTAAAAGCAGATGGAAATCGCCGTGGCCGTGGCCATGACGAGGTGCCTCAATTAATGCGTCACTACTTACTTGAATCGGGTATAGATGACGCCAATATTACTGTGATTGCTGACGAAGAACCAGCAGTCGACTTCGTACTAAACATGGCCAAGGACGGCGATCTAGTCGTTATTACCGCAGATGACTTGCAACGCACTTGGAAACAGATCATCAACTTAAACAGTGACAAACCAAAAGGTAAAAAAACTATCCCTGGTACAAAGGTGTATCTACCTGAAACCGAAAAAAGGTATGTTTTAGATCAAGATGAAGCGCTAATTATTGATGAACGCGGTGTTCGATTAGCCAGCAGTGAATCTGAAGACTCAGATTAAAGCCCATTGGCAGTTATGGCGTTTATTATTGAATAGTCATTATTAAAATTTGCTTACCACCCCTACTCAGGCTGATTTTCAAGCAGCCTGAGGTTATAATTAATTTTTATAGCTTCGTCTAATAATTAACCGGTAACGACAATGAGTGAACGCATCGAAATAAGTGGCCTGAGCATTGATGCTGACCTCTACCAACTTATTGACCGAGAAATTGCCCCTAATAGTGGTGTTGACTCTATACAATTTTGGCAATCGTTTGCAGATATCAACGCGGCACTTGGCCCTCGCAATAAAGCACTACTCGCAACACGCGATCAAATTCAACAACAATTAGATGTTTGGCACAAAGCTCATGTTGGTGCTTTTAATCTCGATCAATACAAAGATTTTCTAAAAGAAATAGGCTACCTCGTCCCTGAGGGCGATTCTTTTCAAGTCACCACTGACAATGTAGATGACGAAGTTGCATTGATAGCTGGACCACAGCTTGTCGTGCCAGTCGACAATGCGCGTTATGCTTTGAGCGCTGCTAATGCTCGCTGGTATAGCTTGTACGATGCACTTTACGGTACTGATATTATTCTTGAAGTCCAAGGCTGCAAAAAAACCGCCAAATATAATCCTGTCCGAGGTCAACAAGTTATACGTTATGTCCGAGAGTTTCTTGACCAGGCTGTGCCTTTAGCGGCTGGCAGTCATAGCTATGTTACACAGTACAAAGTGCGTTCAGGAAAACTTATTGCGGTTATGGGTGATGGAAGCGAAACTGAACTAGGTTGGCGCGAATGCTTTGCCGGATATCGCGGCGAACCAGAATCACCATCAGCGATATTACTTAAACACAATGACCTGCACCTTGAGATTATGATTGGGGAAGGTTTGTTTATTGGCCAAGGTGATCTTGCCAACGTATATGATGTTCGAATAGAGGCGGCTATCACCACGATTATGGACTGCGAAGACTCTGTTGCTGCTGTCGATGCAGAAGACAAAATAAGGGTGTATCGTAACTGGGCTGGCTTGATGAAGGGTGATTTAACGGCAACACTAATGCGAGGAACAGAAACTATACAGCGCAGCCTTAATGCTGACTCTGAATTTATTGCACCTAACGGTGACGACTTGACAGTACCGGGTCGGAGTATGATGTTTGTGCGCAACGTTGGGCCTCACATGTTTACTGATGCGGTCACTTGCAATGGCGAAGAGGTAGCCGAAACATTCCTTGATGCGATGGTTACATCGCTAGCCGCAAAGCATGATTTACTCGGTAACAGTGAATTTAAAAATAGCCAAAAAGGCAGTATTTATATTGTTAAGCCAAAAATGCACGGCCCTGATGAAGTCGCCCTTGCCGTCAATCTTTTCGAAATGGTTGAGCAAGGACTTGGGCTTCAAAAAAATACTATTAAAATCGGCATCATGGACGAAGAACGCCGAACAACTGTCAATCTTAAAGAGTGTATTCGGGCCGCCAGTGAGCGAGTCGTTTTCATTAATACTGGCTTCCTTGATCGTACGGGTGACGAAATTCATACCAGCATGGAAGCCGACGCAATGATTCCAAAAAATGAAATTAAGGGATCACGCTGGCTACTAGCCTATGAAGACTGGAATGTGGATGTTGGCCTTGAGGTTGGCTTATCTGGACACGGTCAAATTGGCAAAGGCATGTGGGCAGCTCCCGATAATATGGCAGCGATGATGGAACAAAAAATCTCCCATCCACGCGCTGGTGCCAATACCGCTTGGGTTCCGTCGCCTATTGCTGGTGGGTTACATGCCATGCATTATCACCTAGTGGACGTTCGTGCCAGACAGAATCAATTGCAAGCTTGCCCCCGAGCAAATCTTGACGATATTTTAACTATTCCAGTGCTCGACGGTCGTCAAATCAGCGAAGGCAACTTAATTCAAGAACTAGAAAACAATGCGCAGAGTATTCTTGGCTATGTTGTTCGGTGGATAGACCAGGGTATTGGCTGTTCCAAGGTACCCGACATTACTGATCTAGATTTAATGGAAGATAGGGCGACACTGAGGATCTCAAGCCAACACATTGCTAACTGGCTTCATCATGAATTAACTACTAAGGCTCAAATCCGTTCAGTGTTTGAAAAAATGGCAGAAATTGTTGATCGCCAAAATGCACATGACCCGATCTACAAATCAATGGCACACAACTTTGAGAGTAATATTGCCTTTCAAGCAGCTCTTGATTTAGTTTTCAAAGGGAGAGCAGTCTCTAACGGTTATACCGAAACGGTATTGCATGACCGTCGTCGAGAAGCCAAAGCACAAATTCAACGTTAGGTTCTTTATTTTTTTAGTGGACTTAGCCATTCGTTAACCAGCAATCTCTATGAAGCAGACATTTTTCACAGGCGGATGTTGTTAAACGTCAATGATTAGTTGGATTATCAATATTAAGCGCGTGACCCTGCTGCGCAATGGCACCACTTTACTCATCAAGCTCAGATGACCTTCCTTTTAAAAAATCTTGCTGTATTAAGATTCTTGAAGTTATAGGAAAGCTTTCGAGCACTGAGATTATTTTCTGAAGGCAGTCATCGGCCAATTTAACATCTTAGTCGTTAGTAAACCGGTATACCTCCTGCATTGACCCAGCAGCAACTCACGAGTTTCCAGCAATTTTAAAAAATATGCCTATCGGTGCTTGAGACACCCCACCCATGCCACTTATGAAGACCTTAGCAATGATTAAACACCTCAGATAAAGATTTACCCTAATGCCAGTCTAGCTATCCGTGTGATTGAATCAAATTCAGTTATTCGAACCGATAGGCTTAGGTAATACCTAAAAGGCAACCAATGCACAAAGACCACCTAAAACCGTCTTGGCACCAAAGGCTATTTCAACCTGTGTCCTCGTCTCGATGCTATTTTGCAGTTGCTTCATCCCCCTCTAATACAATGCCCGCACCAACAGATGCAATTACCAAGAGCCACAATATAGTCGAGCTCTACAATATTATTGATATTCCCCTGTGATGTTGATGGGAGCGAGATTTCAAGTAAATCACAGGTTTTATAATAACGCGCAATGCCCTGATAATTACTGCGTGTTTGGAATTTAAAGAACGTATTAATTTATTAAATGGTAATAAATACCGTATAATGGAAATCATAAAATACTCAATTTAATCACATTATTCTCACAAATTCATACACTTATATAAATAATTGTATAGTTTAGTACATATATATATTTTTTTGGAATATATTTTTATTTTTTAAATAAATGATTTCAAACTATTCAAAACAACAGATTTATGCTAACTTAAATTCTATGCCTGATTTAATCACTCCAATTACTAAGAAACGTGGTCGACCACCCGGGCCTAATAGCAAAGCAAGTGATGGAAAAAACCAGTCATTAGTTCGAGCAATGACTCTGCTCGAGAGACTCTCTCTGGCCCCTACCGGTATGAACTTAACCGACCTCTCGCAGCAACTTGGCATGCCATCAGCGACCACCCATCGCTTACTCAGTACATTCGAAGAAATGAGTTATGTCGAGCATGACTCGACACTCGGTCTCTGGTTTATTGGCCTTAAAACTTTTTCAGTTGGCAATGCTTTTTTAAACAGGCGTGACTTTATTGCCAGCTCTCGCCCTTATATGCGACGCTTAGTCGAGCAATGTGGTGAAACAGTCAACCTAGGGGTCATTGACGATGGTGATGCGGTTTATGTTGGACAGGTGCAGTCACCAGAAATGATGCGCGTAATTGTAAAGCTAGGCAGTCGGTCACCTATCCACGCTTCGGGTATTGGCAAAACGCTGCTCGCAAGTATGACTGAAAAAGGGGTGTCGAATATTCTCCAACGGAAGGGCCTACCCCAATTGACCGAACATACTATCGATAACCCTACTGACTTACGTAGAGAACTCACTCATATTCGTAAATTAGGATATGCACTCGATGACGAAGAACGTGCCATTGGTTTACGCTGTGTTGCTGCCACCATCTTTGATGAAAATGGAGTCGCTCTGGCTGCATTGTCGTTGTCAGGGCCTAAAGCGCGAATAACTGACAGCCGACTCACAGACCTAGGAGCTGCAATCCGACAAATGGCTGATGAAGTGACTGAAGCTATTGGCGGCTGCAAACCTGCTGGCGCATCATAAAAAATTTATATTAATAAAGAGAAAAAAACCATGGAACAGAAATACATATTAGACCTAGAAGCTGCAAAACGCATTGCCGCTGCAGCCGAAAAAGAAGCTACTGACAACGGCTGGAAAGTTGTTATTGCGATTGTTGATGATGGTGGCAACCTAATGTACTTACAACGCGAAAAGGTCCAACTTGGTAGTATTGATGTTGCTATTAAGAAGGCTGAAGTTGCCATTAATTTTCGCCGCCCAACTAAATTTTGGGAAGACATGGTTGCCAGTGGTCGTCAAGGTTATTTGGCTATGCCAGGCATGTTACCACTTGAAGGTGGCTTACCAATAATTTACAAAAATGAAGTCATTGGTGCTATTGGTATTAGTGGTGTCAAGTCAGATGAAGATGGCATTATTGCACGAGCAGGTATTGCTGCCCTATAACTGAGTGTCGAGTCCTAAACTTATTATGTCGACCCTGACATAGTTCACCAACTCGACCTAAATATACTCTTACTATATTAATACTTTTACAAGAAACTAAATAAAGCGATATATCGTCGCTAAATTATGAATTTTAAATCCTTATGGGGGCATATTAATGAGCAATTTTCCTGAATTGAAAATACCACATACGTTGGCAGCAGGGCCTGGCCCAGGCAATACAGATCCACGCGTTTTGGCCGCGTTCGCAAATCAAGGTGTAGCGGATCACATGCAAGCAGACGTATTGCGTGGCATGGTAGAAGCAAAAATTATGTTACGTGAAGTATTCGGCACTAAAAACGTTTACACCTTTGGTGTCGCTGGAACCGGCTGGAGTGGCCTAGACTCTATTCATAGCGCTATACTTCCAGGCGATAAAGTTGTCGTCTTCGTTAATGGCACTTTTAGTGGTATCGACTGCCTATCTATCCGTATGAAGGCGTCTAGCGTAGCAGATTTAGCCGCTAATCCCATGGATCCACAACCCGCTAATGTTATTACTGTTAACGTGCCCCATGGGCAGTCAGTGACGGGGGAAATAGTTGAAGCAGCGCTGGCCGAACATAAACCCATGTTTGCATTTATGGCACACTGGGAAACAGGCTCAGGCCGCATCAACGACCTCCAAGGCTTTAACGACGCCTGTTTAAAAAATAATGCAATGGGTATGGTTGATGCAGTCTCTAGTCTAGGTGTTGAAAACTTCAATATTGATGATTTTCCTGGTGTTGGCATGTGGGCCTCTTGCCCACAAAAAGGTATTCTCGCACTCCCTCTAACTTATGCTCCCGTCAGCTTTACTGACAAAGCAATCGAGTTATTCAAAACTCGTGGCTGTTACAGCTTCACTCATAGCCCACTTTTTGAAGCACGACACTGGGGTGTTGTTGACGGAAAGGATGTTGCTGCTGGTACTTATCACCGCACACATTCAGCCTATGCTGTTGCTTCTTACCACGAAGCTCTTCGCCTGCTACTTCAGCATGGACGAGAGCAGAAAGCGGCTGACTATGTTGCATGCGAGAAAGTTTTGCGTGAAGCCGTTGCGGCAATGGGCTGTGATGTAACGTCTAACATGACGTCTCTCATTGTACTCAATCTTCCAGGTGAATTTGCTGGACGCGAGAAAGAGTTAGTAGGAAACTGTCGGGCAGCAGGATTCGGTATATGGCCTACTTTGTCAGAGCCTGTTCAAATCCGAATTGGTATCCTTAACCAACTTACAAACGCATCTTTAACGGACATCATCAACCGCTTTGCTGATGCAATGCAAGTCATGGGCGTTAAGTTTGATAAAGCATCTATTATGGCTGATGTTGCTAAAAAACTAAGTTAACTTAAACCTCAAATACAATGTCACTAGAAGCCGATAACATGAGTTATCGGTTTTTTTGGAGTATTAATTGGCTCTTATCCGGTCAACCCCAATTGAATAAACTTCACTATTTTAACAAACTCTATTTAGCCTTTATGTCGATGAAATATACCTAATATAGATAATAAAAAATCTTAAACCGACCGCTCAGTAGAAATAGCAGGATCGTTGAAGTTAAAATAAGCCCCGTCTATTAATTTAATTACACTAAAAAATTTGACCCCATCGTGACAGTGGGTCAGTATTATTTGAATTTTAATGTGCGGTCAAACCAATGGGGATATTGGGAGGGGGTATTGCCGTTAAATACTTTTTTCACCATGTACAAAAAATTTCACCTACAATTAGATAGATCATTTAAAGCTTAATAGTATGGAGAAACTTACCTGATATGCCACATCAAATTCCATTTATAGACTGGATTGCGCTTTCCATATTTTTTGGTGGATGGATTACCTACACTTGGTTCGCAGATCATAGTCGTTGGTCAGGCAAAAGCCTGCCACGTGTCATGGACTTTCATCGCCATCGATGGATGTGTCAAGTATTACAACGGGAGGTCCGCGTACCCGATACCATTGTTATGGGTAATTTTGTGCAAAGCGCCGTATTTTTTGCATCAACGGCAATACTCATAATTGGTGGGTTAGTAGCGGCACTTGGCGCATCCGATAAAGTGCTAGGTGCGCTTACAACGCTTCCCTTTGTTAGCCCTACACCACAAGAACTATGGGGTTTAAAAGTAGCGTCAGCAATAACCGTTTATATATATGCCTTTGTTAAGTTTATTTGGGCCGTACGCCTGGCGAACTATAGTGCTATTTTGTTCAGTGCGGCTCCTTTTAACGCTGGCAAATTCAATGATGAATATGCGATAGAGCTGGGTAAAATGATAGGTCTTTTTGGTTTACATTTTAATCATGGATTACGGGCCAATTTTTTCGCTTTAGCTATACTTGCCTGGTGGATTAACCCTTACTTCTTCATTGCTTCAACTTCCATCGTTTTATATGTTTTATATCGTAGAGAATTTCGCTCAAAATCACTACAGGCAGTTAATCGACTCAAAAAAATTGCGAGTAAAGAGTAAGTGCAATAAGTCTGATCAGCATAAGTTTTAGCACGTTTCAATCATTTAAAAATCTCATAGAATGACTATTCTAAGAGAAACAATTGATAATGCAGAAACAGAAACTCTAAAAGAACTCGGATAGCCAATATAAATTAATAACGCTGATCCGAGTTTATTGCTTTCTGTTATTCTTTTTCTAAACGCCCTATATTTGTGTAGCAAATTACTTTCAACCATAACTAAACAAAAAGCCATATTGGTTATGGTCTCAATTCAACTGATCTTAGGATATGCCAAAATGGTAAAACCGCCGTTTTTCAGTCAGAGTGAAGTATAACCTTCACAATCTCAACTGAAGTAGAGGTTCGCATTACTCAGTGCAGCATGAAGTGATATCAAAATACCCAGTAATTATTGAAAACTGAAATTAAAACTTACGATCATAAGGGGTCTGCCCGCCAGTCAATGTAAGGTCTAATTTCATGATATTATTATTCAAAGCAACAAGACCCCAGTTAACACCATCAGGCCCATCAATGAAATCCTGAAATTCAGAACATGAAATCCCTTCTTTTACTTCCCATACGCAATATATTGGACCCTCTAAAGCCATAGGCATAAATGAATGGTTAAAAAAACCTTTCATCATAGTAATTTCAATATTTTTTGCAAAGGCAGCTTCGTCGTTCATTAATGTACCCGTTTTGCTCCACCATTGACTCGCCATTTCAGGTTTGAAGTGATGATAAACAATATAAAATGATGATGCCATTTTGATTTCCTTTACGATTTTTTATTAATAAAAAGGTCTATTGTGTAATGACCTTAAGTGTCTAGTTATAATTTATTAATTAGCTTGAGTCCAAGGGTCGAAGTTTTTCCTGTTTCGGCAAACTCATATATTACCCATGTCCCATCGACAATTACCCAACCATCATGACCCGACACAAAGTAATATGCATCTCCTGGTCCAATTCCTATTTTTGAAACATCATCATGCGAACCACTTAAACGTCCTGAGATGACGACCCCTGCATGACCAGCCTGACAGCTATGTCCACCCACTATGGGTTGGATACATTCAGGCCAAACCTAGCCTGATTCAACCACTGACCTAGTTGCATTCACATTATCGAGTTAATAACATCTACTCTTGCTTTGGGTGACGTTTTCACTTCATCTGAATTATCAAAATTATTTTTGTATAAACCTGTCATTTTATTTCTTTTATTCTATGAAGTATGGCACTAGTTTCGAAAAGAATAAATTTAAAAAGTGTCATATTAAATGAATCTTTTATTAGCGCCATAGACAAACTATAATACCATATGCTATTTTTTGCATTAATTTTTTATTTAAAATCCCTGTAGACATCCTATTTTATCTACATTTATTAATAGGCTACAGTTCAGACTTTCGGTTCTCTCCTTTAAAGAGTCATCGAACCTCAATCAATGCTTTATTATTAATTTCTTTTTCTGACTGGGGCAGTAAGCCTGCTTTTTATTAAACATTTCAAAATTTAATCTAAAATACATAGATGAACAAACTGACACAAGCAACAGTAGATAAATTGATACTGTAATTAATGGAATGGTATAATAGTCAAGTCAGTGATTTAAATTGTCTGCTGATTAATTAAATAATATAAACCAACATCTCTAGATCATTTCGGCTAAGCTATCTTTGAAATTAGTATACTAGTACTCTGGACCATTAATTATCAGATTATCATAGTGCTATTTTAGAGCCGTATGTTGGGTCATACATATCGTTGCTTCTCCAGTTGTAAATAATACGATTCACGGATCTTGATGCTCAATTACCAACTTAAGCGTGAAACAGTTCAGGTCAACTCAAATGAGTTTAGTATTTGCTCGTTGTTAGATAATCAACAATTTGACAAAGATGATCATGAAGCCGCTGCACTGGGAATTACGTCGTCAAACTGGTCGTTGTTTGGTATTATCTGGCCGGCATCACATATCCTTGCTGCCGAGATAAGCACCTTTAATTTTGTTGGTAAACGGGTACTTGAACTGGGTTGCGGCATTGGGCTCGCTAGCCTTTTATTACATAAAATGAAAATAGATATTACTGCTAGTGATTATCACCCCCGCGCTAAGGAGTTCCTCGACAGGAACGTCAGTGAGAATAATCTATCCCCAATTAAATTTCAGAGGGTGGATTTTGAAAAAAAAACCGACTCGCTGGGAAAATTCGACTTGATTATTGCAAGCGATATACTTTATCAACCTCATCAAGCCCAGTTTGTTTCCAGCTTTATATCGTCTCACTCCAATCACGATGGAGAAGTCGTACTCGTCGATCCAGGCAGAGAAAATCGATCTAAGTTTACGGCTTGTATGACGGCTCTAGGGTATAACCATCAATTCAAAAACTTCAATCAGACGGGCGCTGCAGGTATCAGATGCAAAGGTCAAATACTGCACTATCAACGTTAATCTATCCTTGTCAGCGATCACATTGAGTCTTTATATAGCATACAAATTAAGCTTAGTTTTTAACCTTGATTGGATTCCGTTCTGAATCATCAAGTACTGATCACATTGATTTTTTTAACCTAAGTGGCGGCATTAATAGGCCATTCAAAATATCGTTTAGCCCACTCGATACAGTATCCAGTCTAACATTCGGTGGCTCATTATTCGTTTTAGCCAGCCAAACAGATAGGTCGGGAAAGTCACTGGATAACGTATTTTTGGTCGATTACTTTCCAGTGCATGCACTACGCGATTGAGTACTGCATTGGGCGGCAATGTGAATGGCTGAAGGCTTCTCGTCGCTTCAAATCGTTCAATCATTTTATAATAGCGTTCACGGTGAACACTCCTATCTACATCAATATTTTTTTTGAACGATTCATAAGCATTGGCCCGAAATTGGCTTTCTATTGGGCCAGGCTCAATCAAGCTGACAAAGATACCTGTGCCAGTCAGCTCTAACCTTAGGGTATCGCTAAAGCCCTCTATTGCAAATTTACTCGCATTGTAAGCACCCCGCATAGACATGGCAGCAAACCCCAAAACAGAACTGTTTTGAATTATGCGACCGTACCCTTGTGCTCGCATTGTCGGGATAACAAGATTGGTTAACTCCATCCAGCCAAATACATTAACTTCAAACTGTTCCCGAATCGCACATCGACTCAAATCTTCACAAGCGCCTGGCTGTCCATAAGCGCCGTTATTAAAAAGACCGTACAATTGACCTCCCGTTTTTTCTAACACCTGTTCTACAGCGACTTTAATACTGTTTGAATCACTGTAGTCAAGCAACAAACACTCAATTCCAGCCGCTTCTAACGACGCACGGTCATTTTTATTTCGAACAGCGGCAAAAACTCGATAGCCTCGTAAATGTAAACCCAGTGCAACGCATTCACCAATACCACTCGAACAACCGGTGATTAATATGCTTCTCATAACCAGTCTGGCCTGAACACTTGCTCACAAATTGCTGTTGTCTCAAATGATTGAGACCACTCTCCATCTAAAAGAATATGCACTAATGTGGCTGGCGGCATAATCTCTCCAGTTAGTGACTTCGGTATATCACCGACAAACTGTCTCGCTAGCATTTCCAATCCTGGATTATGTCCAACTAATAACAATCGCTTCACTTGCTTCGGTGTTTGGCATAAAACGTTCAGGAGGTTTTGTACCTCGGCCTCATAAATTGAAATTTCAAAATCGATAACTGATTGGTCAAGCCCAACAGTCACACAAACCGCTTTTGCAGTGCTTCCTGTGCGAACCGCAGATGAACAAAAAATTCTATCGGGCAGCAACTTTTGATCTTTAATCCATTCGCCTACCAGTATGGACTGCTGCTCACCCTGCTGACTCAATTGACGACCGAAATCACCTCGGTCATCCCATGAAGGTGGTTTCGATGATGCATGCCCATGACGCAATAGTAATAATTCAACTGACATTTTTATACCCTATTGTTACTGATTGAACATCAAACCCCGTTGTATGAATCAACCCTGTTAGAACGCTTACTCAACCCCCTCACCATTAAACTGGAATAAAGAAGAACAAGTATATTTGATAAATTAATACTAATTAAAGTTAAAGTCACCTACTTCAGCCTTCTTTCACATTGTTAATATTGGTGCACAGTCTTAGAATTATTTTTACTTAACTACATTCAAACATTCAAATATCGATACTGTCGGCGCCAGCAGACTAAATTAAAGCTTCTAGCTTATTTTACGTCAGTAAACAGTTTAATTATTATTTTGTAGTCTGATACCTACAATAATATTATTTCTGTCCTACACTCATACTTAACTAACAGTCGATCAATCCTCGTAGCTTAATGATTCGATGTATTAATAATATGACTAATAAAATAAATACAAATGCCCTGCAGTTAGAAAATGAGAGCCTGCGTCAAGAGCTTCATAGTATTAATCAAACCAAGAAAAATATTCTAATCTATAACCAGCAATTTGAAAAAGCATTTGGCGTCAAAAGTGAAAACCTGGAGTCATTGCTGCCAGCTGATTTTTTTAACCTAGAGCTTGCTAATCCAACTAAAAGTCATGATTTATCTTTTTTGCATTCGTGGAAAGCTGAATTACGCCAAAGAACTGATACAAGACTTCAGGACAAAATAAAGAAAACCAACCAGCTTTCTGCAACAAATAAAAACGCACTGCTGCAAGAGTTTCAAGTTCAACAGATTAATCTGGAAGTCCAGAACGAAGAATTGCGCGATGCCCGAGATGAAGCTGAGGTCCTGGCTTTGTCTCGCTACACTGAGCTATTTAACTTTGCACCAATAGGTTATCTTGTTCTCAACTCAAATAGTAGAATCACACAAGCCAACAAACATGGTGCAAGTTTACTGGGCCTTAAAGAATTAGACTCAAATGTAAAGTTTTTTGTAAACTATGTCGCGCTTCAATATCGGATTGCGTTTCGCAATTTTTTAGCCGAGGCATTCGAAACAAATATTAGACAACACTGTGAAATATCAATACTAATTGGTAAGCAGTCTATGTGGCTTAATCTTGAGGCTAATATAGGCGAAGTGGCTACTGACTGTTTTGTTGCCATAATTGACATAACAGAACGTAAAAAGGCTTTGTTATGGAAAAACGCTCGTACTCGTGTATTGGAACTCATTGCGAATGATGAAACGTTACCAACCATTTTGGAGTCCATTGTTCTTGGTATTGAACAAGAACATCCAGACATGTTATGTAGCATTTTGTTATTAGATGATTCAGGTAAATATCTGCTGATTGGCGCAGGACCGAGCCTTCCAACGTTTTATAATGACGCAATTAATGGCATAAAGGTTGAAATGGGTGCTGGTTCTTGTGGAACAGCAGCCTTTTCTAATGAACGTGTCATTGTTGAGGATGTCCATACCCATCCTTACTGGTCGGCTTATACAGACTTGGCAAGCGAGGCAAAGTTAGGCGCGTGTTGGTCAGAACCAATACGCGATACAAATGGTCAAGTGCTTGGCACTTTCGCCGTCTATCATAAAAAAATATATTCCCCAACAGAAAGTGACTTTACTGTCCTAGAACAAATGGCAGATTTAGCCAGTATTGTGATTGAGAAAAAAAAGAAAGATTTGATACTAAAGTCTAGTGAAAATCGTTTGCGGTTTGTATTAGCAGCAACGAAACAAGCTTGGTTTGATTTAAATCTTCAGTCAGGTGAGGTATTAACCAGTCCAGAATACTCAAAAATACTAGGGTATGATTCAGCCAAGTTTCATAGCGATTTACATGGCTGGCAAGACAGTCTGCATCCTGACGATCATGATGAAGTAATGGCTTCTTATTTTAAGTGCCTGAGCCAAGGTGGAAAATTTTCTGCAGAATATCGGCGTAGTAAAAAGGGCGGGACTTGGCTTTGGTTCAATACTACAGGTGAAATAACAGAGTGGAGCCCATCCCAAAAACCGTTAAGAATGATCGGCATTCATACAGACATCACCAATCGAAAGCAAACCGAAGAGCAGTTAGAGCACATTGCCCATTATGACTTACTGACTGGTTTACCAAACCGAGTGTATCTGGCAAACCTATTAAAGAATTCTATGGAGTGGTGTCAGAACCACAATCAATCTCTAGCCGTTGCATTCATTGATTTAGATAGCTTCAAAGTGATCAATGATAACCAAGGCCACACCGCAGGAGACAAACTACTCATTACATTGTCACAACGTATGAAAGAAGCTCTGCGGGAAGGTGATACGCTTGCCCGCATTGGGGGTGATGAATTTATTGTTGTTATGGTTGGTATTGACAGCATTGAAAGTGGTAAGCCTGTATTGGAACGTTTACTAAAAGCAGCTTCGGACCCTGTCACCCTGAATAGAACGGTAGTGCGTGTGTCAGCCAGTATTGGTGTCACTCTATTTCCAAAAGATGGTGTGGAACCCGATCAACTCATGCGTCACGCCGACCAAGCTATGTATATCGCTAAGCTGGCAGGTAAGAATCGCTATCACTTATTTGATACCGAGCGCAATAATGCAATCACGATTCAAAGTGCAGAAATAGACGATATTCGTTTAGCTCTGAAACGAAATGATTTTTTGTTGCATTATCAACCTCAAGTCAATATGAAAACGGGTGAAGTAGTTGGTGTAGAGGCTTTAATTCGCTGGCAAAATTCTGACCGTGGTTTAATCCTCCCCTTAGATTTTTTACCCGCTATAGAGGGTCACCCTATTAGTCTTGAGATGGGCGAGCGCGTCATAGACATCGCATTAAGTCAAATCAAGCAGTGGCTCAGTATGGGGCTAAGCCTGCCGATAAGTGTCAACGTTAGTGCTTATCAATTACAACAAAATGACTTCTCCACACGTTTAGCTGAATTGCTGACAGCTCATCCAGAAGTGAGCCCTCATTTACTTGAACTTGAAATACTAGAAACCGGTGTTCTGAGTGACATCGACCAGGTGTCAGTAACCATGAATGCCTGCCATAAATTAGGCGTCTGTTTTGCCTTGGACGATTTTGGTACGGGGTATTCATCACTGACCCATATTAGGCGTCTACCAGCTTACTTAATTAAAATTGACCAAAGCTTCGTGCGTGACATGTTAGAAGATACTGATGATTTAGCGATCGTTGACGGCGTAGTAAAACTGGCTAAAGCATTTCAACGTAAAGTAATGGCGGAAGGGGTAGAAACTATGGCCCATCGAGATGCGCTATTGGAGCTTGGTTGTCAATTAGCACAGGGTTATGGCATTGCTAGACCAATGCCACCCGCAGATATTCCTCAATGGATTTCAAACTGGAATGAGACTGTTAGTTGGCAGAAGCCCAGCCTTATTTGTCCCTAGCTAACTTAATTACGATAATTAAGCGGGTTGGAGTTGCACATAGAGCACTCAAAAAGGTTTTTCATAAATATTGAAATGGCAATAAAAATGCAAAAATTTAAAATACTCATTATTGATGATATAGAGAAAAACATCTTTGCTCTCACTACAGTTTTGGAGACAAATACCAACTTTGAGATAAAGGGCATCTCAAGCGCTATTGAAGCGCTTAGTTATATCGATAATGAAACTTTTGACCTGATTTTATGTGATGTCCAAATGCCAAATATGGATGGATTTGAATTTGTTTCTATTATTAGATTGAGAAAAAAAACGGCTGATATTCCAGTTATATTTGTAAGTGCGCATCAAAAAAGTCATACATTTTTTCAAAAAGCTAAAAACTTAGGTGCCATTGATTATCTTGTAAAACCAATTGATGAAGATGAGCTCATACATCGCCTTAACGCCTACTACTCTTTTGCCAAAAGAGAGCATCAAAAAATAAATGAACTTAATATTTTGAATAATAAATTAGTCGTTGCTAATGAAATGTCACAGTTAATTGAAACGGCGAATGCGCCAATCTTTGGTATAGATACGAAAGGAAATGTCAATGAGTGGAACCAAAGAGCAGAAAAAATTACTGGCTTCAAGAAAGAGGACGTGATGGATCAAGATCTTATTAAAAACTTTATTACTGATGATTATAAGTTTTCAGTAAGTGAAATAATGCATAAAGCACTCAAGGGTGAGGAAACTGCCAACTTTGAATTTCCGTTATTTACGAAATCTGGAAATAGAGTTGACGTATTACTTAACTCAACTACACGCCGTGGTGCCTCCGGACAGATTGTTGGGGTCATAGGCGTGGGTCAGGACATTACAGAACTGAATCAATTACAGGTTGAACGAGAATTAGAACGTAAAGAATCAGCTGCTCAAATAATTCAATCTTCTAAATTAGCAACACTAGGTGAAATGTCGACATCAGTCGCACACGAATTAAACCAACCACTTAATGTCATTCGTATGGCTGCGGGGAATAGCCGCCGGAAGATTATTAAAGGCACAGCTGATCCAGAATATCTGAACAATAAACTTAAACGCATTGAGGAGCAAACTGCCCGTGCAGCTGCCATCATCGATCACATGCGTATGTTTGGGCGGGAGGCGAAGGAAAGTCCAGAACCAATTGATCCTCGAGACGTTGTTACGAAAGCACTAGATTTAATGGGTGAGCAACTACGGTTAGCGGGGATTGAAGTTGTAACCAAGTTACCCAAACACTGCTCGTCTATTTTAGGCCATACCATTCAAATGGAACAAGTAATCTTGAACCTACTGACCAATGCCAGAGATGCTATGGCAGAAAACGAGACTGAGACAACCATTACTTTACAGGTATTTGAAGACGAAAAAGGTGTTTATATTATATCGGAAGATACTGGTAAAGGAATCCCATCAGATGTTCTTCCTCGGATCTTTGAACCGTTTTTTACAACAAAAGAAATGGGTAAGGGCACCGGCTTAGGACTGTCTGTCAGTTATGGCATTATTCGTGAAATGAACGGCACCATTGTTGCTGAAAATATAGATGATGGCACTCGATTCACGATTAATCTTCCAATTATTAGTTAGGACAATATTTTATTTTCTAAATTATAAGGCACCACTTTTGACTCCGGTGTTTTAAAAATCAACCAGTTGATAATGAGGCTTTACTATGTGGATTAACGATGATTTCTATAATGAGTTAATGAATGTGCTTCAGGGGTTTTCTCAAAACAAAGTTGATTTTAATGAGGAGCGCTTTAAAGCATTTGAAAATATGAAGTATAAAAGGCTTATTAGCCTTTTAAGGGGTATAAAAACCAATACAAAAAATAATTTAGACGCCAACATAAAAATTATGACATCGTTAGAAGACGGTAGCTATGTGAAAATTAATGACTCTTCAATTAAAGATAATGATTTTAAAGTTTTTTATGAAAAATATAATTCACTCGTTGATCATCATGAAAGAATATCACGTCATGTTCTCAGAGTTCAAAAATCTATATCTGAAAAGGGGAAGTTTGATTCAAGGATTGATGCAGATGAAGTCAGTGGAAAATGGTTTGACGTTATTACAAACGTGAATTTAAGTCTTGAGTCTCTATCTGTTCCTATTGAGGAGGTTGCCATGGTTATTAGTAACATCGCAACTGGAAAATTAGATAAGAAAATGCGGCTTAAAATTGATGACTTTAAAATTAGTGGCGACCTTTTAAATCTTGCAACCATTATTAATACGATGGTGGATCAACTTGCAACCTTTGCATCAGAAGTATCACGGGTCGCTAGAGACGTTGGAACAGAAGGTGTTTTGGGTGGACAGGCCAAGGTTGAAGGCGCCTCAGGTGCCTGGCTTGACTTAACGAATAATGTCAACGGCATGGCAGATAACCTGACTAGTCAAGTAAGAAGTATTGCCGAGGTAACTACGGCTGTTGCTAAGGGCGATTTAACCAAGAAAATTACGGTTGATGCTAAAGGTGAGATTCTTGAGCTCAAAAACACCATTAACGTGATGGTTGAGCAACTCACCTCTTTTTCTTCTGAGGTAACACGAGTTGCTAAGGACGTCGGAACAGAGGGTGTTCTAGGTGGGCAGGCTAAAGTTGAAGGTGCCTCTGGTGCCTGGCTTGATTTAACCAACAATGTAAACGGTATGGCGGATAACCTGACCGCTCAGGTCAGAAACATTGCTGAGGTGACGACCGCAGTTGCTAACGGTGATTTAACCAAAAAAATTACGGTTGACGCCAAGGGTGAGATTCTTGAACTCAAAGGCACTATTAACGTCATGGTTGACCAGCTGACCTCTTTTGCTTCTGAAGTAACCAGGGTTGCTAAGGACGTTGGAACAGAGGGTGTCCTAGGTGGACAGGCAAAGGTTGAGGGCGTTTCTGGTACATGGCTCGATTTAACTAACAATGTAAACGGCATGGCAGATAACCTGACCGCTCAGGTCAGAAACATTGCGGAAGTAACAACGGCGGTTGCTAACGGTGACTTAACCACAAAAATCACAGTTGACGCTAAGGGTGAGATTCTTCAGCTCAAAGGTACCATTAACGTTATGGTTGAACAGCTTAACGCTTTTGCGTCGGAGGTAACGCGGGTTGCTAAAGACGTTGGAACCGAAGGTCTGCTGGGTGGACAAGCAAAGGTTGAGGGCGTTGCTGGTACATGGCTTGATTTAACCAATAATGTCAACGGCATGGCCGATAACCTGACCGCTCAGGTCAGAAATATTGCCGAGGTGACTACGGCTGTTGCTAATGGTGATTTAACCAAAAAGATTACGGTTGACGCTAAGGGGGAAATCCTTGAACTCAAAGGCACCGTTAACGTTATGGTTGAACAGCTTAACGCTTTTGCGTCAGAGGTATCGCGGGTTGCGAGGGACGTTGGTACAGAAGGCGTTCTGGGTGGACAGGCGAAGGTTGAGGGCGTTGCTGGTACATGGCTTGATTTAACCAATAATGTCAACGGCA
>OJEJ01000034.1_pt1 | contig 105669 bp, 98 predicted proteins | sample 1593271 | NCBI WGS metagenome assembly OJEJ01 (sample SAMN05416877, study PRJEB24817) | seawater metagenome | isolation source: Sea water | place: Canada:Atlantic | collected 2013-11
ATGGTGGTCTGCTCGGGAAGCAACTTGAAGCCGTCGTAGTTGACCCCGCCTCCAAATGGCCATTGTTTGCAGAAAAAGCAGTCTATAGGCCTAAAAACGAAAATTCGGTTGATGAAATTATTTAAGATGCTTGACAGCATATTTAAAATGTAATTAAATAATTAATTAATTGAGTAATTAAAAAATTAGCTCAATTTACTGATAAAAAAACATTAGCTTTTAAAAGTGATGAATAAAATTGCTTGTCGTCGTTCAGGGTCTAACAACATCAGGCAAGAATTAGTTCATGTCAGTTGGGAGAATAGCTATAGGATCACTAGTTTTTTACACGTGATTACATTTAAAGCTGCAAGCTAAAGTCATAAAAGCATCGATTAAATCGATATAAATTGATGCAGTACGGGTGTGGTTTACTCCAATCTCCCATGCTTACATAGGATATAAGTTTACTAGGCCCCGAAAAAATGACTTCGGGAATGGCTAATTAATTTCTTAAGTTGATGATAAAAATAATGGAACGGCACAAATGAATAAGACTTTGAAGACAGCATCATCAGATAATGAGCATGAAGGAGCATCAGAACTTGCGCCTCTTTTTAAACCTCCTAGAGAAAAGTTTTTGTCTCTACGAGGAACAGTAAACTCCACACAGAGTATCTTTTTAGGTTTTATCGGTGTTATTTCATTATTTGCTTTTTGGGAGATATCACACCATTTAACACCTGAACACCAACAAAAATTTTTGCCAAGCGTTACACAAGTCACCAGCAAGCTTTACTATTTGTTCACCGAAAAAGGCTACATTGTTGACGTTGCTAAAAGTGTCTACCGAATTTATCTCAGTTTTTTTGTTGCTTGTTTGGTTGCCATACCATTGGGTGTTTTAATGGGGTCGTTCATAAAAATGCGAGCCCTGTTCAACCCAACCGTTGGTGGCCTACGCTATTTGCCAGCGGCTTCTTTTGTACCTTTATTGCTGGTGTATCTTGGACCCACTGATTCAGCCAAAATGGCGCTACTTTTTCTAGGCTGTGTTTTTTTCTTGGTGGCACTCATTCTAGATAATATTGAAGCCGTACCACGCGCACTCATTGAATCGGCACAAACTATGGGTGCAAGTCGATTTCACATCGTGTTTCGCGTGACATTCCGTTCAGCTGCACCTCAAATTTTAGATTCAATGCGGAACATGATTGCGGTCTCTTGGACCTATCTTGTTATTGCCGAAATTGTGGCTGCAACCGATGGAATTGGTGCAGTAATGATGCGTGGAGCACGTTTCCTTCATGTTGATGTGATCATGGGGGGCATACTAACAATTGGAGTATTGGGCGTCTTAACTGACGTTTCTTTCCGGATTGCTGCCCACTTCCTTTTCCCCCACACACGTGCACGGCGCTAAGGAGCAGAAAGATGAGTTTACTCAAAAAGAATTATCATTCAGATCGCCAAAAGGCGCTAAAGGCTGGACAAAAAGAAGGTAAATTTCCATTAGCTGTTAATCGTGTTAGAAAAGAATATTTGAACGGTGAACGTATTGCTGTCGACGACATGTCATTAAATATAAGAGAGCATGAAGTGACTGCAATGATTGGACCATCTGGTTGTGGCAAAACAACCATACTTCGCCTTATGGCTGGATTGGAATTTCCGACACGCGGCAATGTAGAGTCATTTGGTTTACCCATTGATGGGCCTGCTCCAGAGCGCGGGCTTGTTTTTCAGGCCTATACCTCCTTCCCATGGTTAACTGTAATTGAAAATGTTCAGCATGGCGTGGCAATACAAGGCTACTCAAAAGTTGAGCAACGCGAGCGAGCTGAACACTATCTAGAACTGGTGCACCTAACCGATTTTGCTAATGCTTATCCAGATGAACTTTCTGGTGGTATGAAACAGCGAGTTGCTATAGCACGAGCACTGGCACAGGACCCAAATATCTTGTTACTAGATGAACCTTTTGGTGCGCTTGACGCTCAGGTCACCTGGGAAATGGAGGAGATGGTCGTTGAAATTTGTGAAGACACTGACAAAACGATTGTGCTCGTTACTCACGATATTCAGGAAGCTATATATTTAGCAGACCGAATTATCTTTTTTACTCGCCAACCTGGCAGGATAAAAGAAGATATATCAATGGAGTTTAAAAAGGGGCGGCGCTTTAAGAAGAAAGAGGATCTTCTTACCGAGCCAGGATACGTAGAAATGGAAAAGCATCTTTACACTTTGATGCGGGAAGAGATTCAAGGGCCTCTTAGTTAATAGAATAAAAATAACCAATTATCATTTTAACAGTAAGGAGATTGAACATGAATTTATATATTCCAAAATTAATACTAAAGCAATTCTCACGTTTACTGATTTTCACGGCTTTGTTTTGTTCCTTGGTCGTCGGAACTATCGGAACAGTGAGTGCAAAAGACAAAGTTCGAGTCGGTCATTTTACTTGGCCAGGCTATGGATTTTTATACGTAACACAGGAAAAAAATCTATCACCTGACATTGATTTTGAATTCACCATTATTGAGGATCCTATTCAACTTTTCAGCTTACTGTCTTCTGGACAGTTAGACGTTGTTTTTAGTACCGTTGAATTTGGTCCAATTGCGACAGCAGAAGACATGGGGTTCAAGCTTATTTCTTTCACTAACTTAAGTAACGGTACTGATAATATTGTTGTTCGTCCTGATATTAAACAAGCATCTGACCTAATTGGGCAACAAATTGCTGTCATGGAGGGTGGGCTATCTCAAATAATGGTTGCGATTTGGCTTGAACAAAATGGCGTCAGTGTTGACGACGTTCAAATGGTTAACCTAATTGCAGGTGATGCGGCAGCGGCAATGACGAGTGGGCAAATTGCAGCAGCTGAACTTTGGGACCCTTTTGGTGCGCAGGTTCTAGCTGATCTACCAGGTGCGCGTTCAGTAAGTAATTCGCGTGAAGAGTTCTGGACAAAAACAGGGCTTATTGGTGATGCAATTTTTATGTCTGACACATTTACAATGAAAAATCGAGACATGGCGGTTAAAACCACAAAGGCTATTTTCGATGGTGTAGAGTACTGGAGAAAAAATCCAGTAGAAGCTGGAAAAATTATTGGCGACGCCATAGGCTTTTCTGAAGAAGATGTTGCATCAATTTTAGTGCCCACAGAGGATAACGGAATTTACATGTACAGCTTGGAAGAAGCCGCCCGTTTTTGTGGCGTTCATCCTGGTGAAGCACCATTTGGTCAGCCTAATGGTCAAGCTGAAGCAAACTGGAACACCACAAACGATTGGTGGATTAAGTTTGGTTTCATGACAAAAAAAGTTGATTTTAAAGATGGAACGGACTGTGCACTTTTAAAAGAGTCACTATAAGAGATCATACTGGCAGTAGAATCTGGGATACTATTTATTAGTGTCCTGGACTCTGCTATTTTTTAGTACAACTTTGCTACCTGCCCTCCAAATTGAGACCAGTCTCAGATGAACTTCATTCTGATTAGGCTATTCATGAATAGAGCTCTCCGGTAGTCCATAAACTTAATGATTTCGCCAAGTTTCTTTATGGTAATTTTCTTCTCATTATAATCGCTAAAATTTTATATTTGACTCAATCTTCAAATATTAAAAAGAGGTCTTGCTTTATTTAGATTGTATAAAGATTACTTTTTCCTGCTAGCTCAGTCGTTTGACTTTTCTGTAAGCCTATATGAGGCGATTGAAACAACTAGAGATAATAAATATCGTCGTTAAGGGTTATAATTTGAAATAGTAATTCTCCGATTAATTATTTGATGTATTTCATTAGGAATAATGTATGAATTTGATGCCACTCCAAACTTTATTTAAGGGCCTGATAATTGACTTATATGATAAAAAAATAGAACGGACGCTTTAAAAGAATGAGTGAGAATATTGCACATCGAAAAACGCCTGGACGACCAGCTAACACTGGAAAACGAAGAGATATAGCGGAAGAACTTAAAAAAGTTGCCCTTAATCTGTTTGCTGAACAAGGCTATGGACAAGTCACAATTAAAGATATTGGCATTGCAGCCAATGTCAATACTGCCATGATTTATTACTACTTTTCTGACAAAGAAAGTTTGTGTCGAGCTTCAATTGAGGATGCTGCCGAGCAGGTATTTTGTGCTTTTCAGAAAGCGATTGATAAAGTTGAAGGTCCCCAGAAGAAAATTGAAACTTGGCTAGAAACTCATATTAAATTAATGGGTACCATCCGTAAGATGGTGCGGGTTAGCATTGATCTCAAAACCAAAAGTGGTGATAAATCAAACGAGAACAGTCCTATTGATAACTTTTATAATCTAGAACAAAAAACATTGTCAGAATTTTTAACAACAGGAATAGAGAAAGGAATCTTTCGAAAAGTCGATGTGGATGAGACGCGTAGAATTGTTTCAACTTTCCTTGATGGTGCAATGATACGTACGTTGATACGTCCAAATTTTGATTTGGAAAGTACTGTTTCTAGCTTTATGGAGGTGTTGTTGGTTTACCTGGCCGTTCAACCGGATAAGAAGGTTTAAGTTTAGTTTAATGATTATCAGTTATCAAAGGGGTTGCGGGTAGTAAAGGCGCTTTTAAATTTTTTAATACCTTTCCACTGGCAGTTGTTAGATGATTCATATCAGTATTGATAAGCGCCATTAACTCTCGTCAATCACAGGTTAATACAACCATATAGCCTTTTTGGGGGCACAAAATCCAACAATTTTCTAGATTTTGTAACAATCGTTTACTGATGGTTAATCGGGTGAAAATAAATACACAGTCTTAATAACGATGATTACCGCATAATATTTTACCCTGATGAAATGACTAATTTTCACTCGGGCTGGATGAAAGGAATTGAACTTATTGACTGGGTTTTTCCAGCTCACTCCAAATACTTTCAACGGTTGCTTTTATCTGCAGTGCTTCATCCCAGCGACTAGTTAATTCATACCCGTCAGAACCGGTGATGGCATAGGGCGGTGGACCCAATTCACACAGAAAAACACAACGGTCAGAAGTGCCAGAGTGCCTTCTTCGCCAGCTAGTTAAGCCTTCGATCCACCAGTTATGGAATAATTTCACCCACTTTTCATGTTGTGGAAAACTGGGTTGAATCTGAATTTGCTCGGGTGATGCAATGCGGCCTTGAAAACATTCGGAACGCTCAAGATAGCGGCTAATCAACGCCTGTTGATGGTCTTCAAGTGGTAAAAATACCCACTCTTGATTAACCATAAAATGAGACAGGTCTGCAGTCATCATCAGCTCAGGTACAGCATCCATTAACTGCAGGGTGAACAGGAGGTCATTGGTCATGCAGTTACGGTGACCTTCAACAAAAATGGGGACTTGTGACTCTTGTCCTTGTTTGAGCCATTGTCGGGTTATATTGGCAACTTCGTCGACGTTCCAGGGTACGATGTATCCTATGATGCTGATAAATCGACAGCGGCCGTTAAACATTTTAGCTTGTTTGAGCGCGCTTGCTACATCTGCTTGATTACGTGGAAACGCATTAATCACTACATCGAGATCGTATTGTTCACAATACTTAACGTAATCAGACAAGCTCTCATAGGGCATATAAGAGAGGCCTGCATCAAAACAAACTCCACGATAACCCGCTTTTGAGATCATTTCGAAGCGTTCTTCGGTTGTCCACTCGTAGCCGTCTGGGCGAAGAAATCCCATTGCCCACCAGCTTTGAAAGATATCCAGTGATAACATGTTATTAAACCTCTTCAAGTAATTTTCGGGCAATGTATCTATCAAACTCATACACATTGCGTTCAAGGTGACTCATTGGACCCGCCTTAGCAAAGTTGGATGCAGTTGCTTGGAAGAGGCCTTCTACGACTGGTCGATCCTCAGAATTAACTTGAATAAGCAAAGCTTTAATGCCGGCTATGTATTCTTCACGATCTGGAGAATTTTCAAGAATCTCACGAGGGATTGAAACACGCCATCGAATACGAACCTGATCCATGCCTTGTGGCATAATCGATAGGTACCACAAAAGATCAGGTTGCAGTTGAATCGTGTGGTTAGGGAATAAACCCAACAATAAAATACGTGATCGGAATTCATCACTTAGCCAAGTATTAGATTCATGCGCAAATCCACGGCCTGAGTCATTGTTTGCTTCTATATGGTGCCAGGTAAAATACGGGTCACCTTCAAAACACGTTGTGCGATCTTCTCCAATACCATCTTTGGCAAATGAATTTTTATGCACACGATGAATATGCATAGCATCCATGAAATTCTCAACTAGACACTTCCAGTTGGTTCCCCAGATTTCATCACCTTCAAATACCGGCTCATAATCAGCCATTCGGTATTGACCAACAATTTCATGCAGGCCTTTTAGACGTTCTGCTACTGATTCAAGCTGATCATTAAGGGTAACATAAATAAAGCCTTCCCAGATTTCTGAACGAATAGATACCAGATGATAGTCTGACGTATCAAAACCTGGCGTTTGATCCATAAAGGGAGCACCAATCAGTTGCCCATCAAGTGCGTAAGTCCATGAATGGTATGGGCAGCTGATTCGGGTCGAACAGCCTTTACCCTCTAATAGCTTTGCACAACGATGAGCACATACGTTAGCAAACGCACCAATGGATTTGTCTTTTTGTCGAATTACAAAAATTGGTTGATCAATAATTTCGTAAGTTAAATAATCTCCTACGTTAGGCATCTCTGCAGTGCGGCCTACACAAATCCATTCCTTTTTAAATATTTTTTTGGCTTCAAGTGCCAGTAAATCAGGGTGATGGTAAATAGAAGGTGGTGCAGATCTGGCCTTACTGAAATCAAGCGAAGCCGTCTTGTGCAATTCATCTAATACTGAATTCAAATCGGGGTGATTCATAAATTTTTACCCTCATTCACAGTAAACTTAACTTATTGTAAAGACAACCGGTGGGGCAAACAATACCCGCAAGTCACTAATTAATATCGATTAAATTGATGGTTATGAAATTAATTAAACATGTTATAAAACTATATATGATCACGAGCTGTTTTCTCAGATAATTTTAATAGACGTGTGCTGAGAAAGTGCTATTAATCTAATTGTTACTGGTAAGATATGTACTTAATTTCATCTCGTTAAACTTCTACTATTAAGTAAAATCTATATTTATTGACTTCGACTAAAGTTAATAAATATAAAATCATAATGGTTAAATCTTATTTACGAGAAACCCAACTGAATTTTTCAGAGGAATGACTATTTTAGAACTTTTGGCTAAATCCGTTAGCCTTTGCATTTCATCCCTCCCAGTTTAGTTTAAGAGGCAATCACAATTGTTACACTTGATTCGATCCGAATGGCGGTTATTGCTATTCGGCTTTTTAATGACATTTTTTTCTGCACCAGGGCAAACTTTTTTCATTTCATTATTGAGTGGAGAAATTCGCCATGCCACTAATTTAAGTGATGGTGAGTTTGCAGCAATCTACTCGCTAGCCACTCTGTGTAGTGCAGTAGTGATGATTTGGAGCGGTGGTCTCATAGATAAGATTGGCCTGAAAAAACTTTCCATAGCACTCGTGTTTGGTCTGGCGACAGGTTGCGGTATTTTATCCATTAGTTCGGGTGTCGTCAGCTTGGTAATAGGACTGTTTTTATTAAGACAATTTGGCCAAGGCTTAATGTACCTCACTAGCACAACCACGATGGTAAGGTACCTCGAAAAAAATCGTGGTAAGTCTACCGCCTTAGCGGGAATGGGCTATGCCATTTCTGAGGCAGTCGTGCCCAGTATTGTAGTGGCCTTATTGTTGTGGGTGGGATGGCGCAGTAGCTGGCAAGTGTCAGCAGTATTTTTGCTTTTAGTTATGGTGCCAGCTATTTTATACCTCTTGCAAGGGCATCAGCAACGACACCATCAGTACCTAGCGCAATTATCCCAGTTTGATAATGAACCTCAGAAGGATTCTTTAAAAAGGCAATGGACTCGGCCAGAAGTGATGCGTGATAAGTTCTTTTACCTATTGATGCCTGGGCTTATGTCGCAACCATTAATGTTCACTGGTTTCATTTTCCATCAGGTACACCTTGTTGAATCTAAAGGTTGGTCTCTGAGTGTTTGGGCATCGCTATTTTTTATGTATGCACTGGTTTCAGTTGGCACTAAAATTATCAGTGGCTTCCTCGTCGATCGTTATGGTGCGATTCGTATGGTGCCATGGTTGTCGATACCTATGGGCATCGGGCTAGTGCTTCTGGCTGTTTCATCAAACATAATTGGGGGGGGAGTATTTCTCGCGTTAATGGGTATTACGGTTGGCTTTCAATCAACTGTATCAGCGCCATTTTGGTCTGAAATGTATGGCATCAAACATTTGGGTTCAATCAAATCACTCGCAACCTCAGTGATGGTATTGAGCACAGCCATATCACCTATCATTATAGGCGGGTATATTGATCACGGTATTAAAATAGAAACACTGGCGATGGCGAGCGCTATCTTTGTTTTTTTAACATCAGCTTTGGCTTGGTATGCCTGCCAAGTCAGACAACGATCTTGTCCTACGAGTGAATTTTAAGTTAAATCCCAGAGGGTTATTAATAACATTACGGCTACAATTTAATTACTTAAGATCAGCTCTTAAAACGAGTAAAGTTTAAATTGATTTATATGATTGCCGAGACACTCTAAAAATATCCAACAAAGCTAACGCCCAAACAACAATTAAGGTTGTTGTAACATAGCCAATAAAATTCAAAGTATCATCTGATGATGACTCAGATGCCAAACGAGTCATCTCTAACAAATCAGGTTGTATTCCAGTGTTCAGTATTTGATCTGAAATCAATAGGGCTCGTTCAATCGTAGTTAATATCAACACACATGACAGGACTAAAGATACTCCGATTAGGACTACCGCAGAGATATAACGCTTTAAGATATAGTGTCCTAATCCAGGCAATACAAAAGCGGAGAGTAAAAATGCTTTGGAAGGAATCGTCATAACCTTATTTTAAAGCCAACACAACTCAAAAGTATACCGCTCGTTGTCCGGACTATCAGTAAAACTCATTTTAAGAGTTCAAGTTGTAGGCCTGACTCTTTTCCTATTTCAGAGTGACTATGCTTTAGGCATTACAGTCCATGTATGTTAAATTTAATTAACTTCAATCCAAGATAAATCACCATTGACCGAATATCTCACCACTAAAGAACTAGCTGAATTACTCCGCATTAAGGAACGTAAAGTTTACGATCTGGCAGCCTCTGGCAGCGTGCCCTGCTCTCGTGCCACTGGAAAGTTATTATTCCCTAGAAACGCTGTCGATGCATGGCTAGAAAGTCACGAGTCTCGTGTTAGCCATCCATCTAAACCTAGACCATTGGTTATTATTGGCAGCCACGACCCTTTATTAGAGTGGTCATTACGTGAATCCCGTTGTGGCTTGGCGAGCTACTTAGATAGCAGTCTTGATGGTTTGGACCGATTCGAACAAGGTGACGGAATTGCAACTGGACTTCACGTTTATAATGTAGAGTTAAATGACTGGAATACACCCTTGGTTAAGTCTCGTTTGTTTAATCAGAATTTTGCTAGTTCCGGTGTTGTTTTAGTGGAATGGGCCAAACGAGAGCGCGGCATGATTGTTAATCCAGATAAGGTTGAGGAATACCAGTCCTTGCTCGATATTAAAAGTAAAACGATGGTGCCAAGACAAGTAGAAGCGGGCAGCCAAGTATTACTTGAAGCATTGATGGCAGAACAATCAATTGATCCCGGCAGTCTACTCTGGACATCAGCAGCTCGAAGCGAGATGGATGCCGTTGTTGACGTTCTTGAAGGCAAAGCAGATTTAACCTTTGGATTAGCCACATTAGCCTCCCAGTTCCGGCTTGGCTTTATTCCTGTTGTTGAGGAACGCTACGACTTGTTAGTCGATCGAAAAGCTTGGTTTGAACCAACGTGGCAAAAATTCATTCAATTCTGTCAGTCTAAAGCCTTCGCTAACAGAGCTAACGAATTGACTGGTTATAATCTAACACAACAATTTCATGTTAATTTTAATAGTGAGTAAGAGCGTTTGGGAAGAACAACTGCTGACCTTCAAGCTCATATTCAGCAATAACATCCCGACCCTTTCTAGATAGCATCCAGTCTATCAATTTTTTTGCCTGAACTGATTTCACCTGAGGACACCTCTTTGGATTAATTTGAATGATGCCATACTGGTTAAACAAACTTTCATCACCTTCAACTTGTATTTTATAATCCTGTTTATTTTTAAAACTAATCCAAGTAGCTCTATCCGTCATTGTATAAGCGCCTGAACCAACCGCAATATTAAGTGTAGCACCCATTCCCGAACCCGTTTCCAAATACCAGTGACCACTCGACTGCTGTGGCTTGATTCGAGCTGCATTCCATAGCGACACTTCTTTTTTATGGGTTCCTGAATTATCAGCTCTTGAAGCAAATTGAGACTGGCTCATGGCAATATTGGCTAATGCAATGGTTGCCAACTGGCCACCTGAAATTTTAGCAGGGTCTTCTGGTGGCCCGACCAATATGAAGTCGTTATACATGACGTCATATCGTGCGATGCCAAAACCTTCAGAAACAAATTTTTGCTCGGCCAACTTCGCGTGTACCAGCAAAACATCCCCATCACAGTTTTTCGCGTTTTTAATCGCCTGACCGGTACCAACGGCAACAACATGTACGGTTATTCCCGTTTCTTTTTTAAATATTGGCAGCAGATGATCATATAAACCTGAATTCGCTGTCGATGTGGTTGACTGCAGTATAATTGACGATTCATCCGCACGCGCATCGCTCACACTCATGTGGATAGAGAGGACTATTAGGAATATCTTGAAACACTGCATTTAGTATGCCCTTTTAGGCGTTAAAACTTAAAAATAGGGGTTGAAGTTAGGGTAGCTTATGTAATTAAAACAATAAACGGCCTTCGAGATAAGCCTTAGCCGGCTCACTTGATGGGTGGTTAAAAAATTCATTCGATACGCTATGCTCAATCAATCTTCCACCATGCATAAACATGACATCATCAGCTAGTCGGCGAGCCTGTGCTATGTCATGGGTGACCAAAAATATTTTTACTCCCTTGTCACGAGCTAACTCTAATCGAGTTTCGATTTGAAAAGTAGTCGCAGCATCTAGACTAGCCGTTGGCTCGTCAAGTAGCAGCACTTCTGGTTTGGTAGCTAATGCCCTTGCCAGCGCCAACCTTTGTTGCTCGCCACCCGATAATAGCCTAGCTGGCTGGTTTCGTTGATCGAACAAACCCGCCTCGTGTAAAACGGCGTCACGTTGTTGAATCAAATCGGATGTTCTTGGTTTCAGTATAGACTTGCTCAGCACGAATTCTATATTGGCTGACACTGAGCGTTTTAATAAAATCGGTTTTTGAAAAACCAGTGCCTGACGTTTACGTATCACTAAATCTAGCACTTGATCGTTCCATTTAATGGTTTGTTGTTCAGATGGAAGTAAACCGTGCAACAAACGAACAAACAAACTTTTACCCGCACCATTTGCGCCCAAAACCACACTCACGCCTGTTGAGTTAACGGTCGCATTGATGTTGTCGAGTAATAGTTTTTCATTCACCTTATAACTAAGGTTTTGGACCACTAAAGGCAATAGCGATAAAGGCTGCATCGAGGATTTGAACTTAATCATAATATCAAGTATGGGCTGAACGATGCGCACTGTTGCGCAAAATATAAGCAGCTGCATTAATAGACAATGCAAGAATTAACAAAATGATTCCCAGAGCCAGGGCCAATGACAGGTCACCCTTAGAGGTTTCGAGTGCTATTGCAGTCGTCATAACACGAGTCAGATGGTCAATATTGCCACCCACCACGATGACCGCCCCAACCTCAGCAATGGCACGACCAAAGCCTGCCAGTACAACGGTGATTAAACTATATCGAGCATCCCAAATAAGCGTCATCACAATACGTGACTCAGGCAAACAAAACGAACGGAGCTGTTCGTCATATTCTTTATGTAAGTCTTCGATTATCTGCCGAGTTAGTGCAGCAATAATAGGTGTGATTAAGATGCTTTGAGCGATGATCATCGCAGTAGGTGAATATAATAGATTCATCCAACCGAGTGGGCCCGCACGTGAAATCACCAAATAAACCAGAAGACCAACCACAACAGGTGGTAGGCCCATCAATGCATTTAAGGTAACAGCCAACACTTGCCTACCGGGAAATCGAACGACCGCAGTCACTGCACCAAGTGGAAAACCAACCGCAACGGAAAAAAAAACCGCACTGAAACTAACGGACAGAGACAAGCCGATTATCTCGATTAAATCAGCATCAGCATTAAAAATTAATGAGAACGCTAAACTAAAGGCTGTAGAAAAATCTTGCATAGAAACTTAATAGCTGCATTTTTTACTAATTCTATATATATTTAGTAAATTATGCAATTTACTGGAAGCTTCAACCCTAAGTTGACTACAACCAACCAGAGCGCATTAAATATAAAAATGTGGTTACCGTTAGCATAGCTAACAAAGTCGATATTACTATCGTACTAGAGGCCCTTTCTTGCCAAACGCCATATTGTTCAGCCAATACAAATACATTCGTCGCTGTGGGTAAAGTCGCCAACAATACAGCGCTATACAGCCATATGGGATTAAGTTCAGGTACTAGCCAAACCAATAAACCGTAAACTAAAAAAGGGTGCAGAATAAGTTTTATTGGAATGATGTAGCCAAGTGCCACAGGGACGCGTTTAAGTGGACGCAACGCTGCACTAATACCCATTGCAAATAGGGCACAAGGCCCTGCAGTTTTTGATAATAGATCGAATGTTTGGTCAGCAAACGCGGGTAATTTATAAGAAAAAACCGATGCCAATACACCCGCTATTGTTGCAATAATAAAAGGATGAGTGAAGATTTTGACCATGATGTGCCTAACCAATGCGAATTTTGTTTGTTTGTTACTATTACCCAGCGCCATGAACAAAGGTGCAACAATAAAATGCATCGCGTTTTCAAAGCAAAAGATAAGAGCCACCGGAACTCCAGCGGCAGGCCCAAATGCAGCCAGCCCAAGCGGTATACCCATATAGCCAATATTGCCATAAGCGGCAGCAAGCCCCTGAATGGTGGCTTCAGACTGTTGACTTTTTCGCCACCTAGCAATCAGATATACCAAAAGAAATATAGCAAACGTGCTGCCTATGGAAATCAGAATAAAGCCAATTTGAGTAAACTGGCTGACCGGTGTTCTGGATAAAAGCTGATAAAACAGGGCTGGTAAAGCCACGTAGATAATATAAAAATTCATCCACCCCAAACCTTCAATGGGAAGTCGAGCCAATTTACCCGCAACAAAACCAAGAACGATAATGGCAAATAGAGGCAATACGAGTTCAATAACAGCGAGCATTTAATCTTTCCTGAATTTGCCTAATTACATATTAATAACTACACCAAGATAATTTATCTCAAAATCCTAGATGCGGTTATATGACTTGAGGTGGAAGAGGACCCAATCTTTTTTGATACCTAGCTAACGACTGCATAATGTAGAGCTCGACAAATTTTGAAATAGCAGCCTAAGATTCGTTAACAAACCTTTACTTTGATTGAGCTAAATGTCATTTCATTGATACACATATTACTGTTATTCGTTATGTTTAATTTTTTTAACAACCCAAAGAAATATAACACACCTCGCTTTATAGCCACTGGTCAGAGAGCCAGGCCTATGAGCCATCCATTAAGCCATAATGTTGACACCAATAAAGGTCTTGATTTTCAAACAACAATGGCCGGCACAGCCTTTTTATTATTGCGTTTGTTGCCGCTTTGCGTTTTTTCATAACGCCGAGGACTTTAGTTTAAGGCTGGGGCAGAGAAATACTTGCTTTAACAATGACCTAGCCAATGGGTGCTGCGGGTTGACAAAACCCGTTGCTGGAATGCTTGCAGACCTTTTAAGGGATTTGATTAGGTGGTCGGATAATTGATTTCCATCAAGACAACACACCCATGTGGTAGTGGGTGATGGGCTTTGGTGTGTTAGCGCAGTTTTACATATGGAAATTAATGAACGCCTAGTGACAATAGCTAACTATCAGTCAAAATAAATCAACTTAATCAATAATTGCCTGTAATGTTGACCCCATTTATTTCAACCTCTAAGCCTTGCCCTTGTATTATTTTCCTGCCAAGAATCAGCCTCTTGATTAACCAGCAATCATATAAATTTTGCGTAACGTCTCAGTAATATGCCAAGTGCATTGAGCACCCTTAGGGATAAAGAAGACATCACCAGCAGTAAACGTTTCTGACTTTCCTTTTTTATTAGTCAATGTCACTGAGCCCGAAATAATAGTCATCATTTCATGTACTGGATAGCTTTCGATTTCTTCTTTGCAGGGTGCACATTCCCATACACCCGCTAAAACGTTTTTATCACCTGATGCAAAATATGATTGGTTTAGTTCGGTCTGATCATCAGTAGTAAATGCGTCTAATTCGACCATACTAGAAGGTTCAACTTCTACCAAAGAATCGTTTCCCGACAGTATTCTCATAAATGTATCGTTCATTATATTTTCTCCTAGATTATTTTTTAACTGGCCTATAACGGAGCTATTACTAGTCGACCCTATGAGTCCAAAATATACTTAGTATTTTAATCTGATTACTTTTTTTCTTCACCTAAATGTTAGAAATAACATTAGCATACGCTGGATACTAGTTCACCATTGTAATGAATTATTAAAAGTAGGCTCTATTCCTTAACTTTTCATTAAGCCCACTTTTTAACCAATGGTTACGGTTCATCGAAAAAATTTAGTCAGTAGTACCACGACCCAAACCCTATTAAACTCATGCTATAGTCAAACTTTGGACCACTAGATGACAATTTCTGAGTATGCTTCAAAACTAAGTTTACCGCAGGTTAATCCTGGCGTAACAACAGTGCTGGAATACCTGATCATCAAGTTTCCTTATATTAATGCTCAGATTTGGCAGCAACGCATTGCAGATGGAAAAGTGCATTGGCACGACGGTTCATTGATAACAGACCAATCATTGTTTCAGGCACAACAACGAGTCTACTATTACAGAGAGGTTGAGAGTGAGCCCAGCATTCCTTTTAAGGAAACTATACTGTTTCAGGATGAACATATTTTAGTGGCTTATAAACCCCACTTTTTAACAGTAACTCCCGGTGGTGTTTATGTGAATGAGTGTTTACAAAACCGATTACGCCGCAGCACTGGCATTGAGGCTTTACAAGCATTACACCGTTTAGACAGAGTGACAGCTGGTTTAGTAATGTTCTCTACTAATTTGCATACTCGCAATCAGTATCATGATTTGTTTCGAACCCGAAAAATACTCAAAACATATCAAGCCATTGCCAACATTAGTGGTGATGAAAAAATTATAGGCCAGACATGGGAAGTTAAAAACCGTATTGTTCATTGCGAACCACGTTTTAGAATGTGTGTGGTCGAAGGCGAAGCCAATAGCCATTCTGTGATTCGATGCTTACAGCAATCAGATCATCAGGCATTGTTTGAATTGAATCCTGTGACGGGTAAAACTCACCAATTACGTGTGCACATGCAGACACTAGGCCATCCCATACTGAACGACAACTACTACCCAAATTTAAAGGCACTATCAGCAGATGACTATTCAGCACCTTTGCAGTTACTGGCAATGAAGCTTCAATTTAATGATCCAGTCACTCAGCTACCAAGGCGTTTTAGTTATGAAAGTCACTTATCACTAAGCTAAGGCAGGGAGAGAGGGAGGCAGGCGTAAAAAATTTAATTTTTAAAAAAACATAAAGGCTAACGCATTGAATAAGTAAACCAGAATTTATCCTAATGAAGTAACTTAATGGCTTACCTTGTCCCAAATTAAGAACGCCAAAGTAATCGAACCATTGAGTGTAAGCAGCCAGACGAATGCGCCGCTGTTCAATATCACTGTCAACCAAAAAACAGTACGGAATGATTGTTTCTTAGTCTTGTGCCGAAACGTTTGCTGCGCGATCATTGCACCAGGCCAACCACCCACTAATGCTAAAAGGTGCAGGGTACTTTCTTGCGTTCTCAACGCTCCAGCTTTGGCTGTCGATTTATCTAAAGCATACATAACGAAGGTCACTAAACTGGTAGCAACATATAGCACCAAAATTAGGGAGGATATTTTAGTTAGAATAACAGAGACGGTAACAATAATTAAAAAGCAAATGGCAATAAAAATAAGAAAAACAGAGGCGGTGAGTAATTTTGAAAACAGTATATTGTTATGGAATATTACCTTCTTCATATTAAGGATATTTATATGTAATTGAATATATGTGGCATTCATTCTCACACGAAAATAAAGTTTCTACAGCATCTAATCTAAAGCGCATAGCATTGGAGCTATCTTTTCTGGCAATATAAATAGGACTCCTATAGTTTTTGCAACACACCTTCACTTTAAAATCGTTAGTCTCAAATTCTTTAATATAATCTGGTCCGATAAACGTTAATTTCCTCAAATCAACTGGATTATTAGTAACAAAAGCCTCCTTGTTCTGACGAATACTGAGGACAATGGGAAATAGAAATTTCTGAAAGATTCAATCGCATCTATAGCTGACCTTATTGCATAAACATTAACAACTAATCATCAGACAGCCATTTATTATTCATAAATACCATTAAGGGATTAGGAACATTGTTATCAATAGAATGAACGAACTTGACATTTTTTAAGACCCTATGGGCATTGATGAGGAACAAAAATACGATGTTTTAGCAACCCAAAACTACTTGGAAACACCTGTTAAAATCAAATCTATCACCAAGTCTTTGGTATTCCTGAAAAAAAAGTTGCAAAGAAGAATAGGACAATCTAAAAAAAATTTTATTTACAAAGCGAATTTTGACTAAGATGAGAACATACTAACCTAATGGATCAAAATTCAGCTAGGCTATTATTAACATTAGGGTCTTAGGGGATGTCTATTAGTAGTAAAAAGTTTCACACGCTCAAATTAACTATTCGTACTGTTTTCCAGTCTTTTCACACCCTTTTTTTGATACTAGTGAGATCCAAGTCAAACAATCTGTTCACCAATCCAACTCTAGTCAGATTATAATCAAAAAAAGAAAAAACATTAATTGACTCAATAGCGTTAAGGCATCAGCCCTTTTTATCGTTATACTCGTTGCACAATGTCAAATAATATAACGCGGCAATATCACTAGGTACGCTCTTAACATATTTCTCAAAACGCCCTTTAGCAGAAGCATAAGATTTAACTTGAAAGTGTTTTACAGCGTCTTCGAAAAGTTCAATAGATTCATCACTTACCCTATTTTTACCATCAGAATCAGTAGAAAAAATATCATAAAGCGTTACCGATTTAGCTTTTCCTTTTACCTTAACCTCTCCAATCAAACGATAACGTAAGTCATCTTTTTGCTCCAAATTTTGTAACGCATACTCACTGATCAAGAACTGTGAACCAAAAATTTTTGTTTCGTTTTCTATACGTGCAGCTAAGTTCACAGCGTCGCTTATAACCGTGCCATCCATACGATTATCCTCACCAACTGTGCCTAGACGCAATTTACCACGGTGTACGCCCACGCCAATATTAAGATCGCTCGGTAAATTACTCACATTTTCAGTATTGTAACTTTTTAATACCTCAATCATTTGAAGACCTGCATTAACAGCATCATCAGTGTTATCAAATAAAGCCATAATGCCATCACCAATATACTTATCGATAAAGCCATTATTGTGACGAATAATAGGCCCCATTACGCCCAAATAAGTATTAATAAATTTGAAACTTTCTTCAGGCGTCATGCCTTCAGATAATGTAGTAAATGAACGGATGTCAGAAAATAGAATAGTCATTTGCTTTTCGACATTATCACTTAACTCAACATCAATAATGCTTTGCTTATTGAGGTAGCTCAAAAATTCATGGGGTACGAAACGATTGTATGCCGTGTTCGTTAATGACAGCATGCGGATGGAAGTGCGCAGAGCTTGAATAATTATATAAATAATCAACAATAAAATAATAAAACTGCTTACCATTGTAAAAAGTGTCATTAACCAGCCGTCTTGAGCAATATTATGAACTTGATTTAATTCTATATTGACGACACGAGCCCCCCTAACATCTCCTACAGTCCAATCTTTTTTAGTGCTATTAGGATGACTGTTATGACAATTCACACAACTTTGAGCCATGACTAAGGATTTGGAATAACGAAGTGTTAGCTGGTTGTTAATTGTTTCGTAGGCAATAAAGGGTAAAGTTTTATCATCTGAAAAGCGGAGATGACTTAAAGCACTGTGTTCATATTCATCTTTCGGACCTCCGTTTAACCGATTTTTGAAAGGAAAGTTACTATACAATCTAGTAGTCACACCACTTTCTTTTTCGGAAATTTTCTCAGCTAATTCAATACTAAAAGTGGCCGGCACCGGAATAGCGCCAGGTATATCTTTGTATTCAGCACTTACTACTATGCCTGCTATTTTTGCACGCGTGACAACGTCTGTAGAGTATAAGCTATGAAATGTATTCAAAGCTATTAAGTACGAGTCTGCGTATTTCAATGAAAGTTCTTTATTGATACTTCTGGATAAATACACCATGTTGCCAAAAATAGCCCCCCCACCAAAAATACATAAGATAAAAATGGTTATTAGTGGCCGTTTATGAATAAAATTTAAATATTTCATTTTTAATCCCTAACAATAAAATATAGGTTATTACAGCTAACGGCTGTTATTAGTTTTTGGTACTTGAAATTCTTATTATGCAATGCGCTGATTTTTTCACCTGCTAAAAAATCATCTCCACCACAGTCATCTAAAAAATACTTAAAAAAGTAGCCATTAAAAAAGTTCCTTCTGTATTTTCTTTCCATTTATATTATCTTATTGATAATAATCTAAATGATTGCGATTTATTTTACGTCTGAGATCCACTAATTGAAGAGCGAAGCATAGGGGTTCCATGTGAACCGATTGCTATGAATATGTTTATTAATGGACGGTAATGAGCTGGTAAACTGGGAGTTTTTTTGATTTTTTTTTGATAACGCCAGACAAGAAATCATTGGCGAAGAACAGTTTTTTTTTGCTTTGAAACTCCATTTTGAAACACTCCTTTTCGTCAGCAAGTATCTTACTGTAATATTTTAAATCGTAACAGACAATTTATTATAGTTGAAGGTTTTGTGTTGGTGGCCATAATTCTTTGAATTGTTAAACCCGGCTGTGTAAAGATCAATGCCGTATCATTAAAACAGATTGTCATTACTGTATTAATTGATAGTGAGAGTGAAAACTGAAATTTCAAGCCATTCTTGATAGTAATTTTTACCGTAGTGTAGAAATGACTTAATTTCACCTGACTGGTCTCTTTTTGATAGCCTAACACATTTAAATAATTACCCTGACCATCGGCAAAAAGACTTTTAATTGATTCAAAATATTTAATTCGTGGTCGCGTGAAAAAAGTGCGTATTTTCTCAACATAAGGGTTTGCAGCAAAATTAGCATCAGGGTCTCCCAAGATATAGCCAGACTTGTCTTTGACTTTCTCTGGTCCCAAAATAAAAGTAGGCCACTTAAGGTGAGTACATTCTAGAAATAATATCGTTTGAAAGTATCTGAGTGGATTCCTACCAAGCCCTAAGCTATATTCAAATGCAGAATATAAAAAAAATAAATATTACTTTACTGGTAACAATGAGGCCAATTACAAACATTAGCGTTACAAATTGTATAAATATTAGATATATTGAAAGCCAATTAATATTCCCTGGCTTACAAGACATCGTCAACCGAGTTTTAGAACTCCAATTTACTCCAGGCCTTCAGAAACACTCATAAAGGCTTTATTAGTAAAAAATTGGGGGTTTTCATGACATTTTTAATACTGTTATATCTATTTATTTCTATGGTTATTTATGAAGCTATCGTCTGTCTCGTATTTTCTTCTTAACTGTTACGGCTTGGTCTACTTAATAAGTGCTTGAGCAGGTCAGAGCAGCAAAACTACTTAGGTTTTTGCCCGATCTGAATATAACTCATCATTAGTTTCAGTCAAACGACCAGCCAAAAATTTTAACAGAACAGCATAGGCTGGCAGAAATAGCAGTAGACTGATAATAAGTTTGAACGCGTAATCAACCAGTGCAATCTCTACCCAATTCTCAGCCATAAAAGCATCTGGGCTTTGATAAAAAGCCATGGAGAAAAACAAAAGCGTATCCAGCGCATTACCCAGTACGGTAGAAGCAGCCGGAGCAACCCACCAGCGCCGAGTGCGCCGAAGTCGATTGAAGACTTGCACATCCAGAAATTGCCCAAATACATAAGCAACGAAACTTGCCAATGCAATACGTCCCACAAAAAGATTAAATTCAGCCAATTGGCTCAGACCTTGAAAAGCGCCTTCATAAAATAACACCGAAAGTACATAGGACAGAAATAAAGCCGGTATCATTGCACGCAGAATAATACCTCGTGCCATTGGCGCACCAAAAATGCGTACCGTCAAATCTGTAGCGAGAAAAATAAATGGAAAACTAAAAGCCCCCCAAGTGGAATGGAAGCCAAACAAAGTAAATGGTAGTTGAACCAGATAATTACTAGCAGCAATAATCAGAAGATGACTTGCAACCAAAAAAGTGAGTGCTTTATTAGATTGAACTGTGGTGAAAACTTTCATATGTAACCTTTTTGTCATTGGGGGCGAGGGAACCCAAATTATAATAATATTAAGTGGCTTTAGTGATGCCGCGGGTGATTCTATTCTAAGTTATGATTTTGTAAAGCACAGAGTGATATTTGGATATTTTTTGCTCCATAAAAATTAAATAAAATAGGTATCTAGATCTTATATTCATTTTTTACACACTACTAATTGAAATAGGTCTGAAAGAATTATTGCAACGTAACACATGAGGGCCAAACGCCAGCTTTGCAAAACTTAAACTGTTTTCTATTCTATGGGTCTATTATGTATGTATTACATTGCTTCATCTAAAAATCACAGTCTATTTTTTTGTGGTACATCGATTAGCAATACCTTAGCCTCACTGATTGCTTTCAGTCTGATTGATGAAAGCCCTGAAACTTCTAATCCATCGCCCTTGTCGAGTGAATACCCCTCTATTTCGAGTGTTCCTTCAGACACAAGCACGTAAGCCTGATGCTTTATTGTATGACTCAGTTCAGTACCTTCACAAAGATGACCACCATAAATAAAAGCGTCCTGATAGATTGATAACGGTGCCTTCCCATCACCTGACACTAACAAAGTGAGTGAAGCCAATGTCGGCTCTTTAGGAAATTCATAGCTATCCCACCTAGGCTTGACATCCAATTGGTTCGGTTCAATCCATATCTGTAAGATATTGGTATCATCAGTCTCAAGATTGAATTCAGAATGATATACACCAGTGCCTGCGCTCATTACTTGAACATCACCCGCCACGGTGCGTCCAACATTGCCATCACTGTCTTGATGAGTAATTCCGCCTTTTTTAACATAGGTTATGATTTCCATATTCTTATGAGGATGAAGAGCAAAACCTGCACCCGCTTTAATAACATCATCGTTAATGACTCGCAGAACACCAAACTGCATTCTTTTTTGATCTTGATAACCTGAAAAGCTAAAATGGTGCCTTGCATTCAGCCAACCATGATTAGCATGGCCTAGATTTTTATACGGATAATGAGTAATCAATTTATGCCTCCTATAATTTCTTTTGCCATTTATCGTCTGCTTTTATCAACATATATTAATCTTTCAGCGTTTTAGGGATCAATCTGTCAATCACTGGAACACTTTTGATGGCGAAACTGCCTGCACCTTGGACTGCAACGACTATCGACAATACAGCGAGTAATACAGGAAATTCCCAACCGCCCCCTTCATTACTAAATAACCAGCCATTACCGAGATGAGCCCAGGTTGCACCGAGCAGAATAGGCAAGCTGAGTAAGGCAATAAAACGTGGATAAATACCTAAAATAAGTGCAGCTCCACCAAACACTTCGCCAAAGATAGTCAGATAAGCAACTAGTGCTGGCAGACCCAAACTGCCAAAAAAACCAACAGTGACAGGAATAGTGAAAACAAATATTTTAAGCGCACCGTGTGCCAGTAAAATAATACCAAGGGTGATACGTGTTAGAAAGGCGCCGTGGTTAGCAGTAAGGTTATTCATAGTTATAGTCTCGTGTTGATTGAAAGAGAACACATCATACTAGTTCCATTTAAAATGATAATATGCAATATTATAATTTTATTAGTTCCAAAAAGTAATTAATATGGATCATATATCACGCGTTGGCGTGTTCCTTGAAGTGGTGAAGAACGAAAGTTTTGCAGGGGCTGCACGTGCCCTTGGGTTAACTGGACCCGCTATCAGTAAACAAATTAAATCTCTTGAAGACCAACTAGGTGTCAAGTTACTGAGCCGAACAACCAGGCACGTCAGGCTGACTGAAGAAGGTGCTATTTATTATGAAAAGGCTCAGCAAGCACTAGCAGACCTGAACGAAGCTGAGCAACAGATTCTGGAATTGAAAGCCTACCCCATCGGCAAACTCAAAGTGAATGCGCCGATGTCATTTGGAACACAGTTTTTGACTCGCCCAATTGCTGCCTTTGCGGAACAGTACCCTGAAGTTGAACTTGAAGTTGATTTTGATGATCGCTGGGTCGATGTAGTGGCAGAAGGATTTGATGTTGTTATAAGAATCGGTGCACTCGAAGACTCAACGCTAATGGCTCGAAGATTAGCACCTTGCCCCGTCATTTTATGTGCTGGTAAAAAATTGCTAGATAAATATGGATTACCTAAATCCGTCGAACAACTGTCTGAGTACCCTGGAGTTGTTTACAATAGACACCAACAAAAAGAAGTATGGCGTTATCGTGATAACAATGGATTAATCGGAACACAAACCCTAAACCGTAACTTCGCTGCCAATACCGCAGAAATGCAGCTCGAGGCCTGCTTAAGTGGTTTAGGCGTTTCACTACTCCCGATCTTTAGCGCCGAAGCGTATCTAAAATCGGGTGAGCTAATGGCATTACTGCCTGAATACTCGACTTATCCCGAACTTGGCATTTACGCACTGTATCCTCAGAACCGTTATCTCTCGACTCGAACACGATTGTTTATTGATTGGTTAAACAAAGCTAGTGAAGACTTTGCCTGGTGCTAAATCAAACCTCTGCCAACAGGTTTAAAAATCAACTGGTTTTTTTAACTTTAAAGCTGTGCAAAAAATTGTCAGAACTCACTGTTTAAAGCCTACAAAAGAGTGACGACAGTCAGCCATACTATCCTAAGAACTAGGTTCTAAAATTTTTTTGCCTGCAAAATGCAGAATTCTATAGTGAGTGATAACGTTTAAATATATCAACACTTAGTATGAGCGTTTTTTTTGACACTAAAGCTTAAACTGAGTTCTATTCGTTGTTACCTTTAACCACAAAGTTTGATAATGACAAATAAACTGGGCTAAAGACCTTTAATATCACCACGGTTATTATCTAACCAAGCCATTAACTTTTCAAGATGCCGCTCCAACTCAGATAGCTCATCATTAGCGAAACTTGAGTAAATATTTTGAATGTCAGGTTCAAACAAGTTAAGGGTTATCGAACAGATTTTAAGCCCTTTTTCGGTTATTTTTAAATGCTTTTTACGACGATCACTGGTATCAGGTGTTGCTAACATAAGACCTTTATCAACTAATTGAGTCACCACCTTGGTAATGCCAGGTTGATTCATTTCCATGACATTAGCCAGCTCGCTGACCAACCAACTTCGCGTTGGGTTATGGGTGAAATGTAACAATAACCCAAACTGTGACGAGGTAATGGATAAATTAGCAAATAGTTTGTTTTGTCGAGTCGTTAATAACTGTTGCAATATACCAAATAAAATAGCCACTCTGACCTCACTTTTCGTTCTTGCTGCCATTCTAATCGTCTCTTTTTATTACTATATTTCACCTAATAACCCAAAGGTTCAATGAACCATTGTTAAAATCGTTTAGAAAAATAGCTTGACTTGCATTCTTTAGAATATAACATACATTCTAAGGAATGTAGTTTTAAAGTCACTTTTCAGGATGATAAACATGAACAGACGTCAATTTATTCGCATTTTTGGACTCTCTACCGGCGCTATTGCATTAACCACTGGCATCACTGGCTGCGGTGACTTGAAATCGTCTTTTAGTTCTTCAGATGAATCAGATAATTATGGATGGAATGGGCCCACAGCAGATATTAAAGATATCCGCTTACAGGTCTTGGCTTATGCCATCCTGAGCCCAAACCCGCATAATAAACAGCCTTGGGCTATCAAGCTAACAGGGCCATTAAAATTTGAACTGTATGTGGATCAAGAGCGTTTATTACCCGCCACCGACCCCTATTTTAGACAAATACATATAGGCCAAGGTACCTTCTTAGAAACTGCATCTATTGCGGCATCTGGCTTAGGGCATGATGCAGAAATCACGCTTTTCCCTCAGGGTATCTATAGCAATACTCAAGTCCTCAATAAACCAGTAGCAAAGGTATCTTTGACCCCAAATGAGTCAGTAAAAACTAACCCTCTATTTGCTAACCTATTAAGTCGTCACTCTAATAAACGTGAGTATAGCGATCAGCCATTGACCCAAAATCAAGTGTCAGAATTAATCCGTTTTAATACTGATAATAACCAAAATTCACTCACCTTAGTGGATTCTCCTGCCGCCAAAAAACAACTTGAGCAAGTCTTAACCAAAGCAATGCAAATAGAGGTGGGTAACAAAGGCAGGGATGAGGAAACCATTAAAATGTTCCGATTTAATCAAGCAGAGGTAGAGCAGTACCGTGATGGTTTCGGCACTGCACAAGCTGGGCTATCGGGCTTAAAGCGATTATTGGTTGAAAACTTTATCCTGTCTCGTGAAAGTACCGAAAAAGATCCGACTGAATTCGGACAACAAGCAGTCTCCATGACCCAAAAAGTCGTTGAATCAACAGGTACATTTGCTTGGATCACAAGCGCTTCAAATAGTCGCATCGATCAGATCAATGTGGGTCGCGAGTATTGCCGTATTAACCTTAAGACGAATTCGATGGGTCTAGCACAGCACCCGTTGAGCCAAATATTACAAGAATATGAAGACATGCTGCCAATGCAAGCGGCTTTTAAGGACTTCTTCAATATTAAAACAAGTGACACGGTACAAATGTTATTCCGATTAGGCACGGCAGAAATAACACAACATAGTCCTCGTCGTACTGTAACGGATATTATTCAAGCCTAATTATTCCGATTAGGCATGGTAGAAATAACGCGACATAGTCCTCGTCGTGCCTTAACGGATATCATTATAAATTAAGAGATCAGTGGTACATAAGGACCATTCCATAGTACGATCAAACCCTTTGGGTTTCGTTTTTTATTTAATAATAACTATTGTATTCGTTTGCATACAATCTCGGTGTTACATTAAAATTATTTCGGGGTACCCCAAACCTCTTTTTTTCGCTACGCCAGTAAGCCATTTGAATATGATCCATTACTATAAGTAAGTACTATTGCTCTATTAGTAGTTTCTTCGTCCTTGAGACTGACATGCACCCAGCCTGAATTAGGCTCCCCCTTTCGGTAGCACTCTAAAATGACTTGGTCGAATTCTAAATTTTGTTCAATCCAGACTGCAAGCTCATAGTTACTTATTCCGGCTATTTCGATATCAACAGCCTCTGCTTTACAGTGTTGTGATGAAGATGACCCATTGATTTCTGAATTAAGCTCAGTGCTTCTATAACCACTATTAGGCCTAAAAGGCTTTCCATAATGTAACCGCACTGGCTCTAGTATTTCAGAACATAAACGCTGTAACTTTACTATTAAGTGATCGGGTGGTGAGTTATCAATATTTTTTCTTTCTGCTGTTTCTGACCTTATTAGCTCTCCAAAGGTAAAATGATCTGACAGTTTTTCATTCCTATCCATTTTTTATACCCCTTATTGTTCTTAGGTTTTGTTTTATTAGTTATCTATTCGATCAGCTAACTTTTAAATGTGCTGGTACTATCATTTTTGCCTGCGGTTGCAATAACAAACCTAACTTGACCCAAGTTTTGCATCAAGATCAAAGCGAGTTAAAGTTTATTTAATATCAATTTCATGCAATTCAACCTCTGATTTGTAAACTTACTTGATTAATCACGCTGATGATATAGACAGAAAGCATTAGAAATTGTCAGATGAGAACTACATTAAATGACGTCCTATCAGAAAAAATGTAAATTGCCTTTGCTAAGGAAGATGGATCAATGACGATTAAGGTGCGCGCTATCCTGTGCTGTTAAATCAACCAATAGCCCCAAGCAACCATTAACGTGTTATTTATATACTGCCTGTGAGCAGTTAGATGGCAGAACAACTTGTCACTTACCTAGGAAAGTCCCATAAAATACAAGGCCGTTGTTAGGCTGGTTTGATTAATTTGGTAGGGTGTTGCTTTACACGTTGCGGGCTTACCTTGGTAAGCAATCCCTAAACCCGCTAGCGTTATCATTGGGATGTCGTTTGCACCATCGCCGATTGCACAGCACTCGACCGGGTCGATACCCATTTTGGCTGCGATCGACAACAACAATGCTCGTTTCGAATTTGCGTCAACTATTGGAGCCAATACACCGCCGGTTAAGATTCCGTTATCGACCTCTAACCGATTACTGTGGACTTCATCAAAGCCTAGTCGCCGTGCAATGGGTCGGGCGATGGTATCGAAGCCACCACTGATCAAAACCGTATACAGTCCGGCTTGGCCTGCTTTTTGCACTAGCTGTTCGGCCCCTGGGTTTAAACGACAAGCATTTGCCATGTCGATAAATGCTTGCTCTGGTTGCCCTTTTAGTAATCCTACCCGTTGCCTTAATGAGGCATCAAAATCTATTTCACCTCGCATTGCCTGTTCGGTTATTGTTGCAACCTGTTGACCAATGCCGACTGCTTCTGCCACTTCATCAAGTGTTTCTGCATCGACTATTGTTTTATCCATATCGCAAATAAGTAATTTTTTAGTACGCTGACTAACAGGTTGAACCGCTATATCAACATTTACTAATTGACTATTCAGGGATTGAAAAATCTGCCACGCAGCTGAACTGGTGACGTTGAATTCTATATCATGAGCCACGCCTATCATACGGCACCGATCGAGAACAATAGGCGGCCCTTTGTCCTCGATCAGTTGTTTCGCAACTTGCACCTGTGAGTCAAATCGTTTCAAGTCAAGATCAATCGACCCACAGAGCGTTATCACAAAACCCTGATGATCGTTCTGGTCGTCAGTAACCCAGGCGGGTGGTTTACTTAGTGTTTGAGATTTCTTCACTTGATAGGACATCACGGGTCACAAACTATAACGATGGGAAGTTAAGATACTTGACTGTATTGATATTAGCCAAGGCGCTTAATTTTTGCATTGCATCGTGACTTGGCTGCGCTTCTATCTCGAGTAAGGCCATGGCATTGCCACCACTGGCCTCGCGCCCTAGATGCAGGTTGGCAATATTGATAAGGCTAGTAGCTGCAGATGTGCCGATATCACCAATGACACCCGGCGTATCTTGGTTGGTAATATAAAGCATGTGTTCTCCTAGTTGTGATTCCAATGGAATGCCTTTCACGTCAATCACTCGAGGTCGATGTTGGATTAGAGTGCCACTAATGCTGTGAGTGTGCGCCTCTGTTTTGACGGCAACGGTAATACGACAGGGGTACTCATCCTTACCTTCACTTAATGCTTCTATTAAGTCGATATTACGTTGGGTTGCTACCTCACGTGCATTCACTGAATTGACAAAACTGCTGTGACGCTCGAGTAACGATTGAACTACCTGCGTGGTTAATGGTGAAAGATTTAAACCATTGGCTTCGCCACCATAGGTGACGGTCAATGATTCGATTGGGTCATCAGTCAACTGGCCTATAAATGAACCCAAGCGTTGTGCAAGCTGAAGGTAGGGTTTCAACTGTTTGGCTTCCTCTGCACTTAAACTGGGTGCGTTTAACGCATTATTAATTGCACCACCCAACAAGTAATCACTCATTTGCTGAGCCACTTGAATCGCTACCTTTTCTTGAGCCTCGACCGTAGAAGCCCCTAGGTGTGGCGTACAAATTATATTCGGTAGGCCGAATAATGGATTATTTTTGGCGGGCTCTACTTCGTAAACATCGAGTGCGGCACCTTTTATATGGTTACTTTTTAAAGCCACCAGTAGGGCTAGTTCATCGACTAAACCACCCCGAGCACAATTGATTAACAGGCTACCACGCTTCATTTTGTTGATTGCCGAGGCACTGATAATATTTGCCGTTTCGGGTGTTTTAGGGACGTGTAATGAAATGATATCTGAAGTGCCCAAAAGTGTATCTAAGTCGACCTTTTGAACGCCTAACTTGTCTGCTCTTTCTTCAGTTAAGAATGGATCGTAAGCCTGAACTCGCAGCCCATAACCAATTGATTTTTTTGCGACTATCGAGCCGATGTTTCCAGCGCCAATAATACCCAACAATTTACCGGTCAGTTCCATGCCCATAAATTTAGACTTTTCCCACTTGCCTTCATGGGTTGACTGATTTGCCTGCGGAATATGGCGTGCCAGCGATAACATCATCGCCATGGCATGTTCAGCAGTAGTAATGGCATTACCAAATGGTGTATTCATAACTACAACGCCACGTTTTGTACAAGCCGCTACATCGACGTTATCAACACCAATACCTGCCCGTCCAACCACTTTCACATTGGACGCATACCCGAGTAGCTCTTCGGTTATCTGTGTTGAGGACCTGAGTGCAATGCCATCAAACTCTCCGACCATATCAAACAGTTCTTGTTTCGATAATTTCCCTGGGGTTATTGCTTCAATGCCACGTTCCTCAAAGACTGCAAGGGCCAGGCTCGACATTGTGTCGGCTATAAGTACTTTAGGTTTTACAATCGAAGTATGGTTCATTTTTTCACTCGTTATTTTTGCGTCAGTCATTTCATGTCACCTTGTTTCGTTGTTTAAACCGATCAAAAGCCCAATCCATCCAAGGTGTTAAGGCCATTAGGTCGTCTGTTTCTATAGTTGCACCACCCCAAATCCGAAAGCCTGCAGGTGCACTGCGGTAATTGGCAATATCCAAGGCACAGTTTTCTTGTGCTAACCAGCTCAGCATTAAATTAATAGCTTGCTGTTGCTCCTCACTTTCGAGTTGATTAAATTCAGGGTCAATAATGCGTAAACACATAGAAGAAGGCGAACGGGTCTCGGCGGACGTTGCCAACCAATCGATCCACGCTGTTTGCTGAACCCACTGATCTAACAGGTCAAAATTTTGTTGCGTGCGCTTCCAAAGTGATTCAACACCGCCAATACGATCTGCCCAATCGAGGGCAGCATGTAAATCTTCGACCGCCAACATACTAGGCGTATTGATAGTGGCACCCGAAAATAACCCTTCGATTAATTTTTGGTTTTTAGTGAGTTGAAATATTTTAGGTAATGATCTTGAAGGGGTATAACTTTCTAATCTTGCAATTGCCTTTGGACTCAGTGCCAGCATGCCATGGGCTCCTTCACTGCCCAGCACTTTTTGCCAAGACCAAGTAACGACGTCGAGTTTAGAAAAATCGATCGGCATGGCAAAAGCGGCAGAGGTTGCATCGCATAACACCAGACCATTACGATCGCTATCGAGCCAATCTAAATGCGGAACCCGCACGCCACTGGTTGTGCCGTTGTAAACCATAACAACATCGTGATCTGACTTGATTTGGGTGAGGTCTGGCAAGTCACCATAATCGGCTTTGTATACGTTCAATTCAGGCAAGCCGAGTGTTTCGAGGTCTTTTGCCCAATCGGCAGAAAAACTGTCCCATACCAATGCATCAACAGCACGGGCACCTAACATTGACCACATGGCCATTTCAAATGCACCGGTATCAGAGCCAGGTACTATCGCAAGTTTCCAGTCATCGGGTAATTTAAGTAATTGATGTGAACGTAATATGGCGTCACTAAGACGCTGCTTGGGTTGTTTAGCGCGATGGCTTCGACCCAATTGTTCAAGGTTGAGATGTTTAATATCCCAACCCGGATATTTCTTACAGGGACCCGAAGAAAACCGTGCGTCTTGCGGGCGCAAGCTCGGTTTTTCGGGAAAGCCAATGGCTTTCTCGATCATGATATAACCTCTAGTTATTCGGTGGTTTGCTCCACCAAGCATAATTAGGCTAACATAATCGTGGATAAGTCGTGCAGTATTTGTTAAACCTAAAGTGACTATGAATATAACCAACATTAGTAATGGAATGGATTATACGCAGAAAGTTGGGACGATTAACCCGAGTTTAAAGTTTGAACACATGCAAAACTGCAAGGGTCCAGATTTACTTCTGATAACCCATAATCGTTATGAAAACCCTACGTTTGTCGGTTCTAGATGACTTTGTTGAAGAAGCTTTGGTTTGTTCTAGGCTGATTTCTAATAGACGCAGATGAATCAGATTTAAAGTATATGTGTAAAAGGGGCATACCTAACGATTGATACAAAACCATGCTGCCCTCAGCCTGGCTAATTTAGCTTTTCTAATATCCCCATTAACTAATTTAAGCACTAAAAACTTTTAAGATATAGCTGTTCCACTTTTTCTCTAGCCCAAGCTGTTTTGCGGAGAAATTTTAAACTTGATGAAATACTTGGATCACTATTAAAACACTTGATATCAATCAGATTACCCAATGACTCCCAGCCGTGTTTATCAACAAGCTGAGTCACTACTTCTTTTAGAGTGACTCCATGTAAGGGCTCTTTTGAAACTTTTTTATTGGTCAACAGATTTACCTGTAATTGTCTTTGATTAGCAAGTTCATAATTGGTATGTTGTCATAAAAAACAAACTATACAATCGATAATTGAAAAGTGTATTTTTAATTGATGTGATAGCAATCTAATAATATGAAGTAATTTAACGATTTTTGTGATCAATATTTGGCGGACACCGATAGATAGATTAATATTAGGTTTACGTAGATAACCCAAAAACGGAAAACATGGCATCACTGCAAGATCAATTACTCAAAGCTGGCGTGATTAATAAGAATAAGGCTAAGAAAGTTAAAAATGACCAGCATAAACAGGCCAAAGTGATTCGCAAGATGGGTGGAAAAACGGTCAATGAAGCGAAAACAACTGTTGTCAGTGAGCGGGCAAAGAAAAATGAACGTGATCGCGAATTAAACTTAAAGAAACAGCAAGAAGCCAATCAAAAGGCAGTTGTCGCTCAGATTAAACAATTGATAGACCTCAATAAAATAGCCGATAACAAAGGAGATATTCATTATCGCTTTGTTTATGAAAAAAAAGTTAAACACATTTACGTCACCAGCGAAATGCAAGATCACCTCAGTCGAGGACGACTAGCCATTGTGGCGCTATTAGGTAATGTGACTGAAAAATTTGAAATTGTGCCTGCCGGTATCGCTGAAAAAATTGCCCAACGGGATAGTGATTATATCGTTCAGTTAAATATTAAAGAGTCGTCTGAAGAGATCGAAAATGATCCCTATGCTGATTATCAAATACCCGATGACTTAATGTGGTGAGTACACAATTTAAACTTATTAACAACCCCGACTACCGTCCCAACGTTGGGATTATGTTAGTCAATGACGATCGACTCATTCTCGCCGGTGAAGCATTCCATTACCGTGGCGATTGGATGATGCCTCAAGGTGGCATTGACTCTGGCGAAACCACGTTAGAAGCAATGCAACGTGAATTATTTGAAGAAACCAGCCTAGTACCAGAACAAACTCGAATAGTGAGAGAGCATGATAAATGGCTGAGCTATCAGTTTAGAAAGCCCGTGAAAAAAGAAGGCATTTTATATAAAGGCCAACGACAAAAGTGGTTTTTGCTGGAGTATAACGGCCCACTACCAGACGCGACCAAAACTCAGGATAGGGAGTTCACCCACTTCAACTGGGTAACACCACAGTGGCTAATTGACCACACAACGCCATTTAAAGCTGAAGTTTACAAAACTATTTTTAACGAATTCGAAATACTAATTCGTTAGTGAGTTAAAATTTTCAACTTGATTTTCGGCTATCAACAACCCCTTTGGCATATAATCCAATCACAAAAAACCATTGCAACAGCACGAAATATAAAAATTTCTTTTGGATTTTGTAACCCGTATCGATTGAATCCTTATAACTAAAAATTGACTGCCCGTTAATGCTGAGATCATAAATAATGGGCTCTTGCTCTAAAAGCCCTTGATATAAAATTTGTAACGGAAGACCCAGCACCCAACTTTTTTTGGCCTCTGTACAGTCAATACCTTCAACAGCAAGACTTAACCAAAAGTCTGATTCAGCAATTTTTAAGTTATGTGCCATCCTATCTTTTTTACAACCAATATCCTCTAACGTTCCATAGAGTGGGGTTAAACTCTGTTTCGAAACCACTTCATCATTCGATGAAATAAGCACAAAATAGAGAAGCGCGGCTGTTCCCAACATTGCGACTACAATAATTGGCGAAATACGTCTTAGGACTTCTTTATTCATAAGGCAGATATTAGGTTATATAAAACGGTTAACGAGCAGAGGGAGGTAAACTCAATCAATAACATGACTTGCCTGCATGACTAATGAGCGTTGCCAACGGGTTTCACTAACGTTAACCCAATAAGTGAAACAACAACAGCAATCCAGATCCAGATACTATGCTCTTCACCATAGAATATAATACCCAAAAAAACACCTGAAATGGTAATAATATAGGCACACTGACTGGTAAATACTGCCCCTGCAATTTTAATCGCATAAAAGTAGAGTGCGTAGGCTAAGCCTGTGCCGATTGCCGCCCCAACCACGCCATAACCTGCTGGTGTTATAAGCCATGTGACCGGTTCAGTCACGCCCAACCATAAACCCACAGGAACCATCATCATGATAGCCACGATATTGGATCCACACAGTAACTCGGACACATCAATCTTGGGGTTAACTTGATGTTCAATATAGACGCCTTCAGTCGCATAGCTAAAAGCACAAGAGACCGCCAGTAGAATCCAAAGATTGGCATCTTCACTGGAAAGGCCTTGATCAGGGATGACTAAAAACAAGATGGCTATCAGGCCAAAAACAATACCAAAGACTCGCTTTATAACAACTCTTTCCACTTTTAATACCAGCATGATGATATAACTAAATAGAGGGATAGCAGAAATGCTAATCGATAAAATGCCAGCAGTCAGATGAGATGCTGCGTAATAATAGGACAAACTTGGAAACGATATACCAACGATGGCGAGAACAGTATAGTGATCTAAATTAACTCGTCGAAAGATCGGTTTTTTAACCAGCACTCGATAAACAACAAATAGCAATGCAGTTATGATTACCTGCCAAACTGAAATGCCTAGTGGATGCGCACCCTCTGATGCCGCTAACAATACCAATGAAAAGACACCACCCCAAATAGCACCCGCAATAATAATTAGCGCATAGGATAGGTAAAGCGTTTTTGACATTATTTAGTGGGTCCTAATGCACACTATATAACCCAAAATAGTCTGTGGTAATTTATTTTAGCTTGAAGGTTAATCGTATTTAATGGAACAATAAAACAGGAATTTTGCAAGAAGCAAGCATCGCTGATGTTGTCGACCCGACGAAAAAATTACGAATGTGCGAATGCCCATAGCCTCCCATTACCAGTAAATCAAATCCATCTGTTTCAACATGTCGTGATATGACTTCTTCCGGTAGCCCCTGCTCAATATTAACGTCAACAGAAAAACCTGCGCTGCGCAGCTTAGCAGCTGCTTGTTGAAGCTGTTGTGCCCCCTTAGATGACTCTGAACCGACCACCAACAGTTGGCATTCAATATCCTTAAAAACAGGGCTATTGGCTAGATGATCGATTGCTTTATTGGCACTACTGCCGCCATCGAAGGCAATTAATAATCGGTTAATGGGTTTAAAAACACGTGATGCGACCAGTACAGGCTTTTTACTTGAGCGCACAACATGCTCAAGATTGATGCCCAAATGTGACATATCGTGCTCGGCAGATATACCTCGCTTCCCAATGACAAGCAAGTCAGCTCCTTGATCACTTTCTTCAACTGTTTCGACCACTTCACCATGACGCAGGCGAGTGGTTACTGCCTCGATACCATCTTCATGCATTCTATTTTTAGCTTCATCAAGAATCGCTCGACCTATCTTATGCGACAACTTGGCCTTTTGGGAGTCAAGCTCGACCAGCTCTTCCATTAACGCTGTTCTAGCACCAAAGCCAATACTGCCACTTAAATTGGATGCATCATCAGCAGCACTTTGCTGTCGAGCCAAAACATGAACTAAATCAACTGATGCTTTGGCTTTTTGTGCAAGCCAAGCAGTATGATCACAAACACTTTGTGCATAGACTGAGCCATCAACCATGGCCATGATTTTAGTTATAGAATACATTACTTAATGCCCCAATAATCGTTCTAAAGCGCCTGGTTTATCGTGTTCGCCTAACTTGTCGACGATCGTTTCACTGGCTTCGTTTAACCCTACTATTTCTACTTCTGCACCTTCTCGGCGGAATTTCAAGACCACCATATCCAACGCAGTAACACTGGATATATCCCAGATGTGCGCATTACTGACATCGATCGTGACATTTTCAAGCGCCTCTTTAAAATCAAATGATGTCGAAAACTCATTCGCTGAAGCAAAAAATAGCTGCCCTTCAACTAGATATTTACGCGACATGCCGTCCTCTGACAGAGTCGATGTAATTCGAAAGATCTGTGCAATTTTCCAAGCAAAAAACAGACCTGAAAACAAAACACCAGCTAACACACCTAGCGCCAAATTATGCGTTGTCACGACGACCCCGACGGTAACTAACATAACTATTGAGGAGCTACGTGGGTGATTTTTCAAATCTTTGATAGAGGACCAGCTAAAGGTTCCAATAGAAACCATAATCATAATCGCAACGAGCGCCGCCATTGGGATTTGTTTCACCCAGTCACCCAAAAAAACAATCATTATGAGCAAAAATATGCCTGCACAGAAAGTCGATAAACGACCTCGACCACCAGACTTAACGTTGATCATCGATTGTCCAATCATTGCACAACCAGCCATTCCTCCGATAAAACCGGTCGCCGTATTGGCTATACCTTGGCCAATACATTCGCGGTTTTTATCACTCGTGGTGTCCGTTAACTCATCGACTATGGATGCTGTCATTAATGATTCAAGAAGTCCTACTGCAGCAACAGCTGCCGAGTAAGGCAAAATAATCATCAAAGTTTCAAGGTTTAAGGGTATTTGAGGAATTAAGAAAATAGGCAATGTCGAGGGAAGTTCTCCCATATCACCCACTGTTCGAATATCCCAACCCAGCCAGATCGATAATCCAGTTAAGACCAAAATACACACTAGGGGTGATGGAATTGCTTTTGTTAGGAGAGGCAGTAGATAAATGATGCCTAACCCTGCGGCCACTAAAATGTAGGTGAGCGAAGGCACATGAATCAATTCAGGTAACTGCGCCATAAAAATAAGTATCGCGAGAGCATTCACAAAGCCTGTCATCACTGATCTGGACACAAACTTCATAACGTACCCAAGCTTCAGCAGGCCTGCGACTACTTGCAATAGGCCTGCTAATACGGTGGCAGCAAGCAGATACTCTAGTCCATGGTCTTTTACCAGAGTGACCATTAATACAGCCGTGGCGGCAGTTGCAGCTGAAATCATGCCTGGTCGACCACCCGTTATTGCAACAATTACGGCAATAGAAAAAGACGCGTACAACCCTACTTTGGGGTCAACGCCAGCAATGATTGAAAATGCAATGGCCTCAGGTATGAGGGCCAACGCAACAACCAGTCCAGCTAAAATATCGGGGCGTATATTGCCTAGCCACTCGGTTCGTAACCGAGAAAACGCATCAGTTTTCAAATTATTCTCAAATAGTAATGTATCAGTGTGATTTCGAGTTTAACTGAGCAAGCGTTAATGTCGCTAATGCCTGTCGGTATAAATACTTAGTGTAAAAGCAATTGTTGTGAATATAGTCAGATTTTTAGAAAGTGCACCCAGTATTAGGATGTTTTTTTCAATTTCAAGCGATCTTTTGCTATTGCCCCTAAATCATTTACCTTGGGCACCCTAATTATTGGGCAAAATAGAAAACTCTAGGTTGTCAGGTAATTCTTAAACGTCACCTCTTATAATTTAATTATGAATACTCATTCCTGTGCTTCCTCGTTACCTGTGAGCTTTTTATATTTTTCCATTAGCTCATCTTGAGTTTCAACAATGTCAGGGTTAAGCGGGATACAATCAACGGGGCAGACAACAACACATTGAGACTCTCCAAAGTGACCCACACACTCAGTACACAAATCAGGGTTTATTTCGTAGATTTCTTCACCGGGATAAATAGCGTCGTTTGGACATTCGGGCTCACAAACATCACAATTAATACACTCGTCTGTGATCATTAACGCCATTCTAATCTTCTCCTTTCATAAAACAGTTCAAGTTTTTGAACTTTCCAATTTATCAGTCAATTTTTGTAAAATTGAAGGGTGTAGAAACTCAGACACATCTCCCCCTAGACGAGCAATTTCACGGACTAAGCTCGAGGATACAAAGGCATAATGTTGAGCAGCCGTGAGGAAAACTGTTTCAATTTCGTTAGCAAGAGAACGGTTCATACCCGCGAGCTGCACTTCATACTCAAAGTCAGATATTGCTCTTAATCCTCTAATAATAATTTGAGATTCGCAATCGCGGGCAAAATCAATGAGTAACCCAGAAAAAGGTCGAATCGAGATTTTTGGATTATTCGCAAAGACCATCTCAAGCATTTCAGTGCGTTCATTCACATCAAAGAACGGCTCCTTAGCGAGACTATCGGCCACGCCGATAACTACATGATCAAACATTTTTGCCGCCCGCTCACAGATATCTATATGACCTTTAGTCACAGGGTCAAAAGTGCCTGGGTAAATTGCAATTCTTTCCATTTTCATCTCACGGGAGATCAGCTAGAAAAAGCCAGTCAAGTTAACTACAAAAATTCATGAACTATCTTAACGGCTTCCTAACCATTCGACCATAGCATAATTAACTTGTCCGGCTTTTTTCTGTTTAAGCCAGACAAAATCTTCCGACGGCAATTCAAATCGCTCATGTTTTGGCCATTCAAGATAAAGCTTAGCGCTCTGATTAAGTCTTTGGGACTGAACTAAACACTCCATTACAGTTTGCTTCAAATGACCCTCAGCAAAAGGCGGGTCAATAAAGACTAAATCAAACTTTAATGTCAGTTGCTCAACCAGTTGCAAGGCATCTCCCTGTTGAACATCTAGCTGCGACGTCTCCACCGACTCACCTGCCAGTCGCTCGGCTTGAAATATCAAATTCTTGCAAGCCAAACGGCTCTTCTCAAGCATAGTAACTTGCTTCGCATCTCGAGATAACGCCTCAAAACCCAATGCACCGCTTCCTGCAAAACAGTCAAGCACATGAGCACCAGGGCAGTCTAATGCGACCCAATTAAAAAGGGTTTCACGCACCCGACTCGTGGTCGGCCGGAGCCCGTCAATATCGGCCACCTGAAGTTTACGGCCACGCCAACGCCCACCGATAATTCGTACCTGCTGTGATTTTCCACTATTCATTTATTTATGTCGTAGAATGGGTAACAGAATATGTGTCTGATGGTAAATCAGAGCGCACAGATTTGATCGCTTTCTGTTAGCATATTGTGCCTGAAATCCCTTGCGTAGGAAATTAGATGTTTGGCTTTAAGTCGGTTGACAAGAATAAGGACACCGAGCCTCAGAAAAGCAAAGGTTTGTTTTCATCTTTGCGCGAAAGGCTGTCCAAGACCCGCTCTAATTTATCAACCGGCCTTGCCAATATCTTATTGGGAAAGAAACGTATTGATGATGATTTACTTGAGCAACTCGAAGATCAACTGCTGTTAGCCGATATAGGCTTACCAACCACTCAAAAAATAACCTCGACACTGACCGAGTTACTTAATCGTAAACAATTAAGTGATAGCGAAACAGTGTTGTCGGTTCTGAAACAGGTAATGTCTGATGTGCTCAGGCCTAGCGCTGTTCCTCTCAATATTGATACTCATCACAAGCCTTACGTTATATTAATGGTCGGTATTAATGGTGCAGGTAAAACAACAACTGTTGGAAAGTTAGCCCAAAAATTAAAGTCTGAAGGTCATAGAGTCATGTTATCCGCAGGTGACACTTTCCGAGCTGCTGCGGTTGAGCAGCTTCAGACCTGGGGCGACAGACTCGATATTCCTGTCATTCAACAAGGCCAAGGCGCAGATTCAGCATCCGTTATATTTGATGCCCTCCAATCTGCTCAAGCCCGAAATATTGACGTACTCATTGCCGATACTGCAGGACGACTGCACACCCAAAGCAACTTGATGGACGAGCTGGAAAAAATTAAACGCGTACTCAGTAAACTTGACCTGACGGCTCCACATGAAACTATGTTGGTACTGGATGCCGGTACAGGTCAGAATGCGATGGTTCAAGCGGCACAATTTAAAGAGTCAATCGGTGTTACTGGCATTACATTAACCAAGCTTGATGGGACAGCCAAAGGTGGCATGATATTTAGTGTTGCTGAACAACTCAAACTACCCATACGATTTATTGGGGTTGGTGAGTCAGTTGAAGATCTTCGAACATTTGACAGTGATGAATTTGTTGACGCGCTGTTAAATGAATTTGAAAGCTAATCCTTTGCCTTGCTAAACCTACAACTTATTTATGATCGAATTTAAGAATGTAACTAAACGATACGAAGGTGGTTTTGAGGCTCTTCGTAACGTCAACATGCAACTCGATGACGGGGAAATGGCTTTCTTGACCGGTCATTCTGGCGCGGGTAAAAGTACACTCCTTAAAATTATTGCTCTAATTGAAAAACCTACCCGTGGGCAAGCTTTGCTCAATCGTATTAATTTAAAAACAATCTCTAAGAATAAAGTCCCTTATATAAGACGTAACATTGGTATTATTTTTCAGGATCATCAGCTGTTATTTGACCGAACTGTGTTTGACAATGTCGCTTTACCCTTGACTATTCAGGGATATCGATATCAAGAGATTGCAAAAAGAACCCGCGCCGCCTTAGATAAAGTCGGTTTGCTTGGTAAAGAAAAAGCCATGCCAATTACCTTATCAGGGGGTGAACAACAACGCATTGGGATCGCTCGAGCCGTCGTACACAAACCCATGTTGCTGTTAGCCGACGAACCGACAGGCAATCTTGATCCTGCGCTGTCGCGTGAAATCATGCAAATTTTTGTCGACTTTCATCAAGTAGGGGTCTCTGTCTTGGTTGCAAGTCATGATTTAAGTTTGATCAATGATCTGCAAAAACCCGTACTCACTCTAAACGGTGGACAAATGACTCATAATGACCTCCAGCCTATAGTAGGATACCAATCATGATTAGACCTCATTAGTCATGGTTATGGCGACAAGCACCACCCGAAGAGATAGGCCAGAGGCTGCCAATAGGCTACTCGCCTACTTTATACATCATCTTCAATCGCTTATATTTAGTTTGGGTAAAATTTATACAGCGCCGACCACCACCATTATGACTGTGGCTGTTATTGGCATTACATTATCACTACCCAGCGGTTTCTACGTTTTTCTTAAAAATATAGAGGCTATGTCAGGAGACTTAAGTTCGAGCACACAAATCTCCTTATATCTTGACCTTAATATCAATGAGACAGTGGCACTAAAGTTAAGCAAAAAACTTGCTCATCAAGCGAACGTCCAAGAAACTAAATTTATTTCTCGTGACAGCGCTCTCCTATCGTTTCGTCAAAGCTCTGGGTTTGGTAAAAGTATTGACACTTTATCGAGTAATCCCCTACCCCACACTATTATCGTCATCCCCAAAAGGAGCAGTGATAGATTTGTAATAAAGAATCTGCTCAATAGCCTGCAGTCTTTAGCCGAAGTTAAACTAGCCAAACTGGATACTGAATGGCTAGAAAGGCTTTTTACTATATTAGAAATAGCGAAACGGGCTGTTGGTATCATTACACTTTTATTTGCTTTTGCAGTCTTACTCATAATTGGTAATACGATTCGGCTCGATATACAAAATCGGTATCAGGAAATTATTGTCACTAAACTCATCGGAGCTACCAATGCCTTCATCCGTCGACCATTTTTGTATGGCGGTTTATGGTATGGCCTTTTAGGCGGCATAATATCTTGGCTTATTGTAGAACTGGGGTATCTGGCTATTTCTGGGCCGCTCGAGCGTCTTAACCTACTGTATCAATCAGAACTTGATCTCGTTACCTTTTCATTGCAAGATTTTATTATTTTGCTCACTTCAAGTGCCCTACTAGGCCTTTTTGGCTCGTGGATTGCCGTAGCTAAACATCTGAACCAAATAGAACCAAAATAAAGCTTAGTACAAACAAGCGTTAATTATGAATGGATAATCTGTCCACGATGTCATTGCCTAGGATAAGGCTATAAAGCTGATGTTTTGAATTATATTTAATTTATTTTAAATTGAAATTATAATCTCATTATTTACTTGAGAATTAGCGTCCAAGCCAAAGGTTGTAATATCGTTGTTCCCATTGAATTTCAAGAGGTTTTTGTTTGTATCAAAAAGCAAAAATTATTTTTCATTTTATTATCAATAGCTTTTGATTGAGCATTTTAGCCCTAGGTTTGTTCAATTACTTGGGATACTTGTGATCTTATGTTAGTTCAAAATCGTATAGTTATTAAATATTAGAATTTTATTTATTTTTCTTTGATTCCTAATTTTTTCATTAGACATGGTTGAACTAAGTATTCTATCCATGCTCTAATGTTTGGCACTCCTCTATGAAGAGTGCTACACACACTAAACACGAGGTTTATTATGAGTACACAGCTGGTCAGTACTAGCAATTCACTGCCAATCCTTATGGGGTCGTCAAATTTAGACGCCTACATACAGGCTTCGCGAAGAATCCCTATTCTCACACCAGAAGAAGAGTATGCATACGCCACTGATTTGCAGGCGACCGGTAACCTAGCGTCAGCTCAAAAGCTAGTTTTACCCCATTTAAGATTTGTAATTAAGATTGCCAATAATTACGCTGGTTATGGATTGGCTATTTCTGATTTAATTCAAGAAGGTAGTATTGGCCTAATGAAAGCTGTTAAGCGCTTTGATCCAGAAGTTGGTGTCCGGCTTGTTTCTTTTGCAGTGCATTGGATTAAGGCCGAAATACATGAGTTCATTTTAAAAAATTGGCGCATCGTGAAAATAGCGACGACTAAAGCTCAGCGAAAGTTATTTTTTAAGTTACGTAGCCAAAAAACCCGCTTAGGTTGGTTCAAAGCAGAAGAAATTACCCATGTCGCTGAAACACTTGGTGTCACGCGTGAAAATGTCATGGAAATGGAAAACAGGCTCAACAACCAAGATATCGGTTTCAACATGAGCAGTGATGAAGATGACGACTCGGCCTACATAGCGCCAGAAAATATGCTCATGTCGAGTACACTTTCACCAGAAATTACGCTTGAATCTAAAGACTCGAAGCAGCAAGACAGTCTTCATTTGAGAAAGGCGCTCAATGAGTTAGATGATCGTAGTAAAGAGATCGTTTCACGTCGTTGGTTAGATGATGATTCGAAAGCAACATTGCACGAACTTGCTAATGAATTTGGTGTGTCTGCAGAGCGCATTCGTCAGATAGAAAAAAATGCATTTAAGACAATCAAGGCAAAATTTGTAGCTTAATTTTATAGGCTTAACGCTCCAATTAAAGCACGGTTTTATTTGCCGTGCTTTTTTTGACCCTTAAAAAGATAACTCATCATCCCTGTTCCCTCATTCTTGTTTTAATATAGTCCAGCAACATTATAATTTTCATTGAACTGAATTACTTTGGGTTACGAACTCTTGCTGTAATAATTCTGGATCAGCTGAGGGTCACTGTTAAAACTAATATTGCCATAAATTTTTATGACAAATAAAAAAACGCGACCTTTAGTCGCGTTTTTAAGAATCATTTTGTGATTATTCTATCGAAGTTCTATATCCAATAAACAAACACAAATAAACCTAACCAAACTACGTCCACAAAATGCCAGTACCAGGCGACTGCTTCAAAGGCAAAATGGTTTTTACCGTTGAAATGGCCTTTCATTGCTCGGATCATCATAATTAGCAACATGATTGCACCCATAGTAACGTGAAATCCATGGAAGCCCGTTAATAGATAAAAAGTACTGCCATAGATGCCTGAATCCATTCTCAAATTGAGATCGTTATAAGCATGTGAATACTCTAATGCTTGCAAACCAACAAATATAAAACCCAATGCAACAGTCGCAAACAACCAGTAAACTACTTTTACTTGGTCATGTTTTTTAATCGCCCAATGTGCAAATGTCAGTGTTAAACCAGACGTCAAAAGAATAGCCGTATTGATTGCAGGTAAACCCCAAGGACCCATTGCCTCTTTAGCAACGGTAAATTTATCAGAGGAAGGTAAATTAATTAAAGGCCACGCGGCTTCAAAGTCTGGCCATAATAACCAAGCGGTTGCATCGTTATTTGAGGCACCATCCAACCATGGAATTGAAAGTGCACGTGCATAATAAAGCGCTCCAAAAAAGCAGGCAAAGAACATTACTTCGGAAAATATAAACCAGCCCATACCCCAACGAAAAGATCTATCAACCTTTTCACTGTAAAGGCCCGCTAAGCTTTCATCGACTACCTGACCAAACCAACCATACATCATGAAAATGAGGATGGCTAAACCAACAAACATAACGGTTAGCTCAGACCCGTGCAGATAGTTAGCAAAACCAACCACTGTCGTAGTCAAACCAATTGAGCCTATAATTGGCCAATGGGTACCATTCGGTATGTAATACGTCTCTTCCGATGCTGAACTCATGAATAATCTCTCTTTAAATTATCTGAACTTTAAACTGCTTTTGAACAGCTATTTTATTTTAACTCAACCCTTATCCAAACTGAAAAAGGTATACGATAGTGTTATTTGTTCAACCTTGTCTGAAATGCCGTTACTGATTATAAACTTCAAGGGCATATCTCTCGTCTCAAAACCAGCTAAATTTTGATCGTTAAAACAAAAACACACGGTCTTATTAAAATGTTGTGCCGCAATTCCTGGAGAAACGCTGGGTATTGCCTGACCTTTTGTTTCTCGATCTGTCGTACTGCGAACCCGATAAATTGCTTCGTACAATTGACCAGGGTGAACGTCCATCTTGGTGACTAGTGGCTCAAAACTCCATGGAAGTCCTGCCGTTGTATTGGCTAAGAATCTGACTTCAATAGTTCGGGACCGATCAACATCACTTTCGTCTATCATTGACGCTTCTACGCGTCCTGTTTTACCATTCAAACCAGTTATGTCACACAGCACATCATATAGAGGCACCATTGCGAACCCAAACCCAAACATGAACACAGGGACAAGACAAATTTTAATCATCTGCGATCGAGGAATGATTTTTTTAAAAACGTTACTCACAAGAAGTCACTCAATTGTAGCGCTAACAAAACAACAATATCCTAAAAATATGCCTCAGTTTAGAACTGAGACATATTACGTTTACAATTTCACTTAACTTCAGGAGCCGTATTGAAACTATGATAGGGTGCAGGAGAAGGCAGTTCTTCGAACTCTAGACCCGTAGCACCTTCCCAAACAATATCAGTCGCTTTTTTGCCGCCTTTGATCGTCTTAACAATAATAAATAAGAAAAACACCTGAGCTAGGCCAAAACAGAATCCACCAATACTCGAGATCATATTAAACTCTGCAAATTGCAAAGCGTAATCAGGGATACGACGCGGCATACCTGCTAGACCTAGAAAGTGTTGTGGGAAAAACAATACGTTGACAGCAATTGTTGACCACCAGAAATGAATCTTTCCTAGGGTCTCGTTGTACATATTACCCGTCCACTTTGGAACCCAATAATAATAGGCCGCAATAATTGAGTACAAAGCACCAGTTACTAATACATAGTGAAAGTGAGCCACAACAAAATAAGTGTCATGATATTGCGTATCGACTGGCGCTACGCCCAGCATCAAACCGGACAATCCACCAATCGTGAACATGACAATAAAACCCAACGCCCACAACATCGGTGTTTCGAAAGTCATCGACCCTCTCCACATTGTTGTTACCCAGTTAAATACCTTAACCCCTGTTGGGATTGAAATCAGGATAGTGGCATACATAAAGTATAACTCTCCTGCAACCGGCATACCCGTGGTGAACATGTGATGAGCCCAAACCATAAATGATAAAATAGCGATGGAACCAGTCGCATAAACCATTGAGCTATAACCAAATAATGGCTTGCGCGCAAAAGTTGGTACGATTGCAGAGATTATACCAAACGCGGGCAAAATCATGATATAGACTTCAGGATGACCAAAAAACCAGAATATATGCTGGAACATTACCGGATCGCCGCCACCAGCAGCATCAAAAAATGACGTTCCAAAATGACGATCAGTTAACATCATGGTGACTGCACCAGCTAATACAGGCATAACTGCAATAAGCAGGTAAGCAGTGATTAACCAAGTCCATACAAACAATGGCATTTTCATTAACGTCATGCCAGGAGCACGCATATTCAAAATCGTAGCGATAACATTAATCGCACCCATGACGGATGAAATACCCATTAAATGAACACCGAAAATAAAGAAGTCGGTACTTGCAGGTGCATACGTTGTAGAAAGTGGTGCATAGAAAGTCCAACCAAAAGCGGGACCACCGCCTTCCATAAACAAGCTACTGAGCAACATGGAAAAAGCGAATGGTAATATCCAGAAACTCCAGTTATTCATACGCGGCAGGGCCATATCGGGTGCGCCAATCATCAATGGTAACATCCAGTTAGCCAACCCAACAAAAGCTGGCATGATCGCACCAAAGACCATAATCAAACCATGCATGGTAGTCATTTGGTTAAAAAAATGTGGTTCTACAAATTGTAATCCAGGCTGAAATAATTCAGCACGAATCACCATTGCAAAACTCCCTCCGGTCAATAGCATAATGAAAGAGAACCAAAGGTATAACGTACCAATATCTTTATGATTTGTAGTCGTTATCCAACGAGATAATCCATAGGCAGGCCCATGATCGTCGTGATCGTCGTGATCAGTTGTAGTAGTTGCATTTGTCATTAATAAATCCTCTTATCTCAAGCCAGTGATAGCTGATGGTTGAACCATGTCACCCACGCTATTGCCTAGAGCATTTCGTTCATAAGTTACTACTGCCGCTATATCAACGTCACTAAGCATCGTTTTAAACGCTGCCATTGCAGTACCTGCTTTTCCGTTCACAATGATGTCGATATGCCCTGCAATATCACCAAGAACTATATCGCTCCCTGTCATAGCAGGAAACACATTAGGAATGCCAGCACCAGTAACACCATGGCAGCCAGAGCAGTTAACTTTATAGACTGTTTCACCTTTAGCGATTAAGTCTTCCATAGACCACTTTTCTTCAGCGGCTGCAGCTACGGCTAAAGCCTGAGCTTTTTTACCATTGAGCCATTTTTCATAGTCAGCCTGTGTTACAGCCTCGACAACAATGGGCATAAAACCATGCTCTATTCCACATAATTCTGCACATTGACCACGGTAAGTGCCCACTTCTTCAATTATCGCCCAAGAATCATTAATGAAACCGGGTATAGCGTCTTGCTTAACAGCCAGAGCAGGCACAAACCAAGCATGAATGACGTCGTTAGAATGAAATAGAAAACGGATTTTTTTGTTGATTGGTAAAACAATTGGTTCATCTACTTCAAGAAGATAATTTTCATTCCCCAACGGATCTTTAACTACGTCTCGACTACTTTGTGCTAACGAACTAATAAATTCGACATCTTCATCAACAAACTTATACTTCCACTTCCACTGAATACCCGTAACCTGAAGGTTGATATCAGCGTCCGTTTTAGCATCTTCAAGATCGAGAAGTGTGCTGGTCGCTGGAATAGCAACTGCTATCAAAATTAACAGCGGTGCCAATGTCCAAATGATTTCAATTTTAGTACTTTCATGAAAGTTTGAAGCCTTCACCCCGCGAGATTTTCTATGAAAGAAAATTGACCATGCCATTACTGCAAAAACCGCTGAACCGATTGCAACACAAATCCAGAATACAACCATATGCAGACCGTGCAAGTCACGACTTATCGGGGTTACGCCCTCAGTCAGATTTAAGGTGTACTCTGCATTCGCAACCGACACCAATAGCATGGATAAAACACCCGCTATTGCTGCAAACCACCGTGCGGTTAACTTTTTAAAACTCATTATAAAACCTCAATATTAATGCTTACTCTATATTCCATACTACTAACCTAGGCATTCCATGCCCCAGTAAAATTGTCGGTATCTAAATAAAAAATTCCGCCCATGTCGAATGACTCAGAACGGCGCTAAAAATCCTCACGAATTATACAGTTTTTCAATTCAAACGCTAGCAGATCACGCCTTGTTTTGTGAGGATTCTCTCATCTAAATTGAACCGCTAACCAATAAATTTCAACACGCCTCGAGTGACCCATTACTCGTTATATATAGTTGCAATATATTATTTACAAGGCCATTAAAGTTAATCACTTACTTTCTTTTAAGTACCTATATCAACCAGGGTTAATAATCGGCACAATGAGGTTAGATAACTTCAATTTTACTTAATCACTTGGAAAAATACCTTGGAAGAAGACAACGAAGAAAAAGAAAAAGTCACTATCAATTTTTGGCAGCTACTGATGAGCACTATGGCTGCTTTTATTGGCGTACAAAGTAACGCCAACCGAGAGCGAGATTTTAAACACGGTAAAGTTTCCCACTTTATTGCGATAGGTATATTGTTTGGAATTACTTTTGTCTTAGCCATCACTACTTTAGTCAAAGTGGTAATGATTTCTCTGGGTGCCTAAACAGACCTATTGAGTCTAAAGTTTAACTTAGGCTAAATATCCTCGAATGAAAATTCTGGCGTAATGGTCAACTAACAAGAAGCCAAATAAAACACTGAGGTAGAAAATAGAATAGCTAAACGTTTTCATTGCAATAATATTAGGCTCATCATCTTGATAAAGCTTAATTGCATAATATAAGAATCCAATACCAAGAGACACTGCTCCTGCGAGATAAATCAAGCCGCTCATCTGCACCAAAAATGGCACCAGAGTAACAACAAACAAAAGCACTGTATAAAGTAGAATTTGAATCTTAGTAAAATACACACCATGCGTCACCGGTAGCATGGGTATATCAGCTTTGGCGTACTCTTCTCTTCGGCGAATTGCCAATGCCCAAAAATGAGGTGGAGTCCAAATAAAAATAATTAAAAATAACAAAAGCGCTTCAGTTTCAACCTGCCCAGTGACTGCAGTCCAGCCCAGCAAAGGGGGTGCTGCTCCCGCTGCACCGCCCAACACGATATTCTGAGGAGTGGCTCGCTTTAAATACATAGTATAGATTAGTGCGTATCCAACTAATGAGAAAAAAGTTAAGACTGCTGTTAACACGTTGATAAAAATTAGCAGCATCGCAATACCAATAACACCAAGAGACAAGGCGAATATCAGCGCTTTTCTCTGCCCTAAATCACCACTAGCGATAGGGCGACCCTTTGTTCTTTCCATAATCTGATCGATGCGCTCATCAACCACGTGATTAATAGCTGCTCCTGAAGCTGCCGCAAAGCCAATACCCAGTAAACCAAAAACAAAAATATCGAGCGGCACCGCTCCGTCTACTGCCAGCAACATGCCAACCATTGCAGTAAAAACAATGAGGTAAACCACTTTAGGTTTAGTCAATTTATAGTATTGCGACCAAGTGGCCATAGTTAAAGTAGTCATTTTATGTTTTAGCTTTCGAGGAGCAAGCCCCAAGTAATTTAATCGATATCATTTCAAGATCACCCAATTTGGGACAATTTTATCAATTTCCTAATATCTTCCAGAATTTTGTTTTGATCATTTTCTGCCGGATAATGCATCATATAGTTTTGGTCAGGGTCGACAAGGTATAATTTAGGCGAATCACCCACAACATCTTCACCTTCATCCTGGAACTGCTTAAATAGTGCAACATCGTCTACTTTATCAATGACAATTAAATTAGGATAATCGACGAAAAAGACCTTTAACTCTTCACTGAGCGGCTGTGTGCTTATGAATATATTCGAAATACGCTGAGTATCACGTCCAAGCAGAGTCCGTAACTGGCGCATATAGTACAGATTAGATTGGCATAATTCAGCACAAATACCTTTATTAAGCATAATAAAGGACCACTGGCGTCCCAACCCATTTTCATAAATATCACCCTGAGTACTTTCTAACACCGGCCAACTCAATCGCTTAACCGGCTGAACAAGCGTGCCATAATTGCCGCTGGCTGGCCTAACTTCAAATACATATAGCGCCATCCAACCACCAATAAAAGGGGCTAAAAAAACACCAATAAAGGCTAATAGCTTCGCTCTGTGCCAAAACAAACTTTTATTTTTCTCAGTCATTTCACTTTCCGTAAATTTAAAAACAAATATAAACCGACCGCAATGAGAGCAAAAATAATCCACTGTAAGGCATAAGCTCGACTTTTGTCAGGATCGGCCCAAACTGGATTCCAGTTGCGTTCATAGTAACCTGGCTGATCAGGTGCGAGCCATATCATTAGCGGTAACAATTCACCTGAAAAAGATGCCTGCATCGCATCAATATCAGTATAAGGCACTACTTGCGGCCAACTCTTCGTTAAGTTCACGACGCCCATTCGAAAGCCCTCAGTAGTGGGTACCGAAGCGATGCCCTTGACCTGAGTTAGCAGCACTGGAGGTTCAATTACCGGTAAAGTATCTCGGCTATCACCTACCCCAATCCAGCCTCGATTGACCAGAACAATTTTTTGACTGCCGGACAATATAAAAGGCGTTAAGACGTCATAACCTGCTCGTCCTTTAAACAATTTATTATCAACTAAAATGGTTCGACTGACATCAAAATCACCTTCAAGAATTAAGTTCCGATAATCAATATCAACTAGTGAGTCACTTGCTGAAAAAAACTCATAATCAGTTGCCAACCTAGACTCGAACTTGTCTTTAACCAAATCTTTAAATTCAGCACGATCCAACTGCCACATTGCTAGCTTCACAAATATAACTACCACCACAAGAGTAATCATCGTTATTAGCCAACTTGGCTTAAAACACCAGTTTTGAATAATCATATCGCAGTCGAAGCCCCTATCGAGTAAACTAACACTTCTGTTCGTTTGCGCTACGGCCTTAAAAGTTAGACCCCGCATCGAAATTTCTTTAAAAATATTTATATCGCTTCAATTGCGAATATAAAACGCCTATTTTTTCTGTAGAATCTGCGTTTATAAAGCTAAAGTCATAAAATTATGTTCATAAAAATCATCATCTTAATTTTATTTATCCTGATATTGGCGAGCCTTGCTGCCAGCATGTTCACCTTTATAAGAGATAGGGAAAACAAACAGCGCACAGCAAAACTACTTACAATTCGGATCACTTTGTCGATCATTTTGTTTGCTGTACTTGTAATATCTTTTTTAATGGGTTGGATACAACCACACCCACTAATGCCAGCAAGGCCTTAAACACCAGGAGACGCCTCATTGATCCAGGCGTGACCATAAATAACTTCATAGCTAGCAATGAATTTGCCATCCTGAAAACCTTTTTCTCGATACGCCGCCTCCAGCTTTTTCAATCGGCCTGGCGTCATTAATCCTTTATTCCGATTCTTATCGGCATTACTCGCACCAATATTTTTCAAATCATTTAATACCTGACGAAAATCGTTATACTCTAGTTTGATAATTTCAGCATCGACCACCGGCTGAGAAAAACCAGCCTTCATCAACGAATCACCAATATCATGCATATCGATAAACTGATGAACATGCGGACGCTGATCAACTTCAAACCAACTGTCTCGAAGTTCTATCAGAGTCGACGGGCCAAAAGTAGCGAACATAAATAACCCCCCTGGCTTACCAATGCGAGCCGCTTCTTGAAACGCAACGTTTAGATCGTTAGCCCACTGCAAAGCCAAACAGGAAAACATCAGGTCAAAGCAATTATTCCCAATTGGCAATCGCTCCATATCAGCATTGATCATTCTCTTTCTACTCAAAAGTCTGAATTGCTTTTTAGTCTCTTGTAGCATTGAATAAGCCATATCAAGACCAATCACTTTGGCGCCAGAATAAATTTTTTGAAGGCCAGCAACACCGCGGCCCGTACCACACCCAATGTCAATGGCCGACGCTGGATCAAGGCGAACATATTGTAGTCGACCTAATAATCTAGAGAGCACCTCATCCTGTAGGACACCCGCTTTGTTATAGCTCGTAGCCGCGCGATTAAATGATTTTTTAACCGCAGCCTTATCCAGTCGAGGTAAATTCAACAAATCCAAAATTAAAACCTTAGTTGAGCATTAGAGGGTAAAGATCCAAACATAATTCAATTAATTCTCTAATCAAATTATCGAGGCAATTTGTGCCGGATGCGATAAAAAAGGTGCATGTGCAGCATCGATTATCAATTCTACCTGAATCTGTGGGTTAACCTCACAGATTTCTTGAGTGATACTGACTGGAACCAGTGCATCTAAACGGCCAAATATCATCTGAATGGGTAGATCTAATTGAGATAAGACTAAACGGGTATCGGCAGACTTCAATAAATCTAACCCAAAACGTAACGCTGCCGGATGTGGCTCCCCTACCTGTTCAAGTTTAATCATTAAATCGCGCACCAACTGTCGAGCATCAGTGTGCCCCAACATTTGTAACGTTAAAAAATGCCTTACTGTGTGCCGCCACCCTTGCCGTAACGATTGCGAAAAGTCTTCAAATACTGACGCATCAACTGCAAAAGGCCAGTTTTCACGGCTAACAAAGCAAGGATTGCTACACATTAAAATTAATCGACTAAAACGATTTGGCTTCTGCCTGACCATTTCTGTGGCATATAGGCCGCCCATTGACCAACCCAGAAGAATACCCCGCGGTACTTGCTCACTGATTAAGGCTACCTGATCTTCAAAAGTCAAAGATTCACACCACTCGCTTTGTCCGTAGCCAGGCAAATCAACCGTAATCACTTCATATTGATCAGACAGCAACTCACATAGCGGATCAAAAACAGACGCACTCATACCCCAACCATGCAGCAGAATAATTGCTTCACCTTGACCCGACCGATTAACAGACAGTATTTTATTCAAAGCTTTTGATCCCTTCACATCGCATAAAGCCAAACCCAATAGATTCTGCTAGAGTGGTGGCAGTTCCCATAAATTCAACCACTAGGTTACGCAATTACAGCATTATTCGAAACAATCAGCCTGCTTAGCCTTAGCTATATTTTAGGGTCGTTATCTTCAGCCATTATATTAAGTAAAATAATGGGGTTTGCTGATCCAAGAAACGATGGGTCAAACAACCCTGGTGCAACCAACGTATTACGCATAGCAGGCAAAAAAGCGGCGTTTTTAACACTTACCGGTGATTCACTGAAGGGACTAATACCCGTTCTTATTGCACAGTGGCTTGCATTCAGTGAATTAGTTGTTGCTCTGACAGGACTGTGTGCGTTTCTGGGTCATTGCTATCCATTGTTTTTCCGTTTCAGAGGCGGTAAAGGTGTTGCAACATCCATAGCAGTTGCAGTGAGCTTTAACTGGATGATTGGTCTCGCCATTATCGCCATTTGGTTGTTATTTGCTAAAGTTTTTAAAATATCCTCACTTGCCGCTATCGTAGCGTTTGGCATATTGCCTTTACTTTTATACTGGACTGGCTCTTCAACTTCGGTCACCTTAGTCTTCTGTTCAATATCAACCGTACTTATCTGGCGTCACCGCAGCAACATTCAGCGCCTACTCAGTGGGACAGAGGCTTAGCACTCAACGTGTAACATTTAAGCCTCTGTCGACTCAATTTCAACACGTTAATAATATTAGGCCGGAATTTCATCCAAATCTTCGAGCGACCAACGCGCCAGCACGTCAAAGACGTTATCGTCCTCCAAACCCGCGTCCAATCTTAGGGCTCCTGCATAGGCAATCATTACGCCATTGTCGGTGCAATATTCATGTGCAGGAAAATAAGTTTTACCAGATCGGTCCTTTGTTAACTTAGCCAATACTTCTCGTAGGCGACTATTTGCTCCCACGCCACCAGCCACTACCAGTCGAGAATAGCCCGTTTCAGTTAAAGCCCGATCGCACTTAATACGAAGGGTATCAACAACGGCATGCTGGAACGCAAAACAAATCTCAGCTCGTAAAATATCATCTAGCGGCTGGTGCTTGTGAATAATATTGAGTGCAGCTGTTTTCAACCCACTGAAGCTAAATTCAAGACCCGGACGATTTACCATTGGCCGCGGAAAAACAAACCGTGATTCGTTAAGCTGATCCGCAAGGGCAGCCAGTTCAGGCCCACCTGGGTAGGGCAACCCGAGTAATTTCGCGGTTTTATCAAACGCCTCTCCAACGGCATCATCGAGAGACTCGCCCAAAATCCTATAATCGCCTAACGCCCGAACGTCAACCAGCATAGTGTGCCCACCGGATACTAATAACCCCACAAAAGGGAACTCTGGCTTATCTTCTGAAAGCATTGGCGCCAACAAATGTCCTTCCATATGGTGAACCCCAAGCAAAGGCTTATCAGCTCCCCAGGCTAGACCGCGCGCAATACTCGCACCCACCATTAATGCCCCCGTTAATCCTGGACCGCGGGTATAAGCAATTGCATCAATATCGTCTAACGAGCCAAATTCGAACAAAATATCTTTTATCATTGGCGCTGCTTTAACAACGTGGTCTCGTGATGCTAACTCAGGCACAACACCACCATACTCACGATGTTTCTCAATCTGTGAATACAATCGTTGCCATATTTCACCTGTCTCAGTATCGTAAATTGCGATTCCAGTCTCATCACAAGAGCTTTCTAGACCCAAAACCTTCATATTTTCACCATAAATCGTAACTTATTTGCAATTCGCAATTGATATTTAATATAGCCTCCTTATAATTGTCCGGCTCAAAAGAGGCGTGTGACTTTTTATTACGCCAAAAATTCAACATACCGGATATTTCTTAATATGCCATCAGTTAAAGTAAAGGACAACGAGCCGTTTGATTTTGCACTTCGTCGTTTCAAAAGATCTTGCGAAAAAGCCGGTGTTCTAACCGAAACACGTCGTCGTCAACATTACGAAAAACCCACAGCTGTGCGAAAGCGTAAATCTGCCGCCGCAGTAAAACGTAATTTCAAACGTATTTCTAAGGATTTCGGTACTCGTCGTCGTATGTATTAAGTTTCTGTTGAAATGTCAGAAGCTAACCTAAAAGTACAACTTCAGGCTGATATGAAGTCGTCAATGAAAACTGGCGATAAGTCCCGGCTTCTAGTAATTCGTACAATGCTTGCTGCTATCAAGCAGATCGAAGTCGATGAAAGAATTGAACTCGACGATGATCGCATCGTCGGTGTTCTTGATAAGATGTTAAAGCAGCGGCGTGAGTCAATCAGCCAGTTCACTTCAGCTGGACGCGATGATCTGATTGCGATTGAAGAAGCCGAACTTGTCATTATCAAAGAATTTTTGCCAGAGGCTTTTTCTGAAAAAGAAATAGCGGCTCTCATTGAGCTAGCAATTAGCAACACAGGGGCTACCTCGATAAAGGATATGGGCAAGGTAATGGGCATTCTTAAACCTCAACTGCAAGGTCGAGCTGACGTTGGAAAAGTTAGTCAATTAATAAAGCACAAATTGACTTAACACACAGCGCTAATAACAAATGGCTAACGTATTTAAGTTTTTAGATCAGCAGCGATCTGATCCTCCCAAGAAGGCAGTATCAAGTAGAATTGTTGAATTTGGCGAAATTTACACTGATTTTGGTCAACAAGAAGCAGCAGATCAATCTGATCGTTGCTTGGAATGTGGCAACCCTTATTGTGAATGGAAGTGCCCCGTTCATAACTACATCCCTAACTGGTTAAAATTAGTTGCCGATGGCAATTTGATCGAAGCCGTTGAAATGTCTCATAAAACGAATAGCTTACCTGAAGTGTGTGGTCGTGTTTGTCCACAGGATCGTCTATGCGAAGGCGCTTGTACTTTGGATGTAGGATTTGGTGCAGTCACTATAGGTTCGGTCGAAAAATATATCACTGATACTGCCATTGCTCAAGGCTGGTCGCCCGACTTATCAGACGTTGTCGCCAGCGGGAAAAAAGTCGCAATAGTCGGCGCAGGTCCAGCAGGTATTAGCTGTGCTGACGTACTCACCCGCAATGGTGTTAAAGCCGTTTTATATGACAAAAACCCTGAAATAGGTGGATTACTTACTTTTGGCATTCCCCCATTCAAGCTTGAGAAGGACGTAATCACTCGTCGTCGAAGCATGTTTGAAGACATGGGTATTGTATTCAATTTAAATTGTGAAATTGGCAAAGATGTTGAGTTTGAAACGCTACTTCAAGAGTATGATGCCGTTTTTCTCGGCATGGGAACTTATACCTCAATGAAAGGTGGTTTCCCAGGTGAAGATAAGTTAGGTGTCCATGAAGCACTGCCTTACCTCATATCAAATATTCATAATGAAATTGACTTTGATATCCCCAAAAAGCCAGAGTTTATCGATTTTAAAAATAAAAATGTTGTTGTTCTTGGTGGTGGTGATACGTCTATGGACTGCAACCGAACTGCAATAAGACAAGGCGCTAAAAGCGTTACTTGTGTCTATCGCCGTGATGAAAAAAATATGCCTGGTTCGAAAAAAGAAGTTGCTAACGCGAGAGAAGAAGGGGTTAAATTCCTATTTAACCGTCAGCCAATTGAAGTTTTTGGTGACACTCAAGCACAGGGCGTCAAGTTTGTTTCCACTGAACTAGGTGATGCTGACTCAAATGGTCGTCGTGTTGCCCAAATTATTGAGGGTTCAGAGCAAAGCTTAGCAGCCGATGTTGTTATCATCGCCTTTGGATTTCGACCTAATCCTGCTGACTGGTTCACGCCATCAGAAATAAACATAGACGCTTCAGGAAAAGTCATTGCACCAGAACTGCCTGTTGAACCTGGAACTCACCATTTTCAGACATCAAATCCAAAAATTTTTGCTGGTGGCGATATGGTTCGAGGCTCTGACCTCGTAGTGACTGCTATTTATGAAGGTCGCAAGGCAGCAGAAGGTATGCTCGATTACCTTGATATCTAATCCTTAAGTAATAGGAAACACTCGAATTGAAATTTGCACCATTACAAAATGATCGTATGATCAAAGCGTTATTGCGCCTACCCACTGATACCACACCCGTTTGGATCATGCGTCAGGCAGGCCGTTACCTGCCAGAATATAGAGAGATACGAAAAAAAGCTGGCGGATTTCTAGATCTTTGTAAAAATAAAGAACTCGCCTGTGAAGTTACATTGCAGCCCTTACGTCGTTTTGATTTGGACGCAGCTATACTATTTTCTGACATACTCACTATTCCCGATGCAATGGGTTTAGGCCTCTATTTTAGTGAAGGTGATGGGCCAAAATTCGAACGCCCCGTTCGTTGTGAGCGTGATGTTGACCAGCTGGGTGTTCCCGATCCTTCAGAAACGTTACGCTATGTCACAGATGCCGTTACTTTGATTCGACAAGAACTGAACGGAAAAGTCCCTCTTATTGGCTTTAGTGGCAGTCCATGGACATTAGCAACTTATACGGTAGAAGGTGGTAGCTCAAAAGACTATCGTTATGTCAAAGGTATGCTTTATGAAAACCCTGCAGCCATGCATCGCCTTCTGGATAAGTTAGCTCAATCAGTGGTGTTATATTTAAACGCACAGATCGAAGCCGGTGCTCAAGCCGTGATGATATTTGATACTTGGGGCGGTGTGCTATCCCCTGAGGCTTATCTAGAATTTTCACTTAAATACATGCAGCAAATTGTATCTCAGTTAAAGCGTAATCATGACGGACAAAGAATACCTGTGACCCTTTTTACTAAAGGTGGCGCGCAATGGATAGAAGCAACCGCCGACACTGGCTGCGACGCTATTGGTCTAGACTGGACGATTAATATAAACGAAGCAAGACAACGCGTTGGAAATAAAGTCGCATTACAGGGCAATCTTGATCCTTGCACGCTTTATGCCCTACCCGATACGATTCGCACTGCAGTCAAAAAAATATTGGCTGATTTTGGATCTGGCCCGGGTCATGTATTTAATTTAGGGCATGGTATACACCCGTCAATCAATCCAGACCATCTTAAAGTTGTTGTCGATACCGTGCATGAATACGGCTACAAAATACGTCAATAGCTTTTGGTTCGATGGAATCAGATTGTTAAGTCAGAGCTTTAGGTTAAAAGATTTCTTCAACCATTTGATCTTCGCTTTCTGGTTCAGCTGCTGACGAAGGCGCTAGAGTATTGTCTCTTGTTCTAGAAATTACTAGCTCTTTAGGTGCGTTGGCCGCTCTAAAAATTTCGAACCGGCTAGTAACTGTATCCTGCCCGGCTCGCTTCCCAGTTTCTGCATCAATCTTGACGGTTACCATGTCATCAGGTTGTGGCTCAAGATCTTCGGGCATTCCACTTAACGCCAAACGCATATACTTAATCCAAATCGGTAGGGCAGCCCTACCACCAGTCTCACGAGCACCCAATGTCTGCTGATTATCGAATCCAACCCAAACCGTTGTTGCCACTTGGCTATTCAGGCCACTAAACCAAGCATCCACTTGGTCATTAGTAGTACCTGTTTTTCCACCAATATCCTTTCTACCTAATACCTTGGCACGAACTGCCGTGCCTCTTTGAACCACTTCTCGCATAATAGATCTCATTATATAGGCATTTTGAGCCGTAATGACTCTTGGAGCGTATAGAATCTCTGGTATTTCAATCAAAGCAAAATCTTCTCCAACTTCCGTATTCTGTGCTTTTAAAGCTAATGCCAGTCCCCTATCAACCACCATATCCGCCTCAACGGGTGTTTCGATAAGGCAGTCATTACAAACAATTCTGGGAATATTTTCGAACACTATTTCACCAGAACCTGATTCAACTCGACTAATCAAATAAGGGTCTATTAAGTAGCCACCGTTGGAAAATACGGCATAACCTCGAGCAATTTCAAGTGGTGAAAAAGCAGCACTCCCTAAAGCCAAAGACAAATCATAAGGCATGTCTTCTCGTAAGAAACCAAATTTCTGAGCATAGTCAATGGCAAAACTTAACCCAACTGATCTTAACACTCGAATAGACACCAGATTGCGTGATTTAACTAACGCTTCTCGCAAACGTGTCGGTCCATACACTCGACCCGAATAATTTTCTGGTCGCCATGTAACTTCTAAGGAGTCATCGTCGAATACAACAGGCGCATCATTAATAAGACTCGCAGTTGTAAACCCCTTTTCAAGTGCCGCAGAATAAACAAACGGTTTAAAATTTGAACCCGGTTGACGTTTTGCCTGCATCGCTCGGTTAAACTTATTTTGAAAAAAGTCAAATCCACCTACCATTGATCGGATAGCCCCGTTACTAGAATCTAACGAAACTAGAGCACCCTGAACTTGAGGCAGATCGGCAAGCAACCATTTATCATCTCGCTGCTCTAACCAAATAACGTCACCTAGCGCCAATACATCGCTTACCGTAGCGGGTTTTTTACCTCGTTTATTAACCGTTATAAATTCACGGGCCCAATCAATGCCCCCCTTAAATAAAACCTCAACCTGCTCATAATTTGAAATTAATACTGATGCCGTTAATTCATCAACTGACAAAACAACGCCTTTACGTAAATTGCCAATGCGCTCATCACTCACAAAATCCTCTTCAAATGGATCATCTCCAATCAAACTTAAATCTATATTATCAATAACACCGCGATAGCCATGACGACGATTGTAATCAAGCAATGCCGTTCTTAACGCCCTATTTGCAGCGCCCTGCAGTTCACCATCGATAGAAGTATAGACATTCAACCCTGTTTTATAGGCGTCACTACCATATCTTTCAAATAAGTTGGCTCGAATAGACTCAGCAACATATTGCGCATCGGCCACAGTGCGAGTCGCATGTAACTCTGCGGTGACTTTTTCCTCTTTTGCCCGTGCATATTGGACATCATCAATATATCCCAGCACATTCATTCGATTTAAAATGTGATCACGCCTGATAAGCGCTCTCTCAGGGTTAATAATCGGGTTGTATTTTGACGGCGCTTTGGGTAGGCCAGCGATCATAGCTGCCTGCGCCAAAGAAAGGGCTTTCATCGGTTTATCATAATAGACTTGTGCCGCTGCCGCTAAACCGTAGGAACGGTGACCTAAATAAATTTTATTGAGATAGAGCTCCATAATTTTTTCTTTACTCAACTCACCCTCCACTTTTAAAGCCAGCAATATCTCATTAAGTTTTCGAGTGTAAGTTTTTTCTGAACTGAAAAAGTAGTTTTTCACCATTTGCATAGTAATGGTGCTACCACCACGGGTTTTTTCCCCGGTTGTTATTAGCTGATAAGCCGCGGCCATTAAGGCCTGTAGATCAACACCAAAATGATTCCAATATTCACTATCCTCAGCAGACACAAACGCATCAACTATATACTTGGGAATTTCCTCAAAAACAACGGGGATTCTTCTGTGCTCGCCAAATTCAGCTAGCAACCTATCATTCTTATCATAAATACGCATTGGCACTTGGAGCTGAGTATCCTCTAGGTTCTCTATAGACGGCAGGTTAGGTACCAAAACACCATAGACATAAAGCCCCATAGCCAGAATCAGAATTGATCCGGTGGCAAATAGCACTGATATTATTTTTACTAGTTTTCTCATAAATTAAATTACACACAAAGTGATACATACAACTAAACTAACATTACCTTGAACTGGACTCGACTACAGTTGAAATAAAGTCATTTTGAATTTAATAGACTTACAACTCAGTAAGGACTCAAATTATCACATAAAGTGATTAAACTATAGACCTATAACTGAGGCATATGACTGTGGTAACCCTGTGTTTTTAAATCGAAAAAATCAACCACTGATTGGTTTAGATATCAGTTCAACATCCGTCAAAGTGATAGAGCTGAGCAAAACTGGACCTCGTTACCAAATCGAAGGAATAGGCATCGAACCATTGCTAGACAATGCCGTTGTCGAAAAAAAAATAATCGAAATTGAAGCCGTGGGTGAGTCTATAAAGCGTGCGCTTCACAATGCAAAAATTAAAAATAGAAATGTGGCCATTGCCGTTGCTGGTTCCTCTGTCATCACTAAAATAATCACAATGCCTGTTTCTCTATCAGAAGAAGAAATGGAAGGCCAGATTCAGCTCGAGGCCGATCAGTATATTCCCTACCCTCTAGAAGAAGTAGCCCTAGACTTTCAAGTTATGGGCAAAACAAAACAAAATCCTAAAACAGTGGACGTGTTGCTTGCTGCCTGTCGCCAAGAAAACGTTGATGACAGAATGGCTGCAGTTGAGCTAGCGGGCTTGCTGCCCAAAATTGTTGACATTGAAGCTTATACGATTGAATCAATATTTTCATCATTGGCATTCCAATTGCCTGATGGTTATAACAAAAAAACGATTGCTATTGCGGATATTGGCGCAACTATGACAAGCCTTAGCGTTATTCAGAACCATAAACTCATCTACACTCGGGAACAAAACTTTGGTGGCAAACAACTTACTGAAGAAATAATGCAACATTATGGGCTGTCACTTGATGAAGCAGAGCTTGCTAAAAGACAGGGTGGGTTGCCTGAAAACTATACACCAGAACTGCTAAATCCATTCAAAGAAACAACCATTCAGCAAATTAGTCGATTCCTACAATTTTTTTATTCCTCGGGAGAAGGTAATGATGCAATCGATTACCTAATACTGGGGGGTGGAAATGCTTGTTTACCAAACTTAGTTGAATTAGCAGAGCTCCAAATTGGAGTACCAACCTCGATAGCTAAACCGTTCATCAATATGTCTGCTTCTAAAAAAGTAAATAAAGCTACTTTTGAATCTGATTCACCGTCTTTCCTAATTGCCGCAGGACTCGCTATTCGAGGCACAAAATACCAATGACCACCATTAATCTTTTACCTTGGCGAGAATGGAAAAGGCAGGAACAGAAGAAACAGTTTGGAATCTGGTGTGTTTTATCATTACTCCTGGCAGGTTCAATCATGGCGCTCATTCACATGGAAATGGCAAGGAAAATTGATTATCAGCTTTCACGAAATAATTATATATCGACTGAAATTAATGAACTTGATAAGCAAATCGCAGAAATTAGTGCGTTGCAAAAAGTTCGTCGCAGCCTCATTGAGAGAATGGAAGTCATTCAAAACCTTCAGCGAAGCAGGCCCTCTATCGTCCATTTATTTACCGAAATAGTCACTACGGTGCCAAACGGTGTTTCCCTGCAAACACTGTCACTTACGGACGGCAATCTAATAATTAATGGTGAAGCAGAATCTAATGCTCGAGTATCCAATTACATGAGAAACTTGAGCAATTCTGATTGGTTTAAAGACCCCAATTTAACTGTTATACAAATAAAAGACAAAAAAGTGAATCGAATTAGCACCTTCACACTGACCGTTAAACAGACGTCACCTAATTCAACAGCTAAAAAACATAATGAAGGCGGCATTCATTAATGACTTTTGAAGATATTCAACATCACCTTGCACCAGAAAACATAGGTCAAGCACCGATTTCAGTGAAGCTTTCAATACTTTTGTTGATTTTTATGGCCGTCATTGGAACCGGCCTTTTTTACGATACAAACGACCAGTTCATTCAATTAGAACAACATGAAAAAAAAGAAATTAAACTAAAAGGTGAATTTAAAATTAAAGCCAACAAAGCGGCAAAACTGGAAATATTCAAACAACAATTGGAAAAAATGCAAGTTTCATTTGGTGCGTTACTTCGTCAGCTACCTGAAAAGACAGATGTCGAGTCACTGCTGGTGGATATATCACAGACGGGATTAGCCAGCGGGCTTGAAATCAAAAAGTTCAAGCCTGATATCGAAAAAAAGAAAATATTTTACGCTGAACTTCCCATAATACTTGAAGTATCTGGCTCGTTTCATCAATTAGCCTCATTTATTAGTGGCATTGCGGCATTGCCTCGAATAGTAACAATACACGATTTAAAACTTTCGCCCATTACAAACGAAGACAATACGTCTCATAATAAGCTGAGCATGTCTGCCATTGCTAAAACGTATCGCTACCTGCAGGAGGATGAGCAGTAATGTCTAGTGTCAAAGGTGTTCTACGTTTCGTCATTGTTTTAATTTTTTGTGGGTTTTTATCAGCTTGTAATAAAGGCTTAGGGGATTTACAACAATTTGTTCAGGAAACTATTAGTCAACCTCCTGGTGAAATTGAACCAATACCGGTATTTCAGACTTATCAAAACGTTGAATACACCTCACAAGATTTACGCGACCCTTTCAGGCGGGTCGACTTTAGACGGCCCAATGAAAATCAAAACACAACTAACACTGAAGCCAACGGGCCTAGACCTAATATTAACCGCATTCGTGAACCCTTAGAAGAATTCCCGTTAGACACATTAAGTCTAAAGGGCTCAGTAACCCAAAATGGCGTCAAGTGGGGGCTTGTATTCGCACCAGACAATACGGTACACCGAGTAATTAAAGGCCACTACATGGGGCAAAACCACGGACGCGTTATCTCTGTCACCGACCAGAAAATTGAGTTAACTGAGATTATTTCTGACGCACTTGGCAACTATATCGAACATTCATCAGCCATAGCTTTGACGCAGTAGTGGGAATAAATCTAATGACATCAGCAGATGACAAAAATATCGTGCATAAGATACTCAAGGCTTCATTCGGCATTATCATGTTAATAATTCTCGTTGTTAATAGTGCCATTGGCCGAAGCTTGATAGGACTCGATTATACTATGTTGGCGGGTAATGCGGTGCAGCTCGTTTTTACTTTTGATGGCGCAGCGACAGAGCCTCAAACATTTACTATCGACCAACCGGCACAAATTTCACTCGACTTTGCCAACACCTCAAACAAACTACCCCAAAGGAATTTTGAGGTGGGTATCGGTAGCATGCAAAGCATTATTTCTGTAGCGACTAAGAATCGTACTCGAGTGGTACTAAACCTAACAAAGGAGGCAGCATTTTCAACAGAAGTTAGTGGTAATCAAATGACTTTGACGCTGGCAGGCTCAAGTCAATTGAAAACTCAAAACGATAGAACCCAATCAAAACCTATTACTAACGTCAAAATGGCAGATTCGCCGATAGGCATTGCAAAAGGCATTACAAATATAGACTTTAAACGAGGCAAAAAGGGAGAAGGGCTAATTATAATCAACATGACCAACTCATCTATCAACACCGATGTTTGGCGTGAAAACAACCTGATATATGTTGAATTTGCTTCATCCCAATTACCAAAAGAATTACAACGACGCATGGAGGTTGGTGATTTCGCGACCCCTATTAGCCATATTGATACCATTCAAGATGGGTCAAATATCCAAATGACCATTGAATCAGATACTGACTTTGAACATTTAACTTACCAAACGGGCTTAATCTATACCATCGAAGTTGCACCAATTTCGATTGCAGAAAAAGAAAGTAAGAAAAAAGATGAATTTGGTTTTACTGGTGAACGTTTATCACTCAACTTTCAGGATATTGAGGTCCGCTCTGTTTTACAATTACTCGCAGATTTCACTGGCCTCAACCTAGTCGTCAGTGACTCGGTTACCGGTAGCCTAACGCTTCGACTGAAAAATGTCCCGTGGGATCAGGCTATGGACATTATCCTAAAAACAAAAGGTTTATCACAACGCCGATCCGGTAACGTTATTTTAGTGGCACCTGCAGACGAAATAGCAGCCCGTGAAAAACTAGAGCTTGAGGCTAGAAAACAATCTGAAGATCTAGAACGGCTTCGAACTGAGTTTATTAAAGTCAACTATGCAAAAGCACAGGAGATGGCCGATTTACTCAAACAAAAAGACAACTCTATCCTATCCACCCGGGGCTCTGTCAGCGTTGATGTTCGAACCAACACTTTACTAGTGAAAGATATCAATTCAAGCCTAATCAGCGTTAGACGATTGTTAACCGAACTCGATATTCCCGTACGACAAGTACTAATCGAATCCAGAGTAGTCGTAGCTAACGACGATTTCAGTAAAGAGTTGGGCGCTAGGTTTGGAGTAACAAGTACTGACGCAAGCCCTACTTCAGGCTTAGGAGCCACAACTTCGGGGACACTGCCCGGTGTGGCAATCGCAGAAAATGGCCAATTTAGTCCAGGTGCAGGGGGATTAAATACGAACTTACCCGTTCAAAATGCTGCTGGCACTTTTGCCCTTGCCTTAGCTAAGTTACCATTAGGTACACTGCTAGAACTTGAATTATCAGCGGCTCAAATAGAAGGCAGAGGCGAAGTGGTGTCGAGTCCAAGAGTCATAACATCAGACTCTCATACAGCCAGAATTGAGCAAGGCGTTGAAATTCCATTTTTCAGCGTTAGCGATGGGCAGGCAACTTTAAGCTTTAGAAAGGCGGTTCTGTCGTTAGAAGTTACACCTCAAATCACACCGGATGATCGAGTTCTTATGGATCTTGAAGTGCATCGAGATACTCAGGGCTCTTTAGTAACGTTTGGCACTGCTAACATTTCAGCACCGACCATTGATACTCGCCGAGTTCAATCTCAGCTGTTGGTGGATAACGGGCAAACCGTAGTTCTTGGAGGTATTTACGAAACAACCCAGACAAATTCTGTGACCAAAGTGCCCTTACTTGGTGATATACCTATATTGGGACAGTTATTTAGAACCACACGCAGTGTTGATAATCGATCGGAGTTACTTATTTTTGTAACACCTAAGATACTTCAAGGCGTTGATATCAACTTTCAGTAGTGTGGTCCTGATCGCATAATAAAAGCACCTTCAGTACTTTATTCACAATATCAGACAATTAAATTCTCGGCTCATTAGATTCATTATTCAAACTTTTATTAGTACAATTTGATTAAAGTCGTAACAAAGCTGAAATTATTAACGCCTTAACATTAATAATTCTAGCAACTTCTAGTATCATATCGGTATGAATAATCGAAACATCATTCTTATCGGTCCAATGGGGTCAGGAAAATCGACTATCGGTCATATAATGGCCAAAAAACTCAATCGTGAATTTCAAGATAGCGATCATTACATCGAACATAAAACTGGCGTGGACATACCCCGAATTTTTGACGTTGAAGGAGAATGTGGGTTTAGAGACCGAGAAACACAAGCGCTGCAGGAACTGTTACAACTAAACAACCAAATCATTGCAACCGGCGGTGGCTCTGTAATACGAGAAGAAAACCAGATGCTGTTAAAATCTAATGGCTTCGTCATATTTCTAGACACGTCAGTCAATCAACAAATGCATCGCCTGAGACGAGATAACAAAAGACCCTTACTACAAACTGATAACCCGCGCCAGCGCCTTGAAAGTTTGCTTGAGATTCGACGTCCGATTTACCTTGATCTGGCCGACTTAATTGTCAAAACTGATAGACGGTTAGCGCGCAAACTGGCTAACGACATTATTACCCAATTACCTGAATCGCTGAATTAATCTATGGAACATAATCACACTCTAACGGTTGAACTTGGGGATAGAAGCTACCCTATATTTATTGGAAGTGGGCTACTTAGTCAACCAGAGCTACTCTGCCGATATGTTAAAGGAGGCACGGCGCTGATTGTCTCAAACACAACGATTGCACCACTCTATATAGAACAAATAAAAACCAATTTAGATAGCCAAAATATCCAACATGACTGCGTCATTCTAGAGGATGGTGAGCAATTCAAAACCCTTGAGGCAGTTCAGACAATAATCACTACGCTGCTTGAAAAAAAACACAATCGACAGACGACTCTTATTGCACTTGGTGGCGGTGTTGTTGGCGATATCACCGGCTTTGCAGCAAGCGTCTATCAACGTGGCGTTAATTTCATTCAAATTCCTACAACAACCTTATCTCAAGTTGACTCGTCAGTCGGCGGCAAAACAGGCGTCAATCATATTTTGGGTAAAAACATGATAGGTGCTTTTCACCAACCTCAGTGCGTAATTGCCGATATATCTACACTAAGCACATTGCCTAATCGTGAGTTCAGTGCAGGATTGGCCGAAATTATTAAGTATGGATTAATTCATGACGCAAAATTTTTCAAGTGGTTAGAACAAAACATAAGCAAACTGATGGCCCGAGATAGCGACATAATTGCCCAAGCTATATTGGTCTCATGCCAAACCAAAGCCAATATCGTCTCCATAGATGAAAGAGAATCAGGCATTCGTGCCATACTTAACTTAGGGCATACCTTTGGCCATGCGATCGAGGCAACAATGGGTTATGGCAATTGGCTTCACGGTGAAGCAGTAGCAGCAGGCATGGTAATGGCTGTTGACCTATCTTGTCGCCAGCAATGGATCGATAACAGTTTAAAACAACGTACGATAGACTTGCTTAAAAATGCGAATCTACCGGTCACCTCCCCCACCAACATGACGGTCGACCAATATATGTCTGCGATGTCCATCGATAAAAAGGTAATCAATGGAACAATCCAATTTATATTACTAAAAGGATTAGGTGAAGCAATTGTTACCTCTGACTACAACCCAGACTTTTTAAAGGCAACGCTCACCAACAGTTAATGCACCCTATGGGGGCGCCAAATTATCCATACCCTCTGTTGGCTATTTCCACTTTAAATAATTGAAGTTCAATGCGCTTCACGCGTATACTAATCGGTGAATTATTGACTCTTTTGCCGCACTGAGACAGGTATAAATTGAATGAGTACAAACACCAAACTCAAAGGCCTTTACCATCCTAGTTTTGAAAAAGATAGTTGTGGTTTTGGTTTAATTGCCAACATCGACGACAAACCCAGCCACTGGCTCATAGAAACATCGATAGCCGCCCTCGCTCGGCTCACTCATCGAGGTGCTGTGGCAGCCGATGGGAAATCTGGCGATGGCTGTGGCTTATTAATTAAAAAACCAGATTCGTTTCTTCGTCAAAAAGCAGCGGAACTTGGTATTAAATGTGATAAAGAATACGCCGTTGCAATGATCTTTCTCTCCCCTGATACTGAGGAAAAAACGATATCTAAAGCTATTATCGAACAAAAAATAGCTGACCAAGGTTTAGATTTTGCTGGCTGGCGCGAAGTACCCACTGATTCTTCCGCCTGTGGCGAAGAATCCCTCAAATCTCAGCCTGCAATTTATCAAGCCTACATCAATGCAGCCCAACATCACACCAATGCTGAGTTTAACCGGTCGTTATATCTTGCACGTCGGGCTATCGGTAAAGCACATGAGGCCCTAGAACAAAAAAGTATTAACGAACATTACTATGTGACGAGTATGTCATCGAGCGTCTTGTCTTATAAAGGACTCATTACGCCTGAAAATTTACCCATATTTTATCCAGACCTCAATGACGATTCGATGGAAAGTGCCATCTGTGTTTTCCACCAGCGATTTTCAACTAATACTTGGCCTCAATGGAAACTGGCTCAACCTTTTCGCTATTTGGCTCACAATGGCGAAATCAATACTATTCAAGGTAATCGGAACTGGGCCAATGCCCGCGCTTACAAATTTGATTCTGACTTACTGCCGGATGTCGACGCGATTAACCCACTAGTTAACATGTCCGGGTCAGACTCAAGCTCCATGGACAACATGCTCGACTTTCTTCTCACTGGGGGTATGGATATTTTTCGCGCCATGCGCTTGTTAGTTCCACCAGCCTGGCAAAATGTAGATCATATGGATCCTGCACTTTCTGCTTTTTATGAATACAACTCAATGCATATGGAACCTTGGGATGGCCCCGCTGGCATCGTATTGACAGAGGGTCGTTATGCCTGTTGCGTTATGGACAGAAACGGCCTACGTCCAGCCCGCTGGGTAATGACTAAAGATCGTCATATTACGCTGGGTTCTGAAATTGGTATCTGGGACTACGCACCAGAGGATGTCATCGCTAAAGGTCGATTGAAGCCAGGTGAAATGATTGCCATTGACACCGAAACCAGTAAATTTTTATTATCAGCTGACATCGATAAAATGCTTCAGGAACGTAACCCCTATGAAATATGGTTACGCAATGGTTTACAGCGTTTGACTGCCAACCCGGCTCATACCAATCTGTCTGCGTTAGCCATGAGCAAGGAAGTGCTTGCACGTTTAGAGAAACAATTTCAAGTCAGCTACGAAGAGCGTGATCAAATACTCAAAGTATTGGCACAAGATTCCCAAGAAGCAACTGGTTCAATGGGTGACGACACACCGTTACCCGTTTTATCTAGGCACCATCGTTCGCTTTACGATAGTTTTCGTCAGCAGTTCGCACAGGTAACCAATCCGCCGATTGATCCGCTGCGTGAAAAGATCGTGATGTCACTTGAAACCTGTATAGGTCGCGAACACAATTTGTTCAAAGAAGGACCTGAGCACGCGAATCGTTTAAAAACAAGTTCACCCATCTTATCCGAAAGGAAATATCTGGAGCTTTTATCAAAGCATAACGATGGCTACCCGAATGAAACAATTGATCTAAGTTATGATCCAGATGTAACCAACCTTAAACAAGCCATTAACGCTATTGCTGACCAAGCAGAACGAGCATCTCGACGGGGTATTGTTGTGCTCATATTAAGTGACAAAAATGTTCCAAAAAACCGATTGCCGGTACACGCTGCACTCGCCACTGGGGCCGTTCATCATAGGCTCTGTCATACGGGTGGCCGTTGCGACACCAATATCATTATTGAGACAGGCACCGCCAGAGACTCACATCACATGGCCGTCTTAATCGGCTATGGTGCGACCGCAATCTATCCATACTTAGCGTATGCAAGCATCGTCGGCATGACCCGTAACGGTGAGCTACCCGATTTGCAATGCCCCAATACTGGCACGAATTACCGCCGGGGTATCAACAAAGGTCTTTACAAAATCATATCAAAAATGGGAATTTCCACTATCTCTAGCTATCGTGGCGCTCAACTCTTCGAGATAGTTGGCATACACCACGAAGTTGTTGATATTTGTTTTAGAGGGACCATTTCACGCATTGAAGGCATTAAATTTGAAGACATCGAGAATGACACAAAGGCCCTCAGTAAACTGGCCTGGAATCCACGTAAACTAGCCAGCCAAGGCGGGTTACTCAAATATGTGCATGATGGTGAATACCACGCCTACAATCCAGACGTAGTCAATACACTGCAAAATGCCGTCAACGATGGTAATTACGATGACTGGAAGATCTATGCCAATACAGTCAACAATCGTACCGCCACCGCACTCAGAGATTTACTCAAGTTACGACCACAAACGCCGATTGATCTTGAAAAGGTCGAGCCGTTAGAAGCCATACTGAATCGATTTGATTCTGCCGGTATGTCCCTTGGGGCGTTGTCACCCGAAGCCCATGAAACACTGGCACAAGCAATGAATCAATTGGGTGGGCGGTCGAATTCTGGCGAAGGTGGCGAGGACCCCGCCCGGTTTAAAGACGATCGAAACTCTAAAATCAAACAAATCGCATCGGGTCGATTTGGCGTCACACCTCATTACCTAGTCAACGCAGAAGTGCTTCAAATTAAAGTAGCACAAGGGGCAAAACCTGGCGAGGGCGGTCAGCTACCTGGCGATAAAGTAACCAAACTCATTGCCGAGTTAAGAAACTCAAAACCAGGTATCACCCTGATATCACCGCCACCACATCATGATATCTATTCGATAGAAGATTTAGCCCAGCTGATCTTCGACTTGAAGCAAGTCAACCCGAAGGCACTCGTCTCAGTCAAGCTTGTTTCAGAAGCGGGTGTCGGAACCATCGCCGCGGGTGTTGCCAAATCCTATGCAGACTTAATTACCATCGCAGGCTATGACGGTGGCACCGGAGCCAGTCCATTAACATCGGTCAAGTATGCTGGGGCACCGTGGGAGCTAGGTCTCACTGAAACACACCAAGTTTTGCGCGCCAATAAAATGCGTGACCGAGTTCGAGTACAAACCGACGGTGGTTTAAAAACCGGATTAGACGTTATCAAAGCAGCCATATTAGGTGCAGAAAGCTTTGGTTTTGGCACAGGGCCCATGGTTGCCATGGGCTGTAAATACCTTCGTATTTGCCATCTCAACAATTGTGCTACCGGTGTGGCTACCCAAAATGTAACGTTAAGAAAGGTACACTTTGTTGGTAACGTTGAAAAAGTTAAAAACTACTTCCGGTTTATTGCGAGAGATGTACGAGAAATTATGGCGACTATTGGTATTGCCAAAATGGAAGATCTTATCGGCCGGACTGATTTGCTCGAAGCCATCGAAGGGACTACGCCAAGCCAAAGGAACCTAAATCTTGAACCACTCTTGTTTGATGGTGGCCTCGATCCTAACTTGCCGCAGTTTTGCACTCAAGCAAGCAACCAGCCTTTTGATAAAGGCGAATTAGCCGAACAGATGGTGATCGATTGTTTACCCACAATCCAAAAAGGCAGCGGGGGTGAATTTCATTACAAGGTGAAGAATATTCATCGATCTATTGGCGCCCGATTATCCGGTGAGATCGCCAGAGTGCATGGCAATCACGGCATGTCAGATAATCCTATTCACTTAAATTTATCAGGTTCAGCCGGTCAAAGCTTTGGCGTTTGGAATGCCGGTGGACTCAACATGACACTCGAAGGTGATGCCAACGATTATGTTGGTAAAGGCATGGCGGGAGGCAAACTTGTTATTGCTCCACCCAAAAACAGTCACTTCAAAACGCAAGACTCAACCATCATTGGTAACACCTGCTTATACGGCGCAACGGGTGGCAAACTCCTTGCGGCAGGCTTAGCAGGAGAACGTTTTGCTGTCAGAAACTCAGGTGCTCACGCCATGGTCGAAGGTATTGGTGATCATGGCTGCGAATACATGACCGGGGGTATCGTGACTATTCTAGGCAATACTGGCCTCAATTTTGGTGCAGGTATGACAGGGGGAATCGCTTATGTGCTTGATCTTGACCGAAACTTTATTGATCGAGTGAACAAAGAACTTATTGATATTCATCGTATTACTGACGAAAGCATGGAGAGTCATGGCGCCTACTTGGATGAAGCTATTCGAGAGTATGTTGCCGAAACAGGTAGTGAATGGGGCCAATATATACTCGAAAACTTCAATCACTTTAAGCGCAAAATCTGGATGGTAAAACCAAAAGCGGCTGAATTTGATTCGTTGTCAGTTACGTTACAAAAAAATGCTAGCTAAATAAAGGATCTCACTTGAGCTAATGGCTGGTAAAATTCCGCGCTTATTTATCGATGACTTACTCAATCGTGTTGATATTGTAGAAGTCATCGATACTCGTGTTCCCCTGAAAAAAAAGGGCAAGGAGTACTGGGCCTGCTGCCCTTTTCATGGTGAAAAATCAGCATCCTTCTCAGTCAGCCAAAACAAGCAGTTTTATCACTGTTTTGGCTGTCAAATGTCCGGTAATGCCATCAGCTTTTTGATGGAATACGACCATATGGAATTTGTTGAAGCAATAGAAACACTCGCCCAGATAATGGGATTAGAGGTACCTTATGAACAAGGTCAGGCACCTTCGGCACCCACCCATAGTGTTGAACCGCTGTACGACTCTTTAGAACAATGTTCAAGTTACTTCCAATCTCAATTAAAACAAAACCCACTGGCCATTGAATACCTCAAACAGCGCGGTATTAGTGGTGATATTGCGCGTGATTTCGCCATTGGCTTTGCTCCCAAAGGCTGGAACAACCTAACGGGCAACAAAAAAACACTGACTGAAGCTGGCATGTTAATAGAAAAAGACAACGGCCAGCCTTATGATCGTTTTCGTCATCGCTTAATGTTTCCCATCCGAGATCGCCGAGGCAGAACCATCGCCTTTGGTGGCCGTGTTATCGATCCAGAAGACAACCCTAAATATTTGAATTCACCAGAATCACCAGTGTTTCACAAAGGCAGTGAAATATACGGTTTATTTGAGCTTAAAAAGGGATCGAATAATATCGATCATATTCTCATCACAGAGGGTTATATGGACGTCATTGGGCTCGCCCAGCACGGTGTCAAAACGGCAGTTGCTACTTTAGGTACTGCCATAAATAATGAACAAATAGAGAAACTATTCCGCAGCAGCAAATCATTAATTTTTTGTTTTGACGGTGACAATGCAGGCAAGAAAGCAGCCTGGCGGTCACTTGAACAATGTTTGACCTCTTTAAAAGAAGGCCGTATCGCCCGCTTCTTGTTTTTACCCGAAGGGCACGACCCAGATAGTTACATACAAGAGTTTGGGCAACAGGCCTATCTCGAAGAGGTTCAAAAAGCCACGACACTCAGTGAGTTTTTATTTGATACCTTGATAGCAGAATGTGACATTTCGTCCTCAGAAGGCAAGGCAATGCTACTCGACCGTTTAGATCCCTACGTCAAACAGATACCGTTACAAAGCCTAAAGGACCAAATACTGAGCAGAGCGGAAGGACTCACCTCAGATAAACACGAAGCTCGGCTTCAAAAATTGCTTTCGCGCAGCAATAATAATCACGAAACCAGAATCCTTGCACCCGAACAAACTTGGACACCGACTCGACTCGCCATCAATCTATTACTTCAAAAACCAGCCTTGGCCCAGGGCATAGGCAATCAATACGAACTTTCAGAAACCAAAATACCGGGTATTGACCTGTTACTCAAAATTCTAGATCGAATACAAGATGAGCCAGACATCAGTACACAAAATTTACTCCAACGATTTCAAGGTGATGCACATGAATCTCATTTGTATCAGTTAGCTGCTATGCGACCTCAGGTAGAGGACGAAGCCAGTTTGAAAAAAATGTTTCAAGACTGCCTTAACCGTCTCCAGAAAGAATACATAAAATATCGAAGAAATCTTTTAATCAAAAAACTCCAGTCAGAGGGTGCTATTTCAGAGTCAGAGAAAACTGAACTGAAACAATTGTTCACTATTCAGTAATTTGTCAACGTAAAACCCTCAAAAACCTTGAAAAATTGAGATAAGGTCTTATATACTGGCGGATTACGCTGTCCTATTCCATCATCGTCGAGGCACCATGGATAAAGATCAACAATCACGTCTTAAAGAGCTCATAGCAAAAGGCAAAGAGCAAGGATTCTTGACCTATTCCGAGGTTAACGACCACCTGCCAGAAGGCATCGTAGAGCCTGAACAAATTGAAGATATCATCCGCATGATTAATGACATGGGTATTAAAGTCCATGAATCAGCGCCAGCAGAAAGCAATGATATTTTAAACGACAACGAAACAGAGACAGATGAGGACGCCGCTGAAGAAGCCGCTGCCGCACTGGCCTCACTCGACAGTGAATTTGGTCGAACCACTGACCCAGTCCGTATGTACATGCGTGAAATGGGTACGGTCGAGCTACTCACTCGTGAAGGCGAGATTAAAATTGCTCGACGCATTGAACACGGCCTAAACCAAGCCATGAGCTCACTCGCACGCTATCCCGACACCATGCGAATGATCATTGACAAATACAGCGCAGTGCGAGAAGAAGAAGCTAAGCTGACGGACGTACTGGTTGGCTATGTCGACCCTAATGAAGATCCGAACGCCATTCCAATGCCCGCCATTTCTCAAGCTAGCGATGACGACGACGAAGACGAGGATGCGGTTGAAGAAGATACGGGTCCCGATCCAGAAGAAGCTGAAAAACGTTTTGTTATGATCGAAACCTGCTTCAATGACGCTATGGAAGGTCATGAAAATAATGATTTTCTAGTTTATGAAAGTAACATGAGCAAGGCCGTTAACGAACTAATGCTAATTAAGCTTTTGCCTGCTTTTGTCGAAAAACTAGGCACCAACTTAAAAGACGTTATCAACCGTATTCGCCTCAATGAGCGCACCATATTAGAGATCTGTGTCCGGCAGTCTAAAATGCCACGAAAGGTTTTTCTTGACACATTCAAATCAAATGAAGCTGATCTTGATTGGATTGATGGTCACATCGCTAAGAATGAAAGCTATTCAGAAGAATTAGCTGCCAACAAAGACGAAGTACTTCGCCATCAAAAACGACTACGCACGATAGAAAGAACGTCAAATTTAACTGTGTTTGAAATCAAAGAAATCAATCGAAAGATGTCGATTGGGCAAGCCAAGGCACGTCGTGCTAAAAAAGAAATGATTGAAGCCAATCTTCGGCTGGTCATTTCAATTGCCAAAAAGTACACCAACCGGGGCCTACAATTCCTTGACCTCATTCAAGAAGGCAACATCGGTCTAATGAAAGCTGTCGATAAATTCGAATACCGTCGTGGATACAAATTTTCTACTTATGCTACCTGGTGGATCAGACAAGCCATCACTCGGTCGATAGCAGATCAAGCCAGAACTATCCGTATACCGGTACATATGATAGAAACCATCAATAAACTCAATCGTATCTCGCGTCAAATGCTACAAGAACTTGGTCGTGAGCCACAGCCCGATGAATTGGCAGTCCGCATGGAACTACCTGAAGACAAAGTTCGCAAGGTACTCAAAATATCGAAGGAACCTATCTCGATGGCAACTCCAATTGGTGACGATGAAGACTCTAATTTGGGCGACTTCATTGAAGATACCAACGTGGCATTACCATCAGACACTGCAACCAATGCAGGTCTATCAGAGTCAACGAGAGAGATCCTGTCAAGCCTAACGCCAAGAGAAGCCAAGGTGCTCCGCATGCGTTTTGGTATCGATATGAACACTGACCACACTCTGGAAGAAGTTGGAAAGCAATTTGACGTAACCCGAGAACGTATTCGCCAGATTGAAGCCAAGGCATTACGAAAGTTACGTCACCCAAGTCGTTCAGAACAACTCAGAAGTTTTATTGACGCCGACTAAGTTTCATATACAATTCCCACCCCTGATTACCTGCGTTTGAAATATTAACGCAGCAATCCTTTCTTCCCATCAGTGGAAAGAAATCAGTCAAAGGGCCTGTAGCTCAGTTGGTTAGAGCAGTGGACTCATAATCCATTGGTCGAGTGTTCGAGTCACTCCAGGCCCACCATAAAAATCAAAGGGTTACGTTAATTCGTAGCCCTTTTTTATGCCTATTATCTTCCTTATATAGTAACTTATAGCCATTACTGGCTACTAAATGACTACTAATCCTATAGATCATAAATGATAAATCAACTATCATTCAATTAAGATCAATGGATATTAGTAGGCAATCATGCGAATTACCAAGACATGGCTCTCAAACTACGTTGGCTCAAACAATAAGGCTAAGACTATTCCTGAGAAAGACACGTTCTATCGAAGTGAAGGAATAGGAGTTAAGGTTGCAGCCAAAACAGGAACACTAACTTTCTTTGTAGAAGGGAGAATTAAAGGCAGCAGCAATAAACGAGTTAGCCTTGGTCAGTATCCGTTAGTAAGTCTCGACGAAGCCAAAAACAAGGCTCATGAGATAAAAAAGCTACTAACAGAAGGCAAAGACCCCAGGAAAGAGAATGAGAGCATTAAAGAGACCAACAGGAAGGCACAAGCACACACAGGCCTTATGGAACTGAAGCTATCTGACCTAATAGATAGATACTGTGATTTACGTAGCAGCAAAACTGGAAAGGACTACAGATATATTCTCAACCTTGTATTTGCAGAATTCATAAACAAGCCAGTTAGAAGTATCAAGCCAGAAGATATCGCTAGAAGGTTCAACGAATACAAAGACCGTAAAGCCACAGCACAAAAAGCTATGCGCTACCTAAGAGCTATATTTACTCATGGCACCAAAATAGAGGTAGATGGAGAGATTCTGCTAACTAAGAATGCAGTCTCAACCGCTGAGACCATGCTACCTAAAGACGATACTAGGCCAGTGCCACCACGAGACAGTTTCATACCACAAGAGCGAATCTTTGACTTCGTACGAGGCCTTATTACAGAATGCCAGCCTTCAGCACGAGATTGCACCCTACTCCAGTTACTAACAGGACTCAGAGACTCTGAAGCCAAGCAACTTAAGTGGGCGAATATAGACTTCGATAAAATGACGTTCACTGCAACCGACACCAAGAATAGAAAAGATCATACTTTGCCTATGTCGAGCCTCACATATGCAATGCTCTTGTCTAGGAGACAAGACATTAATCCAGACAAGAAAATAACTAACGATACCTGGGTATTTCCAGCCCGAGGCAACAAGTCGCATTTAGGTGATATAAGAAAGCAACTAGTCAAGGTTATACGAAAGACAGGGATAGAGTTCATCCCTCACGACTTAAGGCGCACCTTTGCTACTCTTCTAGAGGGTGAACTAAAGCTAAATACTGGCGTGATTAGCAGGTTTCTAAACCATGCGCCCGCCAATGTCACAGAAAAGCATTACATGAAAGCCAAAGCAAGCAACCTTAGTGGTGAGGCTAACACACTAGCTTTGTTTATTAGCTCGTTAGGAGACTACACAAGTGACAATGGAGTCGGGCAATGGACTAGCCCTCACGAACACAGCATAGAAAAAGCCTTGTATACAAATATGCTTAATGAGTCAAAAAATAACACTATTGACTGGTCTTACATCCTATATCAAGTGCAGGGCAATCTAAGCCCAGAGGAATTAGATAAAATACTCAGCACTAGAACGACCTAGGATAAATTAGCTAGGGTTTAAACGGTTGCAGACTTACTACGTTGGACGAGGGGATACAGCTAAAACCCCGTAATTAATACGGGGTCTCAAATAGAATGAATTAATATACACTAAAACTGACTGGAGGAATTATGAGAAACCAACCGCACAGATTAAACATATCCCAGCTATCAGAGCGCTCTGGTGTAAGCTTCTCCCAGATAGACCTATTGATTCAAGATGGCATCGTTAGCTTACCTATTGAAGGTTACATGTTCACAACGAAGCATGAGGCCGAGCTTAGAAGCATAAAGAAGCTAAAGGACTATGGCTGCAATATCGAGTGTACAAAGCGTTCAGAATATCTGGTTGATAGGTTTACGATAGACTTAGAAGTATTAGGCTAGAAAATGAATAAAGCGTTGCCCTTATTCGCACCAATTATCAGTGGGTAGGTTTTTTATCCCTCCTTTACTTCTAGAGCATTACACCTGGTTTATCGTGAGAGAACATTGCCCTATGAATACTGCTGTTATGTTTGTACGAAGGAAGTTCGGTAGTCCCACGAAGGTTAATTTTGATCCTTTATTGCTAAGTTAAAAATGGAGAAATTATGAAAAATATACTATTCGGAATTTTGCTATTTATTTCGTGTTCGTCATATGTTCATGCTTATACTATTGGGGGGGGCATACGCCTCACTTGTAAATTGTAAATGGGGTCAATATGGCTATCAGTATGGGTATATAGGAACCTATAATGTTAACGGACAACATTACCAAGTATTTTTTGGAAACAGTTATTGCCAACACTAAAAGGTAATTTGAAGTTTTTGTATTAGGCTTTGATGGATTAAAAATGAGAATATCAATTTGGTTAATACTTGTTACTTTGTTCACATCGTTGGTGTCTGCTGAACAAATCGAAACAACTATTGTGTCTGATATTTTAGTAAAGTCGACCCATAGCTGGGATGGAAGTATAGCTAAAGGCTCTTTTGTTAGTAGTTGTTAAAGGTCGTGTCTCTATATTTAATTATAGTCATTTGGAATTGAAGTATGATATCTTGAATAAAAGTATCTAATAAATGTCGTTAAGATTTACGTTATTGAGAGAAGGAAATTAGATGAATCCTCTGAAATGGTTAAGCATGGTTGTCATTAGTTTAATGTTAATGAGTTGTGGCAGTGGTAGTGGTAGTTCAACAACAACAGAAGAAACATTCGGACAATCTTCGTTCGGAACCGCTAAGTTTAATTAAAAAAAGAGAGTTTAGATGAACTATTCAACTTTAAGTATTGCTCCCATCATATTAGCATTATCACTTGGGAATGCTTACGCAGAGGATTATGCTACTGCACATACATTCTCATCTGGCGATGTAATATCAGCTGATATGATGAATGAGTTATTTGATTACATTGAAAATGCCAACAAAATGATCTCTGCAAGCGATTTAATCGGTACTTGGAGTTGCACGCGTTACGCACAGACTGCTGGATGTGGAGGATCAGGATGGACAGTTGGCACTGACTCAGTTTACAGATCTAACTCAGGCACGCTAGTAATGATCGATGATGGAGACGATACATATTCATACACAACTTCTGCACCAAATATGTTCAGCTGTGGCGATCCTAGCACTGGGTTAGGAAATTGGGTTGTTAAAAATAATATATTATTTAATGATTTTAGCTCAGGTGGAGTAAAGGGAAATCCTAGTCTTGAAGCACAAACTATGTATGTAAAATTAAAGAAAGTATCAAATTCAAAATTGTTGATGGAAATTGATGATACAAAGACTGTTTTTGCAGAATGTGATAAACAAGCAACTCCTCCAACAAACCCAACCGCATTTGCTGCAACCACCACCAGCTTATCCAATGTATTAACTTGGACTGATAACAGTAGTGATGAAAGTGGATTCAAGATATATAAGAAAACCACTGTTTCCGGAGCATGGACTTTGATTGATGCAGGTGCAGGATTAACTGTCTCTACTAATGTGGTCACATATACCGATACTGTGTCAGCTGCAGGTGATTCATGGTATCGAGTAAAAGCAAATCATGTGACCAACGGTGACTCTATAGGAAGCAAAGTCATTAAGGTAACAAATAGCAATTAACTCTTTGACGAGTTTGCCATTTAAAGACTGAGTTTCAGGTGCCTTCTCAAGTGGTAAACCACTCTATTTTGTGTCTGAGGAGCAGCTGTGCATTTCCACATGCTGTTCCTTGATGGGGTTTATGCAAAAAAAAATTCGGTAAAGCAATATTTCAACAGACAAATGCGCCGACTCAGGAAGAACTAGCCCAACTTGTACACACGATCAGCCACCGTGTAGCCTGCTATCTTGAGCGTCAGGGCATACTCGAACGAGACGAAGAAAGAAGCTCACGCAGAAAACAATACACTTCTTGCCGCGAATATATATAAAGATTTACTCTCGTATGTAGCCCCAAAAAATAAGCCTATAAATTGGCTGAGACCGAAAAACCTACAGAAGGCATTCGGGTGACTATTGTCGATGCTTAGACTTAAATCACGCCCCTGCTAAGGGCGTATATAAAACTGACAGTGATTAATGTAACTTTGCTGAATATAATCCAGACAAGTCAGCTATGTTTTAGCGTTGTAAATCGATCGTTTAACACTAGAAATAATCCGGACAACCATGATATGTTTTAACCATATAAATCAACAACTTAGCCTATTAAAACTCAGGCTTTAAAATTGAGTCATGGGTTCCAATATCAGCATTGAAAACGCGCCATTTTGCGGATATAAAAATGTGGCTATTGGGTCGTTCACTAGACTAGAAAGCTCTAGACTTTTGACCCGCCCCCGCACTAATTTAAAAACATAAGTCGACGTTGCGACAATTAGACTGAATGACGGCTAAGTACCGATAGCCGACTTACGATAAAGCTAAACCATTGCAGCAAACCCTTTTTATATAAAAGATATGCAATCCATGTTTTACATTGGCATCAGCTTGATGAGTAGCAGAAACAAAAAAAGGGCAGTTCCGAAGAAATGACCTTTATTCTGGATCGCTATGTAAACCGTTGGCAGCGATGGGCTGCCGCAGGGTTACAGAGCATTACGATTAACCTAAACAAGCCGTGTTATGACGAACGAAATCACATCTTGATAGCCCTCACGCGGGGCACACCGGCAAGTCTTAATACAGCGTGCTAAACAAGTCGACCGCTTCGCAGTATAAGAAAAGGGTTAAAGGGATTAATAGTTAAAAAGACCGAACAGCACGCACTCTGTAGGTGACGTCCTTAAAGGTGCCTTCCTGGTTGCCACCGTCGAAGAGCTGGACCCACGCGTGGTGACTACCGTACTGCGACGAACTCCAGTAGGAGCCACTAGCGAAACCACCCACAATGTCTGCCACTTTCTGCACATATAACAGGTTTAACTCGTCTTTAGACGGCAAGTACCAATCCGGTCCATAGGCCGATGCGACCGACGCGGCTGTGGTTTCGCTGCAACCAGCAATAATATCCGCCGTGTTCTGTTCACCCGTGCCGACCGCAGTACCGTTTGCACCTGAGATAGTCGTGCCATAACATCCCCACTCAGTTGATACCTGATCCACAGCTGCCGCTTCTAGCCCGTGTAAACCGCCGTCAGTGACATGGAACACAATCCCCCCCGCTGGGCCGGCGTCACCGATTGCATAGAGAGTAGAGCCTGACCCACCCAAGACGGTCCAGACTGCAGCACCGGCGCTACTGTCCACTAAAATATAAGGCTTTGCGGCTGACGTATCGATCCAGACTGTACCTACCGTGTACGTGTTCATGTCATCATTAACCGTTGGCGCAGAACTGAAGACCACTGCGCCTATCCGCGAATCGTTATCATTGACCGCGCTTTTGATGTTGTTTAATTGCTCCGCCGTTAAGGTATCGCCGGTAGTAAAGGTATCGGTCACTGCCGCTGGATAAGCGGTTTGAGTGATGACCGTCAATCCAATGATCGACACTATTTTAAGCCAATGCTTCATGTGTTTTTCCCGTAATTTAATGAGTGAGTTGCGTTGGTTGATAGCGGGCTTTACAGTTTGCAGCCGCCGAGTGTCGATGTGCCTAGCGCACAGCTTGGGGTTGTTGCTGCAGCGACGGTGGTGACAAGGTCTGAAATGGTCGAGTCATTGGTCATCGTGGTTTCATCCGCAGTATTTAAAAAATCGGCAATCATAGTGGTTACATTGATGGCAGCGGTAATGTCACCCGTCGTGTTAATAATCAGAGGCACCAGCTTGGCTACCGCATTGGTTGCGGTTTGAATCGCAGTTGCCACTGTAGGCGCTGCTAAGGTTTGTGCCTCGGTCATCACCGCCTCAACGCCGGATGATTGCGATAAATCGACGACTGATAATGAGTTGACTATTGCTTGAGCAACCGCCGCTACCGCTGCACTCGCGTTAACCGGTCCCGCCGATACTTCAACACTTTTGAGCAGGGTAGAAATCGCCAGACTAACCCGCATGGCGATAGCTGCTGTCGAGGTACCAGTTTTGTCAGCCTTCGCCGCAGCGACATAGTTAGCGGTGGCTGGATCGGTCGGTTGGTAGTCCCCTAATCCGAAGTTTGCCACAATACGGGCTATGGCTGCTTGCAGTGCAGTGGCTGAAATACTTTTGGCACCCGTGCGCAGACCGACACCCTTTGCCGCGACTTCATTGGCGATAGCGGCTTCGACAATTAATGTCGTGATGGGTGAAATAACCACGGCACCTGATTGCACAACACCTGACATTATCGGTAACAACGATTGGGTATCTGAATCAGTACAACCCGTTGCGGTCACGACCGTACCGGTGTCTAACACGAACACCGTAGCGATGGTGTAGGCACCATCACCCACTTCAGTGGCAGTCGTGCCATCCGAGCTAACGGTACAACCAATAGCCGCCCCATCAAAAACATCAACGGATGTGAGTGATGAACTGCCACCACAGGCTGTTAGTATCAGCAACAGCGCGGCAGTGAAACCAGTTTGTTTATTAAATAGGTACATAGGCAATTTTTTAAAGAGTAAAAATAATCTTGCTTCTCATTAGCCGAAGTGGCCTAATCAACCATTAAAGAATTCATTGTTAATAAAATTAGGGTCATCTTAATGTCGTGATGGTTTTTTTGCAACAGTTACTTTTAATAATTAATTCACTAAAATAGAAGGCTTGTGTATTACCTTAGATTAATTGCGTAAATAGAGTATCACCGTCCGTTATCTTAACGACCTTTCAGGGACAATTAAGGTAATCAGGGTGTAATAATGTTGGTGCAAAAACAAGGATGAATAGTAGGGGTATTTTATTCATTATTGTCCATGACAGTTATTATTTTTGAATAGGTAATATTGCATCAAAGGATATGTCGGGTCAAAAGTCTAAAGGCTTCATACTCAAGGAACGACCCTGTAGCTATATTTTTATATCCGCAAAATGGAGTGTTTTCAATTCTGATATCAAGCTGCATTACTTTTAAGTAAAGTATAGAGATAGTCCACAGCATTATTTACTTCTGAATATTGAGACTATCTATAAACATCAAATAAGGAAAATTTACCCAAACGCTCTGCTTATTCTGTTGCAGTCCTTGATTTAGATGTTGCCATTATTTAGCCTTTAACTATCTTGCATTGATACTCAATCTATTATCAAAAAAAAATCTGTCCCTAAAAATATTTTTCATCCTAACTCATCTGCATTGCTACCTAATCCATCATTTATATCTATATACCGCTGTGTTGCTTGTATGCCTTTGCGTCATTGAAGACACTCTTCAATGAAATCAATGGGTTAGATAAAAAGTAGTGGATATTCCCATAACTAGTGTCATACTAATTTTGTATCATGGTCCCAATAAATCACTAATCAACTATGAACCAGTATTCAAATTGGATAAGTCATTGGGGCAGTTCAGATAAAAGTTTTTACTGTGGAGAGTGAATAATGACTTCTGAAGTGTTAGATGTACATAAGGCACGAGTTCGAGCGTTAGTCGAAGCTGATCTAGAAACTCTTGATCAAATAGTGGCTGATGACCTCACTTTTACCACACCGCATGGAACCGTACTAACCAAATCGATGGTATTCGATAGTGTGCGGAGCGGGAAAATGAATGTGTCTCGTATGGACGTTTACGATTTGGTTGTTCGTGAATACGATAATATGGCAATTCTGACATATCGAACTGAAACGACCTATACTGATAATGACGTACTCGTTGATGGTTCGGTGCGATCAACAACAGTCTATCTGCGTCGTAATGACACGTGGAAATTAGTTGCTGCGCAACAATCTATGATACAAGTCTAATGCAACAGGTATTATTTTAGTTTTAAAAAAAACAATAGATTAAGTATCGTATTGCCTTACGTACTTTTATATTGATCAAAATATAATTAGCATGCCTAAAAGCATGGCCGAGGTACTTACCTGAGCACCATCAAACTTCATAGCACAATCATTGATTTGTAATGTACTTATAGAGCTGACTTCTATGGTCTTTAGCACTAACCCTGCGACTGCTAATTGACGCGGGGCTGATGCTCATTAAGGTTTCATGCGTGAACATTAAAAGTCTTTAGTCTGTGCTGACCTGTAACCCTTGCCACGGGGTTTAGCTAAGTAAGACACGCGATATATTGCCTCTTGTATCATGTCCTCACAGTTCGCAAAATGATAGGGGGGTGAACGGCTGAAGACGTACTGCGTTGCATTGGACGATGCAGTGACGAATACCCTGCAGTTAATATGGGTATCGGGCATACGATTTTTCTGCTAATATTATTTCTCTTGAACATGTTAGCTATTTTAAGCTTTTTGAGATAAACAATTAATTAAAGGAGGAGACATGAAGAAAGTATTTTTAATAATGTTATTGTCACTTGGTATGTTATCTGGAGCAATGGCGCATTCGGATGGTACCGATAGCAACAATTGTCACCACAATACTAAAACTGGCGGATACCAAACCACTCCCATTCAGTAAGTTGCTATTCACCTTTGAGCTGGCAATATATATAAGAAAAATTAATATTGTCAGCATCAAAATTTGCCAATAGTGCCATTTAATGAATAGATTCCCATTACCCTGAATTTCTTTTAGGGTTTGGTTTCTTTCCCGCTCTCATTTATGTATCGGACCGTTTTTATTCCAGGCTTCAAGTCACCTCTTTTAGATTTTGATCGCTTTAATTTACAGCGATCAGTCCTATAAAAATAGTTTCTGGCAATATCACCTTTTCATTTGCTTACATACTTTTATCTTCTTGCAGGCTTTACGGCCTCCTTCTTGCCAGCACTGTAATTGACTTCCAAACCGACAGGCAAACATTACGTGTTCCACTCGATGTGCTTGGCACGCTGTTTCACATTACACTTCTTGGTTAATTCGTTGTGAGGGACCTAGCCGCAGGAATGGTAATGCCTTTCTTGCGCTTCCACTGAATATTGCAGCCACAATTGAATGTTTAAGCATCAACGTTAGTTTCGTAGAGCTTAACCAGTCGCCTCTTGGCCTTGGTGAACAATAGTTGCTTAACCGTATGAGAACAGCCAAGCCACCTTCGCCAATAACGTAAGTGTAAATCTTGGTTGTATTCAGATCGGCGTGTCCTAATAGTTCTTGAATTAGCCTAATATCCTTACCACTTGCAAGTAAATACGTTACAAAACTGTGGCGCAACTGATGGTCCGTTACGCGTTAACTTTATTGGCATCTTTAGATGCCTTACGTATTGGCTTGTGCAGGCTAGCCTCGTGAATGTGGTACTGCGAATACGTCCAGTTGAGTAGTCGACGGTTAGATGTGTTACTGGGAATACACACTGGTATTTAAATGTTTTGCAGCATTTTCTCACTTTCTCGCTAATGCAACTGGTAGTGGTACCTCTCCATGCTTAGCTCTCAAGTCGCCTTCATGCCAAGTTTTTGTATCTTTGAGCATTAGCCTGAGTTTGGGGTTCAATTTATCAGGTAAAGGAACGATGTGACCCTTATTCCACTTGCCCGCTCGAACCGTAATTTCTCAATAATCAAAATGAATATCTTGTGCTCGCAAGTGAACTCATTCCATTGGGCGCATATCCCTGCCATACGTCAATGAAGGCATCAATTTTGCTCGCCTCGACATTGCCTATAACAACCCTCTAGTGTTGTTTCTGGAAAGATCTATCGGTAGGCGATGCTTGATTGTAGATCGGGTATAGGCATAAATGCTTTCAACATTCTTACCCAATACTTGGCGATAGAATAAACTAGGCTATTTAAAGCCAGTTTCAGAGTTGACGATAAAATCTTTCAAAGGAGGTGAGGAAATTTAAATAGTCAGGCATGGAAGACAAATCGAGATCTGCAATATTATTCCAATGATGATACTGAAAGAAAAAAAATATCTATTACGGTTTTCGACACTTCGACGACATTATCTCGCATGCCGTCTGTCTCTATTGGGGTTTCACATTAAGTTTTCGGGCTATTGAAAAAGTTCAAGCGTATTGAGGCTTAGATATCAGCTGCGAATCCATCCGCCAATGGAATGTCGCCGACTTTCTCATCATTCGCCGGATTGAGCCACGAGTGTGTGTCAGTAGACCCAGGTTTAACCCAGAAACCGTTAATATAAAACTGGTCACCGTTATTCTATGTTTCACCCTCAGTGTTTGTTAAATATATTTAAACGTTCTTAACGCCGGCCATCAGCAAGTAACAGTGATCGATCTTCGCGGCGCAGCAACAGCATTGATAAGGCACCCAAAAAAGGGCCAGGTACAAGTATCAGGAAAACCCAGCGCCAACTACCTAGGTACTCTGCTACGACTGGTAACAACCAGATAACAAATATCGTTATCGCAAACCCAATGCCCATTTGAAATGCCAACGCAGACCCAACCATCGATTGGTCGGAAAGCTCAGTGACCGCAGCTGAAAATTGGGCGCTATCCGCAACTGCCGTTAACCCCCAGATCAATGCAATTGTGATAAATAGCCAAGGTGGACCGTTAAAACAGAGCCCAATGAGGAGCGCGCTTGTGCCTGAAATAACCATGAGGAAAGTAGTTGCGTAACAACGACCTATACGATCTGCTAACCATCCACCCAAAACGCAACCTGGTGCGCCTGCTGCAATAACTAAAAATGTCAGTAACGCGGCATTTTCCAGATCAAGTCCTGTGCTTTTTGCTGCTATGACGTATGCAAAAAACCAACCCCACATCGCATAGAGCTCCCACATATGACCAAAATAGCCCATATTGGCTAGCATCACTGGACGGTCTCTAATGATACGCCCTAGTTGATTGACATCTGCCTTAGTTTTGGAAAATTGATGGGGTCCTTCGTGTAAAACAAAGGCAAAAAGCACCGCGGCTATAAGACATGCCAGTGAGCTCATGAGAATGACCAATTTCCAGTCAAATTCGACTCCGACAGCACGTATCAGATGAGGCAAAGCGGAGCCGAGTGTCAGGGCACTCAACATTATTCCCATTGCAAAACCACGTCCTTTTTTAAACCAGGTAGCAATGAATTTGATTACCGTGGGGTATATACCTGCTAAAGCCATCCCCGTTATAAATCTAGAAAGAAGCGATAAACCTACTCCAGGTTCCAAAATTAAAAGTCCATTGGCAATACCAGCAACACATGCAGATATAGCCATAATGCTTGTAGTTTTATAAATATCCAACAGGGACAATAGGCTCACAATAAGGGCACCAACGACAAAACCTGCCTGTACACTATTGGTAAACCAGGTTGCTTGGGACAGGCTTAGCGACATTAGATTAGTCAACTCTGGTATTACAGCTGTTGCTGAAAACCATGTAGTCAACGAAAGAACAAGTGCCACACCAGTAACTACAAGAACAAACCAACGGTTTGATAATACGTTTGACAACTAAGGTATCTCCAGCAAGTTGATATGATTTATCGGTTAGCTGTTTACTTAAACCAACCGTATCTTTAACCTGATTTGTATTTTAGAAAGTAACTAGGTGAATTCGGTGGATTTTTGAGAGGGCGATCATACAGTAGATTGGCCATTGTGCATCACGGAATGAATAATATTTTTTAGCGATTTGAACCACGACAGCGATTTCATCAAACCCCATTCTTTAATTAAAAAAACGGCAAACATAATGTCGACAGTAGGATTTAACTCTGCTCAGGAAAAGGAGGCACATCGACGAAACAAGTTCTTAATCATGCTGTCTCTAGGAATGGCAATAGTGGATACATCGAGAAAATCCACACTGGCTTGTTAGAATGTGCATCGAACATCAAAACCGTAAAAGAGCTATGCTGAAAAAATACCCTATTTCGTCGATTTTCAGCTCTTTTCGCTAAGCCTTCAGCTTCTTGATCTCTTCGACCAGCGCTGGCATCACTTCTTGGCAATTACCAACAATGCCGAAACGAGAAGACTTGAAGATTGCCGCAGCCGGATCAGAATTGATCGAAACAATGGTCTTAGCGTTACCACAGCCCGCCATGTGGTGACTGGCACCAGATATTCCGACGGCCAAGTATAGTTCCGGAGCCACTGTCCGTCCGGTCAGTCCAACCTGATAGGAGCGTGGGCACCAGTCCAAATCACAGGCAGCGCGACTGGCACCAACGGCTCCATCGACCAATTCTGCGATTTCATTGAGTGTATTAAAGCCTTCTGGGCCGCCTAGGCCTAACCCGCCACTGATCACGATTTTGGCACTCTCCAACTTTACGCCAACGGTTTTCTCCCTTTCGCGCTTGATCACACGAGAGCGTAAAGAATTCAAATCAAGAATTGAACTCACAAATTTAAATTCACCAGCACGCTCCATCATAGGTGTCAGAGCCTGTTGGGTTTTGGAACGGATAGTGGCTACCGCAGGTGTCTTGTTAAAAGTGACCACTTCACGTGCAAGGCCACCAAAACAGCTTCGAGTCATGTGGGGTCGTCCGTTGACGATCTCAATCGACTCACAACCCGTGGCTACATCGATATCTAGGCGAAAGGCAAGACGGGGCGCTAGATCAGTGCCAGACAAGGAATGTCCAATAAGCACAATGGCTGGCGCCACCTCAGCGACTATTTTGGACAGATCCGGCAGCCAGGCTTCAGCATGAAAGTTGTCAAATATTACATTGTCATTAATGAGAACTTGATCAGCACCATATGCAATCAAATTATCACCAACACCTTCTAGGTTGGTGCCGAAAACTACTGCGGTAACCGTACCACCATGACTATCAGAGATTCTCCGCGCCAGTCCCAACATTTCTAAGCCAAGCTCTACTGGTTGATTATCAACCATTTCGACAAAAACCAGAACACCGTTAATATTTTCAGTCATTTTTCTTTCTCCTATACTAATTCGGCTTCTCGCAGGCGTCGGGCCAGAGATGCGGCCATCTCTGCGGCCGTATCTCCTTCAATGTATTCACACTCGATGTCATTTATAGGAATATAAAGACGCTCGAGCACATGACGTACAGCCTTAAAACCAACTTGTGCCTCATCAAGACCAATGTCTTCAGGCGACCAATCCCTAATCGGTTTCTTTGCTGCGCGCATGGTCTCGCGCATCGAAGCGTAGCGAACTTTTCCCAGCTCGTTAGAGATCGTAACCAACGCTGGTAAGTCGGCTTCAACTGTCTCAATGCCATCCTCAAGCACACGCTGAACCGTGACGACACCATCAGTGACCTGCACGTCACACGCAAAAGTGATGGCCGGAATATCCAGAATTTCGGCTATGCCGAGACCTACAACACCAGCATCCCAGTCGGCAGCTTGACGCCCGGTCAGAATCAAGTCTACATCACCAATCGCGCGGATGGTCTCAGCGAGATTGCGAGCGGTCACATAACCACCACTACCATCGAACGTTGGCTCGCTAAGTAACACTGCATTATCCGCACCCAGTGCCAGCGCCGCTTTGATACCCGCTCGGGCACCCGCGGGCGCAATAGTCACCACAGTAATCTCTATGTCCGAACCTTCTCCCGCTGCATCACGGATCCGCAGAGCAGCTTCAACGGCCTGTTCATCATATGGACTGAGGACAGGTGACAAACCAGACACGGGGATTACCGCCTTCTTCTCTTCATCAACGCGAAACTGAACTGGTGGGATCTCGGGATTCTGAATCTGTTTAACGCACACAACAATCTTCATGGGCGTGTTACCCTTTCTCAACGATTATATTTTCAGGCACGATTCCGTCAAAGTGCTTGCGCTGGAAGTTCCAGTCCCTGGTCGGCTGTACCCGGCCTTTTTCATCAGTTCCCCGTGCCATTACTTTATACTGACCCGGCTCATTGACTTCCCAAAGGTAGTGGAACCGACGCCATAGCCAACGATCATTCGATTCTTCGATAATGGCGTCTTTCCATGTTTCGCCGCCATCGGTACTTATTTCGACTCGGGTAACTGCACCCTCACCACTCCAGGTACGGCCCCTAATGACGTGTGTGCCACACTTGATTGGACCTTCTTCATCTCTAGGCGAAGTAATGAGTGCCTTCACACCGAGTACTTTCATTGGTTTTTTGTTGGGATCTTCCGGCGAGTTGCCGCTCACGAAGTAATGGGTCTGATAATAGAAGTCCGGCGTGTGATCGAGTATCTCGATCTTGTCTATCCATTTCACCCACCAGTTCCCAGCCCACCCCGGAACGACCAAGCGCAGCGGCGCTCCGTGCACGTGCGTTAAGTACTCACCATTGTGTGCCCATGCGAGTATTGTATCTTCATGAAGCGCTTTCTCAATTGGCATCGCCTTCGCGTAGTTGATGATGCCGGGATCAACCACGTCGAAGTCTGTACGTCCAACTGAAAGATATTGTGTTACCGGGTCAGGTCTGCCTTCGTCCCAGCCAGTGAGTGCTATTGAAACGGCACCCTCTTGAATGCCTGCAAGGTCAAGGATAGTTTTTAAAGGCACCCCAGTCCACTCACCACCACTGACCAGACCCGTAGTTGGAATAGACTCAAGGATATTCTGAATGTCCAGAGCCTCTTCACCATCTCCAGACTGGCGCCAACCACCTTCTTCAGCTTGGGCATCACGCAAAGAGGGCTTCGGTGAATTTTTTCCCTCATCGATGTAGTCCCAAAATTCACCATCATTGCCTGCACATTCGGTCACTGCACGCACAGTGCGCCCCGGAAACTTTCGAATTTCCTCAAGAGTGTACTCGATCGGATTGTCAACCATTCCACCGATTGAAAATGAGAAGTCATCTGGATGTACTGGATCAGGCATGTTAAGTTGAGCAATGACATAATAGGCGTCAGTTGGTGTCAACAATCCCTCTAGATCGAGTACTGGAGAGCGTGCAAAAATAGTCCGTCCTTCCGCATCGTTACTTGGCATTACACGGGCCCGTTTACGATCAGGCCAACCCATCACCCATTCACCTTCAAGTTCAATCTCTTGTGACATATTCTTACTCCTGCTTAGTTGTATTTTTATTAAAGTAATTCTTCGAAAAAGTCTTCCTCGTTTTACAGACCTTCGAGCGCCATGGTGTAAGTTGTTGCGGTACCATCAACACAAACATCACCAGCACTGTCGGTAATGGTAGTTTTCAGCTTGCAAATAGGTTTGTCATCTCTTACAGATTCAATTTCAACTCGAGCAGTCAACTCTTCTCCAACCCCTACAGCTTTTAAAAATTTTAGTTCGGTTGATAAAAACACTGTGCCAGGGCCGGGCAAGTCTTCCGCAACACAGGCATTAAGAAGACCAGTTGTTACGCCACCCTGCACTATAAGCTTGCCAAACGGAGTTTTTTTCGCAAGTTCCTCATCATAGTGAACCGGATTTTTATCGCCAGTCATCTCAGTAAACGAATGTATATCGCCCATCTTAGTAGTACGAGAACGTTCACTGAATTGCCCAATTTTTGGTTGGCCATTTAAGACTCCTACCCAACCATCTTTTTTTTCTGTGTTAGACATATAAATAGTTTCTTTTATTTTAAAACTGTTTTAAAAAAGGCCAGAACACGGTGCCACACCTGTTTTACATGATTTTTAAATGAGTGTACAGACCACTCGGTACAATACAAGTATTAAAAAAGTCATTTTTTTATATTTGTACTTTTAAACATTCATTCGGAATATTGAAGCTAGTCTAGTAACTTGCTATTTCGATAGATGAGTTCGAAACGGTTCGAGACCTTAGCAACTGAGAACTCTTAGCTTAATACGAACCCTATTAAGGCGTGATAAGTATGAATACAGCAATAGGTCACCCATGACTGACGTTTATATTGGTAGTGCAAAACGAACACCTATTGGTCAGTTGAATGGAGCTCTTGGCGCCTTTCAGCAGTAGAACTTGGCAGTCCCGTGATCTCTGACCTAATCAATGACATTGCCCCATCAGCTTTTGACGAAGTCATAATTGGGCAGGAGCTCAGTGGCGGTACTGGACAAAATCTAGCACGCCAAACGGCATTAAAAGCTGGACTGCTGATTCAAGTTTCAGCTTTAATGGTTAATCAGGTGCGTGCTGATGCGATGCGTTCACCTAGCATCACAAGCAATTATCTGTGGCAATGCTGAATTGATTAGGGTGTAAATCTGAAAGAGTAAATTTATTTAGTGACCCAATCACGCACTGACACCAATTGGCAGGTTCAGAAGCTAGGATAGTTGTAGCCCTAATTCACGAAATGAAACGAATCAGAACAAAACGCGAACTTGCATATTTGTGCGTTGGAGCTGGTCAAGGCACTGCTATCTGTTTAGAAATGTAGTAAAATCAATTACGCGTGGTGATCAGTATCACGTTGCGAGGGTATGGGCGAGATCGACTTACCAACTGAGTATTAATTAGCGGATGATAGAAAACTGAAACAAACAGAGCAGGCGAAGAAGATAACTAAGGTGGCCGCTATGTTGTTCGCAAAAAAAGGCTACAACGGAGTCGGTGTTGCAGAAATTGGGGCGGCTTCAGGCTTTGGTCGTGGGGCACTCTACCATCACATAGAAAGCAAAGAAGACCTTCTGCACGAAATTGCTTCACAGTACATTTCAAGCCTGGTTCAGTCTGGCCATAGGATTGCGAAGGAGTATCCAGATCCTATTCAACGTTTGAACGCGCTGAGTCGACACTTGATGGTCGTCATCAGCAGTAGTTTGGCAGAAATAGTGGTCTGTTTTCGTGAAGTTCAGTCTCTGACAGGCACACGTCATCATGACGTTATGTGTATGCATACAGAATACCAACAAATCTGGTCTAAAACGATAGAGGAAGGGGTTCAGCAAAATGTGTTTAGAGCAGTCGATAAAATCGCTGTGAAAGGCCTTTTAGGGATGTATTTCTACTCATGCCTATGGCTAAAACCGGATGGCCTTCAGTCTCCTGAGGATATCGGCGATGTTTTTAGCGATCTTGTCATCCGTTCTCTTGTTAGACGACCGGACGAATAACCAAAATTCTCTGAGTTTATATAAACCCAAACGCTAAAAAATAAACTTCTTATTTTTCCATCAAATATCATCCAGATAATAATCTGAAAATAAGTAATATTTTAGAACATATTCGACAATGTCCCTAAGTTCACTTAAATCGGTCGATACTACTCAACCAGTTAGAAAAACTAAATACTATCGTGAAGGATTGGTTACCTTGGTTAAATACCTTAGGTCTTGTCGAAACTGTTTCGCAGCATTTGAACCACCGATTAGCCGTTGCCGAGTTGCATATCACATCCGGGCGGTAAAACAATTGGTAGCTAGGTTCGAAGACGCACTCGGTACCCAATTTATGGAAAAGTAAGGTCGTAAAATCATATTGACCATTACGGTCGATCCATCCTTCGCATTAGTCTGGTTGATATCGAGACTTGGTGACTTCAGTAGCAGGGCAGATAATGCTAAATGGAAGCTTGCCCGTTTTAGTCAATCTGCTGGAGTCCAATCTGTTGTGTAGCCTGTTTCCTGAAATAGACTTTACCAATCTTGGCTACGACCGGCTAACGACAAAGTCCGCTCATTTCAGGCCAGAAGTAAAACTGTTTATAGCCGTGAAAGTATCACCTAAAAGTACTTAATTCGATTCAGGACCCTTAAACAGAACTTAGATTAGCTCTAACCCCTTCCAGTTTTTCAATAAACTAATCGATCTGGCCTTAAAAAAATCGTGCTGTGGAGAGAGCCAATAAAGACCCGTAAACCATTAAAAACAATAGTTTGCGAATCTTTTATGCCTATAGCGTCCAACGATATTTATTAGAACCTGCCTGTTTTAGTAGTACTCATGGCAATACAATAGTGTCACGGTAAGGCCGTATTACCATTATGCAATAGTCACTAAAACCCTAACTAATGCTCAGATTAAACAAGCCAAACCTAAAGAAAAGCTTACCCCCTCTCTGATGATAGCGGGCTGCAACGTCGCATTAAGCCAAACGGCTAGAAACTAGGGTTATACGACTATAAACGACCCTATGTCAAAAACGTATATGCCTGAGTTTCGAATCCTACCCTGAACTACCACTCACAGATGCCCAATAACTTATCATCCGTTTAGGAAGTTTGTTGTTTCAGGTAGTGGTGTTATGAGCCATCGAAAGGGGCTTCCGGAAACTCATTGTCGTCTTTGGACTCGGCATGGTCTGTATCTCCGTTGGCTGCTTCTGCAACCTGGAGCAATATAGGATTAGTGCTACAATCATTTAAACCTACTTCGCTAAGGGCCCCAATCGAGACGTACGAGGTTGCTGAAAAAATACTACCACAAGAATCAACGCCTGATAACGTAGAACCCGCACCCGTGCTGACATAAGCATGCGCAAGAATGATACCTTTGATTTGCGCGCCCGCACCTACCGAGGTGTAACCACCTGAATTCCAAATAATACGGCTATTATTCCCTGTATTACTTAACTCTAATTTCGTGTTCGCACCAAAAGACAGTATGTCCGTGATGTTGAAAACCCAATGATCGGTGTTGTCTGTGCCCGTACCATTAAGCGTAATGGTTATACCCGCCGTGGTTGCCAGACTAGCGGCACTATAGAGGCCAGGATTGAGAGTCGTATTAATAGTTATCGTCGGAGGAAGTGATGTCTCTCCCTCCTTTAACCCCATATCGCTATACGCAGCCTGTGCTTCGATAACGTCTTGGTTATTAAAAGTTACGCTCGGCTGGCTAACATAACTGCCAAATTCTATGTCGGAATTAATGCCCTCGGTCAGGGTAAAAGCAGAGCCATGTTTCACAGTACCTTTCACGTCTGCATTGGCACCCGCGGTTATAGCTGCGTCAGCACTAATAACGCCACCGACTTCTGCATATGCACCGAGCGTTGCAGCGGCACCAGTCAGAATATCACCACTAACATTTGAATTGGCACCGGTGGTTACATAGTTGTTGGCTTGAATATTACCCTTGACCCACGCACCAGCACCGGTGCTTACGTAATTGTTAGCAAAGATTAGGGGAGTGTCGCCGGCGAAAGCTGACGACATGGCAAATGCAAGCAAGCCACTATAAAGCAGTACTCTTTTTTTTGAAAAACAACTATTCATAAATTTATCTCTGAAAGGGTGTAACAATTAATTGTGATTTTATACGGCTCAAAAAAGAACCAACTCAACATACACGTGCCTAGAAAAGTAAACGGTAAATCTTGCAACGAAAAACTAAAAGCAAGGCCGACTCCAAATAAACAATATGTAAAAATACCAAACGTGAATGGTAAGCTAAGCCTAGTTCATTAAAATATTCATGCTGAACTTTATTAAATATAATGAACACTCGTAAAAATTAATTGGCGTCAAAGCCCTAGCTGTTCATGCCGTTACCTTTTTCACTCTCAACAATCCAGCGTTGAAGTGATTATGCGAATAAGAAAGGCCGAGCAACACTTTAATCTATCCCACTTGTGCATTTTTTTTGATGGAACCGGCTCAACGGCATTGTGAAGTTAGCAGATGAAACGCCAATACTTAAGTCTGGACTGATGAAAAAAGAAAATATCTTTCAAGGTTTTCGACACGCGGGTGAAATTATTACACCGGTTAGCTCTAGTGTCGTTTCAGATTAAGTTTTCGGTATGTAGATGAAATTCTGGCGTATCGAGACATAGATGTCAGCTACGAATCCATCCCCCAATGGGGTACTCATTTTGGACAAGACTATCCCAAGAAAATCAGAGCAAAACAGTGGCAAGCGGGTGATATCTGGCATCTAAATGAGATGTTTATCTAGGTCAAAATATGGTGCTGCTCGTCAAAAGATAAGACTCTCATCGACGCATGAAACGAGCCAGTACCAAAAAAATCAAATTAAAAATTCGCACCAACGAACATGTCAACAATCACGGTCAATGTGATGATTCAAATCAGCAGATCACACTCAAAAATTACTCTCTGTTCACGGAACTATTAATAACCTCTCGCGACAAAACTCATCCTCTCTTTTCAGCTAGTACCTACGGTACATAAAGAAATATTGGTTTTGATGAATTAAGTAAAATGCATGGTTTGGTCTCTGTCAATTGAACTGAGGAGACTATTTGTCAAATTTCAAGAGTAGCATTAAACTTTCATTTGGTTAATTTGTCTTAGCACCATCTAACAGTCCTTATAAAGGCTGTAATTTAATTGTAAGGTAGAAAGGTTAGAGCATGCCGAAAATCATTGAAAAGAAAACGAAGTATAAAAGGTATATTATATAAATAAAGGAGTAGTAACCCTTTTAAGCTGAAGGGGTTTTCGTTATGACTAAACCTTGACTGTGGGTGACCAGCTTGATTGATGTCATACTCCTGATACGCTATTGATAAGACCACCCATAAGCAATGCCCAGAAAGAGTTGCCCGAATTGCCAACGCCCGCTTTCCGTTTGTTACTGTAGTGCACTGGTGCACGTGACTAATAAAACGAAGGTTCTGATCATTCAGCACCCTTTAGAGCAGAAACATCCCTTTAACACCGGACGAATGGCGCACTTGTGCCTTAGTAACAGCGAGCTTATCGTGGCCGAAAAATTATCAAAGAGCAAACTCACCCACATACTTAATACATCGTCTACACTTCTTTATCCATCCTTCGACTGGTTACCGAACACTTCAGCAATAATGCCCCAAACACAAGAGTCAGCAAACTTAGGCTATATTCGACAGCTGATCGTGATTGATGCGACCTGGAATAAATCAAAAAAAATATTACATCTTCACCCCACGCTGCAAAAACTACCCCGGCTCAATCTAAAGGGTAATTTAAACTCTCACTATCAAATACGAAAAACCACAGTCTCTAATGGCTTATCGACCCTAGAAAGCATTGTTAAAGCATTAAGCGATATAGAGCCAAACGGTGGATTTGAAGCCATGTTGCAGCCATTTGATATGATGATTAACTTACAAAGTCGATGGAAAAAGCAGAGTGAACTGTAAGCCCTCCTTAGAGGCTCAAAGCCCACTTTAGTTAAGACGATAAGCATGACGAAATATTGACGTGGTTTAAGCGGGTGAATCACTTCAGAGTTAATGATTTAATGATGGTAATTGGCCGTCGAACTCGCTAGCCTATAACTATCACTGACTACATTAGGTTCGCTAGCTGTATTTTACATGATTGGCTTATTTACTTTTTTTGCTGACATTCTTTTAGACAATATAATTTCCAAATACTGAATAATAGAGGACGAATTGGACACAAATAAACAACTTTTTGAAACGATTGGAAAACTATTGGACCATATACCCAAAAGCTGGGTTGAACTCACCACTCATCGCTTAGATATCTACGACGAAAAGATGGCTAAAAGCGATTTTTTAAATCATTTCCAAGATTTACTTCTATCGGGAAGCTACTCTAGAGAAGCACTCGATTCTTTGCCGACCGCCTATGATTACATTCGATTAGGGCACCAACTTTCGAGTGTTCTAGAGTGGGCTTTAGCAAAATTAAATCATGTGCCCTCAGATCAGGTAATTACCTTTGCCTCTAACACAATGCCCATACTCGCAATTTTACGTCGTGATGCCTTAGCACAGAACCCAACTTATATTTATCACGACTTAGATTCTTCCCCCTTGCTTGATGAACAACGTTTGCGTTCTATTTATGGCTATCAATTTGACGTAAAGCAGGTGACTAGTGCGTCAGAAATTCCAGAACACCAGTGCGGTACTACCCTTTTTGTAACTCAAAGCTCGTATCAAACTCCACTGACTAACCATATTAATATAGATGCAACGATAAACCGGCACCCTCAGTTTGGGGCCACCATGGTGATTCACAAGTCACCTGTGCTCGACCCACAAGTCACAGAAATCGTTAAAGACGTTCAACATGTGAGGCGACGCGAAACCATCGCCATGACACCACCCAATGCCTTAAAAGTATTGAAAGAAATGGTGCGGGATGTCACGTCCGATATAGATCTGATTCAGGGTGATAATTCACAGATCGTCCATCAATGTATACAGGACAATACAGGCAGTTCTATCGCCCCTCTTGTCGCGTCTAGCGGCCTTGCTATTCAATATGCCATCATGATGGGCCTGGTTGAAAATGCCATTATAAAGCACCCCAATAAGCCGATTGCACTCATTCTTCCACCCAATTGTTATGGTGGAACCAACGACCAAGCGCGACGAATCGCGAACCTAATCCCCAATACTGACATCTTCGATCTGTTGGTGGATGGTGGCCATGACCTGGTTACCAGTTTAGATGCCGTTCTAACTCAAGTCGCCAGAAATAATAGTGTCCCCATTGTTTTGGCAGAGATTCCAACCAACCCTAGAGTCGAAGTGCCCGATATGAGTGAACTGGCTCGAGTATTGAGTCAGCCTAGAAAAACGACTGGAAATGAAGATGCTGTTAAACCTGCTTTTATGGTGGATCAAACCTTCTGTCCCAACGTAAAGTTATTGGGCCAAGACAATCTGCTTGCCAACGTAAAGGTCATCTCTTATTCGAGTGGTTCCAAATTTCCAAGTGGCGGACGTTGTGTCGCAGGTTATTGCGCTGCTAATAACGTGGCAAGTGAAATACAAAATCTAGTTTCTAAGCACCTCAGCCTATCCGACAATGGTGCAGAACCACACCAAATTAATACGTTGGCAGAGAATATGCCTTCTATGCCAGAAAGAATAAAAATGGCTTATCAAAACACCGTAGAGTTCATCGATCATATTAAACGTGTACTGCCTGACTCAAAAATCAACTTCGTCTCTGAAGCGTTAACCCTACAAGGCTTCACGCCCTCTGTTTTTTCATTGGACTTACCCACGGTTGGTGACACTAAAGAACAACGAGAAGAGTACAAAAGACACCTCAATGAAAAGCTAATCAGCTTTATGATCAACCGACATCCTGATGTTTGTAAGCATTGCGTTAGCTACGGACAATTAAAAGGCAGTTACTGGACAGTTCCAGCCACTTCAACTCAGGGAACCACCAAGGAAAATGACAAGGATTACATTGTTCGAGTTGCAATGGCGCCCGATATTGATCTTGTCAAATTATCAGAATCATTAACTGAGTTTTTTCAGAGTGAGGGGATTATTAGTTGAGTAAAAATTGCTAAGCCTTTCTATGGTGCTGCATTTGCGCAGACTGATAACCTATATATGATCAAAGACCCCCGTATTACCCGATTGTTTGATTTAATCAAGGCGGCGGTTAATCCACCTCCCGGTGCTGCGCGGATAACGTTAGCGCTGGTAGTGGGGCTTGTGTGCCACGCAACTTTTGCCATCGCTATTATGGCGATGATAGCAGCCATGTTTTTGGGTCTCAGTGAAAGCTTTGGAACGGTACCCTGGCCTTGGGCCGCGCTCTCCAATTTGTTATTGATCATCCAGTTTCCTGTTATTCATTCGATTTTGCTGACCAAGCGAGGTGGACAATTCTTATCGCGTCTAATCCCTGGCCCGCATGGCGAAACGCTTGCAACAACCACCTATGCCATAATTGCTTCAGCGCAGCTTTTGGCGCTGTTTGCGCTATGGACACCCTCAGGTATCGTGTGGTGGCGAGCCGAAGGCGCTGTTTTCTGGGTAATCACAGCAGCCTATGGAGCAAGTTGGTTGCTGCTGACAAAGGCAAGCTTTGATGCGGGGGCCGAGGTCCAGTCTGGCGCACTTGGCTGGATGTCGCTGATGGGACGAATCCGTCCGATTTTCCCCGACATGCCGACACTAGGAATGTTTCGTCTGATCCGCCAACCAATCTATGCCGCTTTTGCCCTAACGCTATGGCTAGTGCCGGTTTGGACACCAGACCAATTGGTACTTGCTTTGTCCTATACTGCCTATTGCCTGCTCGCTCCCATGTTAAAGGAACGTCGGTTCGCCATACGCTACGGTGAGCGATTTCAGCAATACCGGGCTCACATACCTTATTTTTTACCCCGGGTATCCCCTAAAAAAAGAGATCACAAAGCGGAATAATTATAAGATATAAAATTGCAAATTAAAAAGGTTAAAGAGTAAGTTAAATTGCAGAGGCTATTAATACTTCGATCGACTGATTTAACTGACTGTTTAGTAACTCACGTTGGTACTTTAGCCCTAAATCTTCACTAATTTGCATTGACTGCGCTATCTTTCCAGCTCGGCGGGTGAGTCAATCAGAACCTACTTTTCAAGGGATCGTCCTAGTCGGACCGCAGCCGACTCACGATGAAATATATAGGTCACAGAAGCCACAATAACCCCACCACCCAAAATGACCCAAGGGTCGAGCGACTCACCAAAAACAAAATAACCCAGAAGCGAAGCCCAAACCAACTGCAAAAATGAAATAGGTTGGGTGGCGGTTAGTGGCGCACAAGCAAATGCACGAGTGAGTGTGTAATGACCCACCGTGGCAAAGACGGCGGTGAGTAATAACCAAAATAATTCTATCGTTGTTGGCGTTTGCCACTGCCACAGTGCAACGGGTAACAGCACAACCGTACAACCGATAGAGAGCATTACAACGATCTCCTCAGGACTTCTTGTTCCCGTCAATTTTTTAGCTAACAAGAAGGATGCAGCAAAAAATGGTGCGGCTAATAATTGTGAAAGCGCCCCCAACTCTATGGTTTGAAAGCCTGGCCGAAGAATAATCATGGCGCCGATGAAGGCAATCACAATTGCTGCTATTCGCCTAACATGGAACACTTCTCCTAAAAAAACTGCCGCACCAATGGTTGTGAATATGGGTGAGGTATAGCCAATCGCAGTGACCTCTGCAATGGGAATACGCGCCATGGCATAAAACCAAAGCATAACGGCAACACCATGCGCCATACCACGCAGGGCATATAGTTTGTATTGAGCCAGTGACGGTAAGCGATAACTACTTTTTTTCAATAGCCGATAGACTACGGGCAGTACCAGCAAGGTACCAAACGCGTAGCGAATAAACGCAGCCTGTGCGGCAGGCATATCTGATCCAAGATGCCTGACAATGCCGGTAACCGAAACAAACAGTAGTCCCGTTAATAGCATCCAAGCAATGCCCACTGCCGGCTTGTTCGATTGTTGTTGCGTGACTTTGTCTGATTGCTCGATGATAACTTCCCATAAACATGGTCAAAATTGATCATGCAGTATGCACCCATGCAGTGAGTCTTGCAGCGCTGCTTTTAATCCATATCTAATTTCAGGGCCATCAGTTGGACTGGCTCACAATTAATTGGGCGGTACTTTCTGCCGCCTCCAAGGCACCCTCAATGAATCCACCAGAGTATGATGAGGTCTCGGTCGATGAGAAGTAAATTCCCCTACTGCACATTAGTTTTATATTATCCGTTAACCCATAGTCTGGGTGATGACCTGACAACGCATCCTGTTGAGTGGCGGTGAATGGTTCTAACGCCCAGTCCTGGAAAAAAATATCAACCGGATTAGCCGCATGCGGGCCGAATAGTCTTCCCAGTTGCTTAATGGCATTGTCAATCAGAACAGATGGCTCACGTTCAGGAGAATGTGCAGGGAAACCCACAAACCCAAATAGAGCGCCACATTCTAGGTTTTGTGGAGAAGCATCATGAATTTCCATCAAGGGTCCTTGGCGGCTAATAGCGTCACCAGACAACCCCATTTCACGCCAGAAGGGTTGGTCGTATATGGCAGTCAACTTGCCGTGGCCAGCCATCCAAGTGGGTATGGATTTCAGTGATTGAATCACATCAGTCGGTAATTTTGGTTGAAAGCTAATCGAAGTCGCTGTTAGCCTTGGCGGCACACAAAAAACTATTTTCTTTGATTGAAACTGAATCGTGTTTCGCCGCGTTTTAACTGTTGCCATAATGCTATCACCGAATGTTTTAACATCCATTAGCTGATGGGATTCGAGGACTGATGATTCTGGTAGGCTCTCCTTCAGTCGATTAATGATCAGCTGCATTCCACCATCAACTCGCAGTGAACCCGCCATGGTTGAATAGTCATGGTCACGTCGAACTAGTCCTTGTTCATCTTCATAAACAAGGTTGCCTGTGCTGTATTGCTCGAATACATCAATGTTCATTAATTTAAGCAAACGATTGATCAGGGGCTGTCCTGGCCAAACCCATGAAGGGCCCATATCAAAATAGGCCGAATCAGTATTATTTTTGGTTGATACAACGGAAAACATTCGTCCACCAGAACGACTGCGAGCCTCAATCACTTGAACGTCAATACCTTTGTTAACCAATTGCGTCGCCAACGCTAAGCCACTTAAACCCGCACCAACGATTAGAACCTCTGAACTTTGTTTTTTTATCGTCATAAAATAATTTTACAGAAAATATAAAGAGTCATAGCCTGAGCTGAGATATTGAATTTAACTACAAATCGACATTATTAACAGAAATGGCATACTCTGGTTTTAGATTTTGACCAAATTATTATGTCATTTGTCATACTGGCAGAAAATTAATGACTCAACCTGCTTCGTTGCAAACTTTGATGGTCTTAATCGACAAAAAAAATAAAGAGGAATCCTTTGAACACCACCGATGAAATTCAACATGTATTAGACGTCAGTCGTTTTGCAGTCATGGCAACTCAGCAAAAGGGACAACCCCATGCCAGTTTAATGGCTTTCATACCCATGAGTGGCATTCGTTATCTTATTATCGCCACCTATAGAACAACGCTTAAATATAGCAACCTATCAAAAGATGGCCGTGTAGCAGTGTTAATTAATAATTATATAGCAACAGGACCATCTAAATATCGAGACCTTGTCATTACTGCACACGGTATTGCCACTGAAGTGACAGACGATGATCGTGACAGAGTCAAACAGGCTTATCTTGCTAGGCATCCTGAGTTTCATGATTTCTTGGCTTCATCAGACTGCGCTTTATTGCGTGTCGTTGTCAGCACCTATGAAGTGGTTGGCGGCACCGAGGACGTGCAGTGGCATCCCGTTGGTGATGATGTATAAAAGCCGGCCCCTCAGTGTTAATAACCCATAATTCGCTCAGTCTTTTTGAGCAACAAATATAGTGTGACGACTGCCTTTACCCGGGCGGGCTCTTACGATGTGCTCTTGAACATTAAATCCCGTTTTTTTAAGCCTTTTAGTGAATGTAGGATTAGCACTGGCCGACCAGATTGCAACTATGCCTTTAGGCATGAGCTTCTCATATATATTTTTTAAACCCATCAGAGAATAAAGCCATTCATTATCAGAATGAGTCATTGCCTCAGGGCCATTATCAACATCGAGCAGAATGGCATCAAATTGATCGTCCTGCAGCTTGACTGATTTTCGTTTTAATAGATTGGCTACATCGCCCAAATGAATTTGAGTTCGATTATCATTTATTGGTCGGCCCGCACATTGTCCCAAACGCCCTCGATTCCATTCCACTACTGCGGGCACTAGCTCGGCTACTGTCACCTTGGCCGATACTCCAACTTTTTTGAGCACTGCAGCCAACGTGAAACCCATGCCAAGACCACCAACCAGTACTCGAGCATTTTTGATTGAGCTTAATCGGTTACAACCAAACTTTGCCAGCTCGTCTTCAGAGTGATGCATGCGGCTATTCATCAAATCACCAGGCACTCCGGCAATACGAATTGAAAAATCATCATTGCGCTGTAACAAAGTCAATTCGACTTTGCTGCCAGGAATAATACTGGTCTCGATTGTTATCCAATGATCCATAGGGCTGTTAACACTGTGTCAATTTTTACGATGCACACGATATAAAGGCTTCAAACTAGTGACAACACATACTTCCATTCAACAAAATGATGTCCATAGTCGATTCACATTGGATTATTACCTAACTGCATTCATCACTCTGGTGAGCGCTTGGAGTTGACTATCAATAAATCAGTCGAAGTGATATCACAAGGTGACATTATGGCAGCTGTTGGTGTACCAGTAGATTGACCAGCGGTAATATCACGCAACACCTCATTTTTTTTGTGGGAGCATGCCAGCTGAGAAACTAAATAGCCGTCTTACGTAAATGGTTAATTAGGTCGATCTGAGTAATCAATCCATAAAATGTATCACTGTCAGCAACAATGGCTATTTTATCTTGCTTGAACAAGGGCAATATTGTATCAATGTCTGCCCTAGGTGGAACAATATCAAGATCAGTTACCATTACTTCTGATACTTTTTTATTGAAATTTTCTTTATGGCCATAAATACCCAACAAAATATCAGATTCATCAATTAGCCCAACCACTTTGCCACTATCCATAACGGGCAGTTGTGAGACGTCGAACATTCGCATTCGTTTGTAGGTTGTAATCAGATTATCATCAGATGTCACTGTGACAATATCGCCAGTATCCGCAGGGCGTGCAATTAAATCTCTTAAATCACCAAATAGTTCTCGACTTAGTAACCCTTGGTCAGCTAACCAAGCATCATTAAATGACTTCGATAAATATTTATTACCCGTATCACAAACGAATGTCACCACTCGTTTTGGCGTGGTTTGTTCCTGGCAATACTTAATCGCAGCTGCCAACAATGTGCCCGCAGATGAACCACCCATGACACCCTCTTTCTCCAGCAACTCTCTTTGTAACTGAAAAGCTTCTTTATCGCTAATGGCGTAAGCTTTATGCACTAAATCTAAATCACAAATTGACGGTACGAAGTCTTCCCCTATACCTTCCACCAACCAAGAGCCCGCTTCAGTCATTCGGCCATTATTGACCATCTCAGTTAGGATTGAGCCAACGGGGTCAGCCAATACCATTTCGCAATTAGGTGCATGCTTTTTAAAAAAACGCCCTAACCCTGTCACTGTGCCACTTGAACCCACACCAACCACCATGGCATCAATCTTACCTTCCATCTGAGCCAGTATTTCTGGCCCAGTTTGAGTCTCATGCGTAAGTGGATTATTGGAGTTAGAAAACTGATCAATGTAAAAAGAATTAGGGATCTCACGGGCCAGTCGTGCCGCATAATCCTGATAGTATTCTGGATGCCCTTTTTGCACATCTGATCGCGTTATTCGAACATCTGCCCCCATCGCACGTATATGCCTGATTTTTTCTGGACTCATCTTGTCTGGAATGACAAGGACAAGTTTATAGCCTTTTTGCGCTGCAACTAATCCTAACCCGAGACCTGTATTACCCGCAGTGGCTTCAATAATAGTACCGCCAGGTTTTATTTTTCCTTCTTTTTCAGCCGCATCAATCATGGTAACCGCAATGCGATCCTTGATTGATCCACCTGGATTCTGATTTTCCATCTTGACAAAGAGCTCGCATGGACCTGTATCAAAATGGTTTAATTTCAACATTGGCGTATTGCCAATCATTTCAAGTACGGAGTTAGCTATCGTCATCAAACTTTGTCTCAATCAAATTAAACACAATGCTAGCATGAAGTTAGAATAAAAGGATAAAGTTGACGCTAGGTTAATAGGGTAATACGGATAAATATTCTAATTTTATCATTTGGAAACACGGTTCATCCGCTAAAAACCTTAAAACAGTTTCTTTCATTGTTAATCGACCACTAAACGACTGAACGCACTTAACGGGTTAAACCCGTCGGAAAGTAATATCTAATGCCTATAGTGGGCACATCCTCTACTATTGGCTTCAATGCATTAAGTTTGGAAAGACCTATTTAAATGTCACCTAGATTTTGGGGCAGGAGTTGATATGAAAAATAACAGAAAAAATGCCATTCCCACGCTTCAAATTGAAAACGATCGTTTCATTGTTACCGAATGGTGCTTTGCCCCGGGCGCTGAAACTGGATGGCATCGGCATGCTTATGATTATATTGTTGTGCCACAAACGACTGGGCCGTTAAGTATTGAGTTCAATGATAACAGTCAGATTATATTTGACCTGTTCACCGGCCAATCTTATAACCGACTGGCTGGTGTAGAGCACAATGTTATTAATGCCAATGATTTTGAATTTGTATTTGTCGAGATTGAATTGAAGTAGAGGTTAGTTAAAAAGTTTGATAAGTCTAGAGTTATAAAAGTACGCATTAACTAATCCACGATCTCCATTGGGTTTAACCTATTAGAAATCTAGTTTTTATACCTTATGTATCTTGGATCAGCATGACTATCGAGACCATTTCAACCTTAATTTTTTGCTTTAGCTATTCTTGCTGCTTTGCTCGGCACAAGCGTTATCGCTGTCGTATCTCGGCCTGTTAGCCGTGGGTTTAGGCATGGCATTACTACGTCTATTGGCATTGTATTGGGTGATATAGGCTTTATTTTTATAGCAATTTTTGACTTATCGCTTGTCGCTGAGACAATGGAGGACTTATTTTTATGGGATAAATTTATCGCAGACTTAACCCCTACTCGGGTTTGATTTCAGTTTATGGCGGTCTCAACCTGTAGCGGTTAGCGTTGAGCTCTTTCAACAAAAATCATTTATACCAAGCTTGCTATGTGGACTTTTCATTACGCTGGGTGCCCAGAAAGCAATTTTTTTACCTCGATTATTTTCTGCTTTGATTGATCTAGAGAACATTTCACAGACTGACAGTCTTATTACTATGATTTCTATTATCGCAGTCGGTGGAGTCAAAATAGCCTATGGTCTTGCCTCCGTCAAGCCAGTACATTACTCAACAGTACAAACGCAAAAGCGATGCTTAATCAATTGGCTGGTAGCACTATGTTATTATCCGGCTGCCATCGGATCGTGGCTAATATCAACGCTTCTTTTTGAACGTTTTTTAGACATCTAGCCATATTAAATTGACGTACTACTCATGTCATATTTGAACCATTGGACTTTATCTCGAAACTAGCATCATTGGTGCCCAAACCGAGGGTCAATCTCACACGGTTTCATGGTGTTTTTGTCGGAATGCCGCACCATCCAAACAGTAAGCACAGAACCCTGGTCACGCCAGCCAGACGGGGGCAAGAAGAGACAAATAGGTGATCTAAAAGATAACAAAACCGATGGAGAACGACAGGTGGCCATGACCTGGGCCCAGCGACTGAAAAGGGTATTCAATAGTGACGTGTAGGCCTGTACTCATTATATAGGTCCCGTCAAGGTTATCGCCGATACGTCGGACCGCTGTATCGAAGATCAGGTG